>Ga0302320_10006926_pt1 | contig 25030 bp, 18 predicted proteins | sample Bog_T0_3_FD_202130 | JGI IMG/M metagenome (GOLD analysis project Ga0302320, IMG submission 202130) | Peat permafrost microbial communities from Stordalen Mire near Abisko, Sweden - Bog_T0_3 | ecosystem: Environmental > Terrestrial > Soil > Wetlands > Peat | place: Sweden: Abisko, Stordalen Mire... | reverse complement strand
ACGGAAATAACCTCAAGCGTCTAACGGCGTATCATGGACCTGACGTCTCGCCGGTGTGGAATCCCAAGACTAATGCGCAAATTGCCTGGGTGAGCGGTCGATCCGGCCTGCCGCAGATATACCTTATGGACAGCGATGGAACCAACGTGCAGCGAGTTACCAGCCAGGGTTATGCGGTCTCGCCTTCGTGGTCTCCCAATGGGCAGCTTCTCGCTTTCGCCTGGGTTCGCCACTACGGGCCCGGAGCGCCTGGCGCTTCCGACATTTACATCATGGACGTTGCCAGCCGCCAATGGGTGCAGCTCACTCACGATGGCGGACGCAATGATTTCCCGTCCTGGTCGCCGGATGGCCGCCACATCGTCTATCAGTCCACCCGTGGCGGACGCGAACAGATCTGGTCGATGCTGGCCGACGGTAGCCAGCAAACCCAGTTGACCTTTAGCGGTTCCAACTCTCAGCCAAACTGGAGTTGGAAGTAAGAAAAGCTTTGATTTTACGCATGTGTAGGTTCGACGATGTTTTTCTCTAACCGGTTCGGCGAGTTCTTTACGCCGGCCAAACGCGAGCTTTCTCGCTTTGGAGGATGAATTGAATCATAGCAAGATGAAGTGGACCCTTATAGTGCTAGCCTTGGCGGCTGTCGTCGTCGTGGGCGGATGCAAGAAGAAATCAGTTCCGCCAGTCCCGCCGACCGCGCCTCCTCCACCGCAACCGACAGTAGCCCTGAGCGTCAGCCCGGAGAGCGTGAACCGTGGCGGCACCGCAACCCTTACCTGGTCAACCAAGGACGCAACGGACGTCAATATCGATGGCGTAGGAAGCGTACAGCCGAATGGTTCGCAGAAGGTGTCGCCTTCCGCCTCAACCACGTACCGCCTAACCGCCAAGGGCCCCGGTGGCTCTGCCGATGCAACCGCTCGCCTCACCGTGGTTGAACCGCCTCCGCCACCTCCGGAACAGACCCAGGGCCCCGATCTAGGCGAAGCAGCGCTGTTCGCACAGAGCATGAAGGACATCTACTTCGACTATGATCGCTACGACCTGCGTTCCCAGGACCAGGCTGTGGTGAATGCCGACGCCGCATTCCTCAAGGCTCATCCGTCGATCCGGTTCACCATCGAGGGACACTGTGACGAGCGCGGCTCTACCGACTACAACCTTGCTCTCGGCGACAACCGCGCCAACGCTGCACGCAGCGCCCTAGTTACGGCGGGCGTCCCAGCCAGCCAGATCAAGGTGATCAGCTTCGGCAAAGAAAAACCCTTCTGCACCGAGAGCAACGAGTCCTGCTGGCAGCAGAATCGTCGCGATCATTTCGTGTACGGACAGAACTAGACGCCGCATCCAGAACCGGCGGGACGCCTTCACGCGCCCCACCGGTTTTTTAACCCTTGCCGAATGCGTGAGCTTTAGCGAGACAAAGTAAGTCAGTCGTATTAAAATTGATTTTGCTATCCAGTGACCTCCCTAGCCAATCGCGAATGGAGTCCGGCACCGAGGCACCCGGAGATTATGATGAATCTTAGAAGAGTTACCGTTCTAGCGGTCATGACCCTGATGGTCGCTGCGCCCACGACCCCTGCCTTTGCCGTTTCCAGGGAGATGGTACAGCTCCAGACTCAGGTGCAGGAACTGTCGGATCGCATCGCCAAGATGCAGCAGTCCTTCGATGAACGGATGGGCGTTATGCGTAACTTGGTTGAGCAGAGCACCGACAACGTGAACAAGCTCGCTGAGTCAGTACAGACGATCCAGAAGGGCCTGCAGCAACAGAACGCCGACTCTCAGACCAAGATCGATCAGGTTTCCGGACAGATTCAGACGCTCAATGATTCCGTGGACGAACTCAAGGCTCGACTTACCAAGGCCAGTAAACAACTGGATGACATTCAAGCACAACAGCAGAATATAGCCCAACCCGTGGCGCAACCCTCGCCTGCCGGGTCACCCAACGGCCCCGGCGCTGCAGCCATTCAGGCTCCGCCCGCGGATGTTCTCTACAACAACGCCCTTCGCGACTACAACTCAGCCCGCTATGAGTTGGCACTCTCGCAGTTTCAGGATTATCTCAAGTACTACGCCACCACCGATCTGGCGGGCAACGCCCAGTTTTATATCGCCGACATGGAATATCGCTCCGGCAACTTCGAAGCCGCGGTCAGCGATTATGACAAGGTTCTAGAACAATTCCCTGGCGGAAACAAAGCTGCGGCAGCTCAACTCAAGAAGGGATACTCGCTCCTCGAACTCGGGCGCAAAGACGCGGGCATCCGCGAATTGAACGCCCTTATTCAGCGCTATCCGCGCACAATCGAAGCTACGCAGGCGCGCGAGCGCCTGCACAAATTGGGCGCAGCCACCTCGCGCCCAGCCTCATCTCGTAAGACCCACTAGTCGGGTACATCCGTTCGCCGAAAAGTGTGGGGACAGCGTGAGTTGCTCACAGCAATTGAATGATCTCCGGATGTAGCTCCCCGGCCACAATCTTAATCTTTCCAACGGTCACCGGCAGTGCGAACCGTCGCGGCCCTGCGCTGCCGGGATTGAAGAACAGCACCCCATCCCGCCATTCGATCGACGGCTGGTGCGAATGTCCATAGATAACTGCGGCAATGCCCGCCGCCTTCGGCTTCAAGTCCAGGTCGGCGATGCGGTGCAGAATGTAGAATGTTTGCTTGTTGAAGGCGGCGATCTCCGTAGGACGCAGACGCTTCGCCCACGTCTCAATGTCCACGTTGCCGCGCACGGCCACCACCGGCGCAATGCGCTGCAACCCGCGCAGCACCTCCGCCGACCCCGCGTCTCCCGCGTGCAGGATCAACTCGCAGCCTCGCAACGCTTCCCTGGCTTCCGCCCTCAGCAGTCCGTGTGTGTCGCTAATTACGCCAATCGCCATGAGCGCATTCTACTGTACGGAGAGCTCACATCTGGCCCATTCGAGCATTCTCTCTTGGTTTGAACAGAGCAGTTGAATTTCTTAACCTGCCCCGATTAAATCAGTGCTGCTCCAACCAATCTGCAATCTGTGTCGCGACATTCTTTTCCTGTCCCTTGTACCAGTGGTTGCAGTCCGGCAGAATCCGTACCTCGCAGGGAGTTGCGGCATTCGCGGCAAATGCCTCCGCCGGATAGGCCGCAGGCACTTCCTGATCGCCGCGAAAGTAGAGCGACGGACAGCGAATTTTCGCGGCAAGCTCAACCGTATCGGGAGTGTTGTGAAGGCGGTCGAGAAAGCTCTCTGCGCTGATCACCCACCACCAACCGGGCAGCAGCATCAGTTCCCGGCCTCGACCTTCGGCGACCATTGCCTCTGCCTGCGCGGTCAATTCAGCTTGCCGGTCGCACGCGAAGATTCCCGCCGCATTGCTGTGCTTCGCCAGGTCGCGTCCGCCACCGTGAGCCGACATAAGCACCAGGGCCCGTGGGCTTCCGTAATTGTCGGCGCAATGCTGAGCGGCAAGCATTCCACCATTGCTATGACCGATGATGAATGGGTTCTTGAATCCGCGAGCTTCAAGCCAGTCAGAAGCGCAGCGGTTGTCCTCGATCCCCTCGCTGGCAAGTTGAAAAGAACCACCGGCAGCAGAGCGGCCCACGGCCGAGTAAACCATGTCATGTCCGCGACGGTTGAAAGCAAGACACGCTATGCCGCGTGGAACCAGAACCTCGGGCAAGAAGCGTGGCGGTCCAATATAAAAATTGCAGCAATTGCCGTTAAAAATTAATGCGACACCCTTGATTTTTCCTTCGGGCACGTAGAACAGCCCGTCCAGTGATTCGCCACTGGTAGTTATCGATACGAGTTCGGCATGCATATGAATTCTCCCTGCCACGCATAGCGGAGTTCGACCGCAGCGTGGCAATCACGATGGCCTTGCTTCTAAATTGCCGATTTTAGCAGCTACGCTTTCGGGAGTTCACAAGCGGATCTTATTCTTCGCTCTCTGAGAGCTCCAGCGGACGGCCGGCCATCTCCGCTCCTGCATCGGAGGGCAAGCGAAACGCGGCACGGGCCGACAACGCGACAAACATTCCCATGGCGAGAAAGGCAGGCCAGAAATCGCTCGCAACGATGGTTCTATGCCCTTGCAGGAAGCTTGATGCCTGCAAGGCAAACGCGCCGGCCGTAACGCCCATTCCAAGCGACAGTTGCTGCACCGTGGCATACATGCTAGTGGCCTTGCTGACCATGTTGTCCGGAATTTCAGCGTAAGTGATCGCATTCAGCGAGGTAAACTGCAGCGCCCGGAAGCAGCCTCCGACGCCAAGTATCAGGAAGATGACCCAATGATGCGTACGCGCCGTAAACAACGCTAGAACGGCCACGCTTGCCGACGACAACAATGCGTTCAAGGTAAGCACCCTGCGGAAGCCGAAACGCCGCAAAACCGCCTTCACAATGCTCTTCAGGAACAAAGCGCCCATGGCAGATGCGCACGTCAGCGTTCCCGATTGCAACGGACTGAGACCAAAGCCTAGCTGCAGCAGAAGCGGCACCAGGAGCGCTATGGAGCCAATTCCAATGCGGAACAGCGAACCGCCCGCCACTCCGACCCAAAAGGTCTTGATCTTGAAGAGGCCGAGGTCCAGCAGCGGCGCTTCCGCGCGCCGGGCAAATCGAAAATATACGTACGTAACGACAGCGCCGATTACAATGCAAGCTCCTGATATCGCACGCGGCATCAAGTCCTCGGTGATCGCGCTCAATCCGAACATCAACAGCGACAATCCCACGGCCGACGTGATGAAACCATGGGTATCCAGCGGAAAAACCTCTTCTTCGCGCGTATTCTCCATGTACCGCAGGGCCATGAAAATTCCGATAATGCTGATGGGAACGTTGATAAAGAAAATCCATCGCCAGGTCATATAGGTTGTGATGAAGCCACCCAGCGGCGGACCGATCAGCGGCCCCATCAAGGCCGGAATCGTCAAGTAGTTGAGGGCGGTGACAAGTTCGTCTCTCGATACCGTCTTCACAATTACGATTCGCCCCACAGGCACCATCATGGCGCCGCCAATACCCTGCAGAAATCGCGCAGCCACAAAGAAGACAAACGAGCGCGACAATCCGCACAGCATCGAGCTGACCATAAAGGTCCCGATCGCCGAGCAAAATATGGTGCGGCCGCCAAAGCGGTCGGCCATCCAGCCGGAAATCGGAATGAATACAGCGAGACTTACCAGGTAGGACGTTAGCCCTAACTTGAGCGTGATCGCATCCATACCCAGATCGCGGGCGATCATCGGCAGGGACGTGCTGATTACGGTCGAGTCGATGTTCTCCATCAACAGCGCACAAGCCACAACGAGCGGGACGTAAAGCTGTGGCCTGATGCCCGGCCAGATCTTTCCGCTTCGGAGATTCGCCAGCATCGAAATGGGCCGTTCCTCCGGCGATTCCTCAGATTTTCGTTCAGAACCTTCTAGAAATTTCGACACAGCTTCGTAGTTCTAGTATCAATGTTCTGCACCTGTTCCGCAACCTGCGAACCCGCGCCCATCACCGCGAATCGCCACGCCGCTTCTGGCTCACCGAGCGGGTTTTCCGGCGATGCGCGCAAGAAACGGCGGCGCAGCCAAAACTGCGCAAACGCACCTGACCGGATCATTCCGACGATTCGTCTTCGAATAGTCCCAGATGCAACTTTCCGGTTTTGCGTTCGAGCCGCGAGCGCCGATGCTCAAACTCGAGTTTGGCCTTCCGATAGTTGCCGGCGCTTATCATTCCCGCTTGGTGAGCGCGACGTAACTGGGCAAGCGCCTCACTGGTAGTTGCGAGCGCCTGTCGCACGTCGCAGGCATCATGCTCGTAATAGATGGCTAACTGCTTGTAGGCTTCGTACCCCTCGCGGGAGTTGCCCAACATGCCCTGCCAGAGTTCGCGTGCGCGCTCGATATCTCCATCCCGCTTTGCCAACCGTGCGAGAGCCGCGCGAGCGATACGATCCGTTTCCGTGGGCAGCACCGAGCCAATGGACTGCTCATAGGTTCTTCGCGCCCGTTCCGCCTGCCCGCGCCGCTCGCAAATGCGAGAGAGGCCGTATAGTTCCAGCCCATCCTGCATGGCCGATTTCTCGTCGCCGAGGATGGACAGAATTCGGTTTACCAAGCCAGCCAGTCCGCGCAGGTCCATTTGGTTATGCAGGAATACGGGGACCAGCGGCTCTGCGTACCCGCTGCGTACGAAGTCGAGATATAGCCTGGGAATCTGGCCGGAGTCCAGATCTTCTCCGCGATCCCAATTGAGTACATGACGTTCGAGTTGCGAAAGCTTTACCGACCCGAGTTTCAGTCGCCAGAGGTTTCGTGCCGGATGCAGGAAATCCAGGTGCGCGCGCAGAGTCGGCGGCGGGATGGATCTGGTCATACGGAAGCGCGTTTCAAGCAGCGGCCAATCGAATGACTTGCCGTTGAAAGTGACCAGCACCGGACGCTCTTCCACTCGCTCGGCCAGCGCCGATAGCAATGAAGGTTCTTCGCTGTACTCCCGCATGAACAACTGCTCTACTTTGAGTTCCGCGCCCTCCCACCATGCGAGGCCTACCAGAAATGGATAGGTTCCCGTTCCTCCGGAAAGCCCCGTGGTTTCCGTATCAAGAAAAAGCCACTGCTTAGGGTCGGCAACTTCCGCCGGAGCATCCGGCAACAAGAGGTGCAATGCTGCAGGGTCTGGAGTATACGACGCATACTCGCCGTGGCAACTATGCAGCAAGAGATGTTCGCCATGATCGTTACGGCGAATGGTTGCTCCCAGCAGGGTTGCGAGCCGCTGAGAGCCCGTCGTTGCATGGGCCTCGCAATCTGGCAATTCCCGCGGAGGACTGGCGGTGGACTCGTCGACCTCTTCCGCGCGAGGCACGGGCACAGGGCGTTGCAGCGCCTTCAGCCGCGCAAAACGGTCGCCCATGATGCGACTTACACTCTCCGCGTTAGAGGCCATGATGATCGCTGCCGCTTGAAATCTGCGCCGGACACAACTGCGCGAGAATCGCCAGGGCTACTTCCTTCGTCCGCTCGCTCTTCTCTCCCGCAGGACCAACGCACGAGGGACAGCCACACTCGCAAGGACAAGCCTCAATCAGTTCACGCGTTCTACTGAGGAGCAAATCGTAGGTCTGGAACAGAGGCTCGCTGAATCCAATCCCGCCGGGATACGCATCGTATAGGTATAGGTTGGGCTCGAAGAACTCTTTCTCTACATCCGGCCGGGTCGAAAACTCCTGCCATTCGACCTCGGACCCCTTGCCGGCCATCCGCTCGCCGACAGCGGTGCCAAGATCGGCCCGGTCGCACATCAAGAGTAAGGTCGCCATCGAGGCAAGCGCATAGAGCAGGCCGAAGATTCCGCTCTGGCGATCGGAGAGCGGGAACGGCAACTCCTGCAGCAGTTGGTGTTGGAGAGTCAACCAGAATGCGGTGGTATGCATTTCGTTTTCGGGCAACTCGAGTTTTCCCGAGCCGATGTTCTCATTGGTGAAGAACTTGATTTTCTTAAAGCCGACTACCTGCGAGCGTACGAGCACATCGCCGTGAGCGCGTGCCGCCGGACCGGGCGTGGCTTTCTCTTCCGCGATTTCAAGCACGCGCACTTGCGTGTAGCGGATCGCGTCAGTGTAGTAGTCCACGTTGACGCGCTTTACATAGGCTTTGCGATGATCGAAATCGAGGCGCTCGACGTGGTACTGCTGTCCCTGGTGGATGTAGATCGCCTTCGGATGAACCGTGGTGAGGGCTGAGGTGAAATCGACTTCGCCGATGACCTCCGGCTTGCCCGCGTCTCCGCCCGTGATGTCGATGATGATGAAGTTATCGGAGGTTACCGAGCGCAGGCTGATCGTGTCCGCAGGATAACTTTCCTGAACCCAGTGCCAGTTCTTACCGCTCTTGTGCAGGAATCCCGCTTCGGCGAGGCGCTCGCACAGCTCCGGCAAATCCACGCCGCCAAATTTCTCGTCGGGCGATAGCGGCAGCTCGAACGCCGCGCATTTTAGATGATTCACCAGAATTTCGAGATTGTCCGGCTGAATGTGTCCGTGCTCGGGCGAACTTCCGAAGAAGTAATCCGGGTGCTGCACGATGAATTGGTCGAGAGGCGCGGAAGATGCGACGAACACGGCGCACGAAGAACCACTGCGCCTTCCCGCTCGTCCGGCTCGCTGCCACGTCGAAGCGATTGAACCTGCATAACCGGCCATCACGCAGGCATCGAGTGAGCCGATATCAATTCCCAACTCGAGCGCGTTGGTGGCAACGACCCCTCGGATGCGTCCCTCGCGCAGTCCAAGTTCGATCTCACGGCGTTCGCGTGGTAAGTATCCACCGCGATAGCCGCGAATCGGCTCCGGCTGGCCCGGCTTGGGTTGATTCCTCTGCTGCAGATAGGTGAGGATGACCTCGGTCTGAAGGCGGCTGTTCGCAAACACAATCGTCTGCAGCTTGCGCGCCAGCAGCTCGTTCGAGAGACGAGTCGCCTCCTTGATGTAGCTGCGGCGGATTCCGAGATTCCGGTCAATCATCGGCGGATTATAGAAAACGAAAAGCTTCTCGCCGGATGGCGCGCCGTTCTCCTCAACGACTTCGATTTCTTTCTCGATGAGCTGCGATGCCAGCTCGCCCGGATTCGCGATTGTGGCCGTGCAGCAGATGAATTGCGGATCGGAGCCGTAGAAGCGTGCAATGCGTTGCAGACGCCGCAGCACGTTGGCCAGATGACTGCCGAAGACTCCGCGATAGGTATGCAATTCATCGAGCACGATGTAGCGGAGATTCTCGAACAGCCGCATCCACTTGGTGTGGTGCGGCAGGATTCCGGCGTGCAGCATGTCCGGGTTAGTCAGGACGATGTGCCCGCGTTCCCGGATCGCTTTGCGCGCATCGCTTGGCGTATCGCCGTCGTAGGTGAACACGCCAAAGCGGTCGTCGAGGCGAGTGGCAAGGTCATGAAGTTCCGATAGCTGATCCTGGGCTAGAGCCTTTGTCGGAAACAGGTACAGTGCGCGCGTGTCGGGATTCTCCAGCACCGCATTCAGAACCGGAAGGTTGTAGCAAAGAGTCTTGCCCGATGCGGTCGGAGTAACCACGACGACGTTCTTTCCCTCATGCACGAGATCGGCCGTACCGGCCTGATGCGAATACAGTTCCGCAATCCCCTTCGCGCAATATGCTTCTCGCAGATCGTCTCGCACCCAATCCGGAATCGGACGAAACTTTGCTTCCCGGGCTGGGAGCTGCCGCACGCAGGTCAGCACTTCATCCGAGTGGTTGCGGGCGGCCAGGATTCCCAAAAGCTGACGTACGGTATCGAGAGTTGAGCTGGATCGTGATGCCAAAGCTTCGTGGGAAAAGGCCATACAAGCGACTCCTGTGAACGATGTTCGCCTTATATTCGCTTTCAGGCTAGCACTCTGGAAGGAATCGAAGCAATGTCGAGTCATGCACCTCGTGTTTGTTGCCCGGCAACAAGTGGGGGTGAACATGTTCAAGAACAAACGGAAGTAGTGAACAAACGAATAAAGGCCACACCATTGGGTGCAGCCTTTTTTCGAACCTACCTGCCTACTGCACGGTTACCGCAATCGTCGAAGTGATGCCGCCCGTTCCGGAGATCGTCACCGTGTAGCTGCGTGGCGACGTTGGTGAAGTGGTACCGCTACCGCTCCCTCCGCCGCAGGACATTAGGAAGCCGAGCGTCGAAATAGCCAGTGCGGTCAGCAGAACCGCCGCCACGCGCTTCCGCCGCCGAACTAGCGGAACCCCTGCGAGCACCGCGCCGAAGGCAATCAGCCCGCCTGTCCACGGCATACTCGGAACATGATTCGCCGCCGAACTGGACGCCGTGATGGTCAAGCTAACCGGGCTGCTGCCGTTGGCCGCCAGCGTGGCCGTGCCGCTCGACAGACTCGCCGTAATCAGCGGCGAACTCGTGGTTGCCGTTAAGGACACAGTGCCCGCAAACGTAGTAGATGCCAGGGTCACCGTGACCGCCTGCGATCCGCCTTGGCTCAAGGAAACCGACGTGGAAGAGGGAGTGATTGTGTACGCCGGAGCCGTCACCGTGAAGGTTTGCGTTCCACTGGATGCGGCGAACCCTGAGCCCGTGGCCGGTACGAAGCTTGCGGTTACGGTGTCGCTGCCAACCGTAAAGCCGTTCGCTGTGGTGGGAGCGACTCCGCTCAAGGTTGCACTTCCGCCGGTCAAGGCAACCGAGCCCACCGTTACCCCGGCAACTTTGAAGGTCACGGTTCCCGCCAAAGTCCCGCCGCTGGGTGTCACGGTTGCCGTGAAGCTCTCGGTTGCCGAGGAGCTGCCGAGAAGAATGGACGACGGGCTGGCGGTAACAGCGGTGGTAGTGGCAATGGCCGCCGCTACCGTTAGCGTTCCGGAGGTTGACGAGGCCGCGAACGTGCCGTCGCCGCCGTATGCAATCGCCACAGTGTGCGTACCCGCTGTGCTGAACGATGTCACCGTCGAGGCGGTGCCGCCGCTCAGCGTGATTGCGTTCCCCACCACGCCGTCAATTGTGAACGTCACCGTCCCGCCCGGCGTCGAGGTCACCGTCGAACTTCCTGATGCCACCGTAGCCGTTAGCGTCACGCTCTGACCCGCCGACGGAGCCGCCGGCACAGCCGACAGCGTGGTCGTCGAAGCCGTCAGGCCCGACCCACCAAGCGCCTTGTACAGCGCATAGCCATCAATCGAGCCCAGTCCCGTAGCCATGTCATACCCGGTACCCGCCGAATAGCCCACGTAATACCCGCTGCTGGTATATACGCCAGGTGGGGTGGAGTAGTACGTGCAGCCGCTCTTTGCGCTCGGGCAGGGCACAATATTGTTCCCGCTCGCGATGTCGTTGAAGACTTCCTTGTAGGTCGTCGCATTCGCCGCCAGGCTATAGAGCTTCGGATTGATGTTTCCCAATCCTTTTTTCCCGTTCGCCTGCACCAGTAGCGTCAGGAGCCCGCTGAACGCCTGCACCGACGCTGACGTGCCACCGGCGTAAGAAAGATGCAACGTGTCATCCGAGTAGCGGAAGCCGGTGACGCATGTCGAGCCGGGATTGTCCACCGGGGTGTTCGGCGAATTCGAGGGAAAATTCTGGGAGCATTCCAAGTAGGGGTCGTGATCGGCCGATGCCGCGAATGAGATATCCGGCACCATGCGCCCGCTTGGCTGACCGCTGAACAGACCCGTCTGCCAGGTGGGAGTCGTCGTGTAGAATATGCTGACTCCGCCGCCGCTGGAAGAAAGCTCTCCATCGTAGACCGAATCATTCCACGTCGTCTCCGGAATGTATGCCAGCGCCGAGGTGACGATGTCCGCGGAACTGCTGTAACTCCAGTACGGCGGGTCCGACCCGGTTACCGGGTTTGCCGCCGTCCCGTCGGCGCTGAACGTCGTTCCCCCCACCGCTATCACATAAGGACTGCTGGCTGGCCAGCTTACGCTGGCTCCGTGGTCCGCAATGTCGTAGTTGGTCGTGTTGACCGAACAACCCGCCCCGTCATCGCCCGAGGAGATCAGAATCGTCTGCCCCTGTCCCGCAGCCTGCGCCAGGTAGTTATCGTAGGAGCTGTAGGACTTATTATAGCCGAAGGAGCTGCCAGAGCTGGCGGCATCATATTCGCAGTCCCCGTAGCTGACGCCGATCACCGGAACCACCGCGCCGCTCACCTTGTAAGTCGTAATCCCATAGACAAGGGAATCAAACACGGCCAGTTGCGGATCATCCCCGGCAGCATAGATGTAGTCCACTGTTGCATCCTTGGCGATGCCGCCCGCCCATTCCACATCCAGGTCAGCCTCGCCAATATCACTCACATACTCGCCTGCCAGGTCAGTGCAGTCTGCCGCGCTGATGCAGACCATATTCACCAACGGCGCGCTCAATCCGGCCGCCGCGCGGAAATTCGTGATGTCGACCAGCGGAAAGTAGGTCTCCCCGGCAACCATTACGTGCATTCCCGCACCCGTATAGCCTGCGTTGTAAATCGCGTTCACGTCGTAGATCGTCGCCCAGTCGCCAGGAGCCAGAGAGTGAACTCCCGATATGCTCGAAGTAAAGTCCGGCTTCGCCCGCCTGACCACGCGAGGCTTCGGACGGAACCCAGAGAGCCCGTGGACTCCGGCCACCACTCCCGAGAGCGCCCTCGGAATTGAGATTTCCGCCGTGTTGCCAATGTGGGTCGAGCCGTCCGCCTCTCTGTACTGATGAATCTTCGTACCGAAGGCTAACTCCGCCTGCGCCACCGCTCCGGAAAACGTAATCAGGTTGCGCGATGGCGCAACGGTCTTCACGACAAAACCCTGCGCCTCCAGCCATCCTGTCACCTTGCTCAAATCCGCAGCCGTCAGCCCGAAACGCTCCCCGTATTCCTCCTGCGTCAGCCACTGGTGGTACTGCGCCGACTGCGGATTCTGCTGCGCCTCCAGGAGAGCATCCAGCTCCGTCTGCTGGGCCGCGCTCAGCCCAATATGCAGAGACATCGATTCCAGCCGCATCGCGGAGTCCACCTCGCCCAGATCGGACGCTCTTCGCGCCGCCGCCGGTACCGATCCCACAATCTTCGCCACCTCGGTCACGTTCACCGACTGCGTAATCCGATCGGCCCTCGGCGCGCTCTGTGCAAAGAGGGTGGTTACCATCGCAAATGCCACTACAGATACAGCGATGAATTTCTTCCGGCTGACTACATCAAGAAACTTGCAAGGGTTCATTCAATAATCCTCGAGAAGCAATAGCGATGGCTTTGCACTTACAGACTTGTTGAAAATCAATGCGAGCAGGTCGGAACAAATTCACCGCTCTCGTTGAGTAAAACGAAGTACAATTGTTAGCGAAACGCGCTGATTACTCGTATTGGGCCCAAAATGGTTCTTATGTCAGTAGCCGCTGCCGCTAATATCTGGAGCCTGCTCGGATGTATCCCACCATATCTCCACCCAATACCCGTCGGCACGTCTCTGCCCCATAAGTTCACATAAGTGTAGAACAGGGGAGCCCGCCCGATGCTAACCACCTTAGTTGGAATCTTCTTTTTTTCAGCTCTGATTCGCATGAATTTTGCCGCTGGTAGCTGGTTTCGCAAGCCAAGATTGGCTTCTGCAGTTGAAAAGCCAGTGGAAATGAAGGGTTAGTAAAGTTGAACAGGACTACAGGCTGGAGCCTCTGGCCGGACAAGTTTCCTTTTGCCGACGTGGATCGGTTCACCCTTAAGACCGAGGTAACGATCAAGGAACTTCTGTAAATTCACCCGATCATAATCCTACCCACCAACGACAAAGCCCGCTCCGGCTAATCCGGGCAGGCGTTTACGATGAGTGAACAGATTTCATGTATAATTCGATTGCCGAGCGGGAGTAACTCAACGGTAGAGTGCGACCTTCCCAAGGTCGAAGTTGCGGGTTCGAGCCCCGTCTCCCGCTCCAGTCATGCTTCCATGGTTTCAACCCGACTTACGTTTATCGGCGCGGCCATTGTCACGGAATTGAGTTTCGGCCCTGCTTCAGATGTTTTGATGGCTTTCAGGTAATCTCGCGTGGCGTTCAGATTTTTGCGTCCCATCGAGGCTGCAGCCGTCTCGATATCAACCCCGTCGCGTAGATGGATTGTGCCGAAAGAGCGCCAAACTTATTGGGACTCGTGAAACTTTGAAACATTCGAGCATCTCCTATGCGGTAGAATCCTCTTGAAGCCGTAAGCAGGCTCGGAGGCACCATGTTCCCTCTCAGTGGCATTGTTTTCGTAATCATTGCCCTCTATCTCTTCAGTTCCATAAAGATCCTCAGCGAGTATGAACGCGGCGTAATCTTCCGGCTTGGACGCCTGCTGGATCAACCGAAGGGCCCCGGAATTATCCTGGTCTTTGCCCCACTGGATCGGATGGTGCGAGTCGATCTTCGCCAAGTCGCATTCGATGTACCGCCGCAGGACGTAATCACCCGCGACAACGTCACGCTGAAGGTAAATGCCGTGGTCTTCCTGCGCGTCATCGATCCTCGCCGCGCGGTCGTCGAGGTCACCAATTACCAGTACCAGACGCAACAGTTCGCGCTCACCACCCTGCGCAGCGTCCTCGGTGAAGTGGAACTTGATGAACTCCTCGCCCATCGCGATAAGATCAATCTCCGCCTGCAGTCCATTCTTGACCAGCACACTGCGCCCTGGGGCGTAAAGGTCGTCAACGTGGAAGTGAAACAGGTTGACCTCGCGGAAACCATGATGCGCGCCATGGCCAAACAGGCCGAAGCCGAGCGCGAGAAGCGTTCCAAGATCATCCACGCCGAGGGCGAGTACTCCGCCGCGCAGCGCCTGGTGGATGCCGCGCATCTTCTGCAGACGGAGCCTGCCTCGATTCAACTACGCTACCTGCAGACCTTGACTGAGATCGGCGTGGAAAAGAACACCACGATCATCTTCCCGGTTCCCATCGATCTGCTCGCAGGCATACAGAAAATTGCTGGGATGGTACCAAAGTCTACACCTCCAGCCAGCGACGCGCCTGCCACGACCGAGGCATAATTGGCAAACACTACGATGCGGGAGCGGCAGACAATGGCCACCAACGAGGGTAACGACACCGAAATAACACTTGGTCTGGGAAAGCTGCTCGGGCTTTTCTTTGGCTTGGTAGTTCTTTGCGGTATCTCCCTCGGCGTCGGCTATTCACTTGGACGAAAATCCGCTACGCAGGCCGCCGCAGCCGCAGCCGCGGTGGCCACGCCTCCACCTGCTCCCGCGAATTCCTCCGCCGCCAACAAGCCCGGAGCTTCGCAGGTGGCCGCACCCAAGACGGTGGATTGCAATCCCGGCGACAACTGCCCGCCGCCCGCGACCACAAACACCGCTGACCTCACCTTTTACCAATCTGTCCAGCAGAAGGACGCGCATCCGCAACTGACTCCAAGGGAGCCTGCGCCGGCAAAGGCACCCCCCGCGGAGGTGCGCGCTACGCAGGGTTCGGGGTATCTTGTGCAGATCGCCGCCGTCCGCAATCAGGACGACGCCAAGCTCTTGAGCGATGCCCTCCAGAAGCAAAAATATCCGGTCATCATTGCCCAGCCCGGAGACAAATTATTCCACGTCCAGGTGGGCCCATACGCTGACATTAAAGAAGCCGAGGCGATCCGCTCACGCCTTGTCAGTGCCGGGTACAACGCATTCCTTAAACGTTAAATCGATATTCGTCGATCTTTCAAGTCGCACCGCGCCACGAAACTCCGACGCGTTTCCTTCTTGCCATCGCCCACGGATGTTCTATGATTGGTGAACCGCCGGATGTTTTGGATTGGTGAACGTTCATGAAGGCTGCAACCGACAAACTGAGCCTGGCGCTTCGCGCCATAGCCGATCCCACCCGGCGCAGGATTTTACGCCTGCTTCATCCAAGCACGCCGCGCAAGAACGGCGCTCCCGTGGGTTGGACCGCATCCGACGTTGAACAGCGAATCAAACTCGCCCAGCCTACGATTTCGCATCACATGAAAATTCTGAAGAATGCCGCCTTGGTGGAAGCGCAAAAAGAGGGCACCTGGGTTCGCTACCGCCGAATCGAACCGGCAATTCGAGCTCTCCGCAAGGGATTGTTCGACGAGCTTTAGCTGTGGATCGACACATGCAACAAGGGCGGCCCCGGGGCCGCCCTTGTTGCGAATCCCCGCGTTGCTCCTCAGTGCGAAACAGCCTGGAACAGATCGCTCTTCAGCAATGCCTGGAACTTGCTGTCGTCGGCTTTGAATTTCACCACCAGACGACCGCTGTCGGAATCGACTTCCATGCCGTCCATGGCACTCTTCTCAACCGCGCTCCCGGCAGCTCTCTTGTACAGGATACCTGCCTTCATCAGGGCTGACAGCGTGCCCGCCGTAAACGAATCCGACGTCTGAACATTCAAGCCAAAATCGATACCGTGCTGAAGGTCGAGGCTGTAGCGCGACCCAAGCAGGCGCTTTTTGATCGTATCGTAATCCGCCAGAGCCGACGCTTCCCCTAACGCCGAGCGCAGCATGTTCTGCGTGCCCTGCTGATCGAGGACGCTCCAAACCGGTCCGGATTCGGCCTCCGTGATCATCTGCATCATCTCCGGGGTTGAGGCGATTCCCTGCTGCTCTCCGTCGCGAACATCGAGGCCATCCTTCACCGAGGCGGTCTCGCCAAACAACATTGTGTTATCGTCCAGGAACGTCATCTGATAGCCGCTGCCGGTAGACCACAGATACGAATCACGGTATTTTTCGCTCTTCTGCTTCTTCAACCTCAGGCGAGCCAACACCTTCTTCGGTTCGAACTGTCCGCTGGCCACGCCAAAGTTACGAACTACTCCCTTCGACGTGCGGTAAGCGACAAACGTCAGTTGCTCCATGTCCGTATCCGGATTCACGCCCATGCCCTTCAGCGAAGCCTCAAACGACTTCAGGTTATCGGGCAGCACGCGATTCTTGAGAGCCATCCCGCTGGATGAATTGCGCAGAATGCGGTAGTCCACCGAGATGATCTGTTGAATCTGTGCCGGGAGCACGGTTCGCGTATTCGTTCCCAGCGGGGCGGCCAACGCGCTAGTGCAGAGCGCGCAGGCCAGCAGCAGTGCAATTGAGATGGTCTTCATGCTCCAATTGTACCCCCGTCTGCATCGACTCATCACTTAGCTAAAAGTCCTAGTTCGCCCGAAACCTGCTTACTTCTGCAAATTCCGAAGTTCCGCTACCTTCGCGCGGGTTTTCTCGATGAATGCGGCATCGATTTCCGCGTCCAAGGACTCCAGATTGATCTCCACGTTCGCCAATGCGCCCTCCATCGCCGCCCGCGCCAGGGCCGCAGCCACCGTCAGGTCACTGCCCATCCTGGGATTCGTTTTCGGGCGAAGCGCCATCGCCAAGCTGCTCACTTCGGTAGCGCACTGCGCCACGCGCAACGGCACACCCGCCGCTCCACGCAGCGCCGCAGCCACGCCTGGAGCCGCCGTCCCGGCCTGGGCCGCATTCTTCTGCGCCTTGTATGCCAGCACCACCGCTTCGTAGGCAGCCGCGTCCGCATCAATTGCCGCCTTCAATTCCTCGCGCAACCCATCCAGTTGCGCTAATGCCTCGGTCAATTCAGCATCGAATTTGGCGTACGCTTTCTTCCCTCGAGACATTCCGGCAACCATCGCCGCCAGTCCCGCGGCCATTGCCGCCGCTGCCGCCGAGGCACTGCCGCCGCCCGGAACCGCCGTTGGCGCAGCCAACTGCTCAATGAATGGCTCCACTCCAGCGCGCAGCCCGCCAACCGCAGCCTTGCCGCCCATCACGGCTGCCAGCCGGTTTTCCAGTATCAGCGAAGTGTTGAAGTTCTCCACCTGCAAGAACCATTCCGCCGCACTTTCTATCGCCCGCTTTGGCACAAGTCCCACAATTTCGCTGGACTGCGCTAGGACCCCGTAGCGTGCTGCTTCTCGCTTCACAAACTCAAAGACTCGCGCAATTGGGGTCAGATCCGTGTCCGTCAGATTCATTGAAACCTGGGCCTGTCCGCGCACCTCGACGCCCATCGCCTTGACCGCGCGGAAGCCGCCGCTGGAAAAGCGCACCGCCTTGGCAATCTTCTTTGCGATATCCACGTCTTTCGTCTGCAAGTACACGTTGTAGGCCACCAGAAATTTGCGCGCCCCAATCACCACCGCCCCAGCCGTGGGATGGAGGTGTGAATCGCCAACGTCAGGACGTCGCGATTCCAAGGTCTCAATTTCTTCGCGAATTACCTCGAACTGCCCACGCCGGATATTCTCCAGGTTCACCCGCTCCGGCACGGCTGCGGCGGCTTCGTAAAAATACACCGGAACCTTGTACTGTTCCCAAACCTGCTGCCCAAGCTGGCGTGCCATTTGCACGCAGTCTTCCAGGGTCACGCCCTCGATCGGGATGAACGGCACCACGTCGGTGGCGCCCAGGCGGGGATGCGCGCCTTGATGAACGTTCAGGTCGATCAACTCCGTTGCCTTGCCGATTCCGGCCAGCACCGCCGCCAACAAGGGCTCGCGTTCGCCCACCAAGGTAATCACCGAACGGTTGTGGTCCGCGTCCATCTCGCAATCCAGCAAGTAGACGCCATCGCGCTTCATCGCCTTCACAATCGCATCGACCCGCGACTTCTCCCGGCCCTCTGAAAAATTGGGCACGCACTCAATCAGTCCTGCCATCTTTTCACTCTCCGCTTATTGCTTCCACCAGTTGTAACCCACGGAAAACTGCAGGCTCGCATTCACTCCCGGATTATGAGCGCCCAAAGACGCGTTCGACAGATGCGTTGCCCGAACGTCCCAGTTCACTGAGCGCCCTGGCCTAATGAAGTAGTTCATGCCCACTCCCGCGCCGGAGGTGAAATTGATCTTCGAGGTATTGCCCCGGGGAACATTGTCGCTACTCCAGAGCATTCCGCCCTGAGCCAAGAAATACGGAATCGTCTTTCGTCCCTGGGTAAAATTCCACTTCATTACCAGGGGGTTCACGCCGAATCCATACACGTTCTTGTAGCGGCTCCACAGAACATAGTCGAGCGGCATAATCTCTGCATTCACTTCAAATGTGCCGCGCGCAACGCCGGAGCCTAATTCTCCGGTGAGCACCCGGCCCACGCGCACGCCTGCCCGCACAAACTGCACGTCCGTGCGATCAGTCAGGCCGGTGCCTCCGCCGACCAGCACGCCTGCATTCCAGTGTTCGCGCCGGATTGCCGCCGCATCGTCATCGCTCTGCGCCATCCCGGCAACCGCGCCTGAAAGCAGCAGGGCCAGCATCAAGATTCGAAACGACTTCATCGCCGAAGGGCTACCCATTGGGCTCCTTTGTTTATTCGATAAAAAGAATATCAACACAGGATAGCAGTTCGAAACGGTTCTGAAGGCCGAGCCCATAAGAAATGCTGCGCGCCCCACGTTCGCCGTGGCGGCTGACGCGCAATGCAACACCGGTTGAGGCAAAAAGAAAGGGCCGCTCTGTGCGGCCCCTCGTGGATCAGATTCGGAAGTAGCTAGCCAGCTACTTCCTCCAGGTCCTTCTGGTCGATGTCGGCGTTGGTGTAAACATTCTGCACGTCGTCGTAGTCTTCCATGGCTTCCATCAGGCGAACCATGGTGCGCGCCTGCTGCCCTTCCAGTTTGACGTAGTTCGCCGGAATCATGCTGAGTTCGCTCTGCTCCGGCTTGATGCCGGCGGCTTTAACCGCTTCCAGCACAGCCTCGTAAGCCGACGGATCGGTTAGAATTTCCCAACTCTCGCCGTCGTCAACCAAGTCGTCCGCGCCGTTTTCCAGAACGATGTTCATCAGGTCGTCTTCGTTGGCAGCCGCCTTTGCAATGATGATGTCGCCCTTCTTGCTGAAGAGGTGCGCCACCGAACCGGCATTGCCCATGTTGCCGCCGTTCTTGCCGAAGATGTGCCGGATATCGCTGACCGTCCGGTTGCGATTATCGGTCGTAGTCTCGACCAGTATCGCTGCGCCGCCCGGCCCGTAGCCTTCGAAGGTGATCTCTTCGTAGGTCAGGCCCGGCAGTTCGCCGGTGCCGCGCTGGATCGCCTTCTTGATGTTATCGTGCGGCATATTTTCAGCCTTTGCCGCAGCGATCGCCGTGCGTAATCTAGGATTCTTCTCCGCATCACCGCTGGACTTGGCGGCCATGGTGATTTCCCGGATCAGGCGGGTGAAAATTTTGCCGCGCTTAGCATCCAGCGCGCCCTTCTTGTGCTTAATTGTGGCCCACTTTGAATGGCCGGACATGACAACCTCGTAGATTGTGTGATTTCTAAAAAATAGCTTTTCGGCTTTGCCCGAATCCCGCCAGCGGGCATACCACTTGCCATGCTAACGCTCGGTAACGCCTGAGTATAACACGCCAAACAAGGCTCTTTGCAGCCTCTGCTCTGGAATCCGCCCGCTGGCCGCAAACCTGCCTGCACGGGTGCCGCGCCCTGCTCTGGCCTGCCTACGTAGTGGTTAAGGTGTGTTCCGTGGGCCCTTCCCTCAGCCGCGCCGCAGCATCCTCCGGCATCACCGCCGAGCGATATGCTTCCTTGAACGAATAGGATTTCTGGCGCTCCTGCAAAATCGGCAGAATCTCGATGTGCCAGTGATAATCCTCGTCGATGGTCCGCCAATAATTCAATGTCCTGGACTGCTGCTGCGTGTTTGGCGCCGTGTGTACCACGAGGTGAAAACTGTCGGTGATGGCGCGAATCCGGTTCAACATGCGCCTCAGCAGTGATGCGCACTCCAGCAGCGCTCCGGGACGTGAACTTGCCGTGCGTTCAAAGTGCGCACTGTGATTCGCCGGAATGATCCAAGTCTCAAACGGAGCCCGCGAGGCAAATGGGCAACACGCCACATAGTCTCCGCGAATTTCCACGATGCGTTCGCGATTGTGCAATTCCTGGGTCAGAATGTCGCAAAAAACGCAGCGTTCCTTTTGCGCGTAATGCTCCCTCGCCGATCTCAACTCATACAGCACCCGCCGCGGCACATAGGTCGTGGCCACGATCTGCGAGGTCGGATGGTCGAATTCCTGTCCGCTCAGCGACCCGAAATCCTTGAAAACACTCACGTACTTGAATCGGTGGTCGTTCTTCAAGTCTTCCATCCGGTGCGCGCAGAGCAGCAGGAACTGCTCAATCTCCGCGTCGGAAGCTGTCCAGAGTTGCCGGTCATGCCGCGCGTTCTCCACCAGAACTTCGTGCGCGCCCACCGAGCGCATCACGTCATAGAGCCCCACGCCGCGCCGTCCCGGATCTCCCTCGACATGGTAGAGGGGCTGCGGATGAACCACTGCCCGCGCCGACCACGGCCCGTAATTCACCGAGGCCATCGAGGAGATGATCTGGGGCTGGTGCGGCGACTCTGGGCAGAACGGGCACACCTGCTGCAAATTCCGGCCCTGTGACGGCTGATCGCCCGTAACCACCCAGGAGCGCGTTATGGGATCTTTCCGAAGTTCCATTGCGATAGCAAACCACTACCGGGCTCCGGAGTCAAATGCCAATCTTCGCCAGGTGGCCACATCCGCCCGCAGTTGGTGAATGTGGGGACCAGGCGAACGCGCACGACTGATTGCTTGTCCTTACTGCCAGCCATGGCTCTGCTATACTCGCCCTTTTGAGACCACAATCTTTTTTCCATGAGTGAAGCCTCCACACCGCTAATGCGGCAGCACGCCGCCATCAAGAAAGAGCATCCCACTGCGCTGCTGTTTTTCCGCGTCGGCGACTTTTACGAGCTATTCCTCGAAGACGCAGTCACGGCCTCCCGAGAGCTTCAGATCACCCTCACCTCGCGCCAGAAGGTCGATGGTGTCGCCCTCCCCATGTGCGGAGTTCCCTACCACGCCGCCGAGGGATACATCTCAAAACTCGTTCGCAAGGGATACAAAGTCGCCATCTGCGACCAGGTTGAGAACCCCAAGCTCACCAAGAAACTGGTGCGCCGCGAAGTCACCCGCGTGGTCACTCCCGGAACCGCCGCCGACTCGCAGCTCGGCTCCGAGGAAAACAACTTTCTCTGCGCGGTCGCCCGCCACGCCAGCGCCTCGGGCGTCACTCTCGGCTTCGCCGCGCTCGATCTCTCCACCGGCGAATTCCGCGCCACCGAATTCAGCGGCCCTGACGCGGATCAGCGCATTGCCGACGAGTTGCAAACCCAGCGCCCGCGCGAGCTTCTCTACGCCGCATCGCTACCTCTGTTTTCCGCGCCGCAGCGCATCCTCGCCGCGCCTAATGGCCAGTCGCCAGCTACGTCAGCCGCCGCCCCGCGCATGGCCTCCACTGAACTTGCGCCCTTTGCCCGTTGGAGCGAGACTCCGCTCGACGATTGGATATTCGCCAACGACTACGCCATTCCGCTGGTGGAAAATCACTTCGGCGTTCTCTCTCTCGAAGGCTTCGGCCTCGCCAATCACAACGCTGCCGCCTGCGCCGCCGGAGCCATTCTCCACTACGCCCGCCAGACCCAGCGCGGCTCGCTTGACCACGTCGACCGCATCAGTTACTACGAGCGCCAGAACTGCCTCATCCTCGACGCCGTCACCGTGCGCAACCTTGAGCTGATTGAGCCCCTGTTTGCCGGCACTGGAGACGACGTAACCCTCTTCCGCGCCCTCGACCACACGCTCACGCCAATGGGTAAGCGACTGCTGCGCGCTTGGATGCTGCGCCCCTCGATTGACACAGCCGAAATCAACCAGCGTCTCGATGCCGATGCCGCCGCCCTCGCCAGCATCATTCATCGCGAAGAACTGCGCCGCGGGCTCGATGGCATTCAGGATATCGAGCGTTTGCTTAGCCGCATCACCCTTGAAACCGCCAACCCGCGCGACGTTCTCGCCCTCGCCGCCTCGCTCGCCAAACTGCCCGCCGTGCGCAGCGCCTTGCAGCACTTCCCTGTCGCCCGCTTTGCGGCTCTTGAAAATCTGCTCGACGAACTCGCCGACGTGCGCGAACGCATCGAGCGCTCCGTTCTCCCCGAGCCTCCCATCACGCTCAACGATGGCGGAGTCATGCAAACGGGACTCGACCCCGAACTCGACGAACTGCGCGACATCAGCCGCAACGGCAAGCACTACATCGCCCAGATCGAGCAACGCGAGCGCGAACGCACCGGCATCAACTCGCTCAAGGTCAAGTTCAACAACGTCTTCGGCTTTTACATCGAGATCAGCAAGTCAAACCTGCAGCACGCTCCCGCCGACTACGAGCGCAAGCAAACCCTCGTCGGTGCCGAACGTTTTACCACCCCAGAGCTGAAGGAATACGAAACCAAGGTTCTCGACGCCGAAGAGAAGATTGTTGAAATCGAGCGCCGCCTGTTCGCCGAACTACGCCAGGCCATTGCCGCTGAATCGCGCCGCATCCGCCAGAGCGCCCTGGCCTTGGCCGAAATCGATGTCTTGCTCTCGTTTGCTCACCTCGCCGCCCTGCGCAACTACTGCCGCCCTGAGTTTAATGACAGCACCGAGTTGCTGGAAATCCTCGAAGGCCGCCATCCCGTAATCGAGCAGCCCGAACTCACAGGCTCCAACGACCGCTTCGTCCCCAATGATCTTTATCTTGACGCTGCCAAGCAGTCGATCCTGCTCATCACCGGCCCCAACATGGGAGGCAAATCCACCTACCTCCGCCAAACCGCGCTCATCGTCCTGATGGCGCAAATGGGATCGTTCGTCCCCGCCACCCGCGCCCGTCTCTCCGTGGTGGATCGCATCTTCACCCGCATTGGAGCCTCCGACAATCTCGCCCGTGGCCGCTCGACCTTCATGGTTGAGATGACTGAAACCGCCGCCATCCTCAACACCGCGACTCCGAGCTCGCTCATCCTGCTCGACGAAATCGGACGCGGCACAGCCACGTATGACGGCCTGGCCATTGCCTGGGCCGTGGTCGAATTCATCCACCAGCACAGCCGCGCCAAAACGCTCTTTGCTACCCACTACCACGAGCTCACCGAACTCGAAGAGTTGCTCGATTCGGTCAAGAACTACCACGTCAGCGTCAAGGAAACCGGCGGCAGCATCGTCTTTCTGCGCAAAGTCTCCCCCGGTGCCGCCGACAAAAGTTATGGCATCGAAGTCGCCAAACTCGCGGGACTCCCCGCCGAGGTCATCTCCCGCGCCCGCGAGGTGCTGCACCAGCACGAGAACGCCGAACACGCCGCCACCACCCAACTCTCTCCCAAACCAGAAAAATCCGGTCCCGTGCAGCTAACCATCTTCACCCCCGTCTCGAACACCGTGCTCGACCGCCTCCGCGAAGCAGACTTGGACTCGTTGAGCCCACGGGAAGCGATGAATCTGTTGTATGAATTGAAAAAGCAGGTGGACTAAAACACGGGAATAGAGGCCAACAAGGATCTCGCTTGCCTGCTGTTGCCCCTAACGTTTTTGCACTTCAACCCTCGAAACTTTGAAACCTTGAAACCTGCCGTTACACTCAACGTATGTCATCTCTGCTTGTCCAAGGAATTCTCTTCGATCTTGACGGTGTGCTTATCGACAGCACTGCCGGAGTCACCCGTGTCTGGCGCGATTGGGCTATCCGCCACGGCCTCGATGCCACCCAGACCGCCCATACCGCACACGGACGCCGCGCCATTGAGACGGTTCGCCTACTCGCGCCCCAACTTGACGCTGAAGCTGAACTCCGCGACCTGGAGCGCCGCGAGATTGCCGATTCCTACGATGTTGCGGCCTTCCCCGGAGCGGCAAGTTTGCTCGCGTCGCTGCCGCCGCGCCGGTGGGCCATCGTTACCAGCGGCACCCGCGATCTCGCCTGCCACCGGCTACGCGTTGCCGGCCTTCCCGTTCCCGAACTCATGATCACCGGCTCCGATATCGAGCATGGCAAGCCGCATCCCGAGCCCTACCAGCGCGGCGCTGCGCTGCTCGGCCTCGCCCCTACCGCGTGCGTGGCGGTCGAGGATGCGCCCAACGGCATTCGCTCAGCCCTGGACGCGGGTATGCCGGTCTTCGCCGTTCCCACCACGTATCCGGTGGACGAGCTCACCGAAGCCACGGCTTTACTGCCGAACCTCGCCGCCTTGCATCCTACGATAGTGGGCGACTTGATTCGCCTGAACTGGTAAATTGATTGCAGCCGCGGCCCTCCAGAAATTGACAGGGCAGCTCCGCAACAGGCACACTTACGCAACCTTGTTGGAAGCGGTTTCCCTTACCGTTTCCAACCGAGCACGATGGACAAACGTCACGCGATGAATGCAACCAGGGTCTCTTACACGCTTGAGTCCACTCTGGCGAGTGTAAATAAGGCTGAACAAGCCGCCGGGGAGATCGCAGCCAAGTCAGGCTTCGATGAGGACGAATGCGGGCGAATCTCCATGGCGGTTCGTGAAGCCACCGTCAATGCGATCCTGCACGGAAACCGCTATGCCCCGTCCAAGCGCGTGACCATCGCCTTTGAGTGTACTCCCGAGACTTTGACGGTTGCGGTACGCGACGAAGGTACTGGTCTTGATCCAGCCGCTCTTCCCGATCCTCTCGCCCCCGAAAACCTGCTT
>Ga0302320_10006917_pt1 | contig 25071 bp, 15 predicted proteins | sample Bog_T0_3_FD_202130 | JGI IMG/M metagenome (GOLD analysis project Ga0302320, IMG submission 202130) | Peat permafrost microbial communities from Stordalen Mire near Abisko, Sweden - Bog_T0_3 | ecosystem: Environmental > Terrestrial > Soil > Wetlands > Peat | place: Sweden: Abisko, Stordalen Mire... | reverse complement strand
TCGTTGCACGGAACGGCCTGGAATTTCGGTGAGTACGGAGCGAAAAGCGATTTCGCTTCCGCTAACGACTTCTGCGGTGCCCAGACGACCAGTTCTCTCGATTCAATTGCGGTCTGCATTTTGGACTCCGAATATCATTATCCGCATATTTTCGCGCACTACGAAAATATTGATCGTTTTTCCTGGAGGTAGTTCATCAGATTGACGGATCGAGATTCGGATCTATTTAATTCTAAATGACTTACGCGTGGAAATGCTCTTCGCTTTTTCTATGCTTTTCTCTCGTAAACTATTGATAATAAATATGTTACTGGTGGAGGCGGCGGGAGTCGAACCTTCCAGGCCACTGAAAACACGTAAGTTGCGTGTTTACGACAGTCGAAAATGACCAGAGGGTCCAGAATGCCAAATCGACTGTACGTTTACTGTACGACGGCATCTTAAAGGCGCATCACAATCGCGGTGGCCGAAACCCCTCCGAACTCCGTTGCGCTTGCCAGTCTCGATGAGTGCGTTGGCTCGGTCGCAACAGTTGAGCGAGGTGCACTTGTCCGGAAAGCCGGCTATTCGGCCAATTCGATGACCGGGCAGCAAGGCGCGCTCAATGGTATTCCAAGAACCTGCATCGTTGTCTCAGTACCAAATTCTCCAAACACGCGTAGCCCGCTCCAGCTGTTGCCGACGTATTTGCTTTCAGTTGGCCGATCGGCCGATGATACTTGCAGAGTTGAAACTCCGGCGGGGCCGTCACATGTCGTGTTTCAAGAGGGGTGTCGAAAATCGAACTGCCGCGGCGGCCTTCTGAAACGTAAGCGTTCGAAGATTCCATCTGGATCAGCCGTAGCTCAGCGTCGAACGATGAGTTTATGGACCATGAAGATGGCATGCGATCAGAGAGCGGTAAGCGGGTATACCGAACGGTTGCGGAGAAGCGCAGGATCGTGGAGGTGACCCTACAGCCTGGGGCAAGCGTAGCGAAGGTAGCGCATGCCGAAGGCGTGAACTCGCATCAGGTTTTTGATTGGCGCCGAGCCTATCTCAAGGGCAAGCTGGAGCCGAAGGGCGAGAAGTCTGCGGCGTTGTTGCCCGTGGTTCTTTCCCCGGAGGAAGCCAGCGCCGTTACCGTGGATGCAGCGGTAACGGAGAAGAGTTCCATCAAGCCCGTGGCGGCGATGCCGGGCGGCGCCATCCATATCGAGCTGCCCGGACGCGTGAAGATTCGCGTGGAAAGCGGCGTGGATGCGGCATTATTGCGGGCGGTTTTGGAGAGCCTGCGGCCGTGATCGATCTGCGCACAGGAACGAGGATCTGGATCGCCGCAGGCGTGACCGATATGCGGCGAGGCTTTTACGGGTTAAGCGCCTAGGTGCAGACTGTGCTCAACGCGCAGCCCTGTTCCGGCCACGTCTTTGTCTTTCGCGGCCGGCGCGGCGACCAAGTGAAGTTGTTGTGGTTTGATGGCGACGGGCTTTGTCTGTTCACGAAGCGGCTGGAACGCGGACGTTTTGTGTGGCCCAAGGCGGACAGCGGAACGGTGGCGCTGAGCCGCGCTCAGTTGTCGATGCTTCTGGAAGGCATCCACTGGCGCAGACCCGAGCGCACCTTTGCGCCGCCTCTGGCCGTTTAGCCGAAGCATAATAATCACCTGTATTCATGCGGGTTCTTACGCTTCTTTCCACAGCGCGTCATGCCATACTCAAGGCATGCTGGCGAGCCCTGTTCCCGATCTCGACCAACGGGACAAGGGCGCTCTGAAGGCGCTAGCCATAGAGCTACAAGGTGAGCTGAGACAACATCGCGAGACTCTAGCCCAGCAAGAGGTTGAACTCGCCGCTCTCGAAGCCGAGTTCGCCATACAACGCCAGAAGCTAGCCGAGCAGAGCGACGAGTTGCGTTCCCGCAGCGACCAGATCGAACATCTGAAACTGCTCGTTGAGAAGCTGCGGCGCACGATCTTTGGTAAGAAGAGCGAGAAGATCGTCGTTCAGTTAGAGCAGTTCGAACTGGAACTGGAAGAGCTGGAGACTACACAAGCTGCGGCGGAAACGATTGCTGACGGGGTTCGGCCCGAAACGGCGCCCCAGGGGCGGCCCAAGCGCAAGCCCTTGCCGGCGCATCTGCCGCGCCAAGCCGTCACGCACACTCCCGAACATACTTGCTGCTCGGATTGCGGCGGATTTCTGAAGCAGTTCGGCGAAGACGCGAGCGAGCAGCTGGAGTACGTTCCCGAGAGCTTCAAGGTGATTCGCCATGTGCGGCCCAAGTTCGCTTGCACGGCCTGCGAGCGCGTGGTCGAGGCTCCGGCGCCGTCGCGCCCCATCGAGCGCGGACTGGCCGGACCGGCGCTGTTGGCGCATGGTACTGGTTTCGAAGTTTTGCGACCACCAGCCTCTTTATCGCCAGTCGGAGATTTATGCGCGGCAGGGCGTCGAGATCGAGCGCTCCACGCTGGCCGGTTGGGTGGGCGCATCGAGCGCGTTGCTTGATCCGCAGGTTGATGCGTTGCGCGAGCATGTCTTGGCTGGGCGCAAGATCCACGCCGACGATACGCCTCTGCCGGTGCTCGCGCCCGGCACCGGTAAAACCAAAACCGGAAGGTTGTGGACTTATGTCCGCGACAAACGGTCCGCCGGTGAAAAGACCGCTCCGGCCGTATGGTTTGCTTATTCGGCGGACCGCAAGGGAGAACATCCGCGTGCGCATCTGAAGAACTTCAAGGGCGCACTGCAGGCCCGATGCTTACTCGGGCTTTCACCATCTTTACGACGCTGGCGCCACCTACGAAGCAGCATGTTGGGCGCACTGCCGGCGCAAGTTCTATGAGATTCACACGGCGCACCCATCGCCCATCACCACTGAAGCCCTCGATCGCATCGGCGCACTGTACGGCATCGAAGAACAGATCCGTGGCAAGCCCGTGGACCTCAGACGCCAGGTCCGGCAGTCCCGCGCACGGCCCTTGCTCGAAGACTTTCGAACGTGGATGGAAAAATCGCTACGCCAGCTTTCGCCCAAGAGCGAAACCGCGGCTGCCATCCGCTATGCACTCTCGCGCTGGCGGGCGCTCTTGCGCTACGTCGATGATGGCTTGCTGGAGATAGACAACACCCCGGCTGAGCGGGCGCTGCGGTGCGTTGCCTTGGGAAGGAAGAATTATCTCTTCGCCGGCGCCGATTCGGGCGGCGAACGGGCCGCTGCCATCTACTCGCTGATCGGCTCAGCCAAGCTCAACGGCCTCGATCCGGAACTCTACCTGCGCACGGTGCTGGCCCAGATCGCTGACCACCCCATCAGCCGCATCGCCCAGTTGCTGCCCTGGAACCTGACCGACACGCTCCAAGCCGTCTCTCAGGCCGCCTGAATGCCACCAACAATCGGCGCTTGAAGTGTCCACTTGAAAATAAGTGGACACTTCGTTGCTCCCGCAAAAAAGTCTCTCACGCGACCGGAATCCGCGCCAGATGGCAGCTTCGGACGCTTACGCTGAAACGGCCAGAGACGCTGGAATAGCTGCCATTCCCGTTCGCAAAGCCCTCTCAAATTGTGCCTTCTATCTCACTGAAAACGAAAGGTAATTTTGTACGAAAAGAGCCGTTTCAAAACTTGTGGATTGTGATATAGGACAACCCCTGAGAAATCGACAACCGATATCGGCGTGACTAGGGAACACTTGCGACATTTCAGTACTAACTTGCTTCCCGACGAGTGCCTCGACGATTTGCCGTGAAGCGAGAATCGTGCCGCCAGCCAGTGTCGGATTCCAGGAATCGGGAGCCGCGCCGTTCCGAGGACTGGAAGCAAAAACATGATTCAAGAGCGCTGTGGCAATGACGTTTCCGTGCTTGGCGTTGCCTGACGCAATGCGGAACTTTACCTGCGCAAGGTTCCTTAGTGGTGTACCGGAAGGATCGTCTGTCAGTCGTCACCTTATTCCATCAAGGAAAGACCCTCTCGATCACCGAAGGTCCCATGCCTCTACATTAGTTACTGCTCCAGGGATATCTTTCACAATGTTTGTGTGCAAGATGATTTGCAGATTCTTTTGTTCCCACCCCTTCGGAAGGGTCTTTAGCAGAGCACCTAACCGATCAGGATCGTTAAGGAAATCCGAGGCGGCCTGATTAGCGTACATCCCAATTCCCGCGATGGCCAGGACTGGGTTTCCCATTTCCGATCTTGGGAGCCTTGAGATCACGACGTAGTCATCCCCTGAAAATGTCTCTTCAGGTAATTTGCGCGTCCAAACTCGACTCTTGTCCATTTCATCGACAATCTGATCATGATCACGACCTTGCAGTTGGAATCGAAGTTGATGCATCATTTCGAGTGTCCAATCGTTGCTGAATCCGCCTAACAGGATTGTCGGTCCTGATCGAAAATCCGTCACTGATATGCCGCTGCCGTAACGCAGGTCGTACCGTGTGTTGAGCCGCGTCAGCATTGCTACCATTCGAGCTACGGCAGCCAGATCGCTATATCCGATCAACTCGCGAGGTTTGAGCTGACTTTCATCGATCGTCTCTCCTTTCCGCAAATCGATGAAGAACTGTGACTTCGTGCTTGGAATGTGATGCTGTAATCGATAGTCATCCAGAAAATCGAAACTCAGACGGTAGCCAGGGGTCGCGCCTACGAGAATCAACACTGGTTTTTGCGGGTCCGTTATCGGTGACCAGAAGGAATCGAACATTCGCTGACGCGACCCGCGGACCTGGTTTATGCCGACCAGCCCCGCTCCAAGTATTAGGGTGATCAGAAGCCCGGCCGCCGCTATCAGTTTCAGCCTGTGTGGGCGCTCGGCTTTGGAATTGATGATGGGGATTTGAATAACCGGCTCGGCAACGGACTTCTCTTTGGGCGACGAGGCGTCGTATGAATGACCCTCTGAACTTCCAGCCACGTTCTCAACCGCGGGATTTCCCAAAAGCGGAGCTTCCGCGCCGTTCCCTACGCGTCCATTACCTAAACCATGTGCCTCCGCCATCTTAAATAGCGCCCGGTAGGAGCCAGTTGGAATCTCTATCCTAATTGCCTGTTGCGCTTCGTCTGCGTGTGAATAGTACAGTGCCAGCCGCTTGCGGAGCTCTGCGGCCCTGGCCCGAACTACGGGGTCATTTCCTGTATCGTAGTCTGGAACTCGGCCAAATACATTCGCTCCGATCACGCGCTCACGGAGCAACTCGTCCTCGTGTGCGATGGAATGTTCGACGACGTAGCGCAGGAGTAACTGGCATTGGCGGCTGGACTGAAAGATGGAGCTGGCCAATACATCTTCCAATGCTTTCTCGAACAAGACCGCTTCCGGATCAAGCTTCGGCATACGACACGAACAATCTCCTGACATGCTTGGCTTACCTATTATGGTCTAAAACCCCATCTGAGTGAAGGGAGGTACTGTACCTCGGTGCAGGTGCCGCAAACTGGACAATGAACTGGGTCGAACATCTTCAGGAAATCCGCGATAACACTTTTCGAATGAAATAGATGCATGGCGCGTTAATAAGGGTCCCCTAAATTACCCTGTCGGAGCACCGTAATCTACCTTACAAACTTCCGCTGAGTCATGTCAGATCGGTTGCCGAGAAAGAAACAGGCATTTGTCTGTCGACATGACGCATGGACGGCCTCGACCTCCAAAGGAGAATCCGAGGAAGACTTTGAGGTTTGCTGACAGTTGTGGAGTTCGGTCTTGAAGTGTGCGGTCCAGGCAAGCGTCACGTTACAGCGGCGGCCTTGCCGAAACAAGATCACCGTTGCAGTACCACCATTGCAGCGTTGAGAGGAACAAATTCATGTCGCACAAATGCGAAGGTTGCAAATTGAAAAGCTTCTGGCGAGAAACAACTCGCCAGGGACGTGACTCGTGGGCAGGTGCTGTTGAGCCGAATTAATCAAAACTGAGGAGAGGCTATTCATGAAGCACTTCATGGCGTTGGCGTCGAAAATCGCAAGTCTTACGCTGTTCACTATTCTTGCTTTAAGCGTTGTCAGGGCGCAAGTCGAGACCGGAACCATCGTTGGAGTTGTCCAGGATGGCACTGGTGCGGTTGTTCCGAACGCCGCAGTGACACTTACGCATGTGGCCACGGGAGTGGCGCGCCAAACTCACGCCGATGCTCAAGGTGAATTCAATGCGCAATTCTTACCGTTAGGCACCTACGCCATAACCGTTACTGCGACGGGCTACCAGTCGAAGACCCTCACCGGAATCACTCTGCAAGTCGACCAGACGGCAAATCTGACCATTTCCTTGACAGTGGGGTCGGTCACGCAATCGGTCGAAGTGACGAGCGCGGCACCGCTCGTGGATACGACTTCATCTTCTCTGGGGCAGGTGATCGACAACCACCAAGTGTTGAGCATGCCGCTAAACGGGCGCAATCCTTTCGCTCTGGGGTTGCTGGTTGGAAACACTGCTCCGGTAACTGGAGTGGCAACCAACCTGCCCTTCGTGGGCGGAGGCGGGCAATTCAGCAGCAACGACGTCTTATTGAACGGCATTGATGACAACATCTTTGCGACTGCCGGCAATATTGGCCGGCAAGGCATTGCCATTTTTCCATCCGTAGACGCAGTGCAGGAATTCAAGGTGTTAACCAATAATTACCCTGCGGAATACGGACATGCCGCAGGCTTTATCGTCGCGGCAACCATCAAGGCCGGCACCAATCAATTCCATGGTGTGGTCTTTGAGTTTGTGCGCAATGACGACTTCGACGCCAACAACTACTTCACCAACCGTGCCGGATTGCCCAGATCACCATTTCACCAGAACCAGTTTGGCGGTACCGTTGGCGGACCGATCCGGCACGACCGCATCTTCTTCTTCGGCGATTACCAGGGAACCCGGCAGTCCATCCAGTCCAGCAGTTCCATTTCGAGCGTACCGACCGCCGCCATGCGCTCTGGCGATTTCACAGGGCAATCCGCCCTCATCTTCGACCCGGCGACACGCCACATTGGGCCAAGCGGAACCGTCATTGCGACTTCCTTTCAGGCTGAAACGGGAGTGAACAAAATCCCCGCAAGCTACATTAATAAGACCTCCTCAGCTATCATGGCTTTGGTTCCTTTGCCAAACTACGGCGCTACCGGCGCTGTCGCAAGCAACTATTACTATGCGCCCAAGACCTTTACCAATACTGACCAGGCCGATGGCCGCGTCGACGCAACGCTTACCGCGAAAAATCATCTTGTCGGTACATACTCTTTCAGCAATAGCCACAATCCGGCCATCGGCGTTTTCCCGGGCTGGATTGGAGGCCCCGGGACCTCCGGAGTTGACAATAACGATCAGGCGAGCATAGCCGATGTCCACGTCTTCACCCCATCCCTGGTGAATGAATTCAGGGTGGGTTATCTCTACAACAACAGCACCCAGACGGGACTCGGTACGCAAGGCGCATCCACCGCAACCTCAATTGGTCTTGCCATGTTCCCGGTATCGCCCCAGGGATTCCCGCAGCTCTCGTTCAACTACACCGGCGCGGTCAACGGCACTTCTGAGTTCTCAACCTTCGGTGGTGGCAGTCCAGAGTTCAACGACTTGCAGACCCAGCAACTGGATGACAACTTGAGTTGGACTCATGGTCATCACTCCATCAAGTGGGGCGTGGATGTTCGCAAGTCGCTTTTTGAGGTGTTGCTGGATGGACTTGGCCAGACCATATTCGGCAGCGCTTTCTCCTCCAGCTCCGATACGGCCAATTCCGGTCTTCCGTTGGCCGACTTCCTCATGGGGTATCCAATGGTCGAGAGTCCAGGCTCCTCCACGCTCCAGAAGGGGCGCCAGCGCGAGGCTTATTTTGGCGCTTATGTGCAGGATGATTGGAAGCTCTCCTACAAGTTGACGCTCAACGCAGGCGTACGCTATGAGCTCTATACGCAACCGATCGATCAGAATAATCTCGGTTCACTGTTCGATATCACGACCGGTAACTTCGCCCTTCCCGGTCAGGGCTCCTACAGCCGTGCCATGGTGCATGGAGATCATAACGACTGGGGGCCGCGTGTGGGCGTGGCCTACCAGGTTTCTCCCAAGCTTGTGGTCCACAGCGGATACGGCATTTTCTATGCGATGCGCGCGCAGGGCCAACAGGCTACGCTGTTCTCAGAAAACGTGCCGAATATTCCAACCCTCGTACTTCCTGTTGTCACTCCGACGGGGACGGTTACGCCGCCTTACACCCTCAACACGCCGATCGCGACTGTGCCCTCAATCAATACGCTGGCAGGCTTCTCGGCAAAGAGTCCATATAACGTCCAAATCAAGACCCAGAGCCTGCTAAACGGGCTTATGCCCAGGCTGATGCAATACAACCTCGACCTGCAGTATCAGCTCAACCGCACGCTCCTGCTTGAGGCCGCCTATAGTGGCGCCAAGGGAAATCACTTTACCTCAGGCAACATTGACCAGAACCAGGTGCCCTTCTCCGATGCATTGAACGGGACAAACACCCAGGCGAACCGGCCGTTCCCCTTCATGGGCTCCAATGTGCTCGCGCTGTTCTCTATTGCGACTTCGAACTACAACGCGCTGAATGTCAAGGTGCAAAATCAGATGTCGCACGGCCTGGAGTTACTCGCAAACTATACCTGGCAAAAGGATCTGCAGTTGGATGGCGATGGGCCCGCGACCATCAATCAGACCGCAACGACCCAATTGATGAACACCTACGACCTGAGAGCATCGTACTCTGTGGCCGATATAAATATCGCACAGACCCTCACCGCCAGTGCGGCCTATCAACTTCCGGTCGGCTCCGGACAGCGCTTTCTTAACGTCAAAGGTCCGGCCAACACCGTGCTTGGGGGATGGGTCATCAATGGCATTCTTTCAATACGAACCGGCTTCCCATCTGACATTCACACCTCTGCGGTTCCTCCCACATTTACCTCATTCAATGTTGCGAGTTGTGTCCCGGGAGTGCCGAAAGTGCTTTCCAACCACAGCGTAAGTGCGTACTACAATCCCGCCGCCTTCACGGTTCCTTTAGACGCCACATCCACAACCGGCGCATCGATAGTGGAATATGGCACCTGCGCGAAGAACGTCATTACCGGGCCAACGTCCAGGAACCTCGATTCGTCGCTCTTCAAGAATTTTTACTTCACTGACTCGCAGCGAATCTATCTGCAGTTCCGCGCAGAGGCCTTCAATACCACCAATACGCCGACCTTCTACCTGCCGTCAGCAAGTGATCCGACCCTCACCTGCAAAGGCAATCCGGGAGCTCTCTGCAATTCGGGCAATTCAAGCTTTGGCGAATTGGTCAATGGCACTGCAACCGGCAGGCAAATTCAATTTGCCGCGAAGCTCTACTTTTGATGCAGTGTGATCACGCGTAACCGGTTCATCGGCGATCGAGCGCGTGGAGACTTTAGCCATAGGCTGTCATGGTTTGTGGCTAAAGCCGCCTGACGCAACTCATCAGGGCTGCCCAACAAATACAAGCCAAATTATGCGTTGCTGTTCCAGGGAGAAAATATGGAGAGTACAAGAAGAGACTTCCTCAAGCAGGCAGGAAGCCTTTCTGCCGCCTGTCTTGTCGGCCTTGATGGGCTGCCGAATGCAAATGCTGCCTCAGCCCCACGCACTACCGCAGTTTCCGCCGCGAAGCCGGAGGGATGGTATGACCGGCCCATGCGATGGGCCCAGTTGAGCTTTGTCGAAGACGATCCCGGAAACTACGATCTCCAATTCTGGCTGGACTATTTCAAGAAGATCCACGCCGATGCCACCATCCTTAACGCGGGCGGTTGCGTTGCCTTCTATCCCACCCAGGTCCCCTTTCACTATCGCAGCAAGTGGCTTGGCGATATGGACACATTTGGAGACATCCTGAGGGGTTGCCGAAATCTTGGAATGAATGTCGTGGCGCGCACCGATCCTCATGCCTGTCATCACGATGTTTACGATGCGCATCCTGACTGGCTGGCGGTGGATGAGAACGGGAACAAGAGGCAACATGCATCGGATCCGAACTACTGGCTAACCTGCGCACTGGGACCTTACAATTTTGAATTCATGACCGCGGTGCATGCCGAGATCATGGCGAAGTACATGCCGGACGGCATCTTCGTCAATCGCTGGGACGGCAGCGGCATGTGCTACTGCGAGCACTGCCAAAACAACTTCCATGCCTTCTCGGGTATGGATCTGCCTCGCACCAGCGATCCTCAGAACCCCGCGCGTCGCGAATACATTGTCTGGCATCAGAAACGATTGTTTGAGTTGTGGCGTGTCTGGAACGACAAGATCCAGTCGATCAATCCCAACGCGAGTTTCCTCCCCAATGGCGGCGGTGGCACCATGAGCGGTCTTGACATGAAGACTTTCGGTGCCCTTGCGTCGACCGCCTGTGCCGATCGCCAAGGCAGAGCCGGTCTTACGCCCTCATGGGCCGCTGGAAAAAATGCCAAAGAGTTCCGCTCCACCATGGGACGGAAGGCTATCGCCGGGATTACCAGCGTTGGGCCGGAAGACAAGTTCCGTTGGAAAGACGCTGTGCAGAGCGGCGACGAGATACGCATCTGGATGGCCGATGGAATTGCCCAGGACTTTCGTCCGACCTTCACGAAGTTCAACGCGAAGCCCTTCGATAAGCGCTGGTTCCCGGTTGTCAATGACTTCTTCCAATGGCACTACGCCCACCAGCAGTACTTCCGAAATGAAAAATCGTTTGCACGCGTAGGTATGGTCTATTCGCAACAATCGGCGCAGTTTTATGGTGGCTCGGATGCTGAGGCCAAGGTAAATCAACCGGGGCTCGGTATCTACCAGGCATTGATAGAGGCCAGAATTCCATTTGAAATGGTCCACGACGGTTTGCTGGATCGTGAGCATGTCGACCAGTTTCGTACGCTGATCCTTCCAAATATCGCGGCGCTCTCAACCACGCAATGCCGGCAAATTCAGGAGTTTGTTGAGCGCGGTGGAAGTGTGATCGCGACCTATGAGACTTCCCTGTACGACGAGTGGGGTGTCAAGCGTGAGGACTTCGGGCTCGCTTCGCTCTTTGGAGCCTCCTACGCAGGCAGCAAGGAAGGTCCCATGCTCAACTCGTATCTCACATTGGAGAAAGATCCCGCAACCGGCCAATATCATCCGTTACTGGCTGAACTTGAGGATGCCGGGCGGATCATCAACGGTATTCATAGGGTTCACGTGGTTCCGGCGGACAGTGGCGCATACTCGCCACTCATAGTGATTCCGACCTACCCTGACCTGCCTATGGAATCGTGCTTTCCGCCGCCCGAGACAACGCACGACGCTGGAGTTTTCGCGCGTAACGTTGGCCGAGGCCGCGTTGTCTACTTCCCCTGGGATATTGACTACACATTCTGGGAGGTGCTCAATGTCGACCACGCAAAACTGTTGCGCAATGCAGTGCTCTGGGCCACGAACGAGCCTGCTCCCGTATCGGTTAAGGGCAAAGGTGTTCTGGACATCTCCATCTGGGGGCAGAAGAACTCCATGACGGTGCACCTGGTAAACCTCACGAATCCCATGATGATGAAGGGACCGCTACGCGAGGTCATCCCAATCTCCAGTCAGAAGGTCTGCGTTCGTATACCCGGAGATCGTCGCGTTACGAAGGTGCATTTGCTCGTAGCAGGCAACGAAGTGCCCTATCACAAGCAAGGTGACCTAACTCTGGTTGAGGTGCCAACGATCGATTTGCATGAGGTCATCGCGTTCGACTTCGCTGTTTGAATGTACAGGTTATCTATCTGTGCTGAGGGCACGAGTTTACTCGCGCTGTAAGTCCACCGCAATCCTGCGATCCACTTAGTCTGTGGCCTATACAGGAGAAATGAGATGACCGCGATGTGGCACCAGACTTATTACCTCTTCGGGCAAGGATTGGTCATCTCTACGCTGCTCGCTGCCTTGCCGATATTCACTTTGCTATTTCTACTTGGCGTACTGAGGAAGGCAGCATGGATCGCTGGAATGGCAGGGCTGGCGGTTGCCCTGGCACTCGCAACCTTTGGTTACAGGATGCCCGCAGGAACTGCGGTCAGCGCCGCGGTCTATGGGGCGGGCTTTGGGCTATTCCCCATTTCGTGGATTATATTCTGGGCCATTGCACTCTTCCGCGTGACCGTGGAGACTGGCAAGTTTGAGATTATTCGCGACTCTATTGGGAGCCTGACTCCCGATCCGCGGCTGCAAGCCCTGCTGGTTGCGTTTTGCTTCGGAGCGTTTCTTGAGGGCGGCGCCGGCTTCGGAACTCCAGTCGCAATCGCGGCGACGATGTTGGTGGGGCTTGGCTTTTCTCCTTTCAGTGCCGCTGCTATATGTCTGCTTGCAAACACTGTCCCGGTCGCGTTCGGCGCCATCGGGATTCCGGTTATTACTTTAGCTGGGACAACCGGGTTGCCTCTTGATAAGTTGAGCGGCGAAGTGGCCCTGTTTTGTTCGCCAGCAGCGCTTATCCTGCCTGTTTATCTGATTGTTGCGATGGGCGGTCTCCGGGCCATGTCCGGAGTGTGGCTGCCCGCCCTGGGTGCTGGCGTCTCATTCGCTGTGGTACAGATGCTTGTATCAATCTTCATGGGTCCGCAACTCTCTGCGATTCTTGCCGCCCTCGCATCTATGGCAGTCCTGATCGTGATTATTCGTCTCAGTCGGCGAAAGGCGAGCGATGCAGAGGTTTCGACCGAGTTGGCTTTCGCCGGGGTTCCGGGAAGTGACATGCGCGCAACAGGCTCGCAGCATTTTCCGGATTCGAGCAACGCGGCCACGACAAAGACCTCATCAAGTTACACGATCGGTCAGATTCTAAATGCGTGGATTCCGTACGTGCTATTGGTATCGTGCGTGATTCTATGGGGATTCGCACCCGTTCAGAGAATGCTGAGTAAGGGCAGTCTTGTCTTCGCGTGGCCCTGGCTAAATGATGTTGTTGAGCGAATGCCTCCTGTCACCTCCGGGCCGTCTCCCTATCACGCAGTTTTCTCCTTTAACTTCTTTTCGGCGGCGGGTACCGCCTGTATGGTTGCTACATTCCTTGCGGCGATCTGTCTCCGGGTGAGCCTTAAACGCTTTGCGGGGATTCTGCTTGTCGTTGTAAGGCAACTGGCGGTTCCCATAGCGACCGTCTCACTGGTGCTCGGCATAGGGTTCCTAATGAACTATTGCGGGGCAACCGCGACTCTGGGGCTCGCATTCGCCTCAACAGGAAAGGTATTTCCCTTCTTCAGTCCCTTCCTTGGCCTGTTAGGCGTCTTCCTGACCGGGTCGGATACTTCTTCGAACGCCCTGTTCGGAAACCTGCAAGTCGTAACTGCCAGCCGGCTCGGACTCGATCCAATTCTGATGGCGGCCGCCAACGCCGCCGGCGGTGTCATGGGAAAAATGATTAGCGTTCAGACAATCGCTGTGGCGGCGGCAGCAACAGGGCTATCGGTGATGGAGCAGTCCAAACTATTTCGTTTCACCTTGAAGCACAGCATTATTCTGAGCCTCGTTATGGGATGCTTAGCGCTCTTTTACACTTACTGTCTGCATATCTAGACGCCTAGTTATAAACATCGGCGTATGGAGCAAGTGATCCTGCCGCATGGCCGGAACCATCTTGCACCGGGTGTGCGATTACTGATTCGAGCGGTGGCGGGGAGAGAGGACATGGGAGCGACAATGAGAAAGAAAGGAGAGTGAGTTGAATGCCCAAGTTCGCAGCGAATCTTTCGATGATGTTCACAGAGGTGCCGTTCCTGGATCGCTTTGCTGCCGCGTCAGATGCGGGATTTTCAGCAGTGGAGTTTCTGTTCCCGTATGAGCATCTGCCCGAAGTCGTGGAAAGTAACTCCAGCGCGAACGGCGTCCAGGTGGTTCTATTCAACATGCCGGCAGGCGACTGGAATGCCGGCGAGCGCGGAGTCACGTGCATCCCAGGACGTGAAGAGGAGTTTCGCGCCGGCGTGAAGAAGGCCATTGCGTACGCCACGATTGTGGGCACGGACCGCCTGCATGCCATGGCTGGTATCGTTCCGCACGGCGTTGATCCCAAGGCGTGTCGCATAACATTGATCGAAAACCTCAAATACGCAGCGGATCAGCTTGCGAAACACGACATTACCCTTCTGCTCGAAGCGATCAACACAAGGGATATGCCCGGTTTCTCTGTCTCCACGCAGGCGGATTCGTATTCCATCTGCATGGCAGTGAATGCCCCTAATCTAAAGATGCAAATGGATCTATATCACATGCAAGTGATGGAAGGCGATCTGGCCACAAAGCTGAAGCACTATGCCCCCCACTGTGGCCATGTTCAAATCGCGGGGTGTCCGGAACGGAACGAGCCAAATACTGGCGAAGTCCGCTACGAGTATCTCTTCCAATTGCTGGATGAGCTCGGCTACCAGGGATGGTTGGGATGCGAATATCGGCCGGCAGGGAAGACCACTGACGGATTGGGTTGGATGCAGCCTTTCGCGCCAGCCAGAGCAGTTTGAGAGTGTTATGCGAAGGAAGTGGGGAGCGAATATGTCAAGAATTGGATTTATCGGTCTCGGCATTATGGGCAAACCTATGTTGCGTAATCTGAGAACGGCAGGGCACGAGTTAGTAGCCTATGATATTCACCCTGCTGGACTGGATGCGGTAGTAGGGGATGGAGTGGAACGAGGTAACTCCTGCAAGGATGTCGCAAGCCGCACAGAAGTTGTAATAACCATGCTCCCGGATGGCACTGAGGTCGAGCAGGCCGTCCTCGGACCGGAAGGTGTGCTTGAAGGAGCGCACCCAGGGCTCGTCCTGATAGATATGAGTTCGATCAGCCCGGTGGTCTCACAAAAGGTAGGGATTGCTTGTTCGGAAAAGGAAGTTAGGTTCCTGGATGCGCCGGTCAGCGGCGGCGAGCCGAAGGCGATTGATGGCACGCTCGCCATCATGGTGGGCGGTGAGCAGGCAACGTTTGACCAGGTTGCTCCGCTGCTGCAACTCCTGGGATCCAGCGTCATACTTACGGGTGCAGTGGGCGCCGGAAACGTAACTAAACTCGCGAATCAGATCATAGTGGCATGCAATATAGCAGCCATGTCGGAAGCGCTCGTTCTCGCGGATCGATGTGGAGTTGATTCCGAAGTTGTCTTCAATGCGATCAAGGGAGGCTTGGCAGGAAGCGCCGTGTTGAATGCAAAGGCTCCGATGGTAATTGCGCACAACTTCAAGCCTGGTTTTCGCATTCGCCTGCACCAGAAGGATCTTCGCAACGCATTGCTCACGGCCGAGTCAAAGAAAGTGGCCCTGCCGCTAACCAGTTTGGTCCAACAAATGCTAATCGCACTAATGAATCGAGGCTGTGGAGACCTTGACCATTCGGCGATTGTGACCTTCATTGAGGAGATGGCTCCAGAGCCTTCAGTTAAGGGTTGAGAAATAGTGCACTAGCAAGAATCGCTATCGTGACCAACACGCGGCTCGCGAACCGGAAGGTTGTCCTCTTCTACAACAAGCGCGGCAAGGCAGAGCAATGGATCGAAGAGGGGAAGCAAGCCGTGAAGATTACTTGGAGTTATTCCAGACCCGGGTAGTTAGGAATGAACTGCCGGTTGTCTGGGCCGGCTTTGATAACTGAACATTGTTGGATATTCCCTTTGAGAATCGAGCCGTGAATCGACTTCAATTGATTTCGGGCATGCGAATGGCGACGGCTCTTGTAGTTTTCAGCGCCCTGGCCGCTTCGGCACAGGAGGCAACCGCGCCCGGATCTGCTTCCGGGCCGGCGCGTCCATCTTTTAGAGAGCGCTTCTTCGCGCACAATTATGCCATGACGGCGTTGCAACCTTCCTGGCCGACGCCGCTGGTGGAGAGCGAGCCGCGGCTGTCGCAGTACTACCGGCTCGCGTTTTCAAACCAGTACACACCGGCCGGAACCCAGACCGTGAACTACGGAAACGCCCGTGGCGGAGGGATCGTTGCTTGGAATCGTATTGAGGTCGACTTGTTGCCGCCCGGCTATATCCAGCACAACTCGAGCGCCGCGGACGGCTTCGGCGACACTGCGGCGCTGGTAAAGTTCCGCATCGCGTCGGGCAACGCGGAGCACGGCAATTACATCGCGACGGCGATCCTGAACCACACCTTCGCCAGCAGTCCGAGGAACGGCGCGGCCACGGATTCCTGGAACCCGACACTGGCCGGTGGCATCGGATTTCTGCGCCGCTTCGACGTCGAGTCCTCGCTGGGCGGCGCCATGCCTACGGGCAAAATTGCCGCGCAGGGCAGGTCGATCATCTGGAGCTCGCTAGTGCACGATCACGTTTCTCCGCATGTGTTTCTCGAGCTGGAAAACAACGCGACTTTTTACTTTGCTGGTAGCCATGACGGGAAGATACAGAACTTCATCACTCCGGCGGCCTTTTACATTTTCAAGCGAAGAGAATGGAAGCCAACGCATCCGTTCCTGGTCTTTGCCGGGGGCATGCAGATAGCAACCTCGGGATTTCATACATACAACCACAATATGATTGCGGACATGCGGATTATGTTTTAGAGAATCTCTGAACGAACCCTTCGTGTGAAGACGACATTCCCTCAGGGGCTGGCCACACCGCAAGGTGAGCAGAAGGAGTCGGGCTTTAGTGCCTGCGTAAGAACTAGTTTTGATGCCCCGATCGCATTGATCACGAGGGTAGCTTACATCTTCCAGTGCCTTCTTCAACAGTACCGCTCCCGGATGAGTGCAGGGAGGTACTGTACCTCGGCGCGGGTACCTCGAAGTGGACCATCAACTCCATCGGGCGTCTTTAGGAAAACCGCGATAACATGTGTAGATGCATATACATACATGCCATGCTTGCAGGGGTCCCATAATTTACCCAGTCGGAGCACCGTAATCTACCTTACAAAAATTAGCTGAGTTATGTCAGATCGATCTTACAGACATCTGCTAAGTCATGTCCGGTCGATCGCCGAGAAAGAAACAGGCAATTGTCTGTTGAGAAGACGCCTGGGCGGCCTCGACCTCCAAAGGAGAATCCCGGAAAGACTTCAAGGTTTGCTGACAATTGTGGAGTTCGGTCCGTGTAGTGCGCGATCCCGGCAAGGGTCGCGTTACAACGCCTGTCTTGCCGAAACAATATCACCGTTGGAGTGCCAATATTCCTGTCTTGAGCGGGGATCCTCCAATGTTGGAAAGCGGACCATGCTACGACACTTTGGGCATGACCGCGGATCAATAAGAAAAGAAGGAGCAACACATGAACGCAATTTCTCTGAGGCAGTCGATCACGGCATATGTGAGTCAAAGACGGAAATTGTTCCTTCACATGGCAGGTCTAGTCCTTCTCTTCGGGTTGGCATTGATCCCTGCTATCGCACAACAGACCACCGGCGCAATCGCCGGAACTGTGAAAGACGCGCAGGGAGCGTTGATCAACACGGCAACCGTAAGTGCAACCAACACCGACACGGGACTCTCCCGTTCGACCCCGGTGGGCAACGACGGCTCCTACCTCATCCAATACCTCCCGCTAGGCAATTACACCGTTGAGGTGGATGCCGCCAACTTCAAGAAATTTGTGCAGAAAAACATCATCGTTACTCTTGACCAGACACAACTACTGAGCGTCGCGCTTGAAGTCGGAGGGGCGAACCAGACGGTGACGGTCACCGATGCGCCGCCTCAGGTCAATACCGCCGACGCAGAACTGGGATCGACGATCTCTCAGGACGACGTTATCGGCTTACCGCTGGTCAACCGCAACGCGTATGCAGAACTCGCGCTGGTACCAGGAGTCATGCAAAACAGCGCCAGCCAAAGTTCCAATCCATCCGGCACGCCGAACATGGTGATGGGCAATCCCTCCGTCTCAGTTCAGATCAACGGGTCGGTCGATGCCGGCAGCGCCCAGGTTAACTTCTACCTGGATGGCGGCTACAATATCACCGACCAACGCGGTTATGGCAACCCGCTGCCCACCCCCGACGCGCTGGAAGAGTTTCGCGTCGAAACCAGCGACTTCTCCGCTCAGTATGGCCACATGTCCGCGGGAGTTATCACAGCCGTAACCAAGTCGGGCACCAACAAATTCCACGGTTCGCTCTTCGAGTTCAACCGCAACACCGACTTGAATGCGTATGCTTGGAATTCGGTCGCGAAGCAACCTTATCATCGCAATCAATATGGTGGCACCGTTGGCGGCCCGGTCAAGCACGACAAGGCATTCTTCTTCTTCAGCTATGCCGCCCTGAAGGAAGTCGTCGGTACAGCCGAGAACAATGTCACCGTATTGTCAGACCTTGAGCGCCTGGGTGATTTTACTCAGGATGCTGCAGTTCTTGGCAAGACCATCTATCAGCCCGGTACAAAGACACAGTGGTCCGGTACCAACAGTTCCTCTAACTGCCAGACTCTCACAGCGAATTGTATTCCAACTGCATCGCTGGATCCCACAACGCAAGCCATCTTGAAATTGACAACCGTGTCCCATAGCACGGGTACCATTCCTCGCGCCAACATTACTGCGAGCAACGGGATCAAGAATCTGTGGTCAGGCAACTACACCGCGCCGTTGGACGATCACGAATATCTCGGCAAATACGACGAGGATTTCGCCAAGGATCACGTCGCCGCGACGTACTTCTATTTGTTCACCGTCCAGGACGCACTTGGAGGAGGCAACTTCTTATGGGATACCGATGAGTCCTCCTCCACGCAGCAGAATGTCGTCCTCAGCGACGTTCACACCTTCAGCCCCAATTTTGCTAACCAGACCTGGTTAACTATCACCTCGAATAAGGGTGCCCGCGTGCAATACCCGCAAACCAGCCTGACCGATCTGGGAACGACAACTTTCAATATCCAGGGACCGAAGGCGTTGCCGCAGATTAATGTCCAAAGCGGCCCCACTTTCGGCGTGGGATTGGCAGGGCCGGTCGCAGCTGCAGACTTCTACGAGTTGCGCGACATGGTTACCACGAACAAGGGCAAGCACAGCCTGTACTATGGCGGTGAATTCGCTCTGACCAAGGCCATGTTGTGGGCCAACCTGTATAACTACGGCATCTTCGGCTTCACGAATTCCGCGCCTACCACTACGAGCTTCGGCGTGTCGGACTTTTTGGCCGGCCAAGTGGCTACGATGGAGCAGGATACACCTTACCAGACGCTCATGAGCGGATGGCGCACGTCGCTCTTCCTGCAAGACAATTACCGCGTTGCTCCCCGTCTGACGCTCAATCTGGGCCTCCGCTGGGATATCGACTCGGCTCCCGTGGAATCCCGGAACCATACGGATACCTTTATTCCCGGTCGCCAATCGACCGTGGTTCCCAGCGCTCCTGCCGGGATTCTTTTCCCTGGGGACTCTGGTGTCGGCCGCGGCATCGTCTCCACAAGATATCACCATATCGCTCCGCGCATTGGTCTTGCGTGGGATCCATTCGGTGACGGCAAGACCGCGGTTCGCGCTGGCGCCGGTATGTTTTACGGTTCGGTCAGCGGCGATGAGTGGAACCTGGCGGGCACCGCACTGCCTTGGTGCGTGCGCCAGAGCTTCAATTCCATCGCCTCTTTCAGCAACGTTTATGGAAATCCGGCGTCTTTCCCCAAGGGAAACAATACATTCCCGGTCACGACAAACGCGCAGACCCCGGACTGGTTCGCGCCTTCCGCCATCCAAGCGGTTAACATCAACGCGCAATGGCCTCTCATCTACCAGATCAACGCGGCAGTGCAGCGGCAATTGCCCCAACAAGTCACCTTGACGGCGGCATATGTCGGCGCGCTCTCGCGTGATGTGCCCACCTTTATTGACGGAAACTTCCCGGTCTGGGCCGCTGGAGCCAGCGACTCGCAGGCCAGCGTGAACGCGCGCCGTCCCTATTTCGGCGCTGCCGGGGCGAATAACCTGGGTTTACTTACCTACCAAGTCACCAATCAGACAGGGGCGTATCACTCTCTACAGGTTTCGGCTAACCGGCCGATGACAAAGAATCTGATGATGAGTGGCTTCTTTGTTTGGTCCAATGCGCGGCAAAGCTCCAGCGAAGTGGCGAACGGACTCATGACCGCACAAGACTTCGCCCAACTGTGGGAAGAGCGGGGTTACATGGACGCCGACATGCGTGAGGTGGCCGTTGTCGACGCAGTCTGGCAAATCGATTACTTCCGGGGATCGAATCTAATCGCCAAGAACGTCCTGAACGGTTGGACGATCTCGCCGATCTATTCGGTGCATAGCGGAATGCCCTTCACTGTTACCACAGGTGGCGACAACAATATGAGCGGCAGCGAAGGCAGCAACCGCCCCAATCTGGTTCCGGGCGTGAATGCTTTCTTCAATGCTCATCGTCCCCGTTCTGTTGAAAGAAACGCGTGGTTCAACACTGCGGCTTTCACTGCCAACTGCGTCACCGGAGCTACCGGTTGCACGACTACTGGACTTGGCCCCGGCGGAGTTGACGGCAACGAGCCGCGCGACTATTTGCGCGCTCCCGGTTACCGCGACGTCGACCTGGGATTGTTCCGCGACTTCAAGTTCGAGCGCGGAATCACTTTCCAGATCCGCGGCGAAGCCGACAACGCTTTCAACCTGGTGAGCTTGAGCGCTCCCACGGGCACGATGACCTCTGGGAACTACGGCAAAATCACTGGAGCCTCTTCCCCCCGCATCATCCAGGTGGGCGGACGCTTAACCTTCTAACGTAACTCACGGGAAATGACAAACCGCCGTGCTCTTCCGAACGCATTCAGGACGGAAGAGCACGGCGCAATTGAACTCTACTGGACGAAGCCGGGGCCAAACCTGCAGGGTGACCCACAGACTCGGACTGGACTGGCTTCAGCCGCCGGATTCCCGGCGTTCCTGCCTTTGACCGATACCGCCGGGTCGTTTGAAGCAGCCTGATATTGACCTGGAGATGGATAGTCTATCGGCTAACAAGGAGATTTGCGAAATGATATGCAATCCCTTCGCCGACTCCAGGGCCATAAGTGTCGACTTATCCGGCTTAATAGGCTGTCCGCCGCATCGCGGCAAACCGCACAAGAAAAAGCAACCATGTCTGCCGATACAGTTGTCCAGCCTAAGCGCATCCTGAGCGCGATAACCGCCAAGGCGGAGACCGCCACGTTGGAGGCGGGAAGCCATTTTCGCTGGACAGTGTGCGGCCTGCTGTTTTTTGCGACCACGCTCAATTACATGGACCGCCAGGTACTCGGCCTGCTCAAACCCATCTTGCAAGACCCCATCCGTGGTATTGGCATGACCGAGATTCAGTACGGCGCCATCGTATCGATCTTCTCGCTGGCGTATGCTTTGGGCCAGTTGTTGGCCGGCAGCTTTATCGATCGTGTCGGCACGCGCATCGGCTACGCCATAGCGTTGTCCATCTGGACCATAGCCTCGGTCAGTCATGCGCTGGTGTACTTCCCAGCCTTTACGGTGCCGCTGCACAACGCGGCCGTGGCATTATCGCATATTCTTCACCATGTTCCGGGGTTCGCCTCGGCGCCTTCGCTCGATCTAATCGCCAACCTCTCGGGCGCCGTCATCGGCTTTGGCATAGCGCGTTTCGTCCTTGGTTTGGGTGAGGCCGGCAATTTCCCTGCCGCCATCAAGGCCGTGGCGGAGTGGTTCCCCAGACATGAGCGTGCGCTCGCCACCGGCATCTTCAACGCAGGCACCAACGTCGGCGCCACCGTTGCGCCCTTCGTCGTCGGTATTCTTATGTATCGCTTCGGTTGGCCATGTGCCTTTCTTGGCACCACGGCTTTTGCAGTCATCTGGCTGGTCCTGTGGCTCACCATCTATCGTGCACCGCAACTCCATCCTCGCGTCTCTGCCTCAGAATTGGCGTCCATCGACAGCGAACCCGCCGAATCGGTCACCAAGATCGCTTGGCCGCGTCTGTTGTCACATCGTCAGACGTGGGCATTTTTTCTGGGTAAGGTCATTACCGATCCCATCTGGTGGTTCTATCTCTACTGGCTCCCCGGCTTCCTCAACGCCCGATACGGCCTCAGCATTACCAGGATGGGTTTACCACTTCTGGTTGTTTATGGCTTATGCACTGTGGGCAGTGTCTTTGGTGGTTGGTTGCCTGCGCAATTCATGAAGTTGGGTTGGACCCTGAACCGCGCACGCAAGATCGCCATGCTTCTCTACGCGCTGGCAATCGTGCCAATCGTCCTTATCGGAAACACGCAAACTTTGTGGCAGGCGATTGGCCTCATCTGCCTGGCCACGGCTGCGCATCAGGCCTGGTCGGCTAACCTGTTCACCCTCGCCTCCGATATGTTTCCCCGCCGTGCGGTTGCATCCGTCGTCGGTATCGGTGCCTGCGGCGGCTCGCTCGCGATGATGTTTATCAGTCTCTTTATCGGTTTCGTGCTCCAGATGACGCATGGCAATTACCTGCCTGTCTTCGTCCTTGCCGGCTTTGGGTACTTGCTGGCAATCATGTTCATCCACCTGCTCGCGCCCAGACTTGAAATGGCGCGCATTGACTGACTAGATGGGCCGTATTCTGGTTCCAGCAACGGCCAGTCGTTTTGCAGAAGATCCAAGCGATGAGGAAAGAGGATGAAGGAGTGAGAGTCGGAATCGTTGGCACAGGCGCAATTTCATGGAAGCATGCGGAGGCCTATAGGAATATCGGATACCAATTGACTGCATGCACCGGTACAGGGCTCTCCAACTTGTGGAGAGTATCTATACTTCCTGCGCCGAGAAAACGAAAGTCGAGATCGAGGAACAGGCTTCCTAAACTAAGCTTGGGTTTGGTTAGCAAACATTTTATCTGTTCGAAGAACCAACATTCGCGCACAGGCAGAGCTTGGCCGGGCGCCACAACCATTGATTAAGCGAGGTTCTATGGAGTATTCACGCAGGCAGGTTTTATTCGCGGCAAGCTCCTTTGCCGTCGTATCCGCAGTGCCGCAAGTGGCGCGCGCAGCACTATCCGGGCTTGAACAGAAACAGGTCCACGGCCGGTCAAAGATCGAGGTCGGGTATGCCGCGATCACCTGGGGCGACGATTTAACGGGGGCGATCGCGGACATTTCCGCCCTCGGTTATCGAGGTGTTCAACTGAGGGCGAATGCGGTGAAACTATACCCGGATCCTCTCGTGCTCAAGGCGGAACTGGCTAAACACAGCCTGACTTTTACCGCCCTTTCCAGCGGCGATATCGCTCTCGAGCCCAGTGAGGAAGCGGCCAATCTCAGTCTCCACGAGGATCATGCAAAATACCTGAGCAGAGGCGGAGGCATGTATCTTCAGATTCTCGGCACCTTCAGAAGCAACGGAGTGTACACATCGGACGAATATGTCAGGACGGGGAGAATGCTTACTGAAATCGGAAAGCGTGCCGTGGATCAAGGAGTGCAGATTGGATTTCACAATCACATGGGGTCTATCGCGGAATCGCCCGAACAACTGGCAAGAATCCTGGACGCTGCAGACCAAAGATATGTGAAGCTTCTGCTGGACGTAGCTCACTACAAGCAAGGCGGAGGAGATCCCGCGCATGCTGTCAGGCAATATGCGGATCGCCTGCTGTATGTCCATTTTAAGGATGTAAAGCCAGCGAATAACAGCGAAGGCTTCGAATTCACGGAACTCGGCCAAGGGACAGTCGATTTGCCAGCCGACGTTGCGGCTTTGCGGGCTATTCATTTTGATGGCTGGGTGACTGTGGAATTGGACCATGTACCCAGCGGCTCTGGAAGAACGCCAAAGGAGTGCGCGGAACTCAGCAAGATCTATATTGAGCGCACCTTGGGAATCAAAGTCTGACTGTGATCCTGACCTGATGATCACGCACGATGAAGCAGGTATGGAAGGCGGTTTGGCTCGACCAGACCTCTTGAGGAGCGCCGGGCTTGCGTGCTGAGCGGCGGTAGTGCCGGTCTGTTCGGTTCGCCGGTCGCTGGCGATGGATAAAACGGCGTGCCGCGGTCGAACTCAGCATCGGACATCTGAAGACGGAACACCGGTTGGAACGTAACCGCTTGAAGGGCGTTGCCGGCGATGCGATCAATGCCATCCTGAGTGCCGCGGCGATGAACTTCTATAAGCTCCTGGGAGCTTTTTGGGGCATTCTTCCACTCTACCTGATGCGCGTCCTGGACTGGACTCCGGACCTGCAAGAGCGAATCCTTCTCCAAACGCGGCCTGCAGACGCCTGAACGCACCTTTTTTAGGATCGACTAAGTAGCTTTCGACACTTCAATAGTGGTTCCCTTGCAGTCCACTTCTTGCCTGACACCTGACCCTCATCGGTTAAGCAGTTACACACTCGCCGCTCTTGCGAGCTTCGCGTGCTCATGGCGCACTGTCACCGGCTACCGCGCCAGTCCTCGACGCGACCGGCAAGCGTTTACGAATCCAATCTACCTGGACGTAAAACCGCCTTGTCGGACAGTTGAAAGCGGACCTGTTCCGAGCGCGGACGAAATAGCAGGTGATAAGGCCCTTTGTCGCCAAGGGTCCTTGCTGGTTATCGCTTTGCCGAATCGACTCTGAATCTCCTGATGGCTAGGCCTTACGGCTGGGCTTAAGCCTCGGAAGCACTCTCAAAGGGAGCTGTGGAAGGGGGCTGCTCCCTGTGCTGACTGCGAAAAAACAAGACAAATCGACAGAGCCAGCTGCGAATCTCACACTGCCAGAGAACAGTCCAAGATTCGCGTGACCGCAACGTGCGGTGATCCCCCGCAGACTGACCGCTCGCGACGCTGCTCGATCATCAATCGGATCGACTGCGCTCGACGGGAACCCGCAAAATCACCGAGCCGATTCCGAGCGCACGCAAGAGTTTCCCGATTGTATTTAGGCGTGGGCCGGAATCGCCAAAACCTCTCTCGATCCTGGAAAGGTGACTTCGTTCCATGCCAGCGAGGCACGAAAGCCGTCGTTGGCTCAAGTGCTGCTTCAAGCGCAAACGACGCACCGCAGCGCCGAAGACGGCGCATCGCTCGCGTTCACTTCTAGCCCGCATTTCTCACACTTAGTCAGAGAGCCTGCAGTTCCAGGGGGCGAAGGACTGTTTGGATGGGGTGAGTTGTCTCCAGGAGTCGTGGAGCGAGATTTTATCGGTGATGGCGCGGCGTAGTC
>Ga0302320_10006916_pt1 | contig 25071 bp, 22 predicted proteins | sample Bog_T0_3_FD_202130 | JGI IMG/M metagenome (GOLD analysis project Ga0302320, IMG submission 202130) | Peat permafrost microbial communities from Stordalen Mire near Abisko, Sweden - Bog_T0_3 | ecosystem: Environmental > Terrestrial > Soil > Wetlands > Peat | place: Sweden: Abisko, Stordalen Mire... | reverse complement strand
GACCACGCCGTCTTCGGCAATGCGCAGCAGACTTCCGGCGATGCGATCTATGGAGCGAGGCACGTTGCGTTGCACGCGGGATTGCCGGTTGAAGCTCCTGCGCTGACCGTGAACCGTCTTTGCGGATCGGGGATGCAGGCGATTGTCAGCGCGGCGCAGATGATTCAGACAGATGAAGCGAAGATGGTGCTCGCGGGCGGCATGGAGTCGATGTCGCAAGCCCCATTTGTGATTCGCGGACGCGACGGATTCACACTCGGGCCAGGAGGCAAGCTCGAAGATTCTTTGATGGTCGCGCTGCTCGATTCCTACTGTGGGCTTTACATGGCGAATACGGCCGAACTGTATGCGGAGCAGCAGGGCATTACGCGACAGGCGCAGGACGAATTTGCTCTCCGATCGCAGCACAAGGCGGACGAAGCCTACAAAGCGGGGCGCGCGCAAGAAGAGCTGACTCCGGTGTCGCTGCGAAATGCGAAGGGCGAGGCCACGGGCGAGATGCTGACGGAAGACGATCACCGTCGCCCGCAAACGACAATTGAAGGCTTGGCCAAACTGCGTGCGGCGTTTGGCAAGAACGGAACAGTGACTGCCGGCAATGCCAGCGGAATCGTCGATGGCGCGGCGGCGGTCGTTGTCATGTCGCTCGAGCAGGCGCAGAAAAGAAATCTCAAGCCCCTGGGGCGAATCGTGAGTTGGGGAATCGCCGGAGTCGATCCGAAACTCATGGGGCGCGGCCCCGTGCCGGCGACCAAGATTGCGCTGCATCGCGCCGGGCTGACCCTCGACTACATTGACCTGATCGAAGTGAATGAAGCCTTCGCGGCGCAGTATCTGGCCGTCGAAAAAGAATTGGGACTGGATCGCGAAAAAGTGAATGTAAATGGCGGAGCGATTGCGTTGGGACATCCGCTGGGAGCGACCGGAACGCGCCTCGTGATTACGGTCCTCCACGAATTGCGGCGGCGGAAGAAGAAGTACGGCCTGGCCACGGCGTGCATCGGCGGCGGGCAGGGGATTGCCATGGTGGTGGAGAGCTTTCATTGATTATTTTCACCGCGGAGAGATGTAGCAAATCTTCAACTAGTGTCATCAAGTGTTGTCCTCCTGAGCGCAGCCGGGCCAAGAGCGTGGCGATTGGCTAGGCGGAGTCGAAGGACCCCTGCATCAACTCCAGTGGGGATGATTAGGCATGGCATTGTCCCGGAAAAGTGCGCGCCGAGAATGTCTTGCGGCGCGAGTTGAGTAGGGATCTTTCGACTTCGCGAGCCCTTCACTTCGTTAAGGACTCGCTGTGCTCAAGATCACAGAGTGGTTGGTTTACCGAAGTAGCCTTCGGGCCCATCCTCAACAGGTTCGTCGTCGGCCTGAATTCGCTTTGCGCGGGCTGCTGTCTCGCTGGAGCAGCACTACTGTCTTCGCCTTATGGTGGGTTGGGGAGGCAATCCGTAGGGTTGAGGAGTGGGCAGCCATCGAGGTTGCCCGATGCATACATCCTCAAGGAGGAACTATGAATAAAGATCAGGTTTCGGGCAAGATTGATCAGGCTGTCGGAAAAGTGAAACAGAGCGTTGGCGAAACGATCGGAAATGACAAACTTGCCAACAAGGGAGTAGTTGACCAGGCGAAGGGTGCGGCGAAAGAGACGTGGGGCAACGCCAAAGACGCGGCGCAGAAAGTGCACGATTCGAATCGCGAAGCGGCTCACGAGCAGGCCGATGAGACGCGCGGCAAGGTTAGCAAGTCCGTGCAAAATACGAAGGATGAAGTCAACGACAAGATCGACGACTTCAAGAAGCGGCACACTGCTTAACGGGAAACTTTTGCTGGAAGGCTGTTTCCACGCTTCGGTCCGGACACGAATGGATTGCCAGCGATAAGGTAGCGCAAGGGATGATCTGCGGATTGCACGATTCCAATGCGTGGAGTGACGGTGATACGGCCGCAACGATGACCGTCGTCCACGATCCGCAGATCAGACCGTGCGCCCATCAGAGACTTCCCGTTGTCGCGCTCGCGTGTTATCCCAAACGCCTCGCACAAACGGCCGGGTCCGGAAGCGATTTTTTTGAGAAATGCGATCTTCGCCGCTTTTCCTGCTGCTGAAAAATAGTCTTCTGAAAAATCGAGATCCCGGGCTGCCGCCATTTCTTCGATTCCGGCGACCGGTTCGAGCGCGCGAAATAAGACGCCTCCCGGTTCTCCCAGTGGCAGGCAGGATACGTTCAGGCAGTAGTGATTGCCATAGATGAAGTAGACGTAGGCATGTCCGGGCGGACCGAACACAACTGAATTTCTGGCCGTCCTGCCTGCGGCGGAGTGCGCGGCGAGGTCGCCTTTTCCGAGGTAGGCTTCGGTTTCGACGATGCGTCCGGCGAGCGGGCCGCCAGCCGTTTTGCGGATCAGGAGTTTTCCGAGCAACTCTCGCGCCACATGGCGCGGATCGCGGTCGAAGAAGACTGGGGTCAGAAGCTTTCCGCGAACGAGTGCAGTCATGGTGGGTCCAGGTGGAACGTTTAAGGCTTACCGGTGCCTGCGGTTGCCGACCTTTGGTCGGCTGGACGGGCGAGACGCCCCGTCCCCACACGGGTTCGTTCAGGCTGCACTCTTGAGGTACTTTAGAACTTCTTCGGCGTGACCTTCGGCCTTCACGTTGTTGAAGATGTGTTTAATTTTGCCATCGGGACCGATGATGAAGGTTGTCCGAGCGATGCCTTCGACTTTCTTGCCGTACATATTCTTTTCTTTGACCACGCCAAAGAGATTCGCAATTTTCTTCTCGGGATCCGCCAAGAGTGGAAATGGCAGACTGAATTTGTCCTGAAATTTCTTCTGCGAGGCCGACGTATCTCGCGAAATCCCAAGCAGGACCGCGCCCGTCTTTTTGATTGCCGAGTAACTGTCGCGAAAGCTGCAGGCTTCGATTGTGCAGCCTGGAGTATCGGCTTTCGGATAGAAATAAAGAACTACAGTCTTGCCGCGAAAATCTTTTAAGGCAACCTCTTTGCCATTCTCGTCCGTCGTACTGAAGTCTGGGGATTTATCATTGACATCCATGCAGTTTTCTCCTTGCCGCTCGCGGTCTCCTCGCAAGTTATATCGTAACGGGCTATTGGCCGTCACCTGCGCCGCCATTTTGTGTCTCGCGAGTGCCCCGGTGGCCGCTCAACTGCTAACGCCAAATCATGGCCGAAAAGCGGTCGACAAAGGGCCGCGGGCGCTGGGGCTGGTCCAACTTTCGGCATCGGGCAAGAAGGGCCGGCTAATTCCGATCGTGATAATGATGGACGGGAAGTTTTTTGATGCGGGCTCGTACAAGGCGAGTCCCGTACCCATGGCGCTCGACTTCAACACGGTCTACGAAGGCTTTCGCACCGGAGTGTCGCAGGGCATCTTCACGATTACGCAGCCGGGGCAACTGAATCATGTATGGATCGCGGAGGGAACATGGCTTCCCGATGGCTTGAAAGCACCAGAAAAAAGCAAGAAATATTCGACGCCGGTGATTGCGGACGATGATAAGGATGGGCCGCCCGTGCTTCATCGCCGAGTCGAAAAATCGGATTCGGACAGTGCGTCGGATGCGAAGAAAAACGATAAAAACAAAGACGACAAGAGTAAAGATCAGCCGACGGCTACCACTCCAGCAGCGACATCCACCACGACTCCTTCGGCGACACCGGCGGGCGGCGTAGCGCCAGCGACCGAGAGCGGCAAGGCTGCACCCGCAACTCCGCCGGACACGAAGCCGGACGCTAAGCCGGACGCTAAGCCCGACTCCAAGAAGACCGACACTCCAGCCGAGACGGCAAAGGCTCCTGCGGACGATGAAACGATTCAGGATCCGAACCGGCCTCGGTTGCGGCGTGGGAAACCGGACGCGAGTGCGCACCACGAGCCTTTTACGACTTTTGAGGCAGCGCTGGATGCGCCTACGGCAGCAGCTGTGGCGAGCAACGGAAAGACGGATGCCAAGCCGGCGCTGGATGTGGTGCCGCCACCGATTCTTATTCCCGCAATTTCCGACGCGGCGGGGCCCGATCCGCGGCCCTACCTCTACGAGGTGAAGCCCGTCGAAGAGGCCATTTACCGGAACAAGATGCTGGAGTTGGCGGCGCAGCTAGTGCGCGCGAACCAGAACGCGTCGTCGAAGAGCGCCGCTCCGCAACGGAAGGCCGCAGCCGCAAAATCCGGGGCCAAAGTCCCGAAGCCGGACTTCGACTACGTGAATATGCACATCTTCGATCTTTCCAATTCGAATGAGCCGGTGCTGGTGCTTTCCGCAAAAACGCATCCCGTGGCAGCGAGTGGGACAGGAAGCAGCGAAGAACCGAAGGAGATCACGCTGATCGCGCGCACGAATCTGGAAGGCGAATTACAAAAGCTGTTTTTTGCGGAGACCGACTCGCGGCATCTTTATTCCAGTCCCCGGATGGAGTTGATCGACGCGGTGGACGCGGACGGAGATGGTCGCGGAGAATTGCTTTTCCGAAGGACCTTTGAGGAGGGCAGCGCGTACGCGATCTACCGGGTCACGCCGGATGGGCTGTGGCCGCTGTTTGAAGGAACACCCTAGAGAAAGGGCTCCAGTCTAAGGTGTTGCGTAAGGGCGAAAGTAAGAGTCCAGTCTGAATGAGCGCCACCGCGATTCGGCGCAGTCGCCTAGTTTCCTGGACAACCTCGTTGGCGGCATTGCGCAGTGAGTCTCAGTTTTTCAGGTTTGTAACTTCTGTCAATTTCGGCGAGTCTCCGAAAATGTTCGTACAATGAATTGCATTTCCTCGGCCTGGAATTTCCACTTGCCAGACGGTACTACTCTGGTTACTATGCACGCATCTTGCTTTGTTCTGGGTTTTTGGTTTTGAGCATAGTTACGCACCTATGAATATCGGCGAAACCATCCGCAATTTTCGGCTGCAGCGAAGCATGTCCCAAGGTGACATCGAAAAACGCACCGGACTTTTGCGTTGCTATCTTTCGCGTGTGGAAAATGGCCACACGATTCCATCGCTGGATACTCTGGCCAAGATTGCTGGAGCGATGGATTTGGCTCTGTCGCAATTTTTTGCGGATGGCCACAGCAACGGCCACAAAGGCTTGCCTCAGCTTTCTGACGATGAAGTGCGTTTCCTGAGCCAAATGCGGCGCTACTCGGCCAATCTGAACGACAGCGACCGGAAACTGGTTTTGGCGATGGTGAAGAAAATGGCGTCGAGTACTTCGAAATAGCTGTCAGCTCTCTCTCTCAGCACTTTCGTACCATCCCTTTGGTGTTCCTTCGGAATCTGCCAATCGCAGGGTTTGAACGCTAAGCTGTTAGCTGGGAGATCCTTGTGACTACTGATGAAGAGCTGAATCTGCTCGATCAGCAATTGCGCCGGCTGAAGATCGAGTACGAAATCTTCTTCAACAATCCCGCCAAGAGGCCTCCTACCGATGTGGAATGGAAAGTGCTGTCGCTGATTCGCAAGTTCAGTGACAGTCCACGCATGAGTTTTTCGCAACGGTACCGCTACAACGAGATGGCGCAGCGTTACGCGATTCAGAGCGATCTGTGGCGCAAGAAGATGCGGATTCGCGAGGAGGGCTATCGCCGACCGCAAGACGCACTGCTATCGGTGCAGGGTGTCCGTGTGAACGAAGAGCGGGCGGCGAAGCACCACACGGCGTACGGGCTTAGTCATCATGGGGCAGCCAAAGGCGCCGATAGTGCAGGTAACGGGGTGGGGGACGGCGCAAATGCAGATCAGCCCTTCTCCGTGCAGTGCTCGGGCGAAGCAGCCGAACGGAAGCAGGTCGAATCGTTGTACAACGCGTTGACCGAGGCGAAGCGCAAGTCGGGAGAGAAAGTCTCGGGCAATCTGGAGTCGTTCGCGGCCTTCGTCCAGAAAAAGACGGGCGAACTGCGCAAGCAGCATGGCTGCGACAAGGTGGTTTACTCGGTCGAGATGCAGGACGGACAGGTCAAGCTCAAGGCGAAGGCGAAGAGCTAGAAGTCCGCACACGGGAGCGGGTAGCGCGAAACCAAGAGCGTTCGGGATCGTCACGACCATTCACGATCCAATCGTTGACGGGTGCTTTGGCAGCAGGGAGTGTAAGGTGAGGTCGCGGCCACGGATTTTGATCACGGCGGGGGTCACGGTTGCCGCAGTTCTCGCCAGCCTGTATTCGATCGCTCCAGTGGCGCTTTCATTTTATGCGGCGAAAGAGGCTCCGGCTGTCGCCAGCGTGGTTCCCGTCGACTTGCAGGACAAGTCAATTTCGATTGCGCCGGGGTCGAAATTAGCCTACCTCGGTTATGAGTTCGAAGTTCCATGGACTGATCTCGACGAAACGAAGACCACGCTGTATCCGAAAGAGAAAGCAGACAAATTTAGAGTGGATCTGTGTTTCCGGTCGGGATTGCGATTGGTGATTAGCGCGATTCCTCCGCGCAGCTGGGCAAACCAACTCTCGTCGGAATTGACTGCTTCGCCGCAGAATCTCGAGTCCGTTTTTGGGCGCGAGACCATGAGTTCCGACTATAGATTTGTCAAAACCCTCTATGAATTTACGCCCGACAAAATGAATCACTGGAGCGCGCTGCAGGGTGCGCGAAGTCGACAGGAGCTTCTCCTCGTCATGAAGTCTCTCGCTCTTCCGAAGGAGGCGGAGACAGGAATCTTTAACCTGCGGAATTCAGATTTCCGCGGCTTTCAGGAGGGCAATCCTCGCGTCCGGCAGTCGAAAATATTAGTTGACCTTTATTCCTATTCCGACCAGGGTGGCGTCGAGCTAATGTTCGTGCAGGACGACTATCAGAGCGCGAAGGGTGTCACGCAAGCGGAGATCAACCGTGTCGTCGAGACTCTGCGCAAAGCTCCGGCAAACGAACTACCGGAACCAAAGATGGCGCAAGAACGGACGGAGCAAAAAGCGCTCGGTCAACAAGTGCTCGGTCAAAAAGCATCGGGTCTGAGTCAAAGCGAGACGCAGCACAGAGCGGCGGTCGTGCCTGTCCGGACTGCGAACCGGGAACCGCGCTGAGAAATCTCACCAACTGCTAGAATCTTCCTTCGCTTCCGAGGGAATCATGGCTAAGATCCAACGCGCCATTCTGAGTGTTACCGATAAAACCGGACTCGTGGAGTTCGCCTGCAAACTGATCGCTTTTGGCGTCGAGTTGGTTTCGACCGGAGGCACGGCCAAGTTGCTGCGCGACTCGGGCGTCCCGGTGAAGGACATTTCCGATCTGACGGGCTTTCCTGAAATGCTGGATGGGCGTGTCAAGACGCTGCACCCGAAGGTTCACGGAGGCATTCTGCACCGGCGCGAAGATAGCGCCCACGTGGCGGCAATCGCCGAGCATGGCATTCGTCCGATCGATATGGTTGTGGTGAATCTTTACGCGTTTGAGAAGACTGCGGCGAAGCCAGGTGTGGCGTTCGAAGAGCTGATTGAGAATATCGATATTGGCGGGCCTTCGATGATTCGATCCGCGGCGAAAAACTTTCAGGACGTTGCGGTGGTAACGTCGCCCTCCGATTACGGTGCAATTGTCGAAGAGATGGGATATTCGAGTGGCGGACTTTCGCGCGAAACGAAGTGGAAACTCGCGCAGAAAGCGTTCGCAACTACCGCAGCCTATGATTCGGCAATCGCCTCGACGCTGGAGCGTGTTGGCGGAGACTTTACGTTGCATTCCGCGCAAGGTTTTCCGCAGATTCTGCGCCTGTCGTTCCAGAAAGTGAGCGACCTGCGCTACGGAGAAAATCCCCACCAGAAGGCCGCGATGTATGCGGACGGTTCCGGGACGGGCGTCGCAAACGCGCGGCAGGTGCACGGCAAAGAGCTCTCTTATAACAACATCGTCGACCTGCAAGCGGCGTGGGATTTGGCGCAGGAGTTTGACGAGCCGGTGTGCGTAATTATTAAACACACGAATCCTTGCGGCACGGCCACTGGAAAGACGCTAGCCGAGGCTTATGTGCGGGCGCTGGAGTGCGATCCGGTTTCGGCATTTGGTGGAGTGATTGGAGTGAACCGCACCATCGATGCCGCAGCGGCAAACGAGATGGCGAAGCTTTTCCTCGAAGTGATTGCCGCGCCCGCATTCGACGAAGGGGCAAAGGCTGCGTTCGCCTCGAAGAAAAATCTGCGTCTAGTGGAAGTTCCCGCGGGACAACAGAACTGGGTTCTCAAGAATATCTCGGGGGGGATGCTGGTGCAAGACTCCGACCTGCATCAACTCACCGAGAGCGACCTGAAGGTTGTGACCAGGCGTGCTCCGACGGAAGAAGAAAAACGCGCGCTGCTTTTTGCCTGGAAGGTCTGCAAACATGTGAAGTCGAACGCCATCCTGTACGCGCGCGACGGGCAAACGGTGGGCGTGGGCGCGGGCCAGATGAGCCGCGTCGATTCCTGCAAGTTGGGGGCCATGAAGGCACAACTGCCGCTCAAGGGGACAGTGGCCGCCTCCGATGCTTTCTTCCCGTTTCCCGACGGAGTGGAGGAAATCGCCAAGGCTGGCGCTACCGCGATTATCCAGCCTGGGGGCTCGGTGCGCGATCAGGAGGTGATCGAGGCGGCCGACCGGCTCGGGTTGGCCATGATCCTGACCGGGGTGCGTCACTTCAGACACTAGGGCGGTTTGTCTTTACTTTTTTTTACAATAAACCGTCCGAAGCCCCTGTACCTCCGCTCTATAGTGGAATCAAGCTTTCTCGCCGCCGAAAGGGTGGTCGAGGGTAGAATAAGGAAATCCGGCTGGCCGGGGATTCGCATCCAATCGATAGTGTTCAACGAGCGTGGGCTGCAGGGTTGCAGGACTTTTTCATGAAAAAACAGTTGTCGATCGTTAGTGTTGTTCTTTCGGGATCGTTTTTGATCGCCCAGAATTCCCTGGCCCCAGCGCAGCCCGCACCTGCCGGGGATAGTCCGGTTTCGACCGCGCCACTTGCCACGAAGGCCAAGAGTCCCGACCGTGGAGCGGCCTATTACCATTTCGCTCTTGCGCACATGTACGAGGAGCAAGTGGCTACGTACGGACGCAGCGAACTGGCCAACAAAGCGATCGAAGAATACCGGGCCGCCATTGATGCGGACCCGACTTCGGCTTACCTGACCTCTGGGCTCGCCGAGTTGTATGCCAAGACCGGGCGAATTCGGGACGCGGTCGTGGAGGCGCAGGACATCATCAAGAAGAATCCGAATAATCTTGAAGCGCGCCGTCTGCTGGGACGAATTTATTTGCGCTCGCTGGGCGACATGCAAGCCGGGAGCGGGTCTGAGAGCGTGTTGAAGCTCGCGATTGAGCAGTACGAGCAGATCGTGCGCCTGGAGCCGGAGAGCATGGACGATCACCTGCTCCTGGGGCGCTTGTATCGCTTGAACAATGACCTGCAAAAAGCCGAAGCAGAGTTTAAGACTGCGGTGAAATTGCAGCCGGATTCCGAGGAAGCGGTGACCACGCTCGCCTATCTCTACAACGAACTGGGAGATACGACTCGCGCGGCACAGGTTTTGAGTTCGGTACCCAACGTAGCCCGCTCGGCCAAACTTTATTCGGCGCTCGGCTACACCTACGAGCAGCAAAAACAATACAAAGAAGCGATCGAGGCCTACCGGCACGCCATTGAAATGGATCGCGACAATCTGGACGCGATTCGTGGGCTAGCGCAGAATCTGTTGAACGATGGGCAGGCCGATGCGGCGCTTGAACAATACAAAGTGATTGCGGATGCGAATCCAGAAGATGCGCAGACGTATGTTCGCATCGCGGAGATTTACCGCAAGCAGGGCAAATTTGATCTTGCCCTTGAAAATCTGAAAAAGGCCGAGTCGATGGTGCAGGATTCGGTCGAAGTTCCGTACAACATTGCCGCTATTTATCAGGCGCAGGGCCGCTATGACGAAGCCATTCCGATCATGCAAGACCTGCTGAAGAAATCGGAAAAGCCGGATGGCAAATACTCAAGCGGCGAAAAAAGCAACCGGGCGGTGTTTCTAGAAAGACTGGGCACGATATATCGCGACCAGGGAAATTATCAGGCCGCCATTGCACCTTTCCGCGAGATTGTAGCTTTGGGTGGCGATGAAAATATTGAGCGCGGATACCAGCAGATTATCGATACCTGGCGTGAAGCGAAAGACTGGCAGAAGGCGACAGACGCTGCGAAAGAAGCAGTGCAGAAGCTGCCGAGCAGCCGCGATCTGAAAATGGTTCTGGCGTCGCAGCAGGCGGATATGGGCGACGCCGATAAGGCGCTTAAAGACGTCCGTGCCATGTTGAAGGGCAACGAGGACGACCGGCAGGTTTATATCGCCCTGGCGCAGATGAACACGCGGCTGCGGCGCTTTCCCGACGCCGAGCAGGCGCTCGATAAGGCCGAGCAGCTTTCTTCGAAACCGGACGATAAAGAATATATCTGGTTCCTGCGAGGCTCGACTTTCGAACGGGAGAAGCGTTATCCCGAGGCCGAAGAGCAATTCAAGAAGGTACTGGCGAGTGATCCCGAGCACGCGTCAACCCTGAATTATCTGGGCTACATGTTGGCCGACCAAAACCAAAAGCTGGAAGAAGCGCTGGGATATATCAAACGCGCCGTGGATCTCGATCCGGCGAATGGAGCGTATCTGGATTCGCTGGGATGGGCGTATTTCCGCCTTGGCAAGTACGAACAAGCGGAAGACAACTTGCTGAAAGCTTCGCAAAAAATCAATACCGATCCCACCGTGCACGATCACCTCGGCGATCTTTACCAGAAAACCGGGCGCCTGAAGCTTGCGGCGACCAACTGGGAACGCGCACTCAACGAGTGGAATCGCACGGTTTCTGCGGAAGTTGATCCTGCGGATCAGGCGCGTGTGCAGAAGAAGTTGGATTCGGCGAAGATGAAACTCGCACGGGAAGAGGGCGCGAAATAGCCTGCGGAGTGGTTCACCGCCGAGGCGCAGAGTTCGCCAGGAAGACTTTTTTTCTTCCTCCCTCCGATTGAGTCCAAATGTGCCCCAGGATCTGACTCAAAGATTCGCCAGAGATTTTCTCGGCGTGCTCTGCGTCTCGGCGTAAAGCACGCGACGGACTGCTAAACTCTCCTCATGTTCGCCGACTACGCGGTACGCGTTGAAGACTCCCGCGGACGCCGCTTTTCGGAGCCGCCACATACCTATCGCAACGATTTCCAGCGCGACCGCGATCGCGTCGTCCATGCGCGAGCGTTTCGCCGGCTCGAAGCCAAAACTCAGGTTTTTACGCGCCGCTATTCCGACCACTTCCGCAATCGGCTGACGCACACTATTGAGGTGACGCAGATTTCGCGTACCATCGCCGCGCAGCTGGGACTGAACTCCGATTTGGTCGAGGCTCTGGCGCTGGTGCACGATCTCGGCCACCCCCCTTTTGGACATTCCGGAGAAAAGGCACTCGACGCGGCGATGCGGCTGCATGGGTTTTCGTTCGACCATAACCTGCACGCGCTCCGCATCGTTGAAGATTTCGAGATCCGCTATGCTGCCTTTCGCGGATTGAACCTGACCTTCGAAGTGCGTGAAGGCATCATCAAGCACTCGCACGATTACAAGGTCGAAGAACATCCCGAACTGGCCGAGTATCTGCTCGACCAGCGTCCGCCGCTCGAAGCACAGTTGATCGACCTGACCGATGAAATCGCCTACAACACTGCCGATTTGGACGATGGCTTCGAAGCGCACCTGCTCACGGTTGAGCAGATTGCGGATAGCGTAGAGCTTTTTGCGCGGCACTACCGCGAGGCGAAGCGACGGTATCCGGACGTTGCCGAGAAGCTGGTTTTCAACGAGACATTGAAGAGTATCTTCGACGGTTTTGTGGGAGATCTGATTACGAATACGGCGCGTCGCGTACAGGCGGCTGGAGTGCATTCGGTGAAAGATGTGCGTCAACACTCCGAGCGCTTGGCAGCATTTAGTCCGGATGTCGAAGAAGGCCGTCGCCGATTGAAAGATTTTCTCTACGAAAATCTTTATTACAGTCCTGCGCTCGAAGGCGAGAAAGAAGATGCCGAGCGCATTACAGCCGAACTTTTTGCGCACTGGATGGAGGAGCCCGACGACTTGCCGCGGAACTACCGTGAGAAAGCAGCCGAGGAGCCACTGCCGCGGGTTATCTGCGACTACATCGCGGGAATGACCGACCCGTTCATCTACCAGCAGTACGAGAAATATTGCGGAGGGTAATTGCACGGTTTTTTAACTTTGTCATCCCGAGCGCAGCGAGGGACCCTTATTCTCAGTACACATTTTCGGTAAGGTAGGGGTCCGTCGCTGCGCTCGGGATGACGATTGAGGACGGTACAACGAGCTACTTTGTGTAGTTGATCCGGTAAATCACGCCGCCCGTGTCGTCGCTTAGATACATTGAACCATCGCTGCCAAACACAATGCCTACGGGACGGCCCATCCAGCGGCCTTTCTTGGTTTCGCCGGGAGGGATCCATCCGGTGATGAAATCCTTGGCAGCTCCCTGGGGCTGGCCGTTGCTATCCAGTTTCACGCGCACGACTTTGTAGCCAGTCGGGACGCTGCGATTCCAGGAGCCGTGAAAGGCGACGAAGAGGTTGTTCTGGTATTCGGACGGGAACTGCGTGCCTTGATAAAATGCGAGTCCCAGGGGAGCGGAATGCGCCTGCATCTGGACTTTCGGCTCGAGCACGCTGTTGCAGCGATCGTCGCCTGGCTTGGTGAAATTTGAATCGGGGACGCGGTCACCGTAGCAATAGGGCCATCCAGCATCGCCTCCATCTTTGCCGAGGTCGTAAATGGTCTCGGGAGGCAGGTCGTCACCCAGCCAATCGCGGCCATTGACCGTCACCCAGACCGTATCGGTCTTCGGATTGAGCGCGAGACCGACGGCGTTGCGCAGACCCTTGGCGAAAATCTTCTGACCGCTACCGTCGGGATTGAACTGCATGACTGTAGCGCGACGCGGATCTTTCTCAACGCAGACATTGCAACTCGATCCTGCGGAGACATACATCTTTCCGTTGTGAAACAAAATGCTGCGGGTGGAGTGTCCGCCGCCCGAAGGCAGATCGGCAAGTTTCTTGGGATTGGAGGCTCGGAGGTTGGCTTCATCCCAGTCGTACGAGCGAACCTTATCATTTTCGGCGACGTACAGTTCGCCTTGATAAAAGGCGAGGCCGTGTGGTTCGTTGAGCCCGCTCAGGACGGTGACGGTGCGGTCCGCTTTGCCGGTATGTTTGGTATCGGGAAGCGCGACCACTTTGCCTTCTCCCGCTTCGCTGACGAGAAGAACTCCAGCGGGAGAGAAGATCATCATGCGAGCGCTGTCGATGTTATCGGCGAAGACCGAGATGCGAAATCCGTCGGGAACTTGCAGTCGGGAAAGGCTGAAGGGAATTTTTTCAGCATGAGCGAGGCTGCCGCACGCCAATAGCGCCAGTGCGCAGGTTAACTTGGCCGTCCGGAAAAGAATGAGCAACTTGCGTGTCATTACGAATCGCATAGGGAGTTGGGATATACGCGAATTCAAGCAGTTTTTATACCGAGTCCCGCCAAAATTACCGTTGTGGGAGAAGTATACAAGCTGGTGGGCAGGGTAGAATACTATTGAAAATAAAGAACTTGGGTTCGGCAACCGAAATCTGGCCATTTGGCACCCAAACTGTTTATAGAGAGCGTGGGCCAACGATGCGGCCTGCTCTTTTGAGGCAACCGCGGCGTCGGCGTTTGCTTCCGATATTGATGAAATTCTGTTATTGAAAGACGCAAAGACGCACTTAAATCGCGCTTTTGAAGCGCTTCGGAGTGGCTCACCACTCCTCAACTTGGAGGAAGTTAAAATGAAGAACCGCACCATCTTCGCCATGCTGCTCGCCGGAGTTCTGGCCGTGCCGGCTTTCGCGCAAGACAACTCTGGTCAAGCAGCCGGGACAAACAATCAGCCGGCCAATGCGCAGTCCAGCTCATCGTCCTCGTCTTCGACAATGTCGCAAAGCGGCTCGAAGTCGGAAACCGCGACCGGCAAAGACCCTTTGCAGCCGGAGAGCCGCGAAGGTTTCTGGGGCCGCATGAATCCGTTCGCGCGCAAGAAGTATGTGGCGCGCCAGACGCAGCCGATTCGCGATCGCATTAACGAGCTCGACGAACTGACCGCTTCGAATAGCAAAGCGATTAAAGACACCGACGCGCGCGCGCAACAGGGGATTCAGCTGGCGTCCGCCAAGGCCAATGAAGCGGATCAGCACGCGATCGACGCCGGCAACAAGGCGCAGGCTGCGCAGCAGACGGCGCAACAGGCTCACGCCCGTTTGAATACGGTGGAGCAGGTTGTAACCAATATCGATCAGTACCAGCCAACGACCCAGACCGAAATTCTTTTCAAGCCGGGACAAACCGTTCTGAGCCAGAATGCGAAGAACGCGCTGGACGAAATGGCGACTCCTCTGAAAGAACAGCGTGGCTATGTTGTCGAAGTGCAGGGCTTCTCATCGGGTCACGGACAGGTCGCAATCGCAAACTCGCAGAAGATGGCCGAGTCGGTGGTGCGCTACCTGGCTTTGAACCATGACATTCCGATTTACCGGATTTACCTTGTGGGCATGGGCAACGCTCCGGTACCGACCACAGCTGCAGAAGGCGAAGCGACTCCCAAGAAGCGCATTACAGGCGGACGGGTGGAAATCAGCCTGCTGAAAAATAATCTGGAACAGCTTTCGTCGTCGAGCGCACCGGCAGCTACTCCAAATCAACCACAGCAGTAGTTTTAGAGGAAGTGACTCCCCTGGAAGCCTCCCGTGAAACCGGGAGGCCTTTTTGTTGTCGGGGCACCTGTGTGGGAAACAAGTCCGCCTTGATCCAATTTCAATCGAGCAACCGTGCTATTCTCCACGCGTCATGGAAATTTTGTCGTTCTACCGTACGGCTTCGCCCGCCGGCCCATTATTTCTGGCAGCATCGACGAAGGGATTGGTGCGCCTTGAATTCGAAACTCGAGTGCAGAAAATAAATCGAGATGCAATCGAGTTGCGCGAATCCAAGACAGCGCTTGCACCCTACCTACGGGAGCTTGACGAATATTTTGCCGGAGAGCGCCGCGAGTTCTCGATGCCGCTCGATCTTCGCGGAACCGCCTTCCAGTTAGCTTGTTGGCGCGCGTTGGTTGATATTCCTTACGGCGAAACCCGCAGCTATCGCGATATCGCGCAGGCCATTGGACACGCACATGCTTATCGCGCCGTGGGCATGTCGAACAACCGAAATCCGGTCGCGATCGTTGTGCCCTGCCACCGTGTGATTGCGTCGAGTGGATCGTTGTGCGGATACGGCGGCGGCCTCGACCTCAAGCGAAAGCTGCTTGATCTTGAACGGGCTCGCGTTTGACTTGCCTGGAAGTGATCCGTATTATTTCGACGCTGTTCGAGGTGAAGGGCGCGATCGTATCGCGAGAGAGCAGACTTTAATGGAAATTAGGAAAGTTGGCGTTTTAGGTTGTGGCTTGATGGGTTCGGGTATTGCGCAGGTCTGCGCAACTGCCGGATTCGACGTTACTGTGCTTGAAGTGGAGCAGAAATATCTCGACAAGGGGTTTGCCGGGATTGAGAAGTCGTTGGCCAAGTTTGCCGAGCGCCCGGTGGAGAAGGGTGGAATCACTCCGCAGCAGAGAGACGAAATTCGCGGGCGGCTTCGGGGAACGACTAACCAAGCAGAAGTCGCCGATTGCGATATCGTGATCGAGGCCATCATCGAGAATGTTGAGGAAAAGAAGAAGATGTACGCGTCGCTCGATGGCGTCGTGAAAAAAGACGCAATCTTCGCCTCGAATACTTCTTCTATTTCGGTGACTGAGTTGTTGACCTCGGTGAAGCGTCCGGAACGATTTATCGGGTTGCACTTTTTTAATCCTGTGCCGCTGATGAAGCTGGTGGAGGTGGTGAAGACGATTGCTACTTCTCCCGAGGCTTACGACGCGGCGTATGAGTTTGCGAAAAAGCTGGGCAAGGTTCCGGTGCGGACGTCGGACAAGACCGGATTCATCGTAAACCGGCTGCTGGTGCCGTATTTGCTGGACGCGGTCCGCGCCTATGAAGAAGGCGTGGGATCGATCGAGGATATCGATAACGCGATGAAGCTGGGCTGCGGCTACCCGATGGGGCCGTTTACCCTGCTCGATTTTGTCGGGCTCGATACGACTTACTACATCACACACGTGATGTATGACGAGTTCAAAGAACGGCGGTTCGCGTCGCCTCCGCTGCTGAAGCGCATGGTGATGGCGGGATGGTATGGTCGTAAGTCGGGGCGCGGATTTTATGATTACTCGAATCCGGAGAAGCCGGTGGCGGGGAAGTTCTGAGAACCCACCATGCAGGCGCGGAGAAAAGATCAGCGATGATAAATGTCGCGGCGGTGCCCGACGCGGACAACGACGACTACCATGAGGTCGTCCCTGAGAGAGCAGATCAAACGGTAATCCCCGACCCGGTATTTCCAGAACTTGCGCAATGTTCCCTGCAAGCGCTCGCCGACCTTCCGCGGATCATCGAGCGTTCCTATTCGCTCGTGCAAGAAGCGGAGGATTCGGCCCGAGGCGGTCTTGTCGAGCTTTTCCAGTTCGCGGCGGGCGCCACGATCAAACTCAATCTTCCAAGCCATGTTGGCGCATGATTTCCTCTAAAGGAACTGTCTTCGCCCGGCCCGACTCGATGGCTTCCATGCGCTTTTCGGCCAGATAAATATCTTCGAGGTCTTCAATATGCTGGAGGATTGCCTCACGAGCGTAGTAAGTCTTGGTACGGCCGGTGCGCTTGGCGAGACGGGCGAGACGCTTTTCGATTTTTTCGGGAAGGCGAATGGCTAGCATGAGATGCCTCTGCTATACAATTATAGCAGGCGGGGCGCAGCCGCCAAAATCCATGCGGGACGCTTTCGTGGCAGAGGTAGTAGCCCGCTAGGCTTAGGCAGAACATCGATGGCAAAACATGGTTCATCTGCGCTGGTCGCGATTTTCATACTCGCGCGCAGAACACGGAGCGGCCACAGTCCTTCTCGGAGGGCGGTGTTAGTACCGATCCAGACGAACGTGACTTGTTGATTTTGAAGCAGTCGCGATTTAAGAGGCCGCCCCAGCAACTGATGTGACGAAATGAACGCTTATGACCTACTCAAGCATTCTCCTCGAAAAGAAAAACTCGATTGCCTACGTTACCGTCAACCGTCCCAAGGTGCTCAACGCGCTCAACATGGCGACCATGGAAGAGCTGCGAGCGGCATTTCACGATATCAAGAACGACGAAGCGATTCGCGTTGTGATTCTGACTGGTTCCGGCGAAAAGGCATTTGTTGCCGGAGCCGACATTGGCGAACTCGCACAACAGGATGCGGTAAGCGCGAAGACGTATGCTCACCGCGGGCAGAACGTGCTGAACCTGATCGAGAACCTGGGCAAGCCGGTGATAGCTTGCATCAATGGATTTGCTCTGGGCGGGGGATGCGAACTGGCGCTCGCTTGCACCATGCGTATCGCGAGCGATAATGCGAAACTCGGCCAGCCGGAGGTGAAGCTGGGAATCATTCCCGGGTACGGTGGATCTCAGCGCCTGCCGCGGCTGGTGGGCAAGGGGATCGCGATGCAGATGGTGCTGGCAGGCGAAGTAATTACTGCGCAGGAAGCGCATCGCATCGGGCTCGTCAATGAAGTGACTGCGGCTGCTGATTTGATTCCGCGCGCCGAAGCAATTGCGGCTAAGATCATCGCGAACGCTCCGCTGGCCGTGCAGTACGCGCTGGAGGCGGTGAATAAGGGAATGGAAATGACTTTGGCGGAGGGGCTCTTTTTGGAAGCGGCTTTGTTTGCAGTGTGCTGCGCCACTGAGGACAAAAAAGAAGGGACAGCGGCGTTTCTGGAGAAACGGCCGGCACAGTTTAAAGGTAGGTAAGAGGTTATAGGTTAGATTGAAAGAGGTAAAAACCTATTCATTGAGATACCAACGGCGGAGAAAGTCTACGAAGGAAAAAATAAAATTAGAGCGTCCTCCCGACCTCGCCGTTCCTGCGATGGAGGGCGGGCTGAGCGCTGCGGGAAAGCGATTTGCGATTGTTGTGGCGCGCTTCAATGCCTTCATCACCGAGAGGCTTTTTCAGAGCGCGTATGACGGACTGCTTCGCTCCGGCGCGAAGAAGAAAGATATCGTGCTGGTTCGCGTTCCCGGAGCGTTTGAAATTCCGCTGGCTGCCCGTACGCTCGCCGAGACGAAAAAGTACGACGCCATCCTCTGTATTGGCTGCCTGCTTCGCGGGGAGACGGCGCATTACGACGTGATCGTCAACGAGGTAACTCGTGGCGTTGGACAATCCGCTCAGGAAACGGGCGTCCCGCACGCCTTCGGCGTATTGACCTGCGAGACGCTGGAGCAAGCCATCGATCGAGCCGGATTAAAAATGGGCAACAAGGGACTCGACGCGGCGCTGGCTGCGATCGAGATGGCGAATCTGCGAGAGGCGGTTGTCAGTCGTCAGTCGTCAGTTGTCGGTAGAGGCAAGGCCAAGGCAGGCGTCAGCCATCAGCCATCAACCATCAGGAAAGGCAAGGCAAAATCAAGCGCTCGGACGCGGTAGCTCCACGCTTAGTCCTGCAATTCTTCTGCAATGAACTGTCCTGTAGACTGTTGTCAGTCTCGCGCGGCACTCATGTTTTCGTGATGGCTGACGGCTGATGGCTGAATGGGTACACGGCGCAAATCACGGGAACTGGTTCTGCAAATGCTCTTTCAGGCAGACATGGGGAAGCAGACGCAAGACCTCGTCCGAAAGACGTTCTGGGCGGAGCGGACGAACGTCGAAGAAGAGGTGCGCGGATTTGCCGACGACTTGTTTCGCGTTGCCAGCGATCGTCTGGTTGAAATCGACGCGCTGATTGGGAAGCACACCCAGCATTGGCGCATGGACCGCATGGCGACTGTCGATCGCAACGTGCTCCGCGCAGCCGTCGCCGAATTTCTGGCGTATCCCGCCACGCCGCACGCAGTTGTCATCAATGAGGCTCTCGAGATTGCCCGCAAATTTTCGACGCCGGAGTCGGTGCAGTTTATCAACGGTGTGCTCGATAGCGTGGGGAAAGAGGTCGTGTAAGCCGGCTGTTCGTGATCAGCTTTCAGCTGGCAGTTAGTTCCGGTAGAGATTCAGCGACGGCATTCGTTCCCGTGCCGTTCTCGGTAATCCCAAAAATATCAGGATTCAAAAATTCAAACGGCCAGCCCAGCGCTGCGGACCCCAACTCACTGGGGCCGGACGGCGATCAGGTTCGGAAAGCAGGTTGGCGCGGTTCCATTTCCGCCGTCGCTGCACATATTGGTGCTTCCGTTGTTGTTCGGATTGACGAACGGAATCTGATCGATGTCCCCCAGCCCGACATTCGGTGGTGCGGTGCAGGAGATTACGCCGCATGTGCTGACCACGTGCACCGACGCCACAATGCATGTTTGCGGCGGTACGTTCTGGTCGTACTGGTCGCACGCCGTCACAAAAACCTGGCTACCGTCGGGCGAGGCCGTTGCGGGAATTCCCGGCTGTTCCGAGCCGACAACCGCCAGCGGATAACTGCTGCCGTAGCCCTGCCGCGCCAACGGGATCGAAGACGTCGTTCCATTGCTCACGTTGTAGATCAACACGGCGGGCACATTCTGTTCGACGAGGATGAGTTCCGACCCGTCCGCCACAAGCTGTGCGTAAAGTGGCGTGTTGCCTTGGCCGAGAGTGTACGACTGCCCTGCCGTGAAGCTCGAAACGGTCGGAGGATTACAGGTAAGTTGGGAAGCCTGGCCAGCGATCAACTGCGGAAGTTCATTTTGGGTGAACGTTGCCTGAAAATATTGCACGTTCGGCGGTTCGAGCGCGATGATGTTTTGCGTAATTCCTCCGGAGCCATCCGGTGGGTTCGGCAGCGGCATCACGGGCGATGTGAAGAGCGCATACGGGGGAGTGGTGGTTGCGACGGTGTTCAAGTTCACGCTGGCTGGCGCGGGCGTAGGCAGAGAGCAAGTGGAATACGCCGTAATCGAAGAGCTTGTCGGCGTTCCGGCCACATAGGCAAAGCTCCCGTCCGCGGAAAAGACGGCTTGGGTCGCGGGGATGGGCAGTGGAAGCACGCCTAGCGCGTCCACAGTTGAGTAAACATACATGTTGCCGGAGCCGCTGCCCCGTGTGGTCAGGATGAAGAGTTTCGATTGGTCGGGAGAGAAACTGGCCGCCGTCGCCACCTCTGTCGGATCCGAAAAGATCAGATCGACCGGCGCCGTGTTGCTAGTGGAGTTGTAGATGTAGACCTGGCCTGGAGTAGGGCCGGTTGGCGGATCCGAAACTACAACCTGTTTTCCATCATTCGAAATCGTGAGCACCGTCCCACACAAAGAAACATTGCACGGTGTGGGTGAGTTTGAAATCAACGTCGCGGAAGGACTAGCCGAGGTGACATCCACATACATCAAGCCCTGATTCGTGCCGAAGTAAATGCGCGGCCCCGCAACGTGGTTAAACATCATTGAATTGGGAGTGCGCGGCAAACTCACGATTTGCCCCACCGCCGTATTCCCCGCGGTGACCGAGAACAGCGCACTGCTGCAGCCGGGGTCGCCCTGGCATCCGGTGGTTGCTACCCACGCGGCATAGGTCGGTTCCTTGGCGCTTGAAGCGAGAGTCACATCCACTGAAATTGCGCCATAGCCCGTCGACTGGGATGTCGGTAGCAGTCCATCGCTCGAATAGATTGGCGCGCTGTGCGGTACTCCGATATTGCAGCTAGGCGGCGAGCAGGAAGCAAACAGCGTTGCGCCTCCAGGATTCGACCGAGCCGCCGCGTTATTGGAGTTCGCACTGCTGGTCGGGCTGCTAAACGCGGCTACCTCCGGATTCGTGGTACTCCAAGTCAGCGGGGGATTTTTCAACTGATAGCCCAGGGTATCGACAACGGTTGCTGTAACCGGAACGCTGGAGCCGGTGTTGACCGTCGTCGAGTTTCCCGCACCGGCCTGACCTCCGATCTGCAAGCGTATGTAGGAGACGAGGCACGTAGTGTAAGAAAATGGCGTGCTTGTCGTTCCCGAAACGGAAGCAAACAACTGCGCGAATCCCGGGGCTTTGGCCGTGGTCTGTACCTGGTTCAGCGTGTTGGGATTATTCGGTGGAACGTACGGCAATGCGGTAGCCACTCCAGGATTATTAAACGACCAGCTCAACGGGCCGACCGAGCTGGTGATATCGACGTTGTTGCTGTAAGCCGTGGCCTGATAGTTCCAGGTTTGTTCCACGGAAAAGCAGGAGTATTGCGGCTGCTGCGTCTGGGCATTCGAAATCTGAATGCTGTCCACGTGCTGGTGGATATAGACGATCGTCGGCACGCTGCTGACGCCATTGATGACGGCCGTGACGGTGGCGATTCCGGATGGGCCGGGACTGCAGATCGCTACGTTGATGTCCCATGTTCCGGCGCAGGCGTTTCCATTATTCGCGACCGAAAGCGGCGGTGCCGAGGTGACTCCCTGCGGAACCCCAACCACATATTGAATGTTGACGCCCAGCACTGCTCCGCCTTGGGCATTCTTGCCGGACGCACTGAATACCTGGGTCGCGCCGACGTCGATGGACAATGTGGTGCTCGGGCTTAGACTGACGCTTTCCACCCCTCCACTGCCAGAGTTGCCGCTGCTCTTGCCCAGACAGCCGGTGAACGCGACGACGAAGGCGAGGGCCAACGTTAGTAAGACTGCGGAACCGCAACGATGCATGAATCCTCCTCGCGTCTCTTTGGCACGTAGCAGGCGCGAGCCTTATGTAGTTGAACGGAAAACTGTCAGTGTAGAAGGTTAAGGTGCTATGGTGCAAGGTTTCAGGATTTCAAAAATTCAGAAGCCGGCGCTCGCCGACATTTTTTGTCTGCGAGTTGACCAATCGAGATCACCTTTGAAACTCCGCTCTCTCGTACCACGTTTACTCTCATCTTTCGATGCGCCAAAGACGGGTTGACGATGTGCAGGGTAGTTGTTATTATCAAACAGTTCCGCGAGTTAAGTCTGGCTTGCCTGTAAACGGCAGTTCTGTCGATGAGCGCAACCTGCGCTGTGACAGGCTCCGGGAAGATCCTGGCTGAGCTTTGAAGAAATACGTCTCCGGCTGGAAACTAGCGGCCGGGAACGCCCTCGCTGAAACATCCTGCGAAAACCATCGCGCCCAGGAGTGCTGTAGAGACCTTGGGAATCACGCGGGGCTATGCAGGGGAAGCGGACGAAACGGAGCGCCTCCGAACCTGAAGTTGAGGGTAAGGCGTGGCGTCACCGTCGTCGGCGACTAGTCTGAGCAGGAAATTGAGCGAATTCCTACCGCCGTTTTTGTGCGGGAGAGTATGGCTGGGCGCTTTCAAGCCCTTGCCAGAAACTGAGATGGGACCGATTCCGTCTCTGTAGGAATCTTGCGGCCTGCACGGCCGTGTGAAGTCATTAAGGATAAAGTGAAGCAGAGACGTGTTTGACCGCGTCTGGGAGTGGCAAGAGTGCCTACTTTTAATCAGCTGGTGAAATTCGGTCGCGAGCGGACGAAATATAAAACCGCGAGTCCCGCTCTGCAGTCGTGTCCGCAGAAGCGCGGAGTCTGCACCCGCGTCTATACTCAGACGCCGAAAAAGCCGAACTCGGCGCTGCGTAAGGTGGCTCGTGTTCGCCTGACCAATGGAATTGAAGTGACGACCTACATCCCGGGCGTCGGCCACAATTTGCAGGAGCACTCGATTGTGCTGATCCGCGGCGGCCGCGTGAAGGATCTGCCGGGCGTTCGGTATCACGTCGTCCGTGGAACGCTCGATGCGACGGGAGTGGCTGGCCGCAATCAGGGCCGCTCGAAGTACGGCACCAAGCGCGCCAAGAAAGCGTAAGGAAATCAGAGTAGGGACGCGGCTTGCCGCGTCTACGGCTCCAGCAAAAAGCTGGAAGCCAGGAGCTAGAAGCTGAATGCCTCGTAAAGGACATACACCAAAGCGCACGGTTGAGGCTGATCCGATCTATGGATCAGATCTGGTGACGAAGTTCATTAACTCGATGATGTGGCAGGGCAAGAAGTCGACTGCCGAAGGCATCTTCTACAAGTCGCTGGAGAAGTTGCAGGAAAAAGGCGGCGACGAGCCTTTGAAGCTGTTCACGAAGGCGGTGGAGAATGCGAAGCCGCTGCTGGAAGTGAAGACGCGGCGCGTGGGTGGAGCGAACTATCAGGTGCCGATCGAAGTTGCTCCTGACCGCAGGACGTCGCTTGCGATCCGCTGGCTGGTGAGCTATGCGCGCGGACGCGGCGAAAAGGGAATGATCGACAAGTTGACGAACGAATTGCTGGATGCCTCCAACGGCAAAGGCGCCGCCATCAAGAAGAAGGAAGACGTCCACAGAATGGCGGAAGCGAACAAGGCGTTCGCGCATTACCGGTGGTAGAAAAGCTGTCGTTTGTCGTTGGTCGCTTGCGGTTCGTCGTTCGCGATTCCCGGTAGCGAATGGCGGGTGGTTAGAAGGAAACGGTAAGAAACGGAACTTTAAGAGCCCAGAAAGAGATAGAGAGAGTCGTGCCCAGAACAGTCCCATTAGAACGTTGCAGGAACATCGGCATCATGGCCCACATCGATGCCGGGAAGACCACGACAACGGAGCGCATCCTGTTTTATACGGGAAAGACGCACCGTATCGGCGAGGTCCACGAAGGCACGGCCACTATGGACTGGATGGAGCAGGAGCAGGAGCGCGGCATTACGATTACTTCCGCTGCGACGACCTGCACCTGGCATGACATTCGTATCAACATTATTGATACGCCCGGCCACGTGGACTTTACGGCCGAGGTGGAGCGCTCGCTGCGTGTGCTCGACGGCGCAGTTGCGGTGTTTGACGCGGTTCACGGCGTACAGCCGCAGTCGGAAAAGGTCTGGCGCCAGGCTGATAAATACGGCGTCCCGCGAATTTGCTTCATTAATAAGATTGACAAGATGGGTGCAGATTTCGAGCACGCCGTCGACACTCTCCGCAAGCGCCTCAGCGCCAAGCCCGTCGCCATTCAAATTCCCATCGGACAAGAAGATAAGTTTCGCGGCGTGGTCGATCTGATTGCCATGAAGTCCATCATCTGGCCAGACGACACGATTGGCGCGGAGTATCAGGTGGGCGAGATTCCGGCGGATCTGCAGAAAAAGGCGGACGCGTTTCATACCCAGCTCGTCGAAACCGTTGCCGAAAATGATGACGAGATTCTGCACAAGTTTTTGGAAGGCGAAGCCATTTCGGCGGATGAACTCAAAGCGTCGCTGCGCAAGTCAACGATCGCGCTGAAATTGTTTCCGGTGGTGGTGGGGACGGCGTTCAAGAATAAAGGAGTGCAGCCGCTGCTCGACGCGGTAGTCGATTATCTGCCCTCGCCGCTCGATACCAAAGAAACGCATGGCCTCGATCCCGATACGGGAGCGACTATAACGCGCAAAGCGGATGACAAGGATCCCTTCTCGGCGCTGGCCTTCAAGATCATGGCGGACCCGTTCGTCGGCCAGTTGACGTTTATCCGCGTTTACTCCGGACAATTGAAGTCGGGCGAGTCCGTTCTCAACTCGCGCACGCAAAGGCATGAGCGCATTGGCCGCCTGCTGAAGATGCACGCCAACAAGCGCGAAGATATTCAGGAGATTCTGGCGGGCGACATCTGCGCCGTTGTGGGACTGAAGAACGTGGGTACAGGCGACACCATCTGCGAAGAGAAGCATCCGATCACGCTCGAGTCGATTTCGTTCGCCGTGCCGGTGATCTCGGTAGCGGTCGAGCCGAAGACGAAGGCCGATCAGGAAAAGATGGGTATGGCGCTGGCTCGACTGGCGCAGGAAGATCCTACTTTCAAGGTTCACACCGATCCTGACAGCGGACAGACCATCATCAGCGGCATGGGCGAGTTGCATCTCGAAATCATCGTCGACCGCATGATGCGCGAGTACAAAGTTGAGGCCAATGTCGGCAAACCGCAGGTCGCGTATCGCGAGACGATTCGCAAACACGCGGAAGCGGAGGGCAAGTACATCCGCCAGAC
>Ga0302320_10006912_pt1 | contig 25078 bp, 25 predicted proteins | sample Bog_T0_3_FD_202130 | JGI IMG/M metagenome (GOLD analysis project Ga0302320, IMG submission 202130) | Peat permafrost microbial communities from Stordalen Mire near Abisko, Sweden - Bog_T0_3 | ecosystem: Environmental > Terrestrial > Soil > Wetlands > Peat | place: Sweden: Abisko, Stordalen Mire... | reverse complement strand
TCAAGCATACTCGTGTCTACATCACGGACCCGTAATGTGGCACTTCTTGCTGCTCAAGGATCAAATCGGAGCTCAGATCAGCCGTAAGTTCGGACTAGGACTTCGCGGACCGGCGGCGGCCGCGCGCCCCTTTTTGACCAGGGCAGACTTGCCCGAGTGGAAGGGCGGCTCGTCTTGCGAAAAGAAGCGGGCCTGTCGAGATTTGGCCAAAGGCGACCGGTTTGGGTGCCTCTAGGCCTTCCAATGCCCGAGCGCGGGGCGGACTAGTCCCTTCCGGGCGTTTCTTCCGGTCGCAGATCGATGCGCAGCGTCAAGATGCCGTCCTCGAGCGAGCCGACCGCGTCGCCGAGCATGGCAAAGTCCTGGAAGTCGAGCTGCATCTGACGCAGGATCATCTGGCGTTCGGCGCCTTCCACGGGCGGCAAGGCGCGGCGGCGGACCGCGGCGGCACGCTCTTGAAAACGTTCGATCATCTTGCCCGGGTCGAAAAGGTCGCTCACGCCGTTCACGATAATGGCGCCCGTCGCGACGAGCGCGAGGCGAATGCGCCGGGTCCTGAGCTCGCCCGGACCGTGACCTGGGTCGATATGCTGTAGCGAGCTGGTAGGGCGACCTTGGGGGCGCCAGTCAGCCAGTGCGGCAGCGGCTCTGTCGGTTCGATCACTGCCGCTGTCCGAAGCCATCCGCGAATCTTGGGAGCGGCTCGTGAAAAAGGGACGTCATCGGCGTTTCGAAGAGGCGCGCAGCTTAAAGCGCGCAATCGAAGTAATAGTGGAGCCGTGCCCCGAATGCGGGGCCGACCCAGAAGAGGAGCACGCCTCCTGGTGTCTTTACGAATCTGAAGAGCTGGATGAGGCAGAAGAGGATATTGGCGCGCGCTCGCCTTTTCCTACGGCCGACTCAGGACACAACGCGAGCTTAGGTAACCTCGACGGCGGCGCTTCGGGCTGATTTCTAAAGGGCCCTTTATGGCGCGCCGTCGTGGCTGCGTACGGCGGGATGAGCTAAAAGAGCAATGCTGCGCCCTCGGCGGGCGGTCTTGGCTTTGAGGTAAGCGGCGAGCAGGTCGTAAACCTGCTGGCCTGCCATCGCCACGATCTCGTCACGAAGCGAGATATAGACAGGCTCGCGGGCACCGAAGGCCTCGGGAGCCTCCGTGCACCACCAGGCGAACTCACTGCCACCTTGTCCCCAGTGGCGCCGGCCCCATTCTCCGAGCGTGCTCGTCACCTTGCCGTCGAGCGCGACGGTGTCCTCGCGCCGTAGAGGTAGCTGCCAGCAGACGTCGGGCTTCAGCTCGAGGGGTGGCACGCCCCGGTCCAGCGCCGCCTTGTGGAGCGCGCAGCCGATGCCGCCGGGGTGCGAGGGACGGTTCAAAAAGATGCAAGCGCCGGCGACAAGGCGCGTGGTGATGACGCCTTTGGCATCACGTTTCAGCACACCTTCCTTACGCCGCCCCTTCGCGCAAAACTGCCACTGCTCGTCGGTGAGGGTCTCGGCGGCAGCTGTCACTCGCTTCGCGTCCGCCTCGTCGGTGAGGTGAGCCCCGTACGAGCAGCAACCCTCCATCAGCTCTGGTGCCGGTGCGGTGAGGACTCCCTGACAGCCGGCGCCGTAGATGCATTGCCACGGGCTAGAGAGGAACGTGACGTCGATCATCCAGGTCCGCTCTTCAAAGGGGTCCTCGAAGCTGATCCACTCGTGGGTATCAGCCGGTGGTCTCGGCTCGGCGGGCATCGGACCAAGGTACCGTTTCGGTGTGAACGAGGTGATAGAAGTCACGCCTGCCGCCCTTGAGGTGGTGAAAGACGCCCTCGACTCCGAGCGCCAAGACGGGGACCTCGCTTTGTGGCTCGAGGTGAACGGCATCGCGAACGGTTCTTACACCTACGACCTGTGGTTAGGGCCCAGGTCCGCGATAAGCCAGGGCGACCTCGAGCAGAACGAAGGGGACATCTGCCTGGTCGTGCCCCGCCAGAGCGTCGAGCGCATGCGGGGCGCCGTTTTGGACCTCGCCGAGCGCTCGGATGGAATAGGGCTTGTCATTACCAACCCCAACATTCCGACGCTCTCGGTGCCCCCGTTCCCAAAAGGGCAGGTGGCAGGCCCAGTCGCGCAACACGTGCTCGAAGTGCTAGAGCACGATGTCAACCCCGCCATCGCCGGCCACGGCGGCCACGTGGGCCTCGTCGGGGTAAAGGGCCATGTCGCCTATATCGAGATGTCGGGCGGTTGCCAGGGCTGCGGCCTGGCCCGAGTCACGCTCAGCGATGGCATTGCCGTCGCCATCACCGACGCCGTCGCCGAGATCCGCGAGGTCGTCGACGTGACCGACCACCTTTTGGGCACGAGCCCCTACTTCGAGCCGTGACTCGTGTGAAGCATCGAGGCGAGGCGAGCGATCGTGGGTGACCACGTGCTCTTGATCGGCATGATGGGCTCGGGCAAGTCGACCATTGGTCGTATCGTGGCCGTTCGTATGCGCCGGCCCTTTTACGACAGCGACGACGAGGTCGAGCGCCGCTGTCACATGACCGTTCCCGCTATCTTCGCCGTCCGCGGCGAGGCGGCTTTTCGGGTTGAGGAACGAGCCGCGTTGTGCTCCGCCCTTTCCCGGCCCACCCCGAGCGTCATCGCCGTCGCGGGTGGTGCAGTGATCGACCCCGAGACCCGCCGCCGCCTGCGTTCGGGCGGATTGGTCGTGTGGCTCGACGCGGCGCCCGGCGCGCTCGCCGGACGCCTCGGCTCTGGAGTCGGCCGGCCGCTTTTGAAAGACGATCCGGCTGGTGCCCTGCGACGTCTCGATGCGAGACGCCGACCGATCTATCGCGAGCTTTCCGACTCGGCTGTTCCCGCAGGCTCACGCCTCCCCGAGGCGATCGCCGAAATTGTGGTTCGCGCGGCCTACGAGCATCTCGACGCTTTGGCCGAGTCCGACGAGGATCATCTGCGCGATTGTCAACTGGTAGGACGATCGTGACCGTCGAACAACACCCCGGTGCCCGCAGCGACCCCGCACGTGTCACCGTGGCGCTCCGGGAGCGCTCTTACGACGTGGTCGTCGGCCCGGGGGTTCGCGCAGAGCTTGCCGCCTACCTGCCGGCGGCGGCACGCCGGGCAACCGTCGTCACCCAAAGCGGCATCGGCGTGACAGTCGAGCCCGGAGTCCCCCACGAGGTGGTGACAATCCCCGACGGGGAGAAGGCCAAGTCGCTCGCAACTGTCGAGGAGCTGTGTCGGGCGATGGCGCGCGCCGGCATGCTGCGTGGCGACGTCGTGGTGGCAGTGGGCGGTGGGGTGGTGACCGACGTGGCCGGCTACGCCGCCTCGAGCTATCACCGGGGCATCGCCCTCTTGAACGTCCCGACCACCCTGCTCGGACAGATAGACGCCGCCATCGGCGGCAAGACGGGCGTCAACCTCCCCGAAGGCAAGAACCTCGTGGGGTCGTTCTGGCAGCCGCTCGCGGTCCTCTGTGACACCGAGACGCTGGCGAGCCTGCCCGCGCGCGAATGGCGCTCTGGCCACGGGGAGATGGCGAAGTATGCCTTCTTGGGGGTGGAAGACCTGGACCGCTTGGAGCTGTGCGAGCAGATTGCCCGCTGCGCGGCGCTCAAGGCGGAGGTCGTCGCCGAAGACGAGCGCGAAGGCGGCCGCCGCGTGGTCCTGAACTACGGTCATACCTTGGCCCATGCACTGGAAGCGGCGGGACTGGCGAGCGAGGACTCAAAAAGCCCGGCGAGCACGCTTCGTCACGGAGAGGCGGTGGGGACCGGGCTTGTTTTTGCCGCCGAGCTCGCAGCTTTGATGGGAAGGATCGGACCGGCCCGTGTCGAGCGCCATCGCCAGGTGGTCGCCGGCTACGACCTTTCCACCGAGCTCCCGGCTGGGGCTAAGGCTCGTCAGCTCGTCAACTTCATGGCCCGGGACAAGAAGTCGGACGGCACCTTGAGCTTCGTGCTCGACGGGCCTGACGGTGTCGAGCCCGTGAGCGGCGTGCCTGAGGCGCTCGTGCTCGAAGTGCTTCAGGAAATGGGGGCCGAGCGGTGAGCGACCCAGCAACGAAGCGTCCGGTTGTGTTGCTGCTCTCGGGCCCGAACCTCGCCCTTTTGGGCGAGCGTCAGCCGGAGATCTATGGCAAAGCCACGCTCGCCGACCATGTAGAGCGCGCCACGAAGGCGGCGACGCGCGTGGGCTTTGAGCTCCGGCACATCCAATCTGACCACGAGTCCGAGCTGATAAGCGCTGTTCACGCCGCTCGCGGCTGCGTAGAGGCTATCGTCGTGAACGCCGGTGCGCTGACCCATTCGAGCTGGGCCCTGCACGACGCTCTTGCCACCTTCGAGGGGGTCGTGGTCGAGCTTCACCTGTCCAATCCCGATGCCCGCGAGCCTTGGCGGCGGCTGTCGGTATTGGCCCCGGTGGTGGACGGATCGGTGGCCGGTTTCGGTGGCCTCGGATACGAGATCGCCGTCGAGGCGGCTGCGCGCCTTGTCATCGGGCGTGGCAAAGCCGCCGGCGGGGCATAGCATCTCGCCGATGCTCAACGGTCGGGAAATCGCCTCGCTGCCCGAGATGGATGTCGCAGGCCGCCTGCCGCGCCTAGAAGGTCGCCTTTTAGAGCTCGGCTGTGACGGCCTGCTCGTCACCAACTTGACGAACATTCGTTATCTCACGGGTTTCACGGGCTCGGCCGGACTGCTGTTGGTGCTTCCTGACGAGTCCTTGCTCGTCTCCGACGGCAGGTACCGGATCCAGTCCGTTGAGCAGGTCAAGGCCGCCGCGGTGCCGGTGCGGGTCGAGATCGGCCAGCCCGCCGCCCAGCTCGCGGCGATCGAGAAGGTGGCCAAATCCCTCCCTCGCCTCGGCGTCGAGACAGAGGACATCACCTGGGGTGCCGAGCAGCGCCTCGCCCATCTCCTCGGTCGTTCCACCAAGCTCGTCGGTGTGTCTCAAGCCGTCGAGGCCCTCCGCCAGATCAAGGACGAGGGAGAGCTCGCCCGCATCGAGCGGGCAGCCGACATTGCCGACGTGGCGCTGGCACAGGTAAAAGAGCTCCTCAGCCAGTCGCCCACCGAGCACGACTTCGCCATCGCACTCGACTTCGAGATGCGCCGGCGCGGCGCGGACGCAGTCGCCTTTGACACGATCGTCGCGAGCGGGCCGAACGGTGCCCTCCCCCACGCGGAGCCCTCCGAGCGCCGCATCGAGCGCGGCGAGCTGATCGTCGTCGACTTCGGGGCGATGGTTGACGGCTACCGCTCCGACATGACCCGAACCCTGTGCGTGGGCGAAGCACGTTCCAAGGAGCTGCGCGACGTTGTCGAGGCTGTCGGCGCGGCCCAGCGCGTCGGGGTGCTCGCGGTCCGTGCCGGCGTCAAGGGTGCCGAGGTTGACGCCGTGTGTAGGGAGTCGCTCGCCTCGGCCGGGTTCGCCGACTCGTTCTCGCACTCGACCGGTCACGGCGTCGGCCTCGAGATACACGAGGCCCCGGGGCTGTCGCAGGAGTCCACTGGTATCCTCGAAGCGGGCGCCGTCGTGACCGTCGAGCCCGGCGTCTACCTCTACCCAACTGGCGGCGCGCGCATCGAAGACACTCTGGTCGTCACGGCCACAGGCGCGCGTCTGCTCACAAAGTCGACGAAGGACTACGTACTCTGATGGCGTTTTCAACCAACGACCTCCGCAACGGTATTACTCTCGACCTGCCCGAAGGGCTCTTCACGGTCGTCGAGTTCCAGCATGTAAAGCCCGGCAAAGGTGGCGCCTTTGTGCGCACCAAGCTGCGCAACGCCCGCACCAAGGCCGTGATCGAGCGCACCTTTAGGGCCGGAGAGCAGGTCGAGCAGGCCGTCATCGACAAGCGTGAGATGCAGTACCTCTATCGCGACGGCCCGGACTACGTCTTTATGGACAACGTCTCTTACGACCAGATGCAAGTGAGCGCGGCATCGTTGGGCGACGCCTCTCCTTACATAAAAGAGGGCGATTCGGCTGTGATGCAGATGTACGACAACGAGATTGTCGGCGTCGACCTTCCCGCTGCGGTCGAGCTGACCGTGACCGAGACCGAGCCCGGCTTGCAGGGCGACCGGGTATCAGGCGCCCGTAAGCCGGCGACGCTCGAAACCGGTCTCGTCGTCCAGGTGCCGCTGTTCGTCAATCCGGGTGAGCGCATCAAGGTGGACACACGGACCGGTGAATATCTCACCAGGGCCTGATCTTCCGGGGCGGCCCAGTCCCGTCGGGGCCAGGCGCCGGGCTCGAGAGCGGGCGCTCGAGCTGCTCTATGAGGCCGAGACGAAGGACGTGGCCCCCCACCAAGTGATCGAAGAGCTCCCTATCGCACCGGAGCCCTACGCTGTCGAGCTGGTGCTTGGCGTCGAGCGGCTCGGTGACAAGGTGAGCGACCTTCTTTCCCTCCATGCCACGGGCTGGGCCGTCGACCGGATGCCGGTGATCGACCGCTGCCTGCTCAAGATGGCGACTTTCGAGCTCCTAGACGAGCTCGAGGTGCCAGTCGCTGTTGTCCTCGACGAGGCGGTAGAGCTCGCCAAGTCGTACTCGACGGAGGACTCGGGACGCTTCGTGAACGGGGTCCTATCGGCGATTGCGCCGAAAGTCAGAGAAATAGAGCCCGAAAAGACCAGCGCGGCTTCGCCCAACTGGCTAGAGTGACTCCTCGGACGTAAAGCGGGTCCAGAGAGGCCCGTACGGACGAGAGGAGCCCGAGTGGCTGACATAGAAAGAACCGTGCGCCCGGCAGGGCGCATTTTTATTGCCCGTGCACAGGTCATGGACGCCGACGAGGTGCGAAGAGCCCTGATGCGCATCGCGCATGAGATCGTCGAGCGCAACAGAGGGCTTGAAAAAGTCGTTGTCGTAGGGCTCCAGACCGGCGGGGTGCCCCTAGCGGGCAAGCTCGCCGCCATCCTCGAGGAGATCGAGGGAGCGACAGTCCCGCTCGGGTCCATCGACGTCGCCTTTTACCGCGACGACATCGGGCTGCGTCCGGTGTATCCAGAAGAGGTCACCGACCTGCCCTTTGACATCAACGGGCGCGTGGTGATCTTGGTGGACGACGTCTTGTTCACGGGCCGTACGGTCCGCGCCGCCCTCGAGGCGCTTGCGGCCCGCGGCCGGGCGGACTCCGTCCAGCTTGCCGTCATGGTCGACCGGGGTCACCGGGAACTGCCGATCAGGCCAGATTTCGTGGGCAAGAACCTGCCTACACGGCGCGACGAGAGCGTCGATGTCAGCGATCAAGGCGTCGCCATCGGCGAGCTACACACCACCGAGAAGGAGAGCGAAGCCCGATGAGCATCGACGAACTCGTTGAGGTGCGACGCGCACCCGCGGTACGGCACCTGCTTTCCATCAATGACCTAGGCCGGGACGGGATCCTCGAGATCATGCGCCTCGCCGACGCCTTTGCCGAGGTGTCCGAACGGCCGATCCCAAAGGTCCCAGCCCTAAGGGGTCGCACCGTGGCGACTGTGTTCATGGAGCCGTCCACGCGAACGCGCCTTTCTTTCGAGACAGCCGCGAAGCGCCTTTCGGCTGACACGATGACATTCACGGCCGCTTCTTCGTCCACAGTCAAGGGCGAGTCGCTTCGCGACACCGTCGAGACGATCGACGCAATGGGCATCGACGCCATGGTCATCCGCCACCACTCCTCCGGGGCGCCCTTGCGGGTCACCGACTGGATCGGGGCGAGCGTGATCAATGCCGGCGACGGCACCCACGAGCACCCGACCCAGGCCCTGCTCGACAGCTACACCATCCTCGAGACGCTTCGAGCACGCCAGGGCGGTGCGGAACCCCATGATCTGAGCGGCCTGCGGATCGCCATCGTTGGCGACATCAAGCACTCGAGGGTCGCCCGCTCGGACGTGCTCGCCTTTGCCGCTCTTGGGGCCGAGGTCGTGCTCGTAGCCCCGCCCACGCTCATGCCGGCCAGCATCGAGGGCTGGCCCGTGCAGGCGACCGGTGACCTCGACGCGATACTCGGCGAGCTGGATGTCATATACCTGCTGCGGATCCAAGCCGAACGGCTGGGCGAGGTGTTGTTGCCTTCGCTCGACGAGTACCACTGGCGCTACGGCCTCACGCGGGCTAGAGCCGCGGCCTTGAAGAAAGACGCCCTCATCATGCATCCCGGACCAATGATCCGGGGGGTCGAGATTTCCCCGGATGTCGCCGACCTACCCGCCTCCCTCGTCACGCGCCAGGTGCGCAACGGGGTCCTAGTCCGTATGGCCGTCCTTTTCCACCTACTCGGATCGGGGGAGATCTGATGCCCGGATCAAACACCACAGACATGGCTGAAGAGATAGTCGTCCGCGGTGGGACCGTCGTCGACGAGACAGGCGAGAGGCGAGCGGACGTTGTTGTGCGCGACGGCCGCATCGTGGCCGTCGAGGAGTCAATCGAGGTGCCAAGTGGCGCCACGGTGCTGGACGCGGGCGGCTGTTTTGTCTCGCCCGGGCTTGTCGACCTGCACGCGCACTTGCGCGAGCCGGGCGGGGAGATCGCAGAGACGGTCGAGTCCGGGTCGAGGGCGGGAGCCCTCGGCGGTTACACGGCGCTTGTCGCCATGCCCAACACCGAGCCCTCGATCGACTCGGCTTCGGCTGCCCGCGACGTGCTCGCCCTAGGCGAAAAGGCCCTGGCCGAGATCGCCGTGGCCGGGGCGATCACGATCGGACGCCGCGGTGAGCGGCTCGCGCCCATGGGCGAGCTGGCAGACCTCGGCGTGCGGCTTTTCACCGACGACGGCAACGGCGTGCAGAACGGCGGCCTCATGCGCCGGGCCCTCGAATACGCCTTCGGTCTCGGCGTCGTGCTCGCCGAACACTGCGAGGACAAGCAACTGGCAGCCGGCGGGCACATGAATGAAGGCGCCTGGTCGAGCCGCCTCGGGATCGCAGGTGAGAGCGCTCTCGCCGAGGAGATGATGCTCGCTCGTGACCTGGCTCTTGTGCGTTTGACGGGAGCTCCCATGCACTTCTTGCACCTTTCGACCGCAGGATCGGTCGAGATGGTGAGAGCAGCAAAGGCCGAAGGGCTTCCCGTCACTGCCGAGGTGACACCCCATCATCTGGCGCTCAGCGATGCCGTCGTGCAGGGCTATGACCCGGCGTTCAAGGTCAAGCCACCGCTTCGCGGCCCGGCCGATGTCGCCTCCGTGCGGTCAGGCCTCGCGCTCGGCGTCATAGACGCCATCGCTACCGATCATGCTCCGCACGCCCCCGAGCGCAAGGAGGAGCCCTTTGATGAGGCGCCCGCCGGCATGCTCGGCCTCGAGACGGCACTGGCGGTCGCCCACGGCGCGCTTTGCCTCGAGCCCGGCGAGTCTGCGGCCGATGACGCCGAGCGGGGCTGGGTCCCGCCACGTGCCGGGGCGGCCGTCTCTGTGGGCGAGCTGCTCGGCTGGTTCTCCTGGAAGCCTGCGCGTATCGCCGGCCTCGACCAGGAGTCAAACGGCGCCATGGGGAGCCGTGGCGGTCAAGGGGGCCCGGTACGGCCCGGCGCAAAGGCGCATCTCTGTGTCTTCGACCCGAGTGCCACCTGGGTCGTCGACCCCGCCCGGCAGGCGAGCCGGAGCCGCAACACGCCTTATGCGGGGCGCCGTCTCACCGGCAAGGTGCGCCACACGGTGTTCTCGGGCGAGGTCGTCGTCCTAGACGGCGAAGCACAGCGGTGACAGCCCACCCAAGGACAAACAGGGGAGCCGGCGAGCTGTCGTGAGGCGCCGGGAGCCCCTCGGCGAGGTCGACCTCGCGACTTTCGTCGCGAGCGTCGCCCTCGCCTCGCCTGTCATGACCGCCTCGGGCACGGCCGGTCATGGCGCCGAGCTCGGGGCGTACATCGACCTTGCTTCCATCGGTGCCGTCGTCGTCAAGTCCCTGGCCACCTATTCCTGGGCGGGCAACCCGAGCCCACGAGTCTGTCCGGTCCCGGGAGGGATGCTTAACAGCGTCGGCTTGCAGGGACCCGGCGTCGAGGCGTGGCTCAGCGACGAGCTGCCCGCCCTCGAGGCGTCGGGCGCCCGGGTCGTGGCGAGCATCTGGGGTCGCCGGGTCGAAGACTACGAGGCCGCCGCCTTGCTCCTTGCCCATGCCCCGGCGTGCGTGGTGGCAGTCGAGGTGAACGTCAGCTGCCCGAACCTGGAGGACCGCAGTCGCATGTTCGCCCACTCGCCCAAGGCGACCGGGGAGGTCGTCGCGGCATCGATGGCCTGTTCGCGCCCGCTTTGGGCCAAGCTCTCCCCGAACACCTCCGACCTGCTCTTAGTCGCCGAGGCGGCTTTGAGCAACGGGGCGGAGGCGTTGACGCTGACCAATACGTTGTTGGGCATTGCCATCGACGCCGAGCGGCGGGCTCCAGTGCTCGGCGCCGGGGGCGGTGGCTTGTCGGGCGACGCCCTTCACGCCGTCGCACTTCGCGCGGTCTACGAGTGCCGGGCGGCCTTTCCCGCTTGCGCCATCGTGGGGGTGGGAGGCGTGCGCGACGGGCTCGGGGCCGTGCGGATGCTCCTCGCCGGTGCCAACGCCGTCGAGGTCGGCACGGCGAGCTTGGCCGATCCGAGAGCGGTCTCGCGTGTCCAGGCCGAGCTCGTGTCGTGGTGCCAGCGCCACGGCGTCAAAGCAGTGAGCGACCTCGTCGGGGATGCCAACGAGAATTGGAGACAGAAAGGGCGCAGATGAGCTTCGAAGACGAGGCACCGTCAGTTCGCGAACGTCTCGCGCTCGCCCTCGACGTCTCGAGCCTGGACGAGGCCTTGGAGTTGGCCGGCAGGCTGCGACCGTGGTTCTCGGTTGTAAAGGTCGGCCTAGAGCTCTTCTGCGCCGAAGGGCCGCTAGCGATCGACGCCCTCTTGGACGAAGGCTTCAGGGTGTTCTTGGACTTGAAGCTGCACGACATCCCGACAACGGTCCGTCGAAGCGCGCAAATGATCGGGTCCCTCGGCGTGTCCTACGCCACCGTGCACGCGGCCGGAGGTGGACCGATGCTTAGGGCGGCCGTGGAGGGCTTTGAAGAGGGCTGGGCTAGAGCGGTCGGAAACGGCCAGCCAGAGCCCCCGCAAGGTTCGGCTGGGATCATTGCCGTGACGGTGCTCACGAGCGAGCCCGAGGCTGACCCGGCCCTCGTCGGTACGCGGACCTCACTTTCTGTGTTGGCCGGCTGCCTCGGTGTCGTCTGCGCAGCGACGGACCTGCCGGCCGTGCGCGGACGGGGGCCGGAACTTCTGACAGTTGTTCCCGGCATCCGCCTCGCCGGCGCGTCGCTCGACGACCAGGCCCGGGCGGCGACCCCTCTGGCCGCGATCCGCAGCGGTGCCGACCTTCTTGTGGTCGGGCGAACCGTCACTGCCGCCGAGAGTCCCGAGCTTGCCGCCTGCCAGCTCACCACCGAGGTCATGGCGGCTTTACACCCAGGTCAGGTGCCCGATCAGCCATGAATTTGACGGCGATGGGGCGACTTTGTGGGACGGCGCCTCCTTGAAGAAATGTTACGAGTGCGCTACGGTATCAAACACGGTTTCTCGCCTTGGGGGCGGTGGCCCATTTTTGTCTACCATCGAAAAAATCCAGAAGAGTAACTTGAGCAGGAGGTCCGGGCGTATATGTTACGAAACAAGAAGTTGGGCAAGCTCGCAGTTCTAGGGACAGCGGTTGCGTGCGCGGTCTTCGTGCTTGCTGTAGGCGCGACGAGCTTCGCCAGCCCTTCCAAGACGGCCAGCGCCCAGAAGACCCACACCGTGAGGATTGCCGGCGGCACTCTCACACTGGCAGAGGCCGCAGCCGGCGGGCCGAACTACATCCTGCCGATGATGCCCGGCACTTACTTCAGTGTCGCCAACTTCCAGCTCATCTATGAGCTCTACCGCCCGCTTTACTGGTTCGGTCTCGGCAACACGCCGAACCTGAACCTGAAGCTCTCGATGGCCACGAACCCCGTTTACACAAACGGTGGCCGGACGGTCACAATCAGCCTGAAGAACTACAAGTGGAGCAACGGCACCCAGGTCACGTCTCAAGACGTCTTGTTCTGGATGAACATGCTCAAGGCGAACGCCACGAGCTGGGGCGGTTATGCCCCCGGCCCCGGCCAGTTCCCAGGTGACGTCACCAACGTCGTCACCCCGAACAAGACCACGGTCATCTTGAGCCTGGACGCCAGCTACAGCTCGTACTGGTTCACCTACAACGAACTGAGCCAGGTCTCGCCCCTGCCTATCGCCTGGGACATCACCAGCGCGACCGCAAAGCCCGGCTCGGGCGGATGCTCCTCGGCTGCCTACAAGGCGATCACGACCTCGTTCAACAAGGCCGGAGCACTGGTTGACGACTCCGCTTCCGCCAAGGCTTGCGGCGCGGTCTATGCCTTCTTGTCCGGCAAGACCGAAGCCGGCGACCTCGGTACCTATGCCACCAACCCGCTGTGGAAGATCGTGGACGGGCCGTTCAGCTTGACCCAGTACGACGCCACCGACAACGGTGCGACCCTGGTCCCGAACTCCAGCTACTCCGGTCCGGTCAAGTCGTCGCTCAACAAGCTCGTCTACGCCCCCTTCACGACCGACGCTTCTGAGTTCTTGGAGCTGCAAGGCGGCAACACCATCAACATCGGCTACGTCCCGCCCCAAGACCTGCCCCGCTACACCGGTGCTGCGTTCTCCAAGAGCGGCGCTCCGCTCGCTGGTAAGAACAACGCCCAGCTGGCCAGCAAGTACAACCTCGACCCGGTCTACCCCTGGGGCGTCAACTACTTCGCCCTGAACTACACCAACTCGGCCGATGCTCCTGTTTTCGACCAGCTCTACATCCGCCAGGCCATGCAGTCTTTGATGAACCAGTCGTTGTGGATCCAGCTCTACAACGCTGGCTACGGCGCTCCGACCTATGGCCCGGTGCCCGTGTACCCGCCGACCGACCTGGTCACCAAGGGCGAAAGCAACAACCCGTACCCCTACAGCCCGTCGCACGCCATCAGCCTGCTCAAGTCGCATGGCTGGAAGGTCGTGCCCAATGGCGTGACGACCTGCGTCGACCCGTCCAAGTGCGGTAAGGGCATAGCGAAGGGCGCCTCGCTCGAGTGGAACTACCTCTACTACAACGGCGCTGTCTCCTTTGACAACCAGATCAAGGAAATGGCCACCACGTGGGAGCAGGCAGGCATCAAGCTGAACCTCGAGGGCAAGAACTTCGGCGACGTCATCAGCACGTCCTTCACGCCTTGCGTGGCAGGCAAGTCCTGCCCGTGGGACATCGCCAACTGGGGCGGCGGCTGGATCTACTCACCTGACTTCTACCCGACCGGTGAGGAAATCTGGGCTACCGGCGCCGGCTCGAACGCAGGCCAGTACTCCGACACGACGGCCGACAAGCTCATCGTCGCCACCAACAAGACGTCATCGCTGACGGCCCTTTACACCTACGAGAACTACCTAGCCAAGCAGCTGCCGGTCATCTGGCAGCCGGAGACGGCCCTGCAGTTCAACGAGGTCAGCAAGGACGTCTGCGGATTCACGCCTCAGAACCCGAACTTCAGCTGGGAAGCTGAGAACTGGTACTTCTGCAAGACGGTCAAGTAGCTCTAAGTAGTCCGGTCCGGTTGTATTGACCGGGCGCTAGAAGACACGTTCTCCCGGGCCACGACCTTCGTCGTGGCCCGGGATGCGCGTGGCGTGGGCTTTTCGTGGGCGTCGGCGCACTTGGCGGGCCGCTCGGTCTCAAAAATGCGCCCTCGCCTCGCCTGTTAGCATCAGATGCCGGGTATCGGGCAAGGCACAGCGCTTTGTCCAGGGCAAGGAGTAGCGTATTGATCGGCTACCTGATTCGAAGGGTCATACAGGCGGTCATCGTCATTATTGGCGTGTGCCTTATAACCTTCGGTCTCTATCATCTGTTCCCAGGAGGCGCCCAGTCTGAGGCGCGCATCATCCTTGGGGCGCGTGCGACCCAGCCCCAGATAACCCAGTTCATCATTGCCAACGGCTTGAACAAGCCGATATGGACCCAGTTCTTCGTCCTTGTCGGCCACGTGTTCACCTTTAATCTTGGCTACTCCTACAAGCTCAACGAGCCGGTATCGACCGTCGTCCTGCAAAAGCTGCCGAAGACGGTGCTCCTGCTCGGGCTCTCAACCCTCCTCACGCTGATAGTCGCCATACCACTTGGGATATTCCAGGTGCTGCGGCGCAACAAGCCGTCCGACTACGCCCTCACGACCTTGTCGTTCATCTTCTACGCGACGCCGACGTTCTTCTTGGGAATAGTGCTGATTGAGGTCTTCGCCATTCACTGGCACATCTTCCCCCCCGAAGCCCCGCAGTCCGCCTCCATCGGTCAAATCCTCGCCGACTGGCGTGGTCTCGTGTTGCCGGTCGTGACTCTTGCCGCTGTCTATATAGCTGGCTTCAGCCGCTACATGCGGTCTTCAATGATGGAGGCCCTCACGGAGGACTATGTGCGGACCGCCAAGGCCAAAGGTCTCTCCGCCCGGCGGGTGAACTATGTGCACGCCCTTCGCAACGCCCTCATCCCGATTATCACCCTCCTCGGCTTGACGCTGCCGGCGATCGTGAGCGGCGCCCTCATCACCGAGTCCGTGTTCAACTACCCCGGCATGGGACTTGCGTTTTTCAACGCGGCGATCAACAACGACTTTCCCCTCCTCATCGGAACGGTGGTCGTCGCTGCCATGGCGACTGTCGTTGGGTCGCTGCTCGCAGACATCTTGTACGCCGTGCTCGACCCGAGGATCCGCTATGTGTAACGCGCCCTTGATCGCTGTGGTTCCCGAGTCGTCGAGGCCTCGGTGATCCCCCTTACGGGCGAGTCGCCCGACCAGGTCGTCGTCGACAGCCAGAGCGACCTCTCCGAGGCGGCAAGCTTGACCTCGGACACCCCGGAGGTTACCGAGGGAGGCGAAGCCGGCGGCATTGGCGGTCTCGGCAGGATCATTTGGCGTGTCTTTGCTGAGAACAAGCTGGCGCTCATCAGTATTGGTGTAGTCGTCTTCATGCTGCTCTTCTGCTTTGTCGGACCGCACATCTACTTCACGAACCAGACGGACCTGGTAGTGACGAATTTCAACGAGGTGCTGGCTCATCCGAGCGCGGCGCACTGGTTGGGCACCGACCCCAATGGCTACGACACCGTGGGCCGGCTCATGTTCGGCGGGGCGACTGCTCTCGAGATCGCCCTGTTGGCTGCTGGCATCGCCACCGTGTTCGGGGTCTTTTTCGGGGCGGTTTCTGGTTACGCCGGCGGCGTCGTCGATGCGATCATGATGAGGATCGTCGACACAGTGCTGTCGATCCCGGTGCTGTTCCTTCTCATCGTCATCGCGGCGATCCTCCACCCCTCGTTCTGGCTGATCGTGTTCATCGTGGCGCTGGCGGCCTGGCTCGTGCCGGCCCGTCTCATCAGAGGTGAGACGTTGACGCTTCGGACCCGTGAATATGTCCAGGCGGTCAGGGCTATGGGAGGTGGCGGCAGCCGTATCGTGGTCCGCCACATAATCCCGAACGCCGTCGGGACGATCATCGTGAACGCCACTTTCCAGGTCGCCGATGCCATCACCTTGCTCGCTGCTCTCGGTTTCCTTGGCTTCGGCGTGCCGCCGCCCGGTACGAGCTGGGGCCAGATGCTCTCCGACGGCATCAGCTACGCCCAGGAAGGCGCCTGGTGGCTCATCTATCCCGCAGGCATTTGCATCATCCTCGTTGTGGTCTCGTTCAACTACATCGGCGACGCATTGCGCGATGCCTTCGAGGTGCGTCTCCAGCGCCGCTGAAGTGCCCGCGCCGCTCAGGCGGCATCTCGGCCTAGTGGGCTTGAACCGGGCTCGCCGGCGCGCCCGTAGGGCCGAGAGATGGGCCCGATATCCGCGTTAGCTACGACCGATCAACCTGCGGTGACGCTTCAGTCTGATTAACGAGTCGTGCCGAACCACTCCGCGGCAGATCGCGTCGGGCTCCGGGTTGAAAGTGCTGCCTCGCCACCGGTTATACCTGGAGAATCAACTTCGGGGGGCGTAGGTTTGAGCAAAGATTCCATCCCTGCCGTCGGCGACGGCGAGCAAGTTTGGCTTGCGTGTACGTTTCCGCCTCCAGCAAGTCAGACGATAACCAGCCTGGTTGCGGTGAAGGCGCTGCCGGGCAGCCGGCGTCTAAGCGTGTCGCACGACGATGCGACGCAATCCTGATCTGTGTAGAATTGAAATAGTAATTCATCAGGCTATCTGTCGGACTAGTATGCGACAGACCGACTATGATGCGGTCATGGCACGACGGGACCTCAGGATGGCCCGGCGGGCGCTCGACCGGAGGCTCGACGTCGTTCGCCACTCGGAGGACGCCCTCGCGCGTCCGGCTGGCGGCTGGATCAAGGCCGTGCGAGAGGCTCTCGGAATGAGCACCGCTCAGTTCGCGCGACGCACGGGCACGCATCGCAGCGCCGCCTACATCCTCCAGGAGCACGAGCTCGACGAGGGCATCCGACTCTCTTCTCTCCGACGCGCCGCTGACGCCCTCGGTTGCCGGCTCGTCTACGCCCTCGTCCCGGACGAGAGCCTCCAGGCGACGGTAGAGCGGCGCGCCAGAGAGATCGCCCGGGCCCGGCTCGGGAGCGTCCTCCAGACGATGGCGCTCGAGGACCAGGCCATAGAAGAGAGTGAGGTCGCGGCGCAGATCGATGAGCTCGCTCGAACCCTCGTCGATTCCCGCGATCTGTGGGAGGAGCCCTGACAGACGCGCTGACGCCATCGGACACCACGCCGCTCGACCGAGACGAGGCCGAGGGACTGATCCCGAGCTGGGTTGCGACACGCGCCGACCTGAACGCGGCAGAGGCCTCAGGGATCGCGACGGGGAGAGCGTGGGCGCTAGGCCTCCACCTCGCCCCGGAGGCGATCTGCGAGTCGGCCTTCCTCCTTGAGCTCCACCGGAGATTGTTCGCCTCGGTCTGGACATGGGCGGGCAAGTACCGGCGTTTCGACAAGAACATCGGCGTCGACTGGCACTACGTGGGGGCCTTTGTCGAGGAAGTGCTCGCGGACTGTGGCGCTTGGATGGCCGACACTTCGCCCAAGCGGATGTCTGACGACGAGATCGCGGTCCGTCTCCACCACCGGCTTGTCGTGGTCCACTCCTTCCCCAACGGGAACGACCGCCACGCCCGAACGGTCGCTGACCTGCTCGCCGGCTCGCTCGATCTCCCGATGTTCTCCTGGGGAGGGCGTGGGAACCTCGCGAACCCCGGTGGCGCCCGCTCGGCCTATATCGCCGCCCTCGTGGCAGCCGACAACGGCAACCTCGCGCCCCTCGTCGACTTTGCCCGCTCCTGACCCTTGTCTTTTTGAAATGCAGCCGGCACTCGCGAGCGCGCGTCTTGGCTGTTCGACTGGATTTCCTGAAAGAACGCGCCCGATCACCCCGCAAATACCGGAAGAGCCGGATATAGCCCCTCCGGGCGAGGCGGGCGCCGACGAGGATCTTCTTTCCTGGACCGGCCGGGACTAGCTAGCCGGCACGGGCCTCAGGCTCCCTAACTGGCAGCGCTTCCCGTCGCGACCAGCGGAGCCGAGTCGGGCTGTTGGAGCGGGAAGTGGCAGGCGGCCAGGTGGTCGGCGCCGAAGGTGCGAAGCGGCGGCTCCTCGGCCGCGCACACGTCCTGAGCCGCTGGGCAACGGGTGCGGAAGCGGCAGCCCGAAGGCGGGATGAGCGCCGAGGGGAGCTCGCCAGAGATGTGCTGGCCCCGCCGGGACGCCGCAATGACCGGGTCCGGCACAGGGATGGTGTCGATGAGCCCCCGTGTGTAGTGGTGCGCCGGGGTTTCGTAGATCTGCTTGGCTGCTCCGACCTCGACAAGCTTGCCCAGGTACATCACTCCGATGCGGTCGGAGAGGAACTTGAGCACGGCAAGGTCGTGCGAGATCACGATGTAAGTGAGCCTGTGGGCCTGCTGCAGCGCCTTCATCATGTTGAGGATCTGGGACTGGATGGAGACGTCGAGGGCGGAGACGGGCTCGTCGGCGACGATGAGCCGGGGGTTCAAAGTGAGGGCGCGGGCAAACCCGATCCTTTGGCGTTGCCCACCGGAGAACTCGTGCGGGTAGAGGTCGATGGCCTTTTTCGCCAGTCCAACCTCATGCAACAGTCCGGCGACACGCTCCCACTGCTCTGTGCGCGACCCGATGTTCTGCACTTTTAGGGGCTCGCGCAGGATCGTGCCCACGCGCATGCGGGGGTCCAAGGAGGCGTACGGGTCCTGGAACATGATCTGGAAGTCACGCCGCCCTCGGCGAAGGGCCCCGCGCTTTAGGGTCGTGACGTCGGTGCCGTCGAAACGGATTGCCCCCGAGGTGGGCTTCTCGAGAGCGACAACGAGACGGCCGATCGTCGTCTTGCCGCAGCCGGACTCGCCGACGAGGCCGAACGTCTCGCCCTCTCGGACCGAGAAGGAGACGTTGGAAACAGCCTTCACGGTGCCGACTTTGCGTTGCAGCACGGCGCCGGCAGTAACGGGGAATTCTTTGACCAGCTTGTCGACCTCGACGATGATCTTTCGGGAGCTGAGCTCTTCGACCCGTTTAAGGGCGAGCCGTGCCGCCTCGGCTGCGTCGACAACGCGGATGGCATGGCGCGGGGCGGTGGCACTTCCGACGGGGTTGAAGCAGGCGACGAGGTGCCCGCCGTCCTCGGCCAAAGGAGGCTCTTCGAGCCTGCATCGTTCGACGGCGTTGCGGCAACGCGGCTCGAACCGACAGCCGACGAACTCGCCGCCCAGGTCCGGTGGAGCTCCCGGGATGGAATAGAGGGGCACGCTCGCGTCCGCATCCATCTTCGGAATCGAGTCCAGCAGTGCCTCGGAGTAGGGATGGCGCATCTGGGAGAAGAGATTCTCCGTCGTGGCGCTCTCGACGATCTTGCCGGCGTACATGACCATGACCCGGTCGGTACGCCCGGCGATCACGCCCATGTCGTGGGTGATGAGAAGCACGGCCATCTTGAGGCGATCGCGCAGGTCGTCGATGAGGTCGAGTATCTGGGCCTGGATGGTCACGTCGAGGGCGGTGGTCGGCTCGTCGGCGATGAGCAGCTTGGGCTCACAGGCAAGGGCGATGGCGATCATCACCCGCTGGCGCAGGCCGCCGGAGAGCTGATGGGGGTAAGAGGACAGGCGCTCGGCCGGCCGGGGCATGCCGACGAGTTGCAGCACCTCGATGGCTCGGTCCATCGCTTCAGCCTTGGAGACCTTCTTGTGGATCCGCACCGGTTCGGCGATCTGGCGGCCGATGGTCATCGTCGGGTTCAACGAGGTCATCGGGTCCTGGAAGATCATCGCCACGTCATTGCCGCGCACATCTTGCATCTTCCTTTCCGGCATCTTCGCGAGCTCGTTGCCGAGCAGGGTGATCGTGCCGCGGACCACATGGCCGACGTTGGGGAGCAGCTTCATGATCGATAGCCCGGCGGTGCTCTTGCCGCAGCCCGACTCGCCTACGAGACCGAGGCATTCGCCCTCGGCCACGGAGAACGAGACGCCGTCCACCGCGCCCACATTGGCTGAGCGAAGGTGGAATTCGGTCCGAAGATCTACAACCTCAAGAACGTTGGCCATGGATGATTCACCCCTGTGATCTGCCGACCGGGGCATCAGTCATGCCGCCGCCCGGCACGATTGTATCGCCGATCCCTGGTCAGGCGCCTTGTGCTGCGCTATCGTAACCGCCCATGCCACAACCTCCTAGCCTCACGCCCGAGCAGCGCCACGCGGCGCTCGAGAAGGCAGCCCGTGCGCGCCGCGAGCGCGCCGAGATTAAGGACCACCTGAAAAGTGGTCGCGTTACCCTTAAGGATCTGCTAACCAAGGCGGAGTCGGACGAGATCGTCGGCAAGATGAAAGTGCTGGCTGTTCTCGAGGCGCTGCCCGGGACAGGCAAGGTCAAGGCCCGGCGCCTCATGGAGCACGTCGGGATCAGCGAGACTCGCCGGCTCCAGGGCCTCGGGGCCAAACAGCGCGAAGCGCTGCTCGAAGCCGCCACCCGACCCTGATCCTCGTCGTCTGCGGACCTGGGGGAGTCGGCAAAGGAACGATCGTCCGCCGCCTGGTCGCCGCTGACGAGCGACTCTGGCTGAGCCGATCCTGGACAACACGGGCCCGCCGTCCGAGCGAGCCGGAGGACGCCTATACCTTCGTTGACCATGAAAGCTTCCTTGCCCGAGTGGCCGAGGACGGCTTTTTGGAATGGGCAACGATCCTCGGCGAGTACTACGGGACACCGATGCCCGAGCCCGATGGGGCCCGCGACATCGTGCTCGAGATCGATGTGCAGGGGGCGCGCCAGGTCCTGAAACGGTGCCCGGACGCCTACTGCGTGCTCGTGCGCGCCCCCTCGCCTGAGGTGCAAGAGGCGCGGCTGCGATGGCGAGGCGATCCGGAAGATCACATCTTGAAACGGATCGCCCTCGGAAAGCTCGAGGACGCCGAAGGCCTGAAGCTGGCTCGTCGCGTGCTCGTCAACGACGAGCTGGATCGGGCCGTGAGCGAGCTCGTTGAGATAGTCGAAGAGGCCAGGCAGCAAAGCCATCCCTGCCCACTTTGACGAGCTAGGGCGAAAGTGCCGGCACCACCTCAGCTTCGAGGCGGTGCCGGCAAGTCTTAGGTGGCTACTTCTCCGCCTTGCAGAAGTGCCAGTACTCCGCTTCCCAGCTAAATAGCGGGTTCTGGGGGGTGAAGCCGCAGATGTTCTTCCCGACCTCGTTGAACTCGAGTGCCGTTTCCGGCTGCCAGATGTCGGGGATCTGCTTTGCGAGGTAGTTCTCGTAGTTATAAAGGGCGCTCAACGACGACGAGGTGTTCGTGAGCTTGATGAGCTGATCGTTGGTGGCATTGGAGTAGAGGCCGAAGTTCTGCGAGGCACCGGTGGCGAAGATCTCCTCCCCGGTCGGGTACATGTCCGGCGAGTAGACCCATCCACCACCCCAGTTGGTGATGTCCCAGTTGCAGGACTTGCCGGGCGTGCACGGCGTGGCAGCGACCGTGAGGACGTCTCCGAAGGCCTTGCCGCTCAGGTTCACCTTGATGCCGGCCTGTTCCCAGCTCGTGGCGAGCTCCTGGATCTGCTTGGAGAACGACGTGGCTCCGTTGTAGTAGAGGTAGTTGAAGTTGAGAGCGGCATTCTTCGCGATGCCCGCCCCGCACTCATTCGAGCCCGTGCCAGGCTTCACGCATGTGGTGACACCGTCGGGGACCACCTTCCAGCCGTGCGACTTGAGCAGGGCGATGGCGTGCGAGGGGCTGTAGGGGTAGGGGTTGTTGCTCTCCTGGCGAGTGACCAGGTTCGTTGGCGGGTACACCGGCACCGGGCCGTAGGTGGGGGCGCCGTAGCCGGCGTTGTAGAGCTGGATCCACAGCGACTGGTTCATGAGCGACTGCATGGCCTGGCGGATGTAGAGCTGCTTGAAGATCGGCCCCGAGACCGGGTTGGTGTAGTTGAGGGCGAAGTAGTTGACGCCCCAGGGATAGACCGGATCGAGGTTGTAACGGCTCGCAATCGACGCTGCGTTCTTGCCCGCCAGCGGGGCCCCGTTCTTGGAGAAGGCGGCGCCGGTGTAACGGGGCAGGTCTTGAGGCGGGATGTAACCGATGTTGATCGTATTTCCGGCCTGCAGCTCCAAGTACTCCGAGGAGTCGTTCGTAAAAGGTGCCATCTTGAGGGCGGTGAGGGACGACTTGACCGGGCCCGAGTAGTGCGGGTTGGGGACCACGGTCGCCCCGTTGTCGGTGGCGTCGTAGGCGGTGAGCTTGAATGGCCCGTCCACAACTGACCAGAGCGGGTTTGTCGCATAGGTGCCGAGATCGCCCGCCTCGGTCTTGCTCGTGAGGAAGGTGTACACCGCCGCGCAGTCCTTGGCGGAGGCCGAGACCGGGACGAGGGCCCCACTCGATGTGGTCTTGGTCGTCACCGAGGCGTACGAAGCGCTCGAGCAGCCGCCCGAAGCGGGCTTGGCGCCGGGGCTCGTGATGTCCCAGGCCATCGGGAGCGGTGAGATCTGGCTCAGCTCGTTGTAGGTGAACCAATACGAGCTGTAGGTGGCGTCGAGGGTCAAGGTGACCGTGTCGGTCTTGGCGTCAGGCACGGCATTGGAGATGTCGCCGGGGTACTGGCCGGGACCGGGCGCGTACGCCGCCCAGGAAGTGGCGTTCGCCTTCAACATGTTGAGCCAGAACATCACGTCCTGGGCGTCGACGGTCTCACCGTCGCTCCACTTGTAGCCCTTCAGCCTGATCGTGACCGTCCTGGCCCCATTTGAGTACACGGGTGGGTACGCGACCGAGAGGCCGGTGTTCAAATCGGGCGTGTTGCCCAGGCCGAACCAGTAAAGGGGCCGGTAGAGAAGGTAGACCAGCTGGAAGTTGGCCACGCTGAAATAAGCCCCGCCCATCATGGGGAATATGTAGTTGGGTCCCCCCGCGGCGGCTTCGGCGATCGTTAGCGTGCCGCCTTTGATCGGGACCATGTGCGTGCCCGTAGAGCTCGGGCTCGTCGTCGTCGTCGGGGACGAGCTCGATCCGCACGCCGAGAGCACGATCGCCGCGGCTGCGATCACTGTTCCCAGCACGGCGAGCTTGCTCAGCTTTCGCGTTTTTGTCATTATGTGCTGGACCTCCTGGCCGCGGTCTCTAAGTGGCCACTCGATGGTTGAAAAACGGCAGGCCATCGCCCCTTTGCGAGCTTGCGCGACCATTACCGTAGCGCAGCTGTCATATAGCCAACGGGTGGTTCTCGACACAGAACCTCGGCGGGCATTTAGAGCCCGTCAGTCCAGTTGAGCAAGCCTGGCGGGCCAGGCGCTGACCGGCGGATATAGTAGGAAGCATCCGTCGGCGCACCCTAAGGGTCGCTACGTGAGATGCCGTCCCGACGGGGCGGCCACACCGAGAAGGAGTTCCATGGCCGAGCCGCGCAGCACGATGATCGATCCTCCGATCGAGGTCCTGCTTGACAAGGTCGACTCTAAGTTCACCCTCGTGACCCTCGCCGCCAAGCGGGGGCGCCAGGTCAACTCCTATTTCAGCCAGCTCGGCGAGGGCCTCGGTGCCATCGTGCCTCCGCAGGTTGCGTCCATCGCCCGTAAGCCTTTGTCGATCGCCCTCGAGGAGATAGCGGCCGGCAAGGTCGTTGCGACCTGGCCGTCAGAAGAAGTTGCCCCAGAAGAAGCCGAGGCATCCCTAGAGGCGACCGCTGAGGCTCCCGAGCCGGAAGAGGCTGGCTAGTCCCAGCCCAAGCGGGGCGAGGGCGCCTGCGGTGAGCGACGACAGACCCGGAGCCGAGCCGGCCCAGGCGGGCTCGGTCAAGGCGCTTAGTCCTTGGCTTATTGATGAGCCCTTGCGTGGCGCCACGATTGTTCTCGGCGTCGCTGGCGGCATAGCCGCGTATAAGGCCGTCGAGCTCTGCAGGCGCCTTGTCGACGCTGGCGCCCGCGTCCTGCCGGTACTGACGGCGAATGCCACCCGCTTTGTGGGCGAGGTGACCTTTTCGGCGGTGGCCTCCGAGCCTGCGCGCCTCGTGCTTTTCGGTGCCGATTCCCCGATACCCCATACCGAGCTAGGCCGACGTGCCGATCTCGTCGTGGTGGCGCCCGCAACCGCACGGGTGATCGGCTCGTACGCGGCGGGTATCTCTTCTGACCTTCTTGTGGCGACATTGCTGGCCACAAAGGCCCCAGTGCTCTTGTGCCCGGCGATGCACACAGAGATGTGGGAACACCAGGCTGTTCAGGACAACCTGGCGACGCTGCGCAGACGCGGCGTCCACGTCTTGGAACCAGCTAGCGGCCACCTCGCCGGCGGCGACGTCGGAGCAGGCCGGCTTCCCGAAACCTCTGAGATCCTTACAGCCGCGGCGAGGATCCTCGCTTTGACCCGGTCCGGCTCGAGCGTTTCGGGACCGTTGGCGGGCCGACGCGTGCTCGTCACGGCGGGGGGCACCCGCGAGCCCATCGACCCCGTCCGGTACCTGTCCAACCGTTCCTCGGGCCGCCAGGGCCACGCGCTTGCCGAAGTGGCGGCAGAGTTGGGTGCGAAAGTCACCCTCGTGACGACCTCCGAGCTCCCGGTTGGCGCGGGGATAGAGGTCGTCATGGTCGAGACGGCATCGGAAATGGCCGACGCCGTGTTCTCGCGCTTCTCTGGTGCCGACGTCGTCATCATGGCCGCTGCCGTCGCCGACTACCGGCCCGCCCAGGTGGCGACGACCAAGCTCCACAAGTCCGACGGTGTCCCCGAGATCCGACTCGTGCCGACCGAGGACATCCTCGCCGAGCTTTCCCGTCGCCGCCGGCCGGGCCAGGTGCTCGTCGGCTTTGCTGCCGAGACCGACGATCTTGTCAAACGAGCAGGCGCAAAGCTTGAGAAAAAGGGCGTGGACCTGCTCGTGGCAAACGACGTGGCCGCTCCCGGGGTCGGTTTCGGGCACGAGACGAACGCGGTGACGATCCTGCGTCGTAGCGGGGCGAGCATCGAGGTCCCGCTCCAGTCCAAACAGAACATCGCCCGGGAGGTGCTGTGCGCTACCCTGCCGTTGCTCTCGGGCGGGGAGACGACGCAAAAGAGCGCGTCGAGAGATGACCTGTGATGGCCGGGCCGCGACAGCCCGGACATCGGACCGGTCCTTCCGTCCGGTCGCAATCGATAGTGAGGAGCTAGACCGTTGAGCAGTTCCCTTTTCACCTCCGAGTCGGTCACCGAGGGCCATCCCGACAAGATGGCCGACCAGATCTCAGACGCCATCCTCGACGCGATCTTGGAGGACGATCCCCACGGCCATGTCGCCTGCGAGACGCTGCTCACGACCGGGCTCGTCGTGGTGGCCGGCGAGATATCGACGACCGCATATGTCGACATTGCCCGTCTCGCCCGCCAGACGATCTGTGAGATCGGATATGACCGCGAGGAGCTGTGCTTTGACGGGAACTCCTGCGGCGTGCTCGTGTCCATCGACGAGCAGTCACCTGAGATCAACAACAGCGTCTCGGCCGCCCTCGAGGTCCGCAGCG
>Ga0302320_10006910_pt1 | contig 25079 bp, 17 predicted proteins | sample Bog_T0_3_FD_202130 | JGI IMG/M metagenome (GOLD analysis project Ga0302320, IMG submission 202130) | Peat permafrost microbial communities from Stordalen Mire near Abisko, Sweden - Bog_T0_3 | ecosystem: Environmental > Terrestrial > Soil > Wetlands > Peat | place: Sweden: Abisko, Stordalen Mire... | reverse complement strand
AAGACCTCATTCTCCGGAAAAAGCTCGAGCGCCAGCTCATCAGTCCGATCAATATCCTTTGGATCACCCGACAGCGCCACCCACCGAAACGGCCCTTGCCCCGTGCAGAACAGCGGCCGGATATATTCCGGTACGAATCCCGGAATCAGGAATGCATCTGCGCAGCCAGCATCGAACGCAAAACGCCGAATGTTATTGCCGTAATCGAACGTCACGGCGCCCGAACGTTGCAGGGCCAACATCGCTTCCACGTGAACAACCATTGTCGCCGTCGAACGAAGCACGTACTCTTCTGGATTTTCCCGCCGTAGCACCGCTGCCTCGCTCACCGTCATCCCTTGCGGAACATATCCATTCAATGGATCGTGTGCGCTCGTCTGGTCGGTCACCACGTCCACCACCACACCACGCCGCACAATCTCCGGCAGCACGTCTGCGCAGTTGCCCACCAGTCCAACCGACAGCGCTCGTCCCTCGCTTCGAGCTGCCTCACACAACCGCAAAGCCTCATCCAGTTCTTCCGCGATCAAATCGCAATAGCGGGTTTCCACTCGCCGCTGAATCCTGCTGCGGTCCACGTCAATCGCCAGTACCACGCCATCATTCAGCGTCACCGAGAGCGGTTGCGCCCCACCCATGCCACCGACGCCGCCCGTCACCACCAGCTTTCCCTTCAGCGTCCCGCCAAAGTGTCGCTCCGCCAACGATGCAAAGGTCTGAAATGTCCCTTGCAGAATTCCCTGCGTCCCGATATAAATCCAGCTTCCCGCCGTCATTTGCCCATACATCATCAGGCCCTTGCGGTCGAGTTCATTAAAGTGCTCCCACGTCGCCCACTTCCCAACCAGATTTGAGTTCGCAATAATCACCCTCGGCGCCATTTCGTGCGTGGGAAACACCGCCACGGGTTTGCCGGATTGCACCAACAGCGTCTCATCTCCGCCCAACTGTTCCAGTTCCCGCACAATTGCGTGGAAACACTCCCAATTCCGAGCGGCTTTCCCGATTCCCCCATATACGACCAGGTCCGATGGTTTCTCCGCGACTTCGGGATCAAGGTTATTCATCAGGCATCGTAGCGCAGCCTCTTGTTGCCACCCCTTGCAGCGCAACTTCATGCCCCTGGGTGCCTGGATCGTTCGGTTTTGAACCGTCATCTCAACAACCTCCCGCCGGAATCCGTTTCCGCGCTTACCATTCGAGCCCCGCTCCTGCATAACACCAGCCGTTGCCCCGACAATCGCTCTGAAAGTCTCCCTCAGGCCAGCACTGCACGATGATTCGCCGCACTCGATTGCCAAACATTCCGCGAATCTCCCCGCAGCGACCACTCCGTTAGAATAGCTCGCGTTGCCGAAAGGCACCTGTCAGCAACAAGCTTCCAGAAATAAAACTTCGGGGAACCGATGCAGCCCTCAACAGCGTACTGGACTCCAGACGAATGCTCCAATTCTCAACCGCAGCCAAACTATCCTGAGAATCAGAACCCGTCACCCAGGCTGCAGGTTCGGGTTCTGCTCTAAACTGAGAGTGCACGCATGAAGATCGTCAGAAAAGCGGCCGGAAAGTTCTGCCCACGGTTGATCCTCACGTGGCTTGCACTTATGTGCGTCTTCATTCTCCCCCTGACTGCGCAATCACCAAACAACTCCGCTTCACCCACGCCGCCCGATCAAACCATCGCAATATACCCAATTCACGGCACTATGAACCTCGAGAGCCCGTGGCGCTTCCAAATCGGCGACGACCCCCTTTGGGCCGATCCAAAATTCGACGACTCGTCATGGTCTTCCGTATCTTTGAGCCAATCCCTTTCTGAGCAAGGTTTGGAGTCTTACACCGGCTATGCGTGGTATCGGATTCGCGTTCAGCCCCAGCAACTCTCCCAGTTCAGCAGCCTTCCTGGCGCTCCCGGTTTAGGTCTTCTCATCACCGGCAACTCGGTTGGGCAAATCGAAGCATACGTTGATGGCGTCGAAGTCGGCCACACCAGGGGCATGACGGATTCCCCAACGATGTATCAGTCTCCACCCTTTGCCGTTCCCCTTATTAGGCCAAGTCCCGGCGGGACCATCGTAATCGCGATTCGGACCTGGGCCGGTCCCCGCATGCCCGTTACCCATGGTCTGCTAGCAAAAGTCGAACTCGGCACCCAACCCGACGTCGCAGAAAGGCTCGCTCTGGAAAAAGCCAGCCAGTGGGATCAGCATGAGATCGCCGGGTTGGTCCTGAGCTTTCTGTTCTTGGGAGTGGCGATCCTCGGAACTGTCCTCTACATCTCGCAGCGCCATCATTCAGAGTACTTGTGGATGGCCTTGCTGTGTCTCTCTGTAACCGTCACTGGTGTGATTGAATTCACCTTCCGTCAGGCAATCATGCCATTTGCGCTTTTCAATGTCATGATCCTTTTCGCCGGCCGCATTTTCATGGCCGTTACTCTCGAGTTTGTTCTCCGCTTCACGGCCAGCGAATATCGCAGGATCATACGAATCGTCCAAGGATCGGTTTTGCTCGTGCCTTTCTTTTCCCTTCTGCACTTGCAGCAGATTTACGAGTATCTATCAATCTGCGCAGAAGTAGTCTTCTGTGCGCTCGTCTCATTTCTTCTATATCGCGCGTGGCGCCGCGGCCGACTGGAGGCCGGCGTGATGCTGATTCCTTTTTTCCTCGCCTCCACGGCAGATTCCATTGACACTATCCTCGACTACGCAGCCAGCAAGCATTGGATCGCCGATCGATTCACCTCCCACCGCTTTCATCTCGGACCAATTGAACTGAGCACCAGCATCGTCACCTACACCGTGTTTCTGGGCAGCCTCATAGCCGTCATCCTCTATCGCTTTGTTCGCGTCAGCCAGGAGGAACAGCGATCCGCCGCTGAAATCGAAGCCGCACGTAACGTCCAGGCATTGCTCATTCCAACCCAACTCCCGTCAAATCGCCACTTCATGCTTGAAAGTGCGTATGTCCCCGTAAATGGCGTAGGTGGCGACTTCTTCCAGGTTCTTCCTTTAAAGGACGAGTCCCTTCTCATCGTCGTCGGCGATGTCAGCGGCAAAGGCCTTCAGGCAGCCATGAACGCCAGCAGCCTTGTTGGCGCACTCCGCAACGAGCTTTCACACGACCCCGCCACAGTTCTCAACCATCTCAACCAGGTCATGCTCGGAACATCCTCCGGCTCCGGCAATGAAGCCAAGCCAGTCCTCAGCTTCGCTACCTGCCTTTGCGCGCGTGTCTACACCGACGGAACCATGACCATCGCCAACGCGGGGCACTTGAGCCCCTATCGCGATGGCCGCGAAATGGAGTTGGCAGCCGACCTTCCGCTTGGTGTAATCGCCCACATTGGCTACACCCAGGCCACTTTCAAGCTCGATAAAGGCGACCGGCTCATCTTCCTTTCCGACGGTGTGGTTGAGGCCACAAACAGTCACGGCGAACTCTTCGGCTTCGAGCGCACACAGCAAGTCAGTAACGAGCCCGCTCGCTACATCGCGCAAACCGCCAAACACTTCGGACAGAACGACGACATCACGGTAGTTTCCCTCTACATCGCTTCTACCGCGGCTCTCGAGCCTGCGAAGAACAAGACTGCATAACAAGGAGACCGTCATGAGCGACGGCCGCGAAGAGCGCGAGGAACGCGAGAAACGCCGCCAGCAGGAAGAACGGGAGAATCGGGAAGACCGACTTGATCACGATCGCCCCGATGACTGGAAACCCGAGCGCCCCGACTCCTGACTGGTCCCACCTCCTTTCAGTTGCCCCACCCCACCGCGAATCGCTATCCTCATGGCGTGCCCAACACTTTAGTTGAATGCGTTCCCAATTTTTCTGAAGGCCGCGATCCCGCGAAGATCGACGCCATCGTCGAAGCCATGAAACTGCCCGGCGTCTACCTCCTCGACCGCGAGATGGACGCCGACCACAACCGCTCCGTCATCACTCTCGCCGGAGAGCGAGAAGCGATTCAGGAAGCTATCCTGCGCGGCGTTGGCAAAGCTGCCGAGTTGATTGACCTCACCCAGCATCAAGGCGCACACCCGCGCATGGGCGCAACCGATGTCATTCCCTTCATCCCCATTGAAGGCGTCACTTTGGAAAACTGCGTCGCCATGGCCAAGCATGTCGGCGCTGAGATTGCCAGGCGCTTTCAGATTCCTGTCTATTTCTACGAAGCCGCTGCCCTTATCCCGGAACGGCAGAACCTCGAGAACATTCGCCGCGGCCAGTTTGAAGCCATTCGTGATGAAATCGCCACGCATCCCTCCCGCAAGCCCGATTGCGGCGATCCCTGCATCCACCCCACCGCTGGTGCCACTGTCGTGGGTGCGCGCAAAGCGCTCATCGCCTACAACATCTTTCTCAATACTCCCGACGTCTCTATCGCGAAGAGGATTGCGAAGGCAGTTCGCTTCTCCTCTGGCGGCCTTCGTTTCGTCAAGGGAGCAGGATTCCTTGTCCGCGGCATGGCCCAGGTCTCCATGAATCTCACTGACTTTGAGCAGACCCCGACCCACCGCGTCTTCGAGTTTGTGAAGCGAGAAGCCGCTCGCTATGGCGTCTTACCGGTCTCCAGCGAAATCGTCGGGCTCATTCCCAAGCTCGCCCTTGAACAATCCGCCGAATGGTTCCTGCAAATTGAGAACTTCGATTCTTCCCTAATTCTCGAAAACCGTCTTGCCGCCGTCATGAGCGGCAAGCTCGCCGCCGGTGGTCTGCGCGCTGGCATTGAGCCGTTCATTGAGCAGCTAGCAGCCCCAACCGCAGCGCCCGGCGGAGGAAGTGCCGCCGCTGCTTCAGCGGCAATGGCTGCTGCACTGGCTACCATGGTCGCGTCCATGTCGCGAGGCAGGAAGGCCTATCTCCAATACGAAGCGCAGCTCAGCGAAGCCATTGCCCGCCTCGCCCTCCTTCGCGAGGAACTAAAGCTCGCCATAGACGCCGATGCCGAGTCTTATTCCACAGTCATGAAGGCATACAAATCCGCTAAAGACTCGCCGGATGCAACCGACTCCCTCGCTTCCGCCCTGCGGCAGGCGACGAGTGTGCCTCTAGGCGTGGCCGAAAAATCCGCCGAGGTTCGGCAGATCGCTGAAGCCCTGATGCCAATCACCAACCCCCGCATGATTTCGGATCTCACCACCGCAATCGCCCTGGCAAACGCCGCTCTCGAAGGGGCCCTCTCCAACGTGGACATCAATCTCGAATCCATCAAGCAGGACGCGCCTCAGGCGGAAACCTTTGCGGCCCAGGCACACCAACGCGCAGCAGCTTTGAAATCTGCCGATTAACACTTGGACTTTGAGAACCTCCGGGCCGATTCTGTCCGCTTCACCGCGACTTTGGACCGGTGCTCCAATGACGCGCATTCCACAACGCTCCCGCAGGTGGATCGGCCGCGACTTCTGCGAATTGAATTCTCGGATAGCGTTTTTGAAGCTCCTCTCTCAGCGCTTGGCGAACTGGCTCAACATGCTCCAGGATGCTTCCTGCGACGGCAATCAGGGGGACTTCGAATGCATGCTCGTCGTCTCTTTCGCGGGGATTTTCGGAGCCCTCCTCCATCATCCGAATCCTTTCAATGACCAAACCTGCAAGATAACCCAGATCAGAGCCGCCCTGCCGTAGCACTTCCTTTGCAATGGCATCGCCTTCGTCTGCACACTTCACCACGACTGGTGCTAGTTTCGAGTAGTCCGGAGCGGGATTCGCGTTCGCAAATTCGATGAGTTCTCCAATCGAATTCACATTCCAGTAAGCACGCACCCGATCGAGCAAGATCGTTGAACGCTTTTGATCGATAGCAAGAAAACCCCGCCGCAACCCTTCGAGACCAATGAAGTGTCCTGAGCCTTGATCTGCCATCGCTGGACCCCAGCCTCCGGCGGTGATGATCTTTCCGCTCGCAGTTCGCCCGGCGACATTCGATCCCGTCCCGGCCAGCACCAGCACTCCGCGCTTGCCAAAAAATGTGGCGTCGAGAGCAATCTCGACATCGCCCAACAGGATCAACTCTCCGCCAACATGCCGCGCAAATGCTTGCCGCAGCCAATCCGTGACGAGCGAGACAGTTTCGCCGGCCGTGCCAATGCAACAACGCTCGACCTGATGCATTGAAACGCCCGTCTCAGCCGTCAATCTCTTCAGCGCGTCCGTCAGGTTCGCTTCAGTCGTCTCTCCGCTGGCTTTCATGCGCTTGATGGTGCCGCCGCGCACCCTGCCCAGTTCCTGCATTTCATCGCCTAGCAGATATTCGGATTTGGTTCCTCCGGCGTCCACGCCCAGAAAATAACCCATATTGGTCCTTGTCCTTGCTTCCAGGCCTCAGTGCCGACGCGGCAGGAAATTCCAGATCGTAGGGTCTTCTTCGCCCAGTACCCAAGAGCAAAATCCTTGCAGTCCTTCTTGCTGAACTACTTCGTACCGGTCTTTGAATGTGTGCAAGTCCGTGAAGAAAATCCATTCCCGCATCTGGTCGCGATAAAAATAGAAATACGCACTGTGATCCTCAGAATCCCATTGAATCTTGCTGTGGTAGGCCTCGGCTAATTGCAGAGCGTTAGGGGTGCCAATGTAATCAGCCGTCGGATTCGGCTTGTCCGCTCCCGTCACGGGGTCTTTGCCCGGCGCTCCTGTGTACCAGTGATATCCGTACACTGGAATGCCAAGTGAAAGCTTTTCCTTTGGCACTGTCTGCAGAGCGTAGTTGAGATTCTCCATCGTCCAGCCCCATCCAGCCACGGGCCCGGGTACAGTCCAGCGTGTGTGCTGGTCATAGGTCATCAGGCAAACTAAGTCGACGTATTTCGCGATCTCAGCAATGTCGTAAGCGCCGCGCCAATCGGTGTAGATCCATTTCGCAAAGCCCCCCGAACCCGGATAGCCGGGAGCATTGGGCACGGTCGCGATTGTCAACTGCAGCCGCGCTTTGTGCATCGCATCCGCGGATGCTTTGACCAGTGCTGTCAACAAATCGCGATCGGTCCAGCTGATGTCCTCAAAGTCAAGCTGGAACCCCGTGTACCCGTGCAGCTTCGATTCGCGGACCATTGCCTCGTTCATCAAAGCTTGTGCCGCGGGGTTGCTGACCAGCGTATGGAAGGCTTTCAAATTACCAATCGCAATAATCGGCATCACCGGAAGCTTCTCGTCCTGCGCGCGCTTGAGGACGGTAGGATCGGGAGCGCCCGTCACCAGCCCATTCTCATCCACTTGGTACCACGTCGGTACCAGCAGATCAATCTGCGACGAATGCGCAAGGAACGAGCGAATCGAATCCGGCGAGCTGGTCATATAGAAGAGAGCTACCGGGGCAGCTTGCGCTAAACAACCGGGACCAAGAACACAACACAGTACGAATAAAACTCGCTTCATCACTCTCCAATCAATGCATTCCAGGAATTTGTTTGGCCGGATCAAGCCGGCGCCTTCCCTTCGAAATGCGCTTCAATCTCCTCCAGCGTCTTTCCTTTTGTCTCTGGCAGGAAGAAGGTCGCGGTCACAAAATAAATCAACGTGAAACCTGAAAACAGGAAGAACATAGAGGAGTAACCGTATTTGCTCACAAAAGGCAGAAAAATTCCCGCCAGCGTAGTCGACACCAGTTGATTGATGACCAAGGCAATGCTCATTCCATTCGATCGGATACGCGTTGGCATCAATTCCGAAAGCGCCAGCCATACGCAAACTCCCGGCCCCAGCGCATAAAACGCGATAAAGAGATAAATCCCCACCGCCACCATCCAGCCATGTCCGGCGTCGGGAACCTGCCCAACAAGGGCCTTCTGAATCCTCAGCGGTGCGGTCTGCGCGCCGTCCATATCCGCAAATGGATTCTTGAAGAATGCCTCCACTTTGTTTGCCGGAACGCAGTTCGCACGCGTAACTTGAAGCGGTGCGGCAGCCGGATCGTCTGACCGGACAAAACTCGTTGCCGCGGTAAAATCGCCGTACGAGTAGATCACCGCAAGGGACGCGCGTTTGCTGTCGACCCGCTGGCGCCGTCCATCCCCGGCGCCCACCATGCTCAAAAGCTTCGCGGCTTCCACCTGGTCAAACCGCAGGCTTAGTTCCTGGTTCGGCCCTACCATCCCCTGCACTACGCTGCCCGCGTCCACGCTCACACGCTCTGTCCGAAGAAACAATACACCCACGGAGACCAGCGAGAGAATAATTCCGCTCGTGCCCAGGATCAACAGAAACCGGCGCCCCTTGCGATCCACCAGCACCATCCCCACCATCGTCATAAGAAAATTTACGATGGTGAAAATCACGTAGCCCCAGTGCGCCTGAAGATCCGAAAGCCCGCTTTGCAGCAGGATGCCCGCGTTGTATCCAATGATGGAGTTAATGCCCGTCGCCGTGTTGCACGACAAAATGACGCACGCAAGAATGAACGGGATAACGTACTTCCGATGCAGCAGCGAACCCTGCGCGCTCTTGCCCGTCGAGAGCTTCGCCGCGGCCGTGTGTGCGGTCTCTTCCATCTCCCGCAGCTCAATCTCTGCCTGTTCCTTCGTGCGCGAACGTAGCAGCGCCGCACCTGCAGCTTCCTTCTTGCCGCGCCTGAAAAGCCATCGTGGAGACTCGCTCACTAGCAAGCTCCCAACCACAAATAGCAAACCGGGAGGCAGAGAAACCCAGAAGATGCGCCGCCAAGCCTGGTCCTTCACCGCGTAGAGCGTTGCCACATCCGCGCTCACCGCAACGGCTTCCACATGGTAGCTGTAATACATTCCCACCAGGGCCGCCGCAACGATACCCAGCGTCAGCAGCCATTGGAAAATCCCCGTTCCTTTGCCGCGATTCGAAGCAGGCAAGCATTCCGCCAGGTACAAGGGAACCACCACGCCGATCAGCCCGCCGCTCATCCCTTGCAGTAGCCGGCCAAAAAACAGTGGCCCATACCCGTGGGACAAAGCGATAACTGGAATGCTCAATACAAATGTCACGCCACTAAGAACCATCAGCGGCTTGCGGCCCATCCAGTCGGCCAATGCGCCTGCGAACAGCGTCGAAAACACACTGCCCAGCAATACCGCTGCGACAATTACGGATAACTGTGCAGCCGTTAGGTGCGAAGTTGCTTCCAGGTAGGGCAACGCGCCGCCAATAATACCCACATCAATTCCGTAGAGCAGCCCGCCCAGTCCGGCCACCAGTAACAAGAACAAGTTGTAACCGCGCTTCGATGCGGATTCGGCAGACATGGGCATTGCGTCGGTGTTGGACATAGAAGGTATGGTGTACTCTCTCACATTCGGAGTGGACAATTCGAAAAATTTCCCGGCGCTGCTTTCCGCTTCACACCGCGAGCACCTGGATGCCCTTAGCTTCAAACCCTGCGCGCGCATCGGAAGCAATTCCAGAATCGGTGATCAGAATGTCGATATCATTCACCGGGCATATCAGCGCCGGACTGATCATCGCAATCTTGCTTGAGTCCGCAACAACGATCACTTGCTTGGCCTGCCGCACCATGGCGCGAAAAACCGCAGCTTCATCGGGCTCAATGGTGGTAGCCCCTCGCAGCACATCCACTCCGCACACGCCGATGAATGCCTTGTCAAGGAAAACTCCGCTCAACATCTCCATCGCCGTTGGTCCCGTCAGCGAAAACGCACCTGCCCAACGCATGGTTCCGCCAGTCAGCGTCACGTCGAGCGCCGCCTGGTTGTTGAGCTCCATCCCGATGTTCACCGCGTTCGTGATGATGTGAATGCCGCTGCGATGACGAATGCAGCGCGCCGCTTGCGTAGTTGTCGTGCCGGCTGTAAACCCGACGGTCTCATGTTCGCGAATCAACTCCGCCGCTACCAAACCAATTCGCCGCTTTTCTTCGGCAAATCGCCCTTCGCGTTCCTGAAAAGATGAGTCAAAGCGAAACGGCTCGTATTCTGTCTGCCCCGCGAGCTTGGCGCCCCCATGTGTGCGCCGCACCAATCCGCGCCCCTCGAGTCGCGTCAGGTCGCGGCGCACGCTCGCAGCAGATGCTGAAAGTAGCGCAGCCAACTCGTCAACTGAAGTGTTGGCGTTTCGTAACAGTACCTGCAAAATCTGCTTCGCTCTTTGGTCTGTCTTTGTCGACATTGGAAAGCCAAACCCAGTTGTTATTCCTACGCATCCTACATGCGAACGATGCCACTGTTACCGCACCCACCGGGCGGCAATTTAACTCAGACGCACCGTAGCCCGCTCCTCGCCCAACCGTTGCAGCGCGGACGCCAACGCGCGCACGCTCTCCTCCCGAACGGTAAATCGTCTGTATTCACGGCCTCTTATGTCGCCCATCGCCATGCCCTGCTTGCGGAATCTCACCGGGCTTCCAAATGCCGTTCGTGCGCTCGAATGAAACTCGGTGGCTTGGGTTAATTCGGCAATTTCCGCAACAGTTTCAGCGGATACGCCGCCACCAGGCATGATAGCGATTCGCCCTTGAGCAGCTTCGACCAGCTCCGCAATTGCCTGCATGCCTAACTTCGCATTCGGCGCGCCACCGGAAGTTAGAATACGGCTCGCACCTGTTGCAATCACATCTGCAAGAGCCGCAGTCAAATCCGGAGTCATGTCAATGGCGCGATGAAACGTGACCGGAAGCGGCCGTGCCAACGCCACAAGGTCGCGCGTACGGTCCACATTTACTCGGCCTTCTTCGTCAAGGATTCCAAGTACAATCCCGTCCGCGCCCAACTTCTGTGCATGCTTGATCTCTTCCTGCATCACTTCAAATTCGAGATCGGTGTAGCAGAAATCGCCACCGCGTGGCCTGACAATCACGTAGATATCAATTCCGATTCGCCGCCGAACCGAAGCGATCAGCCCGGCCCCAGGCGTGATTCCGCCCTCCAGCAAATCGGCGCACAATTCAACCCTCTGCGCACCGCCCCGTTCCGCCGCCATCGCCGACTCAACGGAATCGACACAAATTTCAAGATTCATGCTACCTGCGTCCCATTCCGACGAAGTCCAAAATCCCCCGGCCCCAATGAAATCTGACAACACCAGGGGATCAAGGCACCAAGTGAAAATTATCCGCTGCAAGTCGCAGCCAACTACCGCAATCACTTACCAGTTAAAAAGTGTACTTCGCCGAAAATTGCAGATGCCGCTCCACCGAACGAGTCCCTTGCAGCGACACGTTACCAAAATTGCTATCGTTGATTCCGGTGTCGGGATTCCCGTAGCTCACGATGTTGAATGCGTTGAACGCGTCAAATCGGAATCCGATTGTATGGCGCTCCGTGATGTGAAAGTCCTTGAATGCCGCCAAGTCTGTATTGAAGAAACCCGGACCGCGAACGGCACCGTTGCTTGATGTGCCGAACGTGTTGTTGGCCGGAACGCCAAACGCGCACGTGCCATCGTCCACGCCGGCGGTCTTGCATGGAGCCGCTGACGGATCGTTGCCAAACCAGTTTTCATTGCTTCGCCCGGCGATCTTCATAGTTCGGTATTGATTCACGCGGTTGGCGCCATAGCTGTTGGAGTTGGTCGACCCGCCCGTAATGTTCTCAGGAAAACCGGAATAGGCGATGACAGCGGTGGAAAGCTTCCAGCCGCCGATCACTTCGTCGACCGCGCGGTTGGTAGACGAGAAATATTCCTGGCCGCGGCCAACCGGAACCGCATAGACACCCGTTGCGGAGAGGTTGTGCTTAATGTCGTACCCGGCCAGTCCCATGTCGGCGGCTGGGTTGTAATAGTTTTCGAATGCTCCGCTAAAGCCATTCACGTTCAACCCGTAGTTGCCCAGGCTGTTGGTCATCGCCTTGCCGTAGGTGTAGTTCACGGTGAATTCCAAGCCGTGATTGAGACGCTGACGTAGAACCGCTTGCAGCGCGTTGTAATTCATCTTGGCCCGCGACTCGGTAATCAGCAATCCGCCTTTGCCTCCAACGCCCAGTGCTGAGTCGACTCCATTCACACCAATGTACTGGCTGTTGTAGAACGGGGCGGACGTCTGATCGTTGTTGACGGTTAATTGATTGACATTCCCGTAGTCTTCAATGTGCTGGCCCGTCTCTCCAACATAGCCCGCCTGAAGTGAGGTTGTGCGGGTAAGGGCGTATTCCATCGTCAGGTTGTATTCCTGCACGTATGCGGGCTGAATGTTTTGCGGGTACGCGGTGTAACCATTATTAGAACTGCTGTATTGGACAGAAGTGTCCGAGGCCGTGAAACCCTCCTCCGCCGTGTTGGGCGTGGACACCGAACCAGGAGTTGGCGAGTTCACCGTGAATCCGGCAGCCTGGAGGAAGGGCGCAATGGCCGTCAGACGCTGGTTAAACGAGTTCCCTTCGTAGAAGCTGGATGCACCGTACCCGCCGCGCACAACAAATCGGTCCGTCACCTGATAAGCAAAGCCGGCGTGCGGCATCCACTGCCGGTAGTTCGGCTGGTAGCAAGCCAAGTTGCTGCAGATCGCCGCCTCTGGGAGAGCGCCCACAGGAAGATGACCGGCATATTCAATTTGTCCCGTCGCCAGGTTGATGTTTCCGGTACGGTCCTGTTGTTCGATCCATGGTTCGTCGAACTCGTAACGTATACCGAAGACCAGCGTAAGGTTGGGGAACAGCTTGAAGTTATCCTGGGCAAACCCGGCCGTCCGCCATTGGCGCTGGCCCACGTTAACGCTGCCCAACGTGACTCCACCATTCGAAACGCGGTCGAGCACAAAATCGGCAGGACCATATCCCCCCGAGCCGTTGCCATTCGAAGTGAAGTTGCCCGAATAGTTCAATGAGCCCAGGTAGCCATCGTTGTTGCCGGTTGGGTAGTTGTTCTGGTATCGACGCGCTTCAATGCCCATACTGATGTAATTGCGGGCGCGCTGCCAGGTGACGTTGTCGATATAGCTGTATGTGTTGTCGATGACCCCACCGTTGTAGGCTGACGTGCCCACGTCGCTCAGGTTTCCACCAATGCCTTGATTCGTAAAACCGTTAAATTTCTGATCCGGAAAGGAAATGCCAACTTTGGCATTGCCCGAGGTGCCAAAGAGACCCGTTGAATCCACTGGGAAACCTTGGTTCCAATCCGTGCGTGTGAAGCCGATGCGCGCAGAGTTCACAAGGGTTGCCGAGAAAGTATGCACCCAGTTGGCCCCGGTGATCCACGTTGGATACAGGTTGATGCCTGGAAAGGTAATGGCCAGAACAGGAGTCGATCCGTCGTATGCGTGCGAAATCGCGTAAAAACCCGTGATCTTATCGTTTGTTCGCGGATCGTACTCGATCTTGACGTCCCCCTGATCGTTGGCCTTGTAGCTGCGCGAAGGAGCCTGATAGTTCCCATTCGCAATTCCATCGCTTGGAGGAACGCATTTGCCGCCCTTGGGGGTAGTTGGATTGTCGCCGCCGCAATCTGGATAGAGTGTTGGATTGGCAAACAGAAACGTAGCTACCGGGTTAACGATTGGAACGCCCATGTTGTTGTTATAGGGAGCAAATCCGTTGAGTGGATCGTAGAGCTGAATCGGATTGTCGCCGCTCAACAAGGCAGAGAAATCTCCATGCCGCATCGCGTCCGGAATCACGCTCGCTGAACTCGATCCCCCGACGTGATAACGAGAGCCTAAATAGTCGCCGAAAAAGAACAACTTGTTATGCAAAATCGGGCCGCCCGCCGTGCCCCCGAACTGTGCGAAAGAAAATGGGTTTATCGGTGTCACTGGCGTCGAATGGCCATTCCCGTAGGAGTTTGCGTCAAATCTATAATCCTGCACATAACCGTAAGCGGAACCGTGAAACTGGTTGGTTCCGCTCTTCAGCACGCTCACCACACCGGCCCCGTTCACGTTGCCGTAATCGGTAGGCGAATCCGCAGTAAGAACCTGTACCTGCTCCAGCGCTGCCGGTGCCGGGCTGTAGCTGATCAGGTTGTTATAAGTCTCGTTCATGTCAATGCCGTCCAGCGTGTAGTTGTTCGCCTGGGCGCGGTTGCCGTTGAAGTTAGGCGTGTCCGAGTTATAAGTGCTGCGCTCGAAGCTCGTGGTTCCTGAGGTCCCGTAGGTTGAAATCGCGCCCGGCAGGTACAGAGTCAGCGCGGAAAAATCCAGCCCGTTAAGCGGGAAATTCTCAATCGTGTTCGCGGTAAATGTGCTGGAGATCGTAGGGTCAGTGGTATCAAGGATGGGAGCCGCCGCCGAGACATTCACCGATTCCTTCGAACTGCCAACGTTGAGCTTGATGTTGAAGTTCGCGGTCTGCAAAACCTCCAACGAGAACGTCGGCAGGTTTTCTTTGTCAAACCCATTTGCCAGGACGCTCAGTTGGTAGTGCCCGATCGGCAGGAAGTCGATGCGATACAATCCGCTCGGGTTGGTAACGGTCGGCGTATCGACGCCGGTATCCAGGTTATGAGCCACCACTTGAGCGCCCACCACAACCGCGCCGCTGGGATCCGTAACTTCTCCCGTGATCGCGCCCGTTACTGTTTGCCCAGAGGAAAACGCTGCGCATGCCAGGAAGGCAAGCACACATCCGAGTACAAGCCGTGGAAACTTGATTTTCATTGTGGCCTCGATTTTGTTAGTCGCGTCTGAATTCGTCGCTTTGGTCACGACGTTAGTTTTTGGGGGTCGACCATTGAGGGAGCGAGCTTGAGAAAACTGTCGAGAGACCTTAACTGAGCAGAATCTTAGCCTTAATTCGATCAAATAATCAATAAAAAACGCCAAATGGAAAGAAATCCGCAACATATAGGCGAATATAAATCGAATCCACTGCTCACGAAAAGTGGGTCACCCACATCCGGATACCGCCGACATTCACCTCCCGAAGCACTTGAGACAGGCTTTCAGGCGGTGCGAACAATTCGACGCAAAAACATAGGCTGCCGTAGCGGCCTCACTTGACGACCTTTTGTTCTTTCAAAGATTCGTAGCTTTGCGATGCAAAACTCAAAGGCTCTCAGCCGGAACACGCAGTTACGCGACGTGTGCTTGACTGCCCTGCACACTCGAAGTCTTGCGCGCGTAGATTATTTCCAGCCAGTTCTTGTAGAGAAGCGCTGCAGTTCCGTGCCAGGTGTTCTTGATCTTGATGGATTCCAGCGCTGCCGCCACGCCAGGCACAAATCCTTCTCCGCGATGTTCCATCGCTTCTTCGCGAAGCGCCTTCAAACCATCCTCGGTCTTCGCGTCAAAATAGTTGCGCGGAAGAAGAGGATAATTCTCCGCTTCATGGCGCAGATAACGGCCGACGTCCCGGCGATATTCTCGCAGCAGCGTATCGGATTCATATTCAGGATGCCCCTGGAAGAACACGAAGAGGCTCTCCTCATCTTTGATGAACGTGTCAACGCCAGCATCCGCTGTTCGCCCAAGAACGGTGTATCCGCCGGCGGTCAGATCTTCTTCGGCCACACCATTCCAGCGTGAATGGGGAATGCTGTAGCGCGATGCGAGTCCTGCCGTCAAAGCGTGATGTGAGGCACGTCCGCAATCAAAAATGCCGAAATGCTTGTCGTCGCTTCTCCGCCTGCGAATCCCATCCATGTGCAGAATCGCCGCATGGGCAGCCAGGCATGACCACACCGTTGAATGCGTATTTTCGCGTGCCCACTCCAGCACCTGCGTAAAGCTTTCCCAGTAGCACTCATCCCGGAGATCGGGCGTCAAAGGCTCTCTTCCTGTAATGATCAACCCATCCAGTTGCGTGTCCCACAGCGTCTCGACGTTCGCGTAACGGCTCCCTGTTTGCTTGCCGACAATCTCGGCGCGCGGAATGCCCGAGAGCGTGTAAAGAGAAAGCCGAATCGGAATCCCTTCAGAAGCAGACTCCAACAGCGATACAAATTGCCGCTCGGTTGCCGGAAAGGCCGCGGCCGCCATGTTGTTCACCAGCCCAATGTGGATGCATTCCCTAGGCTGCTCGGCAAGCTCCGGCAATGGATTGGGGCGAGGCGCCTTCGCATTTCCCCGATTGTCTTCGCGTGTACCGTTTGCGTCCACATGCACTGGCATCGGCTTTTCCTTTCCTTTTCGTTCTGCTCCGCTCAGTCGTGCCCGCTTTACGTAGTTGCCGCGAGCGCCTGATCCAAATCTTCAATAATGTCGTCGATGTGCTCGATCCCGATACTCAATCGGATCATCTCCGGTAGCACGCCCGCCTTCAGTTGCTCCTCGACAGACATCTGGCGATGCGTGGTCGAAGCAGGATGACACACCAATGATTTAGCGTCTCCAAGATTCACCAGCCGCGTCACCAGTTTCAACGCGTCGTGGAATTTCACCGCCGCGTTATAGCCTCCCTTGATGCCAACCGACATGAGGGAACAAGCCTGCCCCCCAAAATATTTCTGCGCCAGCGCGTGATACGGGCTCTCTGCAAAGCCTGCGTATTTCACCCACTCAACGCGCGGGTCCTTGCGCAGAAACTCAGCCGCTTTCCTGCCGTTCTCCACATGACGCTCCACCCGTAGCGCCACCGTCTCAATTCCCTGCAACAACAAAAATGCGCTCAGCGGAGAAAGCACCGCCCCGGTGCACCGCTGATAAACGCTGCGGCAGCGTGCGATGTATGCCGCTCTGCCGAAATGGTCTGTGTACACTAGCCCGTGATACGAGTTGTCCGGCTCACTGAACATCGGAAATCGCTTCGCGTTCTTCTTCCAGTCAAAATTCCCGCCGTCCACAACGGCCCCGCCCAGCGTAGTCCCGTGACCACCCAAAAACTTGGTCAGCGAATTCACCACGATGTCGGCGCCAAACTCTATCGGCCGCAATAGAACCGGCGATGCTACCGTGTTATCCACGATGAGCGGCACTCCGTGCTCGTGCGCAACGCCGGCCAGCCGCTCGATGTCGCAAATATTTCCCGCGGGATTCCCGACGCTCTCGCAAAAAACGCCGCGGGTCTTGTCGTCGATCAACTTCGCAATCGATTCGGGCTGATCGCTCTCAGCGAACCGCACCGTAACTCCCTGTCCCGGCAAAATATGTGCGAACAACGTATGCGTAGTCCCGTAAAGCTGCGGCACTGAAATCAGATTGCTGCCCATCTCCGTCACGTTCAGCACAGCGAAGTTCACCGCCGCCTGACCGCTGCTGGTGCAGAGCGCTTCAACCCCGCCTTCGAGCGCAGCTACGCGCCGCTCCAACACAGCCGTGGTCGGATTCTGAATGCGCGTGTAACGAAACCCCTCCGCCTCAAGATTGAAAAGCGCTGCGGCATGATCGGCACTATCGAATGCGTACGCCACCGTCTGGTAGATCGGCACGGCCACCGACTTTGTCGTCGAATCAGGTTCGTAGCCGCTATGAATTGCCATCGTTTCCAGTTTCATGAGTCCGTCCGCTTCCAGTGCCCTGTTCCTTCGCCCATCTCAAAACTGCGCCCACCGCCGCTAGGCAGTTCGCTGCCCAACCGCATCCACAACCAGGCTGTTAATCTCCCCAACTACCCACTCAATATCCTTGGCCGTCGTCTTGAAACTCGTCACGCAGGCGCGAACTACCGGCTCACCGGCCAGTTGCGCTTCCGACATCCACGCAATCTGCCGTTCTCGCAACCCCGCCAGCAGTTCCGCAGGAACCATTCCTTCGCGCGTGAAGCAAACTACCGGCAACGGAGTTTCATTCACAATCCGCCACCCACTTGCTGCCAAGGATTCCCGCAGCATCGCGCCCATAAGCGTCTGATGCTCAAGCTTCGCCGCACATCCTGCTTCGCCCTGTTCGGCCAGCGCCATAAAGAGCTTCAGTCCGATAAAGCGCCGCGACCACTGCGCCGAATGCGTCAACGGATCGAACGTGGTCGCTGCATCCACGCCGTAGCCGGGAATTTTCGCCGGCATATATGTAACATCCGAACGGAATGCCTCCGCGACGCTGTCGCGATGCCTGCAGAAGAACATCCCCGCTCCCATGGGAACAGAGAGCCATTTGTGCGCGTCGCAGGTAATCGAGTCCGCCGCTTCAATGCCTGCGAGATGATGCCGCAACTTCGGTGAGACGACCGCCGCGCCGCCCCATGCCGCGTCCGCATGCAGCCACAAACCGGCTTCTTTGCAGAATTGGCCAATTTCGGGGAGAGGATCGATCACGCCTGCTGCGGTGGTCCCCGCCGTTGCGACAACCATGAACGGCAAAAAACCATTTCCCAGATCTTCAGCCACGCGTGCCTTCAACTCATGCACGTTCATCTTCAGCTTCGCGTCTGTCGAAATCACACGCAGATTCCGCCGTCCCAATCCCGTCACGTGTGCAATCTTGTTGTAGCCGTGGTGCGCTTCGTCCGTCAGATAAATCGCAGGCTCACCTTTCAGCGACCGCAGCCCAAATTCGCCATAGCTCGGAAACGCTCTCGTGAGCGCGACGACAATGGCCTGAAGATTCGCTTCCATCCCGCCGCTCGTGAAGGTCCCGATCGAATCTTCCGGCAAACCAAATTTCTCAGCCAGCCAGCCCAGCGTGTGCCGTTCAATTTCATTCGCTGCCGGCGATGTGCGCCAGTTGGCCAACTGCGGGTTATACATCGCAACCAGCGTGTCCGCCACCACCGACGCCAGCGTCACGCTCGGATTGAAGAGGCCGAAGTAGCGCGGGTGCGTCACCTGCACCTGCCACTTCTGAAGCATCTGCTCTACATCGGCCACAACATCTTCAAGAGCAATCGTCTGCTTGAAGTCGTAGTGCTCAGCAAGATACTTGCGAATTTCGCCCGCGGTCACATTCGGAACCACCGGTCCATCGGCAATCACCGACTCCACCTTTGCAAAATCGTTCCTGACTTGATCGATGCGCACCAGCGTTCCTCTTTTCCAATCGGACAGTCAATGTCTCAACCGCAGCGTCACAAATACCTACAACCGAACCGCGCCACCTTGAATACGATCGTACAGCTCCTCGGTAATCGTCACGAAAGACCCGGCTTCGGCGGAATCAAAGTAGAGTGCGTCTTCGCTCGCGGCCGGATTGAACCCTTCTCGCACCAGTTCAGTCTTCGAGTATTTGAAAGTCCCCGTCAGGTCGACGGCCTTTCGAATGCGCAGAAATAACGGCCGCGCATACGGGGGAAGCCGGTCTACGAGATGCGCGCGCAGTGCCACCAGGTCCAACGACTCATCGGCTACAAGTGTCGCCATTCCCGCACGTCCTTCTGCGCCCGCCACCGCGACCCCGTAGACGTTCGCATGCTCGATTCCAGCAAACGCGCAAATCGTCTCCGCCACTTCACTGGTCGCAACGTTTTCGCCCTTCCAGCGAAACGTGTCTCCGGTCCGATCAACAAAGTAGAAATAGCCGTCCTCGTCTCTGCGCATCAGGTCGCCCGTGCGAATCCACACATCGCCCGCTTCAAACACGTTGCGCAGCATTTTCTTTTCTGAGGCTTCTTTGCTTGTGTATCCCTCAAACCGGCCGCCAACATTGGTCGGATCACTCACGACCTTGCTGATGGCCTCGCCCGCTTGATTCACAGCACAGCGCACACAGAATCCATCTTCGTTGCGAACCGGCTGGCCCGCATCCACATCGAACGCAACTAACGCCGGCGCGAATCGATGTGCCAGATAGGCTGGTATATGCCCGATTGCTCCGCGCTTTCCCTGCACGTTGAACAACGACACGCTGCCCTCAGTTGCCGCGTAAAACTCCAGGATGCGCGGGATGTGAAAGCGCTCTTCAAACGCTTCCCAAACTTCCGGCGCCATCCCATTGCCGCAGGCTAGCCGCACGCGATGCTTCGTCTCGAGAGGCGAGAGAGCGGCGTGCAAAAGATAACGGCAAAGCTCTCCAATGTATTGGAACAGCGTGCAATCCCAGCGGACTATATCGTTCCAGAATTGGCTGGCCGAAAATTTCTCGCGCAGCACAACGGTCCCACCCGCAATCAGCACCGCTCCCGGGGCCTGCACGCCACCCACACTGTGATACATTGGCAGGCAGTTGTACATCCGGTCGGACGCCTGCACTTCCATCATCCCCGCGAACCAGTGGCTCCACTGCATCACGCGCGCATGGCTGACATTCGCCGCTTTTGGCAGCCCCGTCGTTCCCGACGTGTAAATGTAAAGCGCCAGGTCATTCACTGTTGGCGTATGCTGCTCGTCTTTCTCAACCGCTTCGCCGGAAAGCCCCGCAATCTCCAAATCGATCCGCGGCTGCGGGCCATCAGTAGCGCCATGGGCCCAGATCTTTTCCGGCGCATCTGCGCCCAGCGCTGCCGCAACCGTCTCCACAAATTCTGAAGCCGCAATGACGTGCTTTGGCGCCACCGTCCGAATGCAATGCGACAATGAGTTCCCGCTCAGGTTCGTATTCAACAGCGAAACCACCACGCCCACGCTTGAGATGCCCAGCCAAACGGCCATGTATTCCGGCCGATTCGTCATCAGCAGCCCGACCACATCTCCCTTCGCAAGGCCCTGCCCAAGCGCCCAGCGCGCATATTGATTAGCGCGTTCCGCCAGCCCGCGATACGTCAGACCCTCTCGATCCGACACCAGCGCGTCCGCGTCTCCGTTGCGCGCGGCAGACTCTTCAATCACCGTCAGAAAAATACGCGTCGGATTCTTCGCAATTGGCGCAGTCAGTTCCAGCGCGCGCAGCCATGCCTTGGCTGCCGAGTACTTCGTCTGCGTCGCGCTGCCCTCTATCACCTGGCTCATGCCGTGTTCCCCGCGTCGACTGTAATCACCGTTCCCGTAATATTCTTCGATCCCTCACCCAAAAGAAATTCAACCGCGCAGGCCACATCGTCAATCTCCACCATGCGCTTCAACGCGCTACGCCGTTCAATCGTGTGCCGCTGCTCTTCCGTCAGTCCCTGCGTCATGCTGGTGTCCACAAATCCGGGCGCCACTGCGTTCACGTTCACGCCCGCCTTTCCAACTTCGCGCGCCAGCGACCGTGTAAAGCCAACCAGCGACGATTTCGTCGCGGCATAGACCGATAGCCCGCTATATCCGTTGAACGCGACAATCGATGAAATGTTCACGATGCGCCCGCTTCCCTCAGCCATCATGGTACGCACCACGTACTTCGTCAGCACCATCGGCGAAGTCGTGTTTACACGCACCACGCGCTCAATCTCATCCGTTGATGTCAGCGCCAGTACCCCGTCGGTGCTTACCCCGGCATTGTTTACCAAGCCGTAAATAGGACCAAACTCTTTGCGCAAGTTCTTAACCAGATCGGGAATCCCTGCAAGGTCTCCCAGGTCGAACGCCGCAAATTCCAGCGAACCAGGCCTGGCCTTGTCGGCCTCCTGCTTCGCCGCGACAAATTCCTCGCCTTCCTTGCGCGCAATCGCAATCGCTCGATACCCCGATGCAGAAAGCCGTTTGGCAATCCCCAGGCCCAGCCCACGGCTTCCCCCAGTCACAATCACGTTACGCATGGCGGATCAACTTTCCTGATTCACTGACTGTCAGCGCTGTCACAAAATTGATGGCAGCCGGCACCTTGTGTTGCGCAAGCTCTCCACGGCAAAACTGCAGGATTTCCTTTTGCAAGGTCCGCGTCCCCTCCCCCGCGGCCTGGGGCTGCGTCTTCAAAACAACATCGGCGATCACCAGTCCGCCCATGATGGGGTTCTTCTTCATCCGCACCAGAGACACGCGCACATCCGGGTGGCGATTGATCACCGCCTCAACTTCTTCCGGATGCACCTTGAGCCCGCCAATATTGATCGTGCCGTCGCGCCGCCCCACAAAATAACAGCGTCCATCGCGGTCTTCAATGGCATCGCCCGTGTCCACAAATCCGTTTTCGTCCTTCAGGGATGGGCTGTCCGCACCCAGGTATCGAAATGCAATGCGGCTCGATCTCACCCGCAGTGTTCCGCCTTCAAGCTTGGTTTCCACATTTGGGATATTGCCAACAATCTCCGCCGGAAATCCCATCAGCCCGTCCTTCACTTCAAACACCACGCCCGCTTCCGTTGAAGCGAATGCATGCACGAGCTTCGCATTCGGATACAGCCCGCGCAGCTGGTTCAGGATCGCCTGGTCTGAAATCTCTCCCGAGAGACGGACATACTCCGGCGCAATTCGCCTCGCGGCATCGCTCATCAACATGCTGCGCCAGTGCGAAGGTGTTCCCAGAATGTGCGTGATTCCAACTTCGCCCGCCCGCGTCAGGAACTCCCCAATCGATTCCTTCGCGCTTTTCAGCACCAGCGTTGTTCCGCCCAGCACGGCTCGAAGAAAAATCTGCAACCCACCATAGCGGCGGATGTCATAGAACGTGCTCCACACCGCCGATGATGATTGAACGCCCCGCCCTATCGCGCCCGTCAGCGTCGCCAACGTATGCACCACAAGCTTCGGAAGCCCGGTTGTGCCCGAAGTGAGAAGGATCCACTCTGTCTCCACGCCAGAGCCGCGATCCACTGCATGCTGCATGCTGCCAGGAGCGCAGCGTGCCACGCACTCCACCCGCACGCCGTCCACGGCGAGCGTTTCGTCGTCTGTCAAAATCAAGTCCGCTTCCGCGGTCTTGGCGACGTAGCCCAGATGTTCGCGCGGCAAGTCAGGCGGATAGAGAACAATGCGCCGCGCCAGCCCATCGAGTTGAATCAATGCCGCCGCAGCCGCCAGTTGATCTGCCGCGGCCAGCACTATACTGCTTCCGCCTAGTTCATCGAAGTTACAGTCGAAGACAGTTCTCGCAGCCAGCTCAACCCAAGTTGCATTCCCTCCCTCACCCACAATCAAGCGGGAACACGGCTGGGGATTGGCGACGATCAAACTCCAAAGGGAAGCTGGGTTATTGCGATGCATTTTCGTAGAAACCGATGAAGTCGCCGAACGTCACAGGGAAGCGCGCACCTTCCGCGGAGTTGAACGGATCCACTCCAAGCGCAATCTCCAACCGCACCACGACGATTGCGAAACAAAGCGAGTCCAGACCGGTATCGAAGAGAGGAAGATCGTCCGTGAGTGGCGCAAGCTGCTTGTTCTGCTCCTCCGCAACCTGCCGAAATTGAGCAATCACTTCCGATTTAACATCCATTGTCAGACTCACAAACCCTCCTGTACTACCCAGCCCGTTAACGGTTCGTCGCCCGGCAACTTCTGCTTGCACGCCACGGTTCGCCGCTCAATGCGCCTGTTACCGTCTTCAATCGACCAGGTTGTACCGGCCTTCATTCGCGGTGCGGCTCTGAGAAGCAAAAGCCGGCAGACCGAATGGGTGCCAATCTATCCCGATTCCAAAGCAGCACAGACTACCAGTGTTCGCCGGACACGCCTTGTATCCGTCGCCCTCGATAGCTACAGGACCGGCACTGAAACGCCGGCCCTGTTTTCTCCAGCCGGGTTAGGCTGCGAGCTTGGCCGCGGGCCCGTCAATGATCGTAACGATCAGGTCGCGCAGCAGCTTGACGCCTTCAAACAGGTCTGCATCCCCGCTCACCGGACTCAACGACATTTCCAGGTTCACCGCTTGGAAAAGGCCCTCGGTGTGGGCAATGTCGCACACACCGTGAACGGTCGTGTATTCCAGCTCCTTGGAGCCGTCTGCCGCTGCAAGGTCTCCCAGATAGCCCATGAACTTCTGGATAAAGCATTCGAAAAACGCCATCGTCAGAAGCGACTTCACGCCATCCAGCTTGCCCAGAAACAAACGAACCTTGGTCAGCTTCTCATCCACCACCAGCGCGTCCTTATCAGTCGGAAGTGCGTGAGCGGCAACTGTGAACTTGCGCAGCATCACCGGATGGCTGTCCTTGATCTCCTCGTGAAGGTTCTCGAGCAGGATCGGCTTGGCTTCCTCGGAGTGAACGGCCAGCAACGTCGCTGTCATCCAATAAATAAAGTTGGGCTCCAGCACCGCTGAGTACCTTGCAATGATCCCGCGGCGGTCCTCGCTGGTCAGGCGCGCAGGGTTGGGGAGTTTTGCCATTAGGTCGTCCACAATTTCTCCGACCTGCTGCTGAATCTGCGCTCCGACGAGTTCATCCTGCGGAGCAAGTGTCTTTGTGCTCATAATTCCCCGCTTTCCTGGTCAGTTAAATGGAGGGCCCTATTCCGCTTCCCCACAACCCCATGGTCAGATTTGTTAGAAATTCAATTGAAGAAACGGAAGGTCGATTCGACCTCAAACACGGGTAGCCAAAATGCAAGCAAAAGTATTTCAGTTTATCGCCACGTCGATTCCCTGGGGGAAGCTCGAATCTTTTCGCTGCTCAGCGAACCGATTCCGGTCGAAATGGTAAATCCAAACAAAGCCGCTTACAAAAATCGGGCGGCAACTGGCTAATCTTGAAGCTTGGCTGCGATGATCACAATGCCTATTTTGTGTTAAGTGTAGCAAAACGTAGGTAATTCGCAATGGAACATTGGTAATCCATTCGTGCTATGGATTTGCCGATCGATTTCCAGCAGACTTAAAGACAGTCTACCGATCTTCAAAACGGCTCCTACCGCGATAGTGGCTCATATTGTCAAAACGTTTCATGCATTTTTTGGAAGTTCCGAATGCCTGCTAAGATTGGCGCACCGCGGTGGCCTGGATCATCCCGGCTTAAGATGGAGTAGCAAGGAATCCCACCATGAGCAAGTTTTCTTCAGATGTTGCACGCTATAGAGCCAACGGACAAAACGGTAAGAATCTTTGGTTGGAGCCTGCCGTGTGGGCGGTTGCAACCTATCGTCTTGGTAATTGGCTTCATATCAAACGTCCGACTCTTCTGGTGCGCATACCCCTTAAACTTGTCGCTTTTCTTGCCTACAAGTTCTGTGAAGTTTTCATGGAAATGCAAATCTCCTCAGAGGCCACGATCGGAGAGGGGCTCTACGTAGGCCACATCGGTGGCGTCCACATCAATCCTGAGGCAATCATCGGGAAAAATTGCGACATCGCTCACCGCGTCACAATTGGTGCCTCAGCCATGGGCCGCAAGGGAGCGCCCATCGTTGGAGACGATGTCTACATCGGTACCGGGGCTACCCTGATTGGCAAAATCAAGGTCGGCAGCCGTTCTAAAATTGGCGCCAACACCTTGGTCATTGACAACATCCCTGAAGGAGCTACCGTCATGGGTGTGCCCGGTCGAATTATGGTGTTCCCATCAATGCCCGCCGCACCGCCAAAACCCACCTCGGCCCCGGAGCCTGCTGTAGTAACCATT
>Ga0302320_10006902_pt1 | contig 25090 bp, 23 predicted proteins | sample Bog_T0_3_FD_202130 | JGI IMG/M metagenome (GOLD analysis project Ga0302320, IMG submission 202130) | Peat permafrost microbial communities from Stordalen Mire near Abisko, Sweden - Bog_T0_3 | ecosystem: Environmental > Terrestrial > Soil > Wetlands > Peat | place: Sweden: Abisko, Stordalen Mire... | reverse complement strand
TCGTCGACCTCTACAACGCCGTCTCGGTCGACTTTGGCCTATGCCTGGGCTGTGACGACCTCGACAAAATCGTCGGCGATCTCGCCTTCCGGTTCTCGCAGGCGCACGATACGTTTCTCGACATGAGCGCCTGCGAGGGCGAGGACCCCGACGATCCGCCCAAGGCCGGCGAAGTGGTCTATGCCGACGCCTCGCATGTGCTCTGCCGCCGCTGGAACTGGCGCCAGGACGCGCGGACGCTGGTGACGCCGCAGACCCGACGCATCGTGCTGACCGCGCAATCCAACGGCTCCGGCGACGTCGAAGCGGCGGCCGCGGCGCTCGTCGAGGGCATCGCCCGGGAATGCGGCGGGATTTTTCGGACGCGCGTGGCCGATTCGTCGCGGCCCGTGGCCGTGTTTTAGAGAACGGCTCGACGAGGCGGGCGTAAGTAGTTTCCGGCGCTGCCGTCGCGGCGCGCGTTAGGCCATGACGAAGGCTGCGGCCTTGTCGCGTATCGACAAGCCGTCTCGAGGATCTCGCCATGTTGTTCTCTCCACGCAAAACTCTGGGCGTTCGCGTGCTTTCCAACGCGCATTCCGACGCGCTGGGCCATGTTTGCGCGGCTTTGCCTGGCAAACTCAACAAATTCGAGGAAGCCGTCCTGAGCAAGCGATTGACCCGGAATCTGATGGACGCTCATGATTCCGGCGAGCGAGATCCCGATGCGCTGCGACGCGCCGCGCTGCGCGGCGTCCTCGGGGCGAAAGCTCGAATTTGAGGCGCGATGGGTTGGACTCTTCCAACTTTATATCAAGCAAGCAGGCGGGCCGACCGCGATTCAGCGCCCGCCGTGTCGTCCCGCAACACTCAAGGGAAGAAACCTCTGACAGGCCCAAGGCCATGGAGTCAGCAAATGGTCGTCGAAGAGATCCTCCGGACCTGCTCGAACCCGCATCTCGCGCGCGCCGCGTTGGCGTCGATCGGCGGAGAGTTTGCCAAACAATTCGCCAGCGAAGCCTCCAGAAACAACAACTCGCCCGGCGCCCATGCGGCCCTGATCGTCAAGGCGTTTGCGGACGTTGCGTCCAGCGAGGACCGCGACGACGTCCGGCAGGCCGCGCGCGGCTCCGATCAACCGATCCTCGCCGGACTGAAACATATCCTCGAGCGCGCGACCGCTTTGCTCTAGGCGCGGCCAGCCCGATCGACACGAAAAATTCGCTGGCGACCGTGGCGCTTCGCGTCGTTAGCAGTCGAGACTGAATCTCCTGGAGACATCGCCGGCTATAGGCCGACGTCGGCGAGGGCCGCGGCTCATCTGGCAAAAGTCCAGCCAAGCCCGCCGGGAACCCGCATTGAAAAGCTCCGGGGAAACGCCGCCACGCATTTCCCCGGCTCCACAGTTTCATCTTCGAAACAGCAGAACTACGACGATGATCACCACGAGAAGGCTGAGGCCGCCGCCATAATAGTGAAAAGGCGGCCCGAGATAAAATCCGCCGCCTCCGAAGACGAGAACGAGGAGAATCAGCAAAAGAATGAGACCCATCTTCATCATCCCTTCGACGACACAATGCGTAACAGAAGGATGAGCCGTGTCGCGCCGCCTGAAAAGCTTCGGAATATACCCAATCGGCCGCGCCTGGATTTCGTAAGGGATTTCCGAACCTGCCGCCGCGCACGGAAACGCGTAGGGTCGGAGTTTGACGCGGCGACGCCCACCGGGCCCGGACGCTTCCCGACGGCGCCCTGGACTTGGACGAAGATCGTGTCGTCGGCGCCCTGAAGGCCTTGGTCGGAAACGTCATCGAAATGGACGTCAAGCTCGCGGGAGACCTCGAAGACGACCCCCCGCGAGATCAAAACGACGAAGTGAAGCTTTGGTTTGTCGAGATCCCCGAAATCAACAGGAGCGTATTCATGACCAAACACATGCCCGACGCGCCGGCCGCGAACCGCAGCAACAAGGGCCCCGGCGACACCCACGAAGCCGCGAACGACACGACCCCGGCCAAACATCCCGACGCGTTGAACACCTCCGAACAAGGGCACACCGCCAACATCAAGCAGAATACGACGAACGAAGGTTTTTTTCGCGGACGCAGAACGAAATAGCGCGCCCAACGGACAAGAGGAGTTGATGCCGTGCCGGAAACCGAAAATGCGCCCGCTTCAGACCTGAAGAAGGCGTCGGAAGATTTGAAAGCGCGAATCGCCGAAGCGAAGAGCCGCAACGACATGCCGCTCGATGCCGCGCTCGGCAATCCCAACTGGGAGAAGAAGGCCGCCGACGGTCATCTCGACGTTCCCGATGACGAGGACGACGAATAGCGCACCGAACGACAAAACGCCCGCCGGATTTTGCGGCGGGCGTTTTCGGATCGACTTCGGTTCAGGTCACGCCTTGGCGGGTTGTCGCGCAGCGGTTTCGATGTCGCAACGATGCAATCCAATGTCGCTGAGTTCGTGGTCGTTCAATTGCGAAAGCTCGCGAACCGCTTCACGATAGCGGCGCCAAGCGGTGATCTTTTGGGTGAGGGTCTTGATCGAGGCCATGAGCCTCTCCTTGCGTATTCGATGTCTCGGCTTCGGCTGATCCCCCATGGATTTTGCCACCGCCTTCGCACTGCAACATAAGAAGAAACCGATTTGCGAGTAGGGGCGTAAAAGACTGCCAGCTATGCAAGAAAGCTGAGGCGGACACGGTGGGAAGGTTTTTAATACGAATTTAACAAAGCCTGCGGACGCCCCTTGCAATTGTTGCAGCGCACAGCCATCTTGATCGCAGCGGTATGATCTACCGCTAATGCCCTCCTTGGGCGTTTCCTCCCTAGACTCGGGCCGCCGTCGCAAGATGGCGGCCTCCTTTTTTGCGCGAAGCCCCGACCTTTCGGCCAAATTTGCCGCCGCTCCCTTTCCGTTCGTAAAGGGTTGCAATCTGTCCGAATTAGACATAAACATATCTTTATGTCTTTCCCACCTTCAATCCAGCCGCCTTCGACGCCGCTCAGTTTCGACGCGCTTCTCGATGCGCTCGAAGCGGCGGGAGAGGTCACGCGGCTGAGGCTGCTCGCCTTGCTTTGCGAGGCGGAGCTGACAGTGAGCGAACTCGTCGCCATCCTCGGCCAGTCGCAGCCGCGCGTTTCCCGGCATCTCAAGCTGCTCGTCGACGCGGGTCTCGCCGAGCGCGAGCGTGAAGGCGCCTGGGCGTTCTTCCGGCTCGCCGAACCCGGCGGCGCGCTGGCGCGCGAACTGATCGGCCGCGTCTCGCCCGCCGATCCGACGTTGCAGGCCGATCGCGCCCGGCTGGAAGTCACGCGCGAGGCGCGGCGCAAGCAGGCGGCGGCCTATTTCGCCGAGCGCGCCGGCGATTGGGACCACATCCGGGCAATGCACGCGCCCGAGGAGCGGGTCGAGGCGACGATCCTCGATCTCGTCGGCAAGCGCCGCATTCACGCCATGCTCGATCTCGGCGCCGGCTCGGGACGCATGCTGGAGCTGATCGCCCCGCTCGCCGACCGCGCCGTCGGCGTCGATCAGAGCCCGGCGATGCTCGCCATCGCCCGCGCCCGCATCGAAGAGAAAGCGCTGCGCAACTGCCTTGTGCGCCAGGGCGACATCTACGCCCCGCCGGTCGAACGCGACGCCTACGATCTCGTCATCGTGCATCAGGTGCTGCACTTCCTCGACGATCCCGCGCGCGCCGTGCGCGAGGCCGCGCGGACGCTGCGGCCCGGCGGCCGGCTGATCGTCGTCGATTTCGCCGCCCACCACGAGGAGGCGTTGCGCGAGCAATTCGCCCATCGGCGTCTCGGGTTTTCGGACGAGGAAATGGCGGCCTATTTCCACGACGCCGGCCTGGTCGAAACGCGCATGACCCTCGTCGCCCCCGGCGACGATGAGGCTGGCAAGCTTACCGTGGCCATTTGGCTGGCGCGCGATCCGCGCGTGATCGCCGACGATCTTCGCAACGCCTTCCGGGAGTATGCCTGATGCCGCCCAATCATGTCCGCCTCAGCCGCTCGGGATCGCCGGTCGCCGTTTCCTTCGAGTTCTTCCCGCCCAAGACCGAGGAGATGGAGCAGGGGCTCTGGGAGTCGATCCAGCGCCTCGCTCCGCTGGGTCCCAACTTCGTTTCCGTCACCTATGGCGCCGGGGGCTCGACCCGGGCGCGCACCCATTCCACCGTCGCGCGCATCGTGCGCGAGACCGATCTGAAGCCCGCCGCGCATCTGACCTGCGTCGGCGCCACGCGCGCCGAAGTTGACGCCGTCGTCGAGGGCTACCGCGAGGCGGGCGTCCGCCACATTGTCGCCCTGCGCGGCGACTCGCCCGGTGGCGTCGATGCGCCCTACGAGGCGCACCCCGACGGCTACCAGCGCACCGAGGATCTGGTCGCCGCGATCAAGCGCGCCGGCGATTTCGAAGTGTCGGTTTCCGCCTATCCCGAGAAACATCCGCAAAGCGTCAACCTGTTCCAGGACATCGAGACGCTGAAGCGCAAGGTCGACGCCGGCGCGGATCGCGCGATCACCCAGTTCTTCTTCGACAACAGCGTCTACCTCCGCTTCGTCGACATGTGCGCCGCCGCCGGCATCACGATTCCGATCGTGCCCGGCATCGTGCCGGTGCAAAATTTCAAGCAGACCGCGAGTTTCGCCCGCCGGGCAGGGGCGTCGATCCCCAACTGGCTCGCCGAGCGCTTCGAAGGCCTGGAAAACGACCCCACCACCCGCCGCCTCGTCGCCGCCGCCGTCTGCGCCGAACAGGTGATCGACCTCATCGACCGCGGCGTCACCGAGTTGCATTTTTACACCATGAACCGGGCGGATCTGGTGTTCGCGATCTGCCATTTGATCGGGCTGCGGGCGAAAGCGGCGCCGGCGGCGCCGGCTGCGGTCGCGAGGCGGTCGTGGTGAGGGAGCAGGGGCGACGGGATAATGTTTCAGAGGGGAATCAACCGCCCCTTCCGTCATGGCCGGGCCCAGTCCCGGCCACCCACGTCGCGGTTCATTCCGGAAGCTTGTTTGCTATTTCCCGACGTGGATGCCCGTGACGAGCATGGGCATGACGGAGCGCGTCAAGCTTAACCCAGCGCACACCGGGTTACACCCGTCAAATACACTGTGCCCTCAACGCGTAACGCCGGATCGCCGTCACCGGCAGGAGGAAAGGCCCAGGGGACCTGTGGTGGCGAGAACCTCCTTGACGATCTTCGGCTGGGTCGAAGGAAAATCCACCGCGGCGAGGTAGCCCTTTTCCACCAGGTTTTTGAAATCCGCGACGACGTCTTCTCTGGTTGCCGTGTTGACGTTGTCCTGGACGACCTGATCCGCCGGCGCCATGATGTCTTTAGAGATATCCATCGTCTTTTCGAACTGCGCGGCGCGTTCTTGCTCGCTCAAATTCGGATTGCGGCTCATCGCGTCCGATACGCCCAGCGCCAAGGTCGCGCCGGGGTTGGCGATCATTTTGAGAGCCGCCATGCCCATGCGCCCCGCCGAGCGGTCCTGAGCTTCCTGATAGGCGACCAATTTGTCCGCCAGCGCGCGCCGTTCGCGCGGGTCGCACAGACGCGCGATGCTTTCGGTCATGTAACAATGGATTTGGTCGCGGTTCAAGCGGTCGTCCTTCCAACCCTTGTCGCAGAGATGCGCCACGCGGGATTGAAAGGCGGGTTCCGCGGGCGGCCCCATGATGTCTTCCCAGACGGACTGCCGGAAACCGGCGCCGCGGTCGGAAGCCGCGAGGGCCCCCGCCCCGACGATGAAAACGGCGACGAGGCTGAAGGCGAACAGCGTGTTGCCGCCCGACGACGCCTCTCCCGGCCGCGGTTCGTCCGGCTCACGCGAACTCCCCCCTGACGACGCCGCCCGGCCGAGCCGTTTCTCGATATTTCCCGCCTCTATCCGATTTTTCGCCACGCCCCGCCCTCCTGACCGACAAAAGTATCCATAATGGTTTGGTGCTAACGTGAAGTAAAACGTGTGACCCGGGCGCCGCACATTCGCAGGAAGAGAGGGGTTTACGGGGCCCGGGGAGACGCATCGGGCCGCAATCGATGACCCCTCAAAAAAGACCTGACACCAACAAATCCTGTAATCAGTGTACTGTGGCGTGTTTCCTGCTCCGCCGCGACGCTGCGCCGACACGCAGTCGAATGTCAGGTATCCCTGGCAACGCTTACGACCAATCCTCGCATCGCAATCCTTCGACGCGTTCGAACTCGCGCAGATTGCCCGTCACGACGATAAGGCTCAGGCTCCGTGCGTGGCCGGCAATCAGGACATCGTAGCTTCCGATGCGCTGGCCTCGTCGCTCCAGGTTCGAGCGAATGTTGGCCGCGTGTTGCGCTGCGGCTTCGTCATATAACAAAACCTGAAGCCTTCCAGCAAACCGTTCCACTTCGCGCCGATTTTCGCCCGGGCGAGCCGATCGCTCGGCGCCATAGAGTAATTCCGTAAGCACTACCGAGGAGATCGACAAATCGTCGGGTATCGCATTGAATCTCGCGCCGACGCTTGGTGGTCTCTCGCGCAACACGCGAATGCAAAGGTTCGTGTCGAGCGCGTATCGCAACATCAAAAAGGTTCGCGCGTCTGATGCTCCGGCTGATCCCGGTCTGGCAAGTCGATTCCGGGAGAGGCGAAGAAATCGTCCCAACGCGCGTCCGCCGGCACAACAATCCGTCGCGCGCCGTCGCGGATGATGGTCACTTCCTGCACGCTTTCCGGGAAGGCGACTTCTTTGGGCAAACGCAAGGCTTGGGACCGATTGGACTTGAACAAACGGGTCGTCGTCATAGCCACCTCCTGCCGATTAAATTCGCCTCAAGAAAGGGATATGTCAAGAGTATATCCCTCGTTTGCCCTCATCGGCCCTTCGGCCTCCTTCTCCCGCTCACGGGAGAAGTCTCACTCCGCCGCCGCCTTGCGCTTCTTCGGCGCCCGCCGCTCCAGCGCCTCCTTCAGATATTTCCCCGTATAGCTCCGCGCGTTCTTGACGATCTCCTCGGGTGTGCCGATGGCGACGATTTCGCCGCCGCCGTCGCCTCCTTCCGGCCCCAGGTCGATGATCCAATCGGCGGTTTTGACCACCTCGAGATTGTGCTCGATGACGACCATGGTGTTGCCCTGGTCGACGAGTTCGTGCAGCACTTCGAGCAATTGCGCGACGTCGTGGAAATGCAGGCCGGTGGTCGGCTCGTCGAGGATGTAGAGCGTGCGTCCGGTCGAGCGCCGCGCCAGCTCCTTGGCGAGTTTTACCCGCTGCGCCTCGCCGCCCGACAGCGTCGTCGCCTGCTGGCCGACCTTCACATACCCCAGGCCCACCCGCTTCAGCGTCTCCAGCTTGTCGCGGATCGCCGGCGCCGCCTTGAACAGGTCGGCCGCCTCCTCGACGGTCATGTCGAGCACGTCGGCGATCGACTTGTCGCGATAGCGCACTTCCAGCGTCTCGCGGTCGTAGCGCTTGCCCTTGCAGACGTCGCAGGTGACGTAGACGTCGGGCAGGAAGTGCATCTCGATCTTGATCAGGCCGTCGCCCTGGCACGCCTCGCAGCGCCCGCCCTTGACGTTGAACGAGAACCGTCCGGCCTGATAGCCGCGCTGCTTGGCCTCGGGCAGGCCGGCGAACCATTCGCGGATGGGGGTGAAGGCGCCGGTATAGGTGGCGGGATTGGAGCGCGGCGTGCGGCCAATCGGCGACTGGTCGATGTCGATGACCTTGTCGAGCATTTCCAGCCCGTCGATGCGGTCGTGAGGGGCAGGGGGCTCGCTGGCGCCGTTGAGCTGGCGCGCCATCGCCTTGTAGAGCGTGTCGATGGTCAACGTCGACTTGCCGCCGCCGGAGACCCCGGTGACGCAGGTGAACAACCCGAGCGGGATCTTCGCGTTGACGTTCTTCAGGTTGTTGCCGCGCGCCCCCACGATGTTGATTTCTCGACCGGGCTGCGCCTTGCGGCGCTTGGCCGGCATCGGCACGAAGCGCACGCCCGACAGATATTGCCCGGTCAGCGAATTCGGGTCGGCCAGGATTTCCGCCGGCGTTCCCTTGGCGATGATCTGGCCGCCATGCACGCCGGCGCCGGGGCCGACGTCGACGACGTAATCCGCCGCCAGGATCGCGTCCTCGTCGTGCTCGACGACGATCACGGTGTTGCCTAGCCCGCGCAAGCGGCGCAGCGTATCGAGCAGCCGCGCGTTGTCGCGCTGATGCAGGCCGATCGAGGGCTCGTCGAGCACGTAGAGGACGCCGGTCAGCCCGGAGCCGATCTGCGAGGCGAGCCGGATGCGCTGGCTCTCGCCGCCCGACAGCGTGCCCGAGGCGCGGGCGAGCGTGAGATAGCCGAGCCCGACGTCGGAGAGGAAAGTCAGGCGGTCGACGATTTCCTTCAAGATTCGCTGCGCGATTTCGTTGCGCTTGGCGTCGAGCGCGCCGGGCAGGGCCTTCGCCCACAGCACCGCGTCCTTGACCGAAAGCAGACTGATTTCGCCGATGTGCTTGCCGTCGATCTTCACCGCCAGCGCTTCCGGTTTCAACCGGTAGCCCGAGCAGGCGTCGCACGGCGTCGAGGTCATGTAGCGCTCGATCTCCTCGCGCGACCACTCGCTCTCGGTTTCCTTGTAGCGGCGCTGGAGGTTGGTAATGACGCCCTCGAACGGCTTGCGCACCTCATAGGCTCGCATGCCGTCGTCATAGGACAGGCGCACGTCCTCGCCGCCGGAGCCGTGCAGGATGACCTGCCGCGCCTTCTCTGGGATCTCGCTCCAGGGTCTGTCGAGGCGGAACTTGTAGTGCTGGCTCAGGCCCTCGAGTGTTTGCAGATAATAGGGCGAAGACGACTTCGCCCAGGGCGCGATGGCGCCCTTGCGCAGCGACAGGCGAGGGTCGGGGACGATCAGCGTGGCGTCGACCGTCAGATGCGAGCCGAGGCCGCCGCAGGCCGGGCAGGCGCCGAACGGGTTGTTGAACGAGAACAGCCGCGGCTCGATTTCCGGAATGGTGAAGCCCGAGACGGGGCAGGCGAATTTCGACGAGAACAGGATACGGTCGGGCGCGCCGCCCCCTGCCGGCGCCTCCGCGAACTCCACGATCGCCAGCCCGTCCGCCAGGTCGAGCGCGGTCTCGAAGCTTTCCGCCAGCCGGCTGCTGATGTCGGGGCGCACCACAAGGCGATCGACGACCACTTCGATGTCGTGCTTCAGTTTCTTGTCGAGCGCCGGTGCGTCGGCGATTTCGTAGAACTGGCCGTCGATCTTCAGGCGCTGGAAGCCGCGCTTCATGAATTCGGCGATTTCCTTGCGATACTCGCCCTTGCGGCCGCGAATGACCGGCGCCAGCAGGTAGAGGCGCGAACGCTCGGGGAGCACGAGCACCCGATCGACCATCTGGCTGACCGTCTGGCTCTCGATCGGCAGGCCGGTCGCGGGCGAATAGGGAATTCCGACGCGGGCCCACAACAGCCTCATGTAGTCGTGAATTTCGGTGACCGTGCCGACCGTCGAGCGCGGGTTCTTCGAAGTGGTCTTCTGTTCGATGGCGATCGCCGGCGAAAGCCCGTCGATCTGGTCGACGTCGGGCTTCTGCATCATCTCCAGGAACTGGCGGGCATAGGCGGAGAGCGACTCGACATAGCGACGCTGGCCCTCGGCGTAGATCGTGTCGAAGGCGAGCGAGGATTTGCCCGAACCAGACAGGCCGGTGAACACCACGAGTTTGTCGCGCGGAATGGTCAGGTCGACGTTCTTCAGATTATGCTCGCGTGCGCCGCGCACGGTGATGGCGCGGCCGCCGAACAAAGCTTCGAACGGGGCCGGCGCCCGGGACGTCTTGGATTTCACGCTTGCGGTTGCGGGTTTAACGGTCGCCATTTCGGCCTTCATGAATTTCGCGGCGAATCGCGCGGGATGGGCTTGCGGCCCGCGTCAGCCGATGCTAGAACAAAGGAAGAACATTAGGAAGGCCCCCTATTATGTAGTGCGAAACGCGCCAGCGCCAAATGTCGGACCTGCGCGTGGGCTGTGGACAAGTTACGGTTTCGACGGGTCGGGGGTTCGCTTCCCCATGTTGAAGGCGAGTTCGCTTGCGTCTGCGCGGCGACTGTGGTTTTGCGAGGACCCTCTCTCCGGCGGGAGCGGGAGTCAGATCGAGAGTGAGGAGAAGCGGACATGGCGGGCGTCAACAAGGTCATTCTGATCGGCAATCTGGGCAAGGACCCGAAAGTCGCCAATCTGCCGTCGGGCGACAAGGTCGTATCCTTCACGCTGGCCACGTCCGAGACATGGAAAGACAAGAATACGGGCGAGCGTCGCGAGAAGACGGAATGGCATAACGTGGCCGTTTTCAATGAAAACATCGGCCGCGTTGTCGAGCAATATTGCAAGAAGGGGACGAAGGTGTACCTCGAAGGGCAAATTCAGACCCGCAAGTACACCGACCAGTCCGGTGTTGAGAAATATATCACGGAGATCGTCCTACAGCGCTTCCGCGGCGAATTGACCTTGCTCGACTCGCGCGCCAGCGGGGGCGAGGGCTATTCCGGCGCCGACGAGCGCCCCTCCGGCGGATTCGCGCGTTCCGCCCCGGCCGAGCGTCGCCCCGCGCCGGCCAGCAGCGCTTCCGGAATGGGCGGCGGACGCGATCTCGACGACGACATTCCGTTCTGATCCGGGTCGTCCCGATTACTTTTGCGGATGGGTTTCGAGCGCGCGCCGCATCACGGCGCGCGCTTTCGTTGGCGACGAAACGGGGTCGGAGCCGAGGCTGTCCCGCTGCGAGAGGGATCGTTTTTACCACCTCCAACGCAAAGTAACAGCGCGAACACCATTATTTAACCCCTTTTCCGACTATTTACCTTGTATTTTTTAACCAACCTTTGGATTCATTTTAATCAATACTTAGGCGGGCCCGCAAAATTGCGACCGACGCGGCCGGCGCTCCGGGGTCGTCGGCGCGGCGCCCCAGAATCCAGGCAGTATATTGATTTCAAACGGCTATTCTAGGCAGGAAGCCAGCGCGAACGAGAGCCGGAATCGTGGTTGGATGGCCTTGAAGTCCCCTAATTTCCATTAAGGTTATTGAGTTTTAACGCCTTTTACAACTTTTTCTATAGTGTCCTCGGCTTATACTTGGGCCAAGCGAAAGGCGTTCCGCGTCTTTTGGCGAGTCCAACCCGCGTTGAAAAGAGCTGAATATGCTTAAGTGGACACTCTCCGCCCTATGGCTCAGTCTAACGCTTGCGATCGTTCTGGTGGCGCTGACGCCAATCACGGTCGAAGCCCAATTCGCGCTAGCCGCGACGATCCTTTGCGCCCTGGTCGTGCTGAGGCTGATCAAGCTGAACACGCATTATCGTTATATTTACCTTGGGCTCAGCCTCCTCATCGTCGTGCGCTACTTCGCGTGGCGGTTCTTGTCGACGATCCCTTCGTCGGACAATCTGCTCAACTTCATCCCGGCGATAATCCTGCTCGGCGCTGAAGTCTATTGCCTGGTGATGTTGCTCACCAGTCTGTTCGTAATCCTCGATCCCATCACCCGCGAGACGGTTCCTTTCACGGATCGCGAGGCGCCCACCGTCGATGTGCTCGTTCCGTCCTACAACGAAAGCGACGAACTGCTGGCGGTGACGCTGAGCGCGGCGCTGGAGATGGATTATCCCGCGGGCAAGATGAATGTCTACCTGCTCGACGACGGCGGCACCGATCAGCGCATCAACAGCTCCGATCTGGTTCTTGCCGACGCCGCGCGCCAACGCCGCGAGACGCTGAAGAAGTTGTGCGTCGAACTCGGCGTCCACTATGTCGCTCGCGACCGTAACGAAGGCGCCAAGGCTGGCAACCTCAACAATGGCCTGACGGTGTCGAACGGCGAGCTCGTCGCGGTGTTCGACGCCGACCACGCGCCCTCCCGCGAATTCCTGCGCGAGACGGTCGGTCCGTTCCTGCGCGACGCCAAGATGTTCCTGGTGCAGACCCCGCACTTCTTCCTCAACCCGGATCCGTTGGAGCGGAACCTGCGCACCTTCTCGACGATGCCGTCCGAGAACGAGATGTTCTACAGCCTCATCCAGCGCGGTCTCGACCGTTGGAACGCTTCGTTCTTCTGCGGCTCGGCGGCGGTGTTGCGGCGCGAGGCGGTCGAGCAGGTCGGCGGCTTCGCCGGCGCCTCGATCACCGAGGATTGCGAGACTTCGCTCGAACTGCACGCTCGCGGTTGGAACAGCGCCTTCGTCGACAAGCCGATGATCGCAGGGCTCCAGCCCGACACTTTCGAGGCGTTCGTCGGTCAGCGCACCCGCTGGTCGCAGGGCATGCTCCAACTGCTGCTGCTGAAGAACCCGCTGTTCATGCGCGGTCTCACGGTGGCCCAGCGCGTCGCCTATCTCTCCAACATCCTCTACTGGCTGTTCCCGATCGCGCGCACCATCTTCCTGCTGGCGCCGATGTGCTTCATCTTCTTCGATCTGAAGATCTACGTCGCCAACCGTCAGGAATTCCTCGCTTATACGGTCCCCTACATGATCGCCGCGATCATGCTGCAGAACCACAACTTCGGTAACCTGCGTTGGCCGTGGATCTCGGAGATTTATGAATACGTTCAGTCGCTTTACCTGATCGGACCGGTGTTCTCCGTCTTCCTCAACCCGCGCAAGCCCTCGTTCCGCGTCACCGCCAAAGGGCAGACGCTGCAGAAAGACGGCCTCTCCAGCCTCGCCCGTCCGCAGTTCGTGATCTACGGCCTCGTGGCGCTGAGCGCAGTCGTCCTCGGCTACCGTTGGTTGGCTGAACCCACCGAGCGCGATCTCATCAGCGTCGTCGGCTTGTGGACCCTGCTGAACTTCACGTTGACCAGCATCGGCCTGGGCGTCGTGTCGGAAGTCCGCGAACGCCGCACCAACCCGCGCCGTGAACTGGCGCGCCAAGGCAGCGTGCGCTGGACGGATGGCCGCCTGACCAATGTCTTGATCGACGACGCTTCCACCAGTGGCGCTTCCATGCGCTTCGCGGTCGAGGAGGCCTCCAGCCTGCAGCCTGGCGACGCCGGTCTCATCGGCCTCGCCCAACCTTGGAATGGCTTCGCGGTCGTCTCGGTCGCCTTCGTGATCCGTAGCCGCGGCCGTCACGGCGGGCATTCGGTGATAGGCGTCGAATTCACCGGCACGCTCGCCGAACGCGCCAGGTTCGCCGCCGCGCTGATGTTCTCCGACTTGAGCGAACTGCGCAAACAGCGCTCGAACCGCAACGTCGACAAGGGCGTCATCATGGGCTCGCTGCAAATCATCTCGTGGGGTCTTCGAGAATCCATGCGCGGCCTCAGCTACATCGGCCGCAAGGAAAACCGCGCCGAGGTGGGTGTTACGCCCCGGCGCCAGGATATCCCGCTCTCCTCGAACGTTCGGAAGGTGTGATCATGCAACATCGTCTTGCTCTCCCCCTGATTGCGCTCTTGAGTTCGAGCGCCCTGTACCCGGCCTCTGCGCAGACATTCTCGCTGACCGCGCCGGCCGCGAAGACGACGACGACGACGGCGCCCGCCGCCGCCGCCGCCGCCGTCACCACCGAAACCGAAATCCGCCGGGTCGCGATGGCTGGCGACGGTGGCTTCTTGCAAGGCGAATACGCCTCGCGGGAATGGCCGCTGTACATCAAACCCTCCGAGGTCGGCCGCGCCAAGGCAATCCAGATCGGTTTCGCGGCCTCGGTCTCGGCCTCGCCGAACCTGTCCCGCCTGCATGTCTTCCTCAACGATCGGGCGATCGGCGACATCGAGGTCAAGGGCGGCGAACAAGGCGCGATCCGCAGGCTGGAGATCGATCCGGTCCTGCTTTCGCCCGGCGCCAATTCGGTTCGCGTCGAATTCGAGAGCGTGCATCGCGTCGATTGCAGCCCCGAGGCGACTTACGAACTCTGGGCGCGCATGGATCCGACCGCGACCGGTCTCGTCCTCGCGGCGTCGCAATCGGCCTCCAACGCCACGCTTCGCGACGTGACGGATCTGCTCACGGTGCACACCTCGGCCGAGGGCGTAACCCCGATCTACGTGCGCTCGCCGTCCGCTCCCGATCCCAAGAGCGCGGAGCGTCTCATCCGCGTCGTCAATGCCCTGGCGCGCAATCTACACCTGACCAATCCGGTCGTCACCCTGGGCGCGCCGCCCAAGGGCGATGCCGGCCTCGAAGTCGCGATCGACACCCGTGATCAACTGGCTCGTGAGCATGTCGACCTCACCACCCGCGATCGCATCTCGGTGACAGCCGAAGATCCGCGTCCGCTGGTGCTGCTGACGGGCGCTGACGAAGGCGCCGTCGACCAGCAGGCGGCCGGATTGGTGGTCGAACTCGACCGCCTCGCCCTCTCGGGTTCGGCCGCCGGCATCCGCGCCGCGACCCAGGTCAGCGGACGCGCGATCGACGGCGACACGACCGTCAAGCTCGGCGAACTCGGGCTTACTGGCGGCTCCGGACACGGGCGCCGCTGGGATCGCAGCGTCAACATATCCCTGCCGCAAAACTTCGTCGCCAGCGTCTATGAACAGGCGACGCTGCGGCTGAGGGGCGCGGCGCCGGGAGGCCTGCTCCCGGGCAGCGACCTGCGCGTCAGCGTCAACGGCGTCGGCGCCGCCAGTCTGGGGCTTTCGGGCGACGCGCCGGTCGATCTCGACGGCCAGGCGTTGACCCTGCCGTTCTCGCTGTTCCACCCCGGCGTGAACCGTCTGACCTTCGAGGCCGTGACCAGCACGGCCGAGGACGCCCATTGCGATACCGGCAATCGTCGCCAGCGCCCGTTGGTCCAATTGTCGCCGGACACGACGCTGTCGTTCCCGCACTTCACCCGGCTGCAGGTTGGCCCGGAAGTGTCGCGCATGCTCGCCGTGCGCAGCGCCGCCGGATCCGATCGTCTGCATGCCGCTCTGCTGCGGCCCGACGCCGATTCCCTCGGCGCCGCGATGACGATGTTCGCCAACCTCGCCGTCCAGGGACGGCAGGCCGACATCGACTTGACTTACGGCCGGCCGGCGACGTTCGATCAGTCGGGCATGGTGTTCGGCCCCACCTCGGACGTTCCGCGCGAATTGAGCCGGACCTTCGACGGACTCTACGTGCAGAGTTCCGAACGGACTTACGAGATCGACGACGCGGATGCCTCCGCATCGGGTCGATCGGTCGACGAAATGCGGCCGATGACGACCGCCGACGGCGCGGGCGGCCATTCCTTCTGGGTCAAGATCGTCCGCGATCTCAGATGGGTGGGCTTCGCCTTCGACGAGCCGGGCGCGCGCCACAAGCTGATCGTCCGTCCCGACGACGTGATCATCGCCGACGCGCCGACGACGGGCTGGGGCGTCGTCCGCGCCGGCATCGCGATCCCGACGATCGCCACCGCGCCCAAGTCCTGGGTGGTCGTCGCCTCGGATACCAATGAGCAACTGGCTCACGGCATGACGGCGCTCGCCGCCAATGGCCATTGGGACGGCTTCAGCGGTCAGGCCTCGGTGTTCGAGCCGAGCACCAAGCGTGTCGCTTCGCTCTCCCAGGGCCACATGTTCTACGCGCTGCCGTCGGATTGGACGGTCGCCGACCTTCGCGACGCCCTGGCGATGGTCTTCTCCGATCACGTGGTCGCCTATGTCGGCGTCCTCATCCTGCTGACGGCGATACTCAGCGCGGTGACGGTCGGATTGCTCAACCAGCGCCGCGTCGAACCCTGAGCCAGAAACAGGGGGCCGGATCGTCTCCGGCTCCCTCGCGCAGAGCGCGACGCGCTTTGCTCCGCAATTGAATCTTCAAGCTTCGCGGCCAAGCTTTCGGCGCCGTCCTCGAAACGGAGATATCCGTCATGTCCGTCAAACACATGCTTCTGGCTTGCGTGTTTGCGCCGCTCGCGATCGGCGCCGCCCGAGCCCAAGACTGGAATGCGACTGCTAACCCCGCCCCGCCCCCGATCCCGGCTCCCGCCGCGACCCCCACGTCGAGCTTTGCCCCCAACGCCACGACGGTGACCGCGGCCAAGTCAGACGAGAAGGGACCGGAGCTCAACGCCTTGCGCTATTATGCGCACGGCCGCGATCTCAACCGCGTCGCCGCCGAGATCCGGCGCATCAAGCTCGACTATCCCTCCTGGACTCCCCCTGAGGATCTCTATGCCGACGAGAAGCCCAGAGTCGACGAACAGCCGCTCTGGGATCTCTACCTGAAGAAGGATTACGCGGGAATCGACGCCAAGATGGCGGAGATGAAGGAGGCCAATCCGGCATGGACGCCTACCCACGATTTCACCGACAAATTCGCGCACGCCAAGGCGTTGGCCACGATCATCGCCAAGTCCGACGACAAGCAATGGAACGACGTCGTCGAAACCGCGACCAACCAGGACGGCCTCGTCAATTGCAACGAGATCGACCTCGCCTGGCGCATCGCGGAAGGGTTTGCGCGCACTGGCAACGAGGCCCGGGCGACCGACATTTATGGCTTCATATTGAACTCCTGCACCAATGCGGCCGCCCGCATGGGCACCGTTCAAAAGGCTTCGGACGTTCTGACCGACCCCGCCAAAGTCGATCAACTGATCGCGATGGGCAAGAAAAAGCCCGACGGGACGAATGAATTCGCCTCGATCGTCGAGGGCCGGATCCGCGCCGACCTCGGCGAATTCGCGGCGGCCAAGTCGACGACCCCGGTCGCCCCGGAGCGCCTCGCCGCCTTCGAGAAAACGACGACCGCCAGCAAGAAGTCCGAGGACGCGCTGCTGCTCGGCTGGTATTATCGCAAGACCAAGGATCGCGAGAAGGCGCTCAACTGGACCCGCATCGCCTATCAGGGCGACGCCAACGTCAAGACCGCCGAGGCCTATGCGCTCGCGTTGCGCGAGGCCTACAATTTCGACGATGCCGAGAAGCTCACCTACGAATGGCGTGACAAGGGCGATCAGTTCCGCAAGCTCTACATCGACATCGTCTCGACCTCGATCACAGCGCACGGCCACGACGCCGAAATCATGCGCCGTCAGTCCGAGCAGGAGACGCTGGCGCAGGCGCCGGTGCAGAAGGAGCTGACCGGCAGCAAGGGCGACGTCTATGGGCAGGCGTTCGACCGGCCGATCGTCTATTGCGGCCCGCAACGACCGCTCACTCCGCCCGAAATCGAGCGGCTGAGCCGCTTCAAGGTCGAAGTGGAAACCGACAAGAGCGCGCTGGGCGGGCAGGCGATGGGCTGGCGCTTGTACGAGGCGAATCTGCCGACCGACGCCGCCTTCTGGTTCGAACATTCGATGGTCTGGGCGCCGAACGCGCCCGCCGCCGTCGGCTTGGCCGTCACCGCCAAGCGTTTTCACCAGTTCGGCGTCTATCGCTCGCTGCTGGCCAAATATGGCGCGACCTATCCCGAGTTGCTGGCGCTCAACGGCAAGCAGCGCAATTGCATGACCGATCAGGGCGGCGTCGCCAACGGCGGCGCGGCGGCGCCAGGAAGGCTGTTCTCGTCGTTGTCGGCGCTGATCGCCCCAACGGCCCCCGTGGCCGCGACCAATGGTTACGCGTCCCAGACGAGCGCGCTGGCGCCGACGATGGGCTCGGCGCCGACGGTCCCGGCTACCACCGTTGCGCCGACCGCGGAGTTCGCGGCCCCGGTCGCGACCGTCACCGGCGCTTACGCGCCCAAGGACCCGAACGGCCTGCTGACCCCCTCCGACGTCAACCCGGCCGAAATCCGCGCGGCGGCCGAGACGCCGGAGCCGACCTATGCGACGCCTCGCCATCATTACGTGCATCGCTATCATGCGGCGCCCCGCATGGTGACGATGCCGCAGCCGACTCGGGGCCTGTTTGGCTTCTGATCCGGGATTTGCGCGGCGCTCGACGGCGGGGGGTCGCTTCCCCCCGCCTTTTTGCGCTATGGGATCGTGCTCCTATTCCTGAACTGGAGCGCGCCTTGAGCCCCCTGGACGCTATTTCTGTCGTCACGATCGATGGCGAAAGCCATACCTTCGGCGATTTCGCCGGAAAATTGACGCTGGTCGTCAACGTCGCCAGCAAATGCGGCTTCACCCCGCAATATCGCGGGCTGGAAGCTCTGTACCGCAAATTCAAGGATCGCGGCGTTGCCGTCCTCGGCTTTCCCTGCAATCAGTTCGGCAAGCAGGAGCCCGGCTCGGCCGACGAAATCCAGAGCTTCTGCTCGCTGAGCTACGACGTCACGTTTCCGATCTTCGCCAAAGTCGAAGTCAATGGCGCGCGCGCCCATCCTCTGTTCAAGGCGCTGAAGAAGGAAGCGCCGGGCATCCTGGGCAGCGAGGCGATCAAATGGAATTTTACCAAATTCCTGGTCGACGATTCCGGCAAGGTGTTGAAGCGCTACGCGCCCACGGACTCGCCCGAGGCGATCGGCGAACAGCTGGAGAGCATGGTTTGAGGGGAGGGCGGGGGCGGCCACTCCCCGGACCTCATCCCAAGGCGCCGCGCTTGCGCGGGCGCCGCCGCCCGATTTGAATTAGATGGCTCCCCCAGCGGCTCTTCTTCTGACTTTTTCGAGGTCAACCCGGTAAGCACGGCCCTTCGCGTCAAAGGGCGACTTGAACGTGAAAGCGTCGGATGCAGGCCCACGGTCATGCAGCAGCTCGAACTTGGTGACGGCTTCGCGCCAGTCCGGCAAATGCCCTTCGGAAACCCACCAGAGCACATAGGGTGGCCAGCTCTTCGGCAGAAACCACTCGGACGCGCGCCGCATCGCTTCGGCGTGCACGCCGGAACAGGTAAACGCCATGAGGCTTTCGAGATCGACCCACAGCGACAAGGTAGAGGGCGCGAAACCATCACCACGCTCGATATAAAAGCGTGGATATACTTGCATGCCCCAGCTCTCGCGGTCGACCTCACCCGCATAGCCGGCGCGGCCGATGAAACCGGGCGCTCGCTCGACGGCGTCAAGGTTCGCGAGCTCGCGATCACGGAAGCCCTGATTGCTCTGGCTCTCCGCGCGGTCTCGAAACATTCCAAAATTGTAGATCGCCAACCGCATGCCGCAGGTATTTCACGAGTCAGCATGGGCCGCAAAGGGTCGATGGTACGCTTTGCCAGCCTCACGCCAGTGGGCGCTATCGGTAAGGTTTGAACCACTGGACAGGCCGCGGCCGACCCTCACACGTCGCCCCAGACCTCCGTCGCGATTTCGACGCAGCGCGCCAGCTTCACCCACTGGTCGGCCTCGGTGAGGTCGTTGCCGTGGGCGGTGGAGGAGAAGCCGCATTGGTGGCTGAGGGCGCATTGCTCGAGCGGCACATAGCGCGAGGCCTCGTCGATGCGGCGCTTCACTTCGTCCTTGGGCTCGGCAGCGGCCTGCTTGGAACTCATCAGGCCGAGCACGATGGTCGCGCCCCTGGGCGCGAAGCGCAGCGGCGCGAAATCGCCGGAGCGCTCGTCGTCGTATTCGAGGAAGAAGCCGTCGATCTTCATCTCGTTGAGCAGGATTTCCGCCACCGGCTCATAGCCGCCCTGGGCGACCCAGGCGCTCTTGAAATTGCCGCGGCACAGATGGACGGAGATCGTCATGTCCTTCGGGCGTTCCCGGATCGAGTCGTTGACGAGTTTGCAATAGAGGTGGACCAGCGCGTCCGGGTCGTCGCCCCGGGCCTGGGTGCGCTCGCGGATCGCGGGGTCGCAGAGATAGGCCAGATTCGTGTCGTCGAGCTGCAGATAGCGGCAGCCACGGGCGGCCAGATCGTTGACCTCGGCGCGATAGGCGGCGGTCAGGTCTTCATAAAAATCCTCCAGGCGCGGATAGACCTGCGCCGAGATCGCGTCGCGGCCGCCGCGGAAATGCAGCATCGACGGTGCGGGAATGCAGACTTTTGGCGTCCGCGTGACGATGCCCTTGAGGAAGTCGAAATCGGCGCCCTGGATCGGCGTCGAATGCTGAATCTTGCCCTCGACATGCATGGTTGGCGGCTTGAACCCGACCGCCGTGCCGTCGCTCTTGCGGAACGCCGTCGAGAACTCGCCGTAATGGGTCTCGATGCCGTCGAGCTTTTCGAGGAAATCTACGTGAAAATAGGTGCGGCGGAATTCGCCGTCGGTGATCCCCTTCAGGCCGACGTTCTCTTGCGCCTTGACCACTTCGCGAATGCATTCGTCTTCGACGGCGTGCAGTGCCTCGGCGGGCAGCGATCCGGCGAAGAATTTTTCCCGCGCGTCGCGCAGACGGGCGGGGCGCAAGAAGCTGCCGACGTGGTCGGCGCGGAACGGCGGACGGAGCATGGTTTCCTCCTGGGTCTGATTTTGGCGGGCAGCGTAGCAGAATAAGTTGAGCGCACAAGCACGGGCGGTCGCGCGGGGGATGATATAGGGGAATCGCCAACGGCGGAGGCGGATATCGGTTACGCCGCCACTTTGCCTAACCCCTCATTTCAGGCTTCGGTCCGTGTCGGCGGGGTCGGGGGCTCTTGGAATTGTACCCCTACCCTGAACCGCGCGCGTCAGTTTGCCACGGCCTCAGGGGTCCCCTTGTGGTTGATCGCGGGCCACGCGTTCGCCGCGCGGTAGAGGTGAAACGCGTCAGCGAGAGTTTGATTGAACCCCGCAGGGGGCTCATGCGGTCAGCGTCTGCATGAACTTCGTCCAAATGAGCGGTTCAGCCATTTTCCACGTCAGCTTGGGCACGGACCGTGAATCGGGAAGCGCCTGCATGGCTTCGAGGAGCCGCAGCGCATCCTCGCGTTTCAAGTCGACACGGTTGCGTAGCAAAGTTTCACATAGAGAGGCTGCGTCCGAAGAACCGCCCGCATGACGGCCGGAAAGGGTTTCGAATGTCAGTTCTTTGAAAAAAGTGGCTCGCGCGAGATCGAATAAATTATCCGCAGTCCTTTTATCGATGTCGCCACAATCTCTGGCTTGGTCTATTGTCGCAAGCACGTTGACGAGCGCTTCGGTCAACGGAAGAAAGCCAAGCTCTGCCGGTCCATGAAGTTGCGCGACATCCGAGTCGTCGACCAGTTCTTCGTTCGCGTAGCGCTCGAAAATCTTGCCGACCCCGATCATTCCGAAGGGCGCGCATTCGCAGGCCCGCAAGGCGCCGAGACTTCCGCCGCCCAGCACCGTGAGCCCGTTCTGGATGGCCCACAGTATTTCCTTGTGCCACGGAGCGGCGATATCTTCATAACGTCCATCAACGAGGCCAATTACGCTTGCCCCATCGAGAACGGCCTTGGCTATGTCCCCCTGCGCCGCAGGCGGACGACAGAGGAGACCGGGAAAATTTTCGATGCCTTCATCTTGAATCAAACCGAACAGCGTTGGACCGACAAAGACGACTTTCAAAGATTCGCCTCCGCAAAAGCGAATGCGCGCGGTCCGAATTGCCGTTCGCGATCACCACTGGGGTTTTCCAACCCGGGTACGAGGACTCGGCAGACCGCGAAACCCCGGTCTCCGCGCTCCAATGGCACGACGATGACGGAGTCGATTCCGGCGGCCTTGAGCCGATCGAGCAACTGAAGCAGAAATTCTGAACGGTCGAAAGAAGCCATGCCCCCGAACCTGGAATGGCGTTTCGGGGACGCGCGAGGATATACAAGCAGTGACGGATCGAGAACCTCGCGGTACCGGCGCGGATCAAAATCGTCGCGCGCGGCCGAAATCGTCGTAAGTCGCGTCTGGGCAGCTTCAGTTACGGCGCGCAGGGCGGCGCGAATGGCAACGGGATGGCAGCCCCATCCGCTCGACAAGTCGAAATGCCGCCAGGTTTCTTCGCGGTCATCAGCGGGCGGCGAAAGAAAGGCGCCAAAAACCGGCGTATCGGTGTCGCAAGTAGCGTCAAACAGTCGCAATTGCAGATCTGCTTTGGCGATGGTCGCACATAGACGGTTCAATTCGCCGTCGTCAAAAGACGCCGGGTCAACGCACCGCGCCGCGACATCGTCATCGTCACGGAGCAGCCACAGCGCCATCGCATCTCTCTCGATGCGCTCGCACAATCCATGCAGCATCGCCTCCCAAATCGTGTTGCCGGAAGCGAGGCCATCGGAGGTTTGCCAATAGCGCGTCGGGCTGCTCGCGTCGGAGAAGGTCACGGCCTCGTATGGCACCAGGACGGATTGACCGCTCAGAAGGTCGCTGCCCGAAAGCCAGGCGACGGCCTCGTCATCGGCGATACGACGGCCCCCCTTGCGCAGCAGGACGTCGATGCTGTCGACGACGACGCCCTCCGACGTCAACTGGCGGCGCGTGGCGCGCCGCGCCGGCAAATCCGCTCGTTCCGCTGTCGCAATTTCGACTGCCTCCATCAGTGCCGACGCCTGGGCCGAAGGGTCGTCAATTCCCTTGCCTTGGGATTGGGCGAGCGTCTTCGCGTTGGGTCGGATCGCGGACCATACGGGCACCCCAACGTGGTCCAACCCTGTGACCCGCGCCAGCCGCGTGATACCGAACTCCGACATCATGCCACGCATATAGGATACCGTCGCCGACGGATGTCGGCGACGGTCGCTGTAAATCGAGCCCCCTGTTGTTCCGGCCTCAACGAGCGAAAGAGGCTCAGAATTGTCGAGACGGATCACAGCCTGATTTACCCGCTCAGCGAACCGGTCCGAACCAGGCGTGCGCGGCCGCATCCGCCCTGACCTTCAAGCCAATGCCACCATCGGTTCTCTTGCTTGTTTCGCTGGGCTTGGTCGAAGCCTCGCCAGCCAGCTTGGTCTTACGCGCGAGTCTCTGATGGCTCTCGAGTTCATTTGTCTTAAGCATGATGTCCACTTTCCCCAATATGCGTTGACGTTCATCAAGCATCTTGAAATCCGGCCTCACGATGGCCTTCATAAAAATGCTCAATGTCGACTTTACTTACAAACGGTCCAGCATCTATCCACTTACTCAAGCTGAAATCCGGAACCGCTTCCTTCGCTTTCCGCATAAAATAGTTAGCCTCCTCTCTGTTGCCAAGAAGCGCTTCATTCGCCGCCCGCAATTTGTAAGCTGGGGCGGGAAATTTCATTTTCTTTATTTCTTCAATAGACTCTTTGTATTGCCCGGTCAAATATAGGCCCGTCGCCGCGCTCCATGACCGATAGTCATTGTGTCCTATCGAAACAATCTTCGTCGATCTCAGCAACCCGATCGCCTGTCTTGAATCGCCGCTCGAGATTAACGCATCGCAATAGTCAAATATCGCATTGGGTTCAAATGGCTGAAGTTCGCGAGCGCGACTCAAATATTTCAGAGCCAAATCCGGATCGCGCGAAAATTGCGCGATCATCCCGAGTTCCTTGTACAGCCAGTAATTGTCGGGATGCCGCTCCATCGCTTTGCGCGCAATTTCCTCGCCGGCATGGAGTAACCCGACATCCTGTCCGGCTCGCAGCACCCATTCCAGCCACAGTGTCCTGGATATCCCAGCGATAGCCCGAATCTGACTATCGTCGGCTTGCAGCGCAGTGCGAAACAATCGGCGCGCTCGCCGGATCGACGGGAGGTCGGCGACGGCGCTGGCCCTATTGGCCTGCGCGATCAGGACAAAGGTCGGCTGATTGAGTTCTGAAGTGTCCGCGCTGAGTTCAATCTGGTGATCTTCGATTTTGACCAGGATCGAACTCGCGATGCGTTGAACCAGTCCGTCGTAGTTCTCAGTGGAGAGCACAAAAGATTCTGCCCACAAAAGATCGCCTGACGGCACATAGTCCAGCCTGGAGGAAATACGGGCCCGACCGCCGTGGTGCACACTGACAGCCATGCGGTAGGGGTGGCCGCGCAGCGGCTGGACGAGATCCCGTCGCGACGCAATGTCGATCACGACTATGCGTGCGACGCGCTGCTGCCAAAGCTGTGCAATCAAGTCGTTCAGCAGGTGGCTGAAGGGACCGGTCTCCCGGATTCCCACACCAACTATCTCGTTGGGGACCAAAAGTATTGGTTCAACGAATGACTCGCTCGCTTCTCGGGTTCGCGTACTCTCGGCGCCCATTGCGGACGTCTCAGAAACAGGAAATCGTGCGCCTAGAGTATTTTGACGGATCAAGGCGCTCAAAAGGTCCTTGGTCTCCTGGGAGGGCTCGCAGCCGACGTCGGCTCTGAGCGTCTCCGTGAGGCGGGCGTAGGCCCGCCGCATGGCGACATTATCGCCGCGCGCCGCACAAATTCTGATCTGCGCTCTGTAACTCTCTTCCTCGGATGGGTCGACGGCCATGAGCCGAAGTGCGAGCGCGAGCTCCTTGTCTGGCGACGCCGCCAAGGATCGCGCGGCGAGAATTTTGCAGGCGCGTTCGGAAAAGGCGGCAGTCAGTTCGGTCCGCGCAGCATGAACCCAATGCTCAAAACTTGCAGATCCTTTGTCGCAACCTTCTAGCAACTCTCCGTCAAGTTGCTCTCCTATTTCGACGAACTCATCGCAATTGCCCTGTCTTATAACCAGCATTACGGAAAGCAGATCACATTCAACTTCGGCGAGGTTGAGCGACACTGACCTCGAGTCGATCGTGAACGGCGCCATGCCGGCGGATTGCTGCACTTTGCGCAACCGTGTCAGCAACGGTCTGAGGTTGGCTAGCTGCTGCGCGGTCGGAGGCTCTGGCCAAAGAAACTTCGCGATTTCCTCGCGATCAAGTGTCATTTCGGGCGCGTCGAGGATTAAATGGAGCGCAAGCGCGTAGGCTTTCTTCGGCAGGTCGAATCGGGTCCCCGCCGCGGCGCGGAGCGCCGGAGGTCCAATCAGTTTCAAGAAGCCTAGTTTCTGATCGAGCATGAAACTCTTCGCCGGTTGTAGCCGCTGCGAGGCCTCGCATATTATGAATTAAACAGCGGGGCGTTTCGTTGCAATAGCGTTCACTCTAATGGCGATCGTCGTGCAACGCGTTTTGAAACGCAGTTTGAAACGATATAATCAGTTTGTACATGTGATTAATCGGTGTTGCAACTAAAAGTTGCATCCTAAAAAATGCCAATTTTTGAGCCTCTTGAGACAATTCACGCCTGAAGGAATGGGCCAACGAAATGGAATTCTCTACCTAAGTCGACCGTGCTTTCCAGCAGCGCGGCGTTCAAATATGAACGTTTTTGGCTCATATCGGATTCCAGGGTCAGACATCCTGATCTCGCCCAGGGTTTAGGCCAATTTTCGGGAATTTGG
>Ga0302320_10006898_pt1 | contig 25098 bp, 17 predicted proteins | sample Bog_T0_3_FD_202130 | JGI IMG/M metagenome (GOLD analysis project Ga0302320, IMG submission 202130) | Peat permafrost microbial communities from Stordalen Mire near Abisko, Sweden - Bog_T0_3 | ecosystem: Environmental > Terrestrial > Soil > Wetlands > Peat | place: Sweden: Abisko, Stordalen Mire... | reverse complement strand
AAACTCCCCTCGCATGTTCTTCAGAAAATCGACGACAGGTTGCAGTCCGCGGCGAAGAAGAATGCAGCTCTCGATCTTAACTACTTTCAGACGTTGGCGGGCAAGCTAGAGTATGCCGATCTGCGTGAAGTTCAAGATGTGATTTTGAACAAATCGGGTTGGCCACATTTTCAGGATCGCTTCGTGAACAAAGAGACGCTTACCAAGCGATTCGATCAGCTTGCTGAGCTCCGCAATGGAATACGCCATAGTCGGACTGTAGATGAGGTCACGCGTAAGGAAGGTGAGGCCGCGAATCTGTGGTTTCAGCAGGTGCTTGGAAAATGATCGCTGACCTCAAGCCATATGCGGAATATAAGTCGTCAGCGCAGTCATGGCTGGGCAACGTGCCAAAGCATTGGACTGTGATGCCGAATCGAGCGATCTTTGCCGAGGTCAAAGACCGCAATCATGCTGACGAGGAAATGCTCTCAGTCACGATCACGCGAGGCATTGTTAAGCAGAAGGCGCTGCTTGCAGGAAGCTCAAAGAAGGATAGCTCCAATCAGGACAAGTCTGCCTATAAACTCGTTCAGCCTCGTGACATCGCCTACAACAAGATGCGAGCGTGGCAAGGGGCGATTGGCGCATCAACGCTGCGAGGAATTATCAGCCCAGCTTACGTCGTGATGCGTTTGCGAAATGCAGACGACTTGCCCCGTTATTTTCATCATCTCTACCGAACTCCACAGTTCGCAAAGGAAGCGGAACGCTGGTCCTACGGCATCACTTCAGATATGTGGAGCCTTCGTCCTGAACACTTTAGGATGATCTACACGCCAGAGCCTCCATCTGACGAGCAGGGTGCGATTGTGCGGTTTCTGGACTGGGCGAACGGGCGATTGGATAGGGCGATCCGGGCGAAGCGAAAGATCATTGCGCTGCTCAACGAGCAGAAGCAGGCCATCATCCACCGCGCCATTACACGCGGCCTCGTTCCATCTGCTCCCCTCAAACCATCCGGTATTTCATGGCTTGGCGACATCCCAGAACATTGGGACACGCCTCTCTTCGGTCGATTGCTAACAAAAGTTGAGCAGGGTTGGAGTCCTGTCGCGGCCGAGGGTGAGTTGGCATTGGATCAATGGGCGGTTCTAACGCTCTCGGCCGTAAGGCGTGGCGTGTTCAATCCCGCCGCGATCAAGCCAGTATCTCTTAATGCCAGCATCCCGACGGGAATTGAGGTAAACGACGGCGATGTGTTACTCACTCGATCGAACACGCGAGATAGGGTGGGCGACGTTTGCATTGTGCGCAACCCGAGAGCTAAAACCATCCTTTGTGATTTAATTTACAGGCTGCGGATCCGTACATGCGCAATCGCTCCGGAGTTTCTCGTCTATCAGCTATTGTCGACCGTGGGGCGTGGACACATAGAGCGGGATGCGAGGGGTTCCAGCGGAACAATGCCAAAGATCTCCCAGCGGCATATCAAGTCGTGGCGCATTTTGCTTCCACCCCTTGACGAGCAACAGAGTATCGTGGAAGTCATCGATGCCGATAGTGCGCCCGTAAACGCCGCTATATCTCGTCTCGAACGCGAAATCGAACTCCTCCGCGAATATCGCACTCGCATAGTCGCCGACGTCGTGACTGGTAAGCTCGATGTGCGCGAGGTCGCGGCACATCTGCCGGAGGAAGTCGCACCCGAAGCCACCGTCGAAGATGACGAACTGAGCATTGATCTTGAAGCCGTTGACGAGGAGGCAGTCGTATGACCACTGCATTCCGCAGCGTGGGCGTCTGGCCCGAAATCACCAAAGTCGTCCGAACATCCCGCCATCGCTGCTTTGCTGCCGTGGCGTACTTCGGCAAGGGGGCGAGCAAACAACTCCCGCTCCCGAAGGGGAGCCGCCTGGTTGTGGACGCCAGCGAGCGGGCGGTCGCAACCGGCCAGACCTGTCCGGCAGATCTAGCGAAGCTCCTGAGCCGCGGCGTGACCGTCTATAGCGTGCCGAACCTGCACGCGAAGGTCTTTGTCGTGGGCAAGGCCGCCTTCATTGGTTCTGCCAATGTCTCCAACAATTCCGCCAACACATTGATTGAGGCGGTCATTCGCACCACAGAGACCGGTGCGGTTGCCGCCGCCCGCAAGTTTGTGGATGACCACTGCCTGTACGAATTGACCCCCGAAGTGTTGAAGCAATTGGCGAAGCTGTATCACCCTCCGAAGATTCCCGGCGGGGGAAGGAAAGGCCAGCCCAGAAGAACCTCCAGCCGTCCGGAGATTCCGCGCCTGTTCCTCGCGAAATTGCGTTACGAGGATTGGTCAGAGCATGATCAGCAGCTCCATGACCAGGGCCTGTCCTTAGCAAAGAAGCAACGCCAGCATCCCCGCAGCTGGGAGCTGGATGATTTCCGCCACGCTGGAAAGTGCCCGTATCTAGCCGGTGATGTTGTGATTCAAGTCACGGATGAGGGTAAAGGAAAGTACCTGGTTGCTCCGCCGGGTAACGTACTCCATGTCGTCCGGTCAGATTCCGCCAGTAAGAGGCCAGTGTCGTTTATCTACCTGGAGCGTCCGGACCGGCGGCGTCGATCGGTACGCTCGTTGGCAAAGGCACTAGGGTGTGCCCAGAAGCTGCTGATCCGCGACTGCGTGGTTCGGAACCGGTCGTTTGCGCAGTCCCTGTTGAACACTTGGGCGGTCAATTCATGACGACAGACATCAGCGAGAAGGGACTGGAAACGCTCATCGTGCGGCACATGACCGGCACTAATGGCCTTGCCGTCGCGCCGGGTGCATTGCAGGAGAGGCCGGACGCCATCGGCACCGGCTACTTTGCCGGCAGCCCCAAGGATTACGACCGCGCCCAGGCGCTTGACGTGCCGCAGCTCTTCGTCTTCCTGCGCGCCACCCAGCCCGACGCCTTCAAGAAGCTGGCGATGACCGATGACGCCAAAGACATCAATCGCCTGAAGTTTCTCTCGCGACTCTCGGCAGAGATTGGCAAGCGCGGCGTCATCGACGTGCTGCGCAAAGGGGTTGAGCACGGGCCGGTGCACTTCGATCTCTTCTATGGGACGCCATCACCGGGCAATGCTAAGGCCGCGGCTCTGCACGCGCAGAACCGCTTCTCCATCACCCGGCAGCTTGCCTACAGCATGGATGAGACACGCCGCGCGCTCGATCTTGGCCTGTTCATCAATGGCCTGCCAATTGCCACCTTTGAGCTAAAGAACAGCCTGACCAAGCAGACGGTGGAAGACGCAGTTGAGCAGTACCGTCGCGACCGCGATCCGCGGGAGCGCCTGTTTGGTTTCGGCCGTTGCGTGGTGCACTTTGCCGTCGACGACAGCGAAGTGGAGATGTGTACGGAACTCAAAGGGAAGACATCGTGGTTCCTGCCCTTCAACAAGGGCTACAAGGACGGCGCCGGCAACCCTCCAAACCCTGATGGGCTGAAGCCGGATTATCTCTGGAAAGAAGTGCTCACACCGGCAGGACTGACCGACATTCTGGAGAACTACGCGCAGATTGTGGAGGAGAAGGACCCAAGGACGGGAAAGAAGAAACGAAAGCAGGTTTGGCCCCGCTACCACCAACTGGGCGTAGTTCGGAAGGCGCTGGCAGATGCGGCCGCCAATGGTGTGGGCAAGCGCTACCTGATCCAGCACTCGGCGGGCAGTGGCAAGTCGAACTCCATCGCCTGGCTCTCGCACCAGTTGATCGCCGTGAAGCGCAACGACAGGGAGGTTTTCGACTCGGTGATCGTGGTCACTGATCGTCGCATCCTCGACGACCAGATACAGAGGACGATCAAGCAGTTTATGCAGGTGCGCTCGACCGTGGGTCACGCCGAGCACTCCGGCGACTTGCGCAAGTTCATCGAGCAGGGGAAGAAGATCATCGTCTCCACCGTGCAGAAGTTCCCGCGGATCCTTGATGAGATTGCCTCCGAGTCAGGAAAGACCTTCGCGATCGTGATTGACGAAGCGCACTCCAGCCAGGGCGGTAAGACCTCGCAGGCTATGAGCAAGGCGCTCGGCGGTTTAAGCGACGCCGATGAGGGGGTGAAGGACCCGGAAGATACGGTGAACGAAGAGTTGGAGAGGCGCATGGCGGCGCGGAAGATGCTCACCAACGCCAGCTACTTTGCATTCACGGCAACGCCGAAGAACAAAACTCTGGAGATGTTCGGCGAGCCGCTGCCGCCAGACGCTGAGGGCAAGATCAAGCACAAGCCCTTCCATCCCTACACGATGAAGCAGGCGATTGAAGAGGGGTTCATTCTCGATGTGCTCAGGTCCTATACTCCGGTGAGTAGCTACTACAAGCTGGTGAAGAAGACGGAGGATGATCCGGAGTTCGACATCAAGAAGGCACAGAAGAAGCTTCGCCGGTATGTGGAGAGCCACGACCATGCGATCCGCTTGAAAGCCGAAATCATGGTGGATCACTTCCATGACAAGGTGCTGGCGGCTGGAAAGATCGGAGGCCAGGCGCGGGCGATGGTGGTGACGAGCGGCATTGAGCGCGCGATCCAGTACTACCACGCCTTCAAGGCATACCTGGCGGAGCGCAAGAGCCCGTATCAGGGGATTGTGGCCTTCTCCGGCGAGCACGAGTACGGCGGCGCCAAGGTGACCGAGTCATCGCTCAATGGTTTCCCGAGCAACGATATCGCTGAGATGATCCAAAACGATCCCTATCGTTTCCTGATCTGCGCGGACAAATTCCAGACAGGCTACGACGAACCGCTGCTGCATACCATGTACGTGGACAAGCCGCTCTCTGGAATCAAGGCCGTGCAGACGCTTTCCCGGCTCAACCGCGCGCATCCCCAGAAGCACGATTGCCTTGTGCTCGACTTCCAAGGAAACAGTGAGACGATCATCTGTGCCTTCCAGGATTACTACCGGACAACGCTGCTCGCAGAAGAGACCGACCCGAACAAGCTGCATGACCTGAAAGCGGCATTGGACGCCGCGGAGGTGTATTCGCCGGAGCAGGTTCAGTTGGTAGTGGAACTGTGCCTTGGGGGCGCAGAGCGTGACAAGCTCGACCCGATCCTTGACCGGTGCGTAGCGACCTATAAAGAAAGACTCGATGAGAATGGCCAGATTGACTTCAAGGGCAAAGCCAAGGTCTTCTGCCGCACGTACAGCTTTCTCTCATCGGTGATTCCGTACAGCAACGCGGAGTGGGAGAAGCTCTCGATCCTGCTCGATCTGCTGGTGCCTAAGCTGCCGGCACCGGAGGAAGAGGACCTCGCCAAGGGCATTCTTGAGGCGATTGATATGGACAGCTACCGTGTCGAGAAGAAGGCGGCGATGAGGATTGCGCTCGCCGATGGCGACGCTGAGATCGAGCCGGTGCCGACAGATAGCCACGGTCATAAGCCAGAGCCTGAAATAGACCTGCTAAGCAACATCCTCAAGACATTCAACGATCAGTTTGGGACGCTCTTCACTGACGCTGACCGGGTAGCCAGGCGCATTCGGGATGACATCGCGCCCAAGGTTGCGGCCGACGAAGCCTACAGGAACGCCAAAGAGAACACGCCGCACACGGCACGCATGGCTCACGATCAGGCTCTGGCAAAAGTGATGCAGCACCTCCTGAAAGACGACACGCAGGTGTACAAGCAGTTCGTAGAGAATGAGTCTTTCAAGCGCTTCGTTGGTGACATGGTATACACACTCACGAGCTTTTGATAAGAAGCTAGGTTGCCTTTTCCGTCCGCCGGTTCTTGGGTCCGAGAGGCCTGTTTTCGACGTTTCCAAGCACGCCCATCGGGTGTCCAGGGACTTCTTGACGGTGGTGATCGAGATGTGGTGGTTTATGGCGATGTCGCGGAGGCTGCGCCCGTCGGCTCGCTGATTCCGGATCGCGATCTCATTCAATTCGAGGGTGGCGACCTTCCAGAATCAGCTTCCGCTCCAACCCGGCGGTTGCTCCCCCAGTGTTTGGCGTCAGCCGCGAGGGCGCATTCGCGTGAACTCCGTAGGTAGCGCCTGAGCCAAATCTGCTCTTCAATTAGCAAACTAAAGCAAAACTTCCTACCGGCAGAGCAACGCGCAGAAACCCCGAAAACACACGAAGGAACTTCCATGAAACTTCACCGAAACCAATATTGTCCCATCCATCACTCCCGAGTCTGTTGCGGTAGGGAGGAAGCACCCAAGGCCCGACACCTGACAATGGGCGTCGAGCGCATCGACGACCCGAATCATCCCAGAGGATACCGGGAACTTCGCTCACCCGCGGAATTGCGGAAAGTGCTCACCCAGAAAATCTCTGCGCAACAAGGAAACTGCGGGATCTGCCACCTGCCGTTTATCGACTGCAAGGACATCGTCCCCGACCACATTGAGCCCAAGGGTATGGGAGCGGCAAGGCGCGATGACCACCCAGACAACATTCAGGCGGCGCATCGGCTCTGCAACCTCCTCAAGGGTTCAAGACGACCGAGGGTCGCATGAATTACTTACTCTTGATCCTCTTAGACATTTCTGCGTCCGACGACGACTGCCCCTACTTATCGATTGCCCGTAGGCCGCTTGAGGCCCTGATCGCGGATTGGTTGAGGCGGGGAGAAGAGATCAAATCGCTGCGAGCCCTCGTAGCCGGACAGATTTCATCCGGTTCCGGCAGGAGTTTGTCCACCCCGTTCGATGAAAGTCACTGAAGGAGAGCAGGGAGCCATTCCAAGAACTCTTCACAAACGTGCATATAAATGTAAACAGTATGAAAGGAAGTCTTTGTAGTATATGTAGATATAGTTGTAAATATATGACAATATATGTAATCATAATCCGCGAGAGGTGGACGAATGAGCGCACTGGCCTTTAAAGATGCCCGATCTGAGCGAGGGCTCACCCAGAGGGAGGTTGCTGCTCGTTTGGGAGTGTCCCAGTCCTACGTGGCACTGCTGGAGCGAGGAAAGCGCCCCTTCACGCCCTCGCTCGCCCGTAAGGCTGCCCGTTTTCTCAATCTTCGGCCCACTGCAGTTCCTTGCGACCGGCACCCTCGAAGCTCCCGCACCACCACGGATTCCCTGGTAAAGTCTCTCAGCGCTCTCGGCTATCCCGGATTCGCATACTTGAGGGCTGGATGGACACGGAATCCCTCGGAAGTGCTGGTCGAGGCATTGCGGCTGGATGATCTGGATTCCAGAGTAGCGGAAGCGCTTCCGTGGGTGCTTCTGAACTATCCAGATCTTGACCGCAATTGGCTGCTCCGGGAGGCTCGTCTGCAGGGCCTAACGAACAGGCTTGGATTTCTCGTTTCGTTGGCGCTTCGCCTCCTTGAACAGCGCGGGAATCAACAGTCGGACACTTACCGTGCGCTTCAGGAGCTTGAACAGTTGCTTGAACAGAGCCGCCTGGAGGCAGAATCAAGCCTCGGCCCTCGTTTGTCAGTGGCACAGCAGGAGTGGGTGCGGCAGAATCGTACGGAAGAAGCCAACCGGTGGCATGTTCTGACAACCTGGCGCCCGGAGCATTTGCAATATGCCTGAAACACCGATCAAACTCGCTCCGCACTGGCAGAAGTTCCTCGCCGAGGTCGACCAGCTCTTGACGGGCCCTGCACAGATCACTTGTATCGGAGGCTTCGTGATGACCGAGGCTCACGGGGCCTCTCGCAGCACAGGCGACCTGGATCTCATCGAATCCAACAGTCAGGTTGTCGAGGAGCTGCAGAAAATTGCTGGCGAAGGATCTGAGTTGCACAAGAAGCACAAGCTCTACGTCGAGTACGTCGGCGTCGTGACGATGCCTCTTGAGTTCAGCTCCCGATTAACCCTGCTACCACTTACTCTGGAGAAGCTCACGATCTTCGTTCCGGAGGTCTACGACCTGATTCTTTCCAAGCTGGAAAGGAATGGTCCGAAAGACCAAGCGGACGTTGAATTTCTCGCACAGAAATACGCCCTCAGCTACAACATCCTGCGCAAGCGGTTTGACGATGAGCTCGATTTCATCGCCAACCGGCAATACCATCTCGCGACCCTGGACAAGTTTTGGCGAGACTGGTTTCAGGAGTAGTTGCGAACTTCCAAATGGCGAGAGCGCCCCAGACCATCGCTGCCCCTGGGAATCCCTTCCTCCTGGAATCAAAGAGCGTTGTCAGACCGCTAACCTGAATCAAAGCAATCTTCCCAGAGCGACAATCTCCCCATCTCGCTAAAAGGACAAAACCTATGAAACCATCACACCTCGTTGAGGCGCTGCTCACCGCTGTGCCTCAAAACGTCCCTCTCCATATCTGGGGCGCCTGTGGCGTCGGCAAATCCCAGCTCGTCAAGCAGGTCGCGCAGCACTTGAAGCGCGATTTCATTGACGTACGCGCTGTCCAACTCGATCCAGTCGACTTCCGCGGCTTGCCTCGAATCAAGGACAACCGCACGGAATGGATCACCCCGAATTTCCTCCCCACATCGGGCGAGGGGATTCTCTTCCTCGATGAACTGACCTCCGCACCCCCGATGACCCAGGCTGCCTGCTATCAGCTCGTCCTGGATCGTGCGCTCGGCGATTACCGGCTTCCGGACGGTTGGTCGGTCCTCGCCGCAGGCAATCCCGCTTCCGAGCGTGGCGTCAGCTACTCCATGCCGCGCCCGCTGCTTAACCGCTTCCTGCATCTCACGCTGGAACCCGATCTCGGCGAGTGGTGCATCTGGGCCAGCAAGGCAGGGATCAGGCCGGAAATCATCGCGTTTCTTCGCTTCCGAACGGAGTTGTTGCACGACGCGGCCGTGCGATCTGGTGTCAATGCCTGGCCGACGCCGCGCTCCTGGGAAATGGTCTCGAAGGCGATGGACGGAATCGATGCGCGAAAGGCCAGCATTTCTGGGGAAGTTTACGAAATGCTGCTCATGCACCTGATCCAAGGTGCGGTGGGCGACGGCGTGGCTGCGGAGTTCATCGGATTCCTCAACCTCTTCCATACTCTGCCTTCCATCGACGAGATTCTCCTGAACCCCACAGGCGCGCCTCTGCCCAGCGATCCATCAGCACAGATCGCCATTGCCACGGCACTCGGGCGCCGCATCACCGATAGCTCGATTGCAAAGGCGAAGCTCTACCTGGAGCGCCTTCCCGATGAACTGCAGGTCCTGTCCATGCGCGACGCGCTGCTTCGTGACCGGGCCATAGCAACTACTTCGGAATTCACCCAGTTTGCGGTCACGCACGGCGATCTACTGGCGTAGTGGGTGGCTGGGCTGGGCTGGGACGCAATGGACTACTGGCACCCGGTACAATCCGTTGCTTCCAGCCAATCCCAATTCATCGCCGACTCAGCCCCTCCGGAGGTCAGCCCCACCGAAGTGGCCGAAATGCTCATTAGAAGGCCCCCAGTAAACAGCTCAAAACACGAGAGGAATGTTCCTAGCCACGGCTTGGCCTAAAAGGAGTGGGTTGCGGGCGCCATGGACCTAATAGCTACGAAATCTTCTATCGCTACGAGCGGAGATTTGTGACCTCCACGTTTTCCTTGTTCCTTCAGGATCAGTTGACCTTACCCTCGTACGCAGCCTACTCTGGGACGGCGAACCTACTCAGCTATGCAGGGCAGCCCAACCATTCGGGTGTATGTTTCTGCTTCTGATCTCCAGGCTGCGGGGACAGACCACTTCGCTCAACGGAGAGCTTCAATGTCACTACTGATCAAGAGCATATCCACTAATAGTGGGTTCCTTCAGAATGTAAAGGTGGACTTTTCTCCGAACCTAACTTGCATCATTGGAGCGCGCGGAACCTGTAAGTCTACGCTCGTCGAGACGATACGTTTCGTTTTCGATTCAGATCGCACCCGAGTTGCCGCATTGGTGGCGAACAGCGGTGGTACAGAATCTGAGAATAGAGGAATAATTGCTGCAACTCTCGGTGCGGGAACAGCCCGCTGCATCGTCACCTATTCCGAGAAGGACGAACCCATCCAGTACAGTATTGAACGCGAGATCGGGAGTGAGCCGCGCCTCCATAGAGATGAGGTGCGGGAGCACACAAAGCGGGACCTTCTGCACAAAATTGAGATTTATTCGCAAAGCGAGCTTCAGTTGATAGCGTCGGACGATCAACAACCGCTCCGACTGAGATTGATAGATCGGCCCAATATTGAAAAAGTTGAGGGCCTACGGACCGCACGTGCCACTCGCGTCGAGGACCTCCGCAAGATCGGGCCACAGTTGCGTCAACTTCGGTTTGAGGCTGCTCAGAATGCTACGAGCATACGGGAATTAGCGGCGCTGAGATCACAGCTGGCAGAGCTTCGAGGCGCACGGCCGGAGTTGTCGGAGAACTTGCAGGCGCAGCATCGCGCTTACCAAGAAAGACAGAAGACCGTTACGTCACTTCGCGAGTGTGCTGAGCTGGCCGGGCAGTTAGGCAATCAACTCTCGACAGCCTTCTCGATTGCAACTCGTCTGCACAGCTCTGCCGGTAGCCTGTTGAACGATGCCTCACGTTTGCCGGAAAGTGCTACAGCACTCTTAGCGAGGGAACTAGCACACATCTCCCAGCTGACTGATACGGCGCAACAGCTGAACTGGGCTGCTTTCAACGAAGCCGTAATGATCAGCGAACAGCACTTCGAGAGTGAAAACGAACCTTATTATGCTCTAAGAAAAGAGCAACAGGCCGTCAACGAGTCCCTAAAGCGAGAGGAGTCCATCCGTCGACAGATTGATCACCTAGAGCAGATACAAAGGCGCCAAGAACAGATCGAGTCTCAACTCGAGGAGCTACACGCAAACCGCAAGAATGCTCGTGCAGATATCGCCGAATTCTCGGACCAGATCTATCGCCTGAGACTAGCCGAAGTTGACGCGGTGAATGCCAGCCACGGTGAGGTAGTACTGCTCACGTTGGAGCCTGGAGCGCAGAGTCTCGACTATTCCCGAAGCCTCCAGCAACTGCTGGCCGGCTCCCGAATCAGGGGGCAGGACGATATAGCCCGTGAACTCTGCCAGCAAATCGCGCCTTCGGAACTGATAGACATTGTCGAAGGCGGCGATGCTGGAGCTTTAGCTGGGTCGCTGGATAGGGACATCGGACAAATGACGCGGCTTGTGGCATATCTCGCTGATCAACCAGATCTGTATAGCCTCGAAGGAGCGATATTCGAGGACCGGTTAGAGATCACAATGTATGACGATGGCCAGCCCAAGAGGGTGGAATCACTCTCGAAGGGGCAGAGGGCAACGGCCTTGCTCCCACTAATTCTCAGGGAAGCAGACTACCCGTTGATCTTTGACCAACCTGAAGATGACCTCGATAATAGCTTTATTTTTAAGTCCCTCGTCCAAGTAATCCGGAAACTAAAGTTAACTCGACAGCTGATCTTTGTTACGCACAACGCAAATATTCCAGTGCTCGGCGAAGCTGATGAAGTCATCGTCATGCACATGCACAGCCCAAGCCTGGCAGCAAGTCCAAAGGTCGGCACTATTGATGAGAGAAAGCTCGAGATCTTAGAGCTATTAGAAGGTGGACCGCAGGCCTTTGAAGAGCGCAAGCGCCGGTACGCGACGCTATTGGAGGAATAGTTGTGGAACTAGAAGGATTTCTCCAACTAGTTTCTTCCGCAGCGGCTGAGGCATTTCGCACTGCGCTGGCGGAAGTTAGATCCGTCGGTTCGAGTGGTGCGCCGGGCGACGTTGTGCAGCGGGTCATCAACGCGCTGTCTCAAAGTACATTGAACGCGTCCGACCGAACACACAGGTTGTCTGCCATTCTGTCCGCTCTAAGTCTCTCGCCAAAGGAAATGCGAGAGCTAGCCACGGAGGCGCGGAGACTAGATCCCGCGCTGAAAAACGCGCTGCTCCTGGCGCTTCCGCCCGAGTTTCGTCCGCTTCTTTATGGCCACCAGAGCGCCGCTAGTCTTTCGTCGAAAGCATCCATTGAACAGCACGCCCAACCGGCCGGCATAGTCTCAGCAGCGAGCAGTGTAAGTCGCAAGCAAGCATCCAAAGTATTAATAGCGAGCAATGTCGAGCGTACCGCCAACATCAAGCTCCTAGAGAATGAGGAGCTAGCACCTGTGGCCGCTTCTGACATGGCAGCGGTGGAAAACTGCTTGAAGGAACCCACCTTCTGTGGCGTTCTTGTGGACGGTTCATTTCTCCAGACCCTCGCTCCAACCGAGCAGCGCGACTTTCTAAAACTGCTCGCGGCTTATTCGACCTTTTGGTGGATTCGTATCGATGGCTCTTCTTTGGGCATTGATGCGGTTGCGGTGCATGACCTATTTCGCGTCGAATGGTGCCAGTACAACGTACCAGCGGAGACACACGTCTCGATACAATCGAGCTCCGATTTGAAAGAACACGAACTCTCCTACCTGAGGGAGGCGCGCGCGCGCCTTAACCAAAACATCGGCGGAATATACTCACCAGGCGAGCTCACTGACGATCAAACGCTACTCTTAACAGCGGCAATCACTTAATTCGCCAGGGTGCGCCACTATTCAACCGATTTTTTACTCCGTTCAATGCGGACTCGATTCGTCGCCGGAGGGATGACCGCTGCAAAACTCGCACTCGTGCTTGTTAATGATCAAGGCGTACCGGTCATATCCAAGATTTCCAAGAAGAAGTGGGTGGTCGACGAAGCGCAGCGCTTTCGAAGGTTCATTCAGCCGTGGGACACCGAACTCCGCCCAGAGCTGTTCTTTCATCATGACGATGCCGTTTTGCTTCAGGGACTAGTTCAGGATTCACATTCAGTCGGCAAGCCTGCTCCGACTTTCGAGGAGAGGCTCAGAGACCTTTGGCACTACGAGGTCTTTGGCGCTCTTCTATCTGGTACGCTCGTCCCATCTGCCACAGATCTGTCCATTGGATTGGAGCGTGCAGTGTCGAAACTCGGGCGGCTCAATCGCCTTCCAGCGGCGGCCCCCTCTTTCCAATCCTATGCGGTACTAGACGTTTCTACGGCGGAGCGGCTTGAGGCGAAGGGGATGCATTGGGGATTTGGTGCCGCGGAAATTAACCTACGTAGTAGGGCGCTCTCACACACAAGAGGCCTGAGTGTTTCCGCAATTGTTCACGGAGACATCAACCTTCGCAACCTTTTGCTCCGAGGCGACCGTGACGCATTCTTCGTTGACTACGCGAACAGCGGACCGGGTCATCCAGCATATGATCTTGTCCGACTTGAAGTCGCACTATTTGTAAATGGACTACGCGAGATCGGAGCTCAGGGCGACACTGTCGCATGGCAACATGCCCTCATGAATTCTGCGACACCGGAGGAACTGGAAGAATCCTTTGCCGCGCTCTATTGCTCCGACGTTAACCGTGTCTGTCTAGCGGGTATTGTAGCCTGCCGAAGAGAATGCTTGGCCGTGTTGCAGACATATGGCGGTACCGAACTGGACTATGCGGCTGTAAAACTGGTCATCTGCTGGCAAGCCCTCAACATCTTGGCACTTCAGCAGGGGATGGCACGTGCTGCAATAGAGGCGACCAGCGAACTTTGTAAGAGGCTTTTCTGAATCTCTCCATGTAGTACCGGGTGTCCATGGCGCCCGCAACCCACAGGTTGTGAAACAGCGAAAAGACCGCTACGGATGGGCGTGTTTTCAATAGCTTACAGCCGGTGATTTGGCGAGCCTTTCGGAATGAAAAGTCATCGATTTCTTGATGAATTGCTATTCCAAAAGGGCCTGCGCCGCCGCCGTCGGCAGGAAGCCTTTTGGGCCAGTGTCGACTGCCTCCCCCTTGGGAGTAGCCAGCCTGGGCAAGCCCTGCCCTAATTGCTCCTGCTGAAAGACCGCTTCGGCCGCGCCCCGGGCAGCAGCGTAATGGTCTGCAGTCTGTATCTCTCCGATATCCCCCTGAAATTCACCAACTCCGCTGTAACTCACAGCGATTTACTCGCGTAGCGCCGGTTTCGCCAGGGGCTGCGCCTGGAGCTTGAGACAAAATGATTTCCGACAAAGCAATGCTGATCTGTCTTCATATCACGATGTGGAGCGCCCGTAAGCACGACAAGCATGTGTCCGAGGAAGTAGCGCAGTCCCACGAAGCAAACACGAACGCCGGCCGCTACAACAAGCATCTTCTCGACCAGGCCGAAAAGCTGGAGGAACTGCGCACGCTTGCAGGCCAGATCCGCCAGTACTTCTACAAGGTCACTCTGCCCTGGTCGGACGAAGGCTACCGCTTGCTCCCGTCCCACCTCTACTTCGAGTTCACCAACCAGATGAGCGAATTCAAGACCGGGTACGAACAGCTGGTGCGAGAGTTTCTCGACGCGTATCCGACCTATCGCGAACAGGCCCGCAGCAGCCTTGGCCTCCTATACCGAGACAGCGATTACCCCGACTGGTCGAAGCTCACTGAGAAGTTTGATCTGACGACAGACATTCTCCCCATCCCCTGTGGCGAGGACTTTCGCGTCACGCTTGGCGAAGAGGAAAAAGCTCGGGTCGCCCGCGAGATTGATCAGCAGGTGAAGCAGTCCCTCACGCGCGCCACATCCGAGCTGTGGTCGCGTCTCATGCAATCGGTTGCCCACCTCGCCGCGCAATTGGAACGACCGAAAGCCCGTTTGCATACGTCTACTCTGCGCAATGTGACGGAGATTGCCGATCTCGTTCCGCGGTTAAACGTGACGAACGATAAAGAACTGACAGCGCTCGCGCAGGAGACAAATTCGCGGCTCGCCAGCTTTACCCGCCAGGACCTTGCTGAACATCCAGCGGCGCGCGCGCGGGCGGCAGGAATTGCAAACGATCTCGCAGCCAAGATCAAGCACGCGATGAAAGATCGCGGCTATGACGGCTTCGATGAATCTGCCGTCATCGGCCATGTTTCCGGAACAGAGGTGGCACCGGCTGTAGTGGCACAAATGCCCGATTCGACGACAACCGATCCCGCACCCCAACTCGCGCCAGCACCCGACGTGGATCAAATCCTGGCGAAGATGAATGATTTCATGGAGCTAATGGCATCATGACAAACCTCTCCCCGGCCGTCCGGCTCAAGCAGGGCCGGACAAAATTGTTGCTCGATTTCCCATTCTTCGGCGTCCTGATCCTGCGGCTCAAAGACATTGAGACACCATCGATTGAAACTATGGCGACCGATGGCGTCTCCCTCTTCTATAACCCTGAATTCGTTGCAAAGCTGACGCCGCCGGAATTGCTCGGCTGCCTGGCGCACGAAGTCATGCATCCGGCCTTGCAACACCACACCCGGCGGGGAACGCGCTCGCTGAAACGCTGGAACGTCGCGTGCGACTTCGCCATCAACCCGCTTATCCGGGATGCGAACCTCGCTCTCCCGGCCGGGGCTCTGTACGATCCGCGGTTTCGGAACCTGAGCGCAGAGCGGATCTACAACTTGATCGCCGAGGAAAATGATGGCGACTCGGCCAGCGGAAAGGGCGGGGCCTCCGCGAGCTCCGGAAGCGGCGATACTTCGGCCCAGGGCGAGGAGAAGGGAACTGCTGCGCCCAAGGTTCCAGCGACCGACGGCGGATTTGGGCAGGTGATCGACGCTCCCAACCCCGACAAGGAAGGCGTGCCTGCAACCAGCGACCAGATCGAGAAGCAGCGGATGAGCTGGACTGGAGCTGTCGAACAAGCCGAAGTTGTCGCTCGCATGGCGGGCAAAGCTCCAGGCGGCATACGCCGTGCCACGGAAGCGGCGGACAGGGCGACCGTGGACTGGAGGGCAGCGCTCAGGAATTCATTCGCTGCGGCAATCCCCGAGGATTACTCCTGGTCGTCTCCCAACCGGCGCCACATCGACTCGGGCTTATACCTGCCGAGCATTCGCAAGGATGGTGTGGGTGAAATTGTAGTCGGGGTGGACTGCTCCGGCTCGATCAACCGCCGGCATCTTGGACTCTTCCAGGATGAGTTGAACTCGATCATCTCGGAACGGCGGCCCCAGCGGGTGCATGTCCTCTATTTCGACACCCAGGTCCAGAGCGCCGCGGTCTTTGAACAGGGCGAGCCGATTACGCTCGAACCAGTGGGCGGTGGCGGGACCAGCTTCTGCCCCTGCTTTGAATACATCGAGGAGCAGTCGATCCAGCCGCAGGCGCTCGTGGTCTTCACCGACCTTGAGGGCTCTTTCCCAGACGCTGCACCCAGCCACCCAGTCTTGTGGGCGGCCACCAGGGACCACCCGGCACCATTCGGCGAGGTGATCCCAATGGATTCCGCATAACTTTGCTGCAAATTCGCGCGCCACTGTGCTTCGTGTATTGGTTTCGGCGAGTTACTTCCGTTGTCGGTGCACGGAGTGGCCGGCAATCTCCGCCTATCCCAAAGGATGGCAATGGCATTGTCGTTGGTCAATTCAAAACGGTGCAATCGATCTCGTTCACGGGTTCCATCAGTGCGGTCATCATTTTGGTGTCAGAGAACTGGGCGGCATGCCAAAATATTGCCTTATTCGTGCTCGTCAGCGCACTGGGACTGGTAGGGGCGGTGTCGCGGGCAGAAACAGGCCCGCAGAGGAAGGCGCAAATACACCATGGCGGCTGCTGCAGCGCAGGAGGAAACTTCCTCCCGACAGGCAAAGAGCGCGCTCCACGTCTTGGGGAGTGTTGGGAAATGGATTGAATTACACGATAATCTAGGGATACGGACAGGAGAATCGGTATGCCTCTCGTAGGAGGTCCTGCGGACAAGCTCGGAAATCGATACGAACTTTGGTGGACTGTCCTGAAGGTCTTGGACATCCTTCGAGGGGAATGGGACGCGATTCGCTTTGAAGACCCCAGTGTCGAGAAAGCCGAGTTCGTTCTACGAGGCGCATCAGAGATAGCTCTTCATCAGGCAAAGAGGCAGGCTGGTGACGGAAAGTGGACGCTTTCGGAGCTGTCTTCCAAGGACAACCCGTATCTTCAGGCGATAGGGCAACAGTTACAGGACTCAAGAACTCGCATTGTGTTTGTCTCGGGGAGTGACGCGACGGAACTGGCTGAACTCTCGACCAGGGCGCGTGACTCAGCATCTCTCGAAGAATTCAATGAGTTCTTCATCCAGAGTAAGAAGCACCAAACGGGACTTTTGCTACTGCAAAGAATCTGGGGCGCTTGCAGTGCTGAGATCGCCCGCAGCTACTTGAGAAGAATTGAAGTACGAGTCATTGACGAAAAGAGTCTCCGGGATCAGACCTTGGTGACTGCGCAGGCTTTGTTTCTGCTCTCACCCGCGAATGTTTGCTCTGTGATCGCGGGGCTTGTCTTCGACTCTGTTCATCAGAACCTATCCCGGGCGGATATTATCGAGTTCCTTGCAAAAGCGGGCTACAACTTGCGCCAAGTGACGAATGTGCCACAGGCGCGACCGCTGATCGACGCGGTGACACAGAGGTATTTGGACAATGGGCGGGGCCGGCTCATTCAAGGCAAACTTGTCCCCCGCGGGGTAACAGAACAGCTCCGGGCGCATATGAACGAGCCCAAGACTGACTGTGCCGTGACTGGCCGCGCGGGCACCGGTGAGAGCGGGTGCGTCGCGGAGTTCGTGCAAAGCTTGAAGTCTAGCGGAATACCAGTGCTAGCCTTCCGACTGGACCGTGTCGATCCAGTGAAGTCCACGGTAGAGTTGGGTCACGCGCTTGGATTCGAAGAATCCCCTGCCTTGCTCTTAGGCGCCGCTTCGGAAGGCCACGAGAAAGCGGCGTTGGTCATCGACCAACTGGATAGCATCAGTACGACATCAGGTCGAACCATCGGTTTTTTCGACGCAGTCGAGGCGTTGATGAATGAAGTGCGAGGACTGCAGGGCAAGACCGAGATTCACGTATTTGTCGTTTGCCGGGAATTCGACTGGAAAAACGACCATAGACTTCGCAAACTACTCAACAAAGAACACAATCACATCGCCATCGGAGATTTCACGAAAGAGCAAGTGAGAGCCATCCTTGAAGAGTCTGGAGTTTCGCCCAGCTCCCTGACCCTGCGGCAGCTTGATCTCCTCTGCCTTCCTCAAAACCTATCTCTGTTCTTGGAATCCTCCTTTACGCCTGAGACACCGTTCAATACAACGCTCGATCTGTTCGATCGGTATTGGACGACGAAGCGAATTTCCGTCGCAGAGCGGAGCGCCCCCGCCAGCGATAGATGGAATGATGTGATTCAGGCGATGGTCGACGGCATGACGACAAGCCAACAACTCTCGGTCCGACGCGAAGCGCTGGACAAATGCGCTCCGCCGTATGTCGACCAGATGATTTCTGAAGGCGTTATCACGCGCGACGGCCACAGAGTCGGCTTTGGCCATGAGAGTTTCTTCGACTACTGCTTTGCACGTCAGTTTGTGCTGGAGTCGCGAACACTGGTGGATTATCTGCTGCAAGATGAGCAGCATCTTTTTCGCCGGGCGCAGGTCCGACAGGTCTTGCAGTACCTCCACGAGGGCGAGACGGATAGATTTTGTGAGGAACTCACCGGCCTCATCGATCACAAACAGATTCGGACTCATCTCAAGGACCTGGCGCTCGCAGTTGCGGCGAGCAGTGCAACGATTTCTCCGCAAGAATGGGAAATGTGGACACGACTGATTGCTTCGCATGTGGAAGCAACGCGAACCAATCAACCAGACGATTTGATTGCAACGCTTGCGTGGAAGCATTTCTATTCAGCGTCGCCTCTCTTCGAACAGACGTTGCAAACGGGACTCGTTCAACAATGGCTCGAATCAGATACCGACGCGATTGTTGACATGGGACTCTCATACCTGAGAGCTCATGAGGAGCGTTTCTCAAGCGAGACAGCAGCGCTGCTCGCGCCGTTTGTCGGGCGAAGTGAGGTTTGGAATAAGCGACTGGTGTGGTTCATGCAATTGGTGAACCTCAATGCGAGTCGCGAGATGTTCGACCTCTTTCTGCGCCTGCTCGCCGATGGGACGCTTGACGAAGCGCGCGGTCCGATCGCCGCAAACAGCACGTTTTGGAACCTCGCTTACGATCTTGCCGAGAAAAATCCTGCCAGGTGTTGTGAGATTGTCGGGACGTGGCTCGGACGACAATTGGACTTGGCGAAAGCATCCGATACAGGCGAACACCTCATATCGTTCCGTTACGACGCGTTCGCAGAGGAGCCGATTTCAAAGGCAGCCAAACAAACGCCTTCCGAATTCATCGAGCATGTCTTCCCAATCATCCTATCGATCGCTTCCTGGGCACGCCTTGCTGACGATGAGTTACCTCGGAAGGATCGAGTATGGCTCTATCTCACGGCTCGGGACGAGGGTGGATCTCCTCAAGATATTGCGTTGCATCATCTGCGCGGTGCACTCAAAACGGTAGCGGAAAAGAATCCAGAAGAGCTCGCCGTCCACGTGGAGACGTTGCGTGCTTCAGATCTCTATGTCGCCAACGTGTTGTTGCTCGCGATCTATTCGGGAAATGGTAGACATTATGCGAATGCAGCGGCAGAAACGCTTGTGGAGCAGCCTTGGCGGTTTGAAAGCGGCTTGTCCGGAAATTCGCAGTGGTATGCACAACAGGCGATTGGCGCGATCTATGAGCATAGCGACGAAGAGCATCAAGCACAGCTTGAATCCACTATGCTGGGTTATGTGGCCCACTGGGAGAAGAAATCGTACGGATACAAGTATCACGGGAGTACGCGGTTCAACCTCCTCGCGGCGATTCCATCGCACCTTCGGAGTGCGCAGGGCGCGCGGATCTACCAGGAGCTCGAGAGGAAATTTGGAAAACCCGCAGGTGAAACGGAGGGGCCTCGCGCTGGCTGGGTAGGGTCCCCTATTCCGGACGAAGGACTTTCGAAGATGGATGACGGTGCGATCCTTTCCGCCATCGAACATTTCAGCAACAACACTCGGCCTCGCGACCACCATTTTCTCAGGGGTGGAAGCGTTGAGCTTGCAAGAGCAATCGCCAGTCTGGCAGAGAAGGAACCATCTCGGTTCGAGCAGATTACTCTCCAGATCCCGTCTGAAGCCGATCCGATCTTTCTCGGAGAACTACTTAGGGTCTTTGTGAAAGCCACTCTCGACGATTCGATCAAGTTGAAAATCTGTTCAAAGGCTTTTGCGGATCATCGGGATCGTTGCGGACGCGAACTTGCGGACCTGCTCGGTGCGATACAAGATCCGCTTCCACAAGAGGCCGCTCAACAACTGGAATGGCTTGCCATTCAGAGTTCCGAACCCGTGTTCGGTCAAAAAGATGAAGCCGAGTCCGACGAGCAAGACGATCTCCTAAAAGACTCATTCAACCGCGGCTTGAATTCGACCCGAGGGCGCGCTGTACTTGCCATCGGCCATCTCATCCGGCACGACTCAGCCTACATCGCTCGTTTCGGCTCCACGCTCGAACAGTTGACCGAAGACAAGAGCGCGGCCGTCCAAGCCTGCAGTACCTATGTTTGGCGTGTGATTGCAGGCGGAGACTATGTGTACGCTTACAAGATGTTCCAAAAGTGCCGCACGATAATTTCGTCATTGCCAACCACACAATACGGATTTGATCTCATTCGGGTCGGGCTGCGAGACCATTTCTCGCTCCTTCGCCCCCTGATCGAGGAGTTGTTTGAGAGTGTGCATAGTGAATGCGTTGTCGCTGCGTCGCAACTAGCCTGCCTCGCCGCTCTCAATCATCCAGAAGCCTATGAACTGGCGGATCGGGCCGTGAATGGAAATGAAAAGCAAAGGCTCGTCGCCGCTCATGTTGCGGCTGCGAATCTAGGCTCGGATGAATTTCGTCCCTGGTGTGAGAAGCAGTTGTATTTCCTTTTCAATGATCCAGATTCGAAGGTCCGTAGTGCGGCTGGCATGTGTTTCAGAAAACTCGAAGATCAACCGCTAGAAATGTTCGGTGAGTTGATTGAGGCGTATTGCCGTAGCGCTGCCTACGAATCGACTTCGCATTCGCTGCTCCACACGCTCGAAGAATCCGTGGAGAAATTGCCAGGCATCGTCTGCATGGCGTGTGAACATTTCCTTCAGCGGTTTGGTAGAGAGGCGAGCGACATTCGGACACATCGGGCCCTGGAAGGCTACCGAATGCCAAAGTTAGCCTTTCGGATCTATCACCAGCACCAGCGAGATGAGTGGGCGTCCCGCGCCCTCGATGTCATCGACCGCCTTTGCGAAGAGAGTGTGGGCGAAACTTTTGCTCAGCTGCAAGAGTTTGATCGCTGATCTTGGTTGGATTCATCGGCGACCCGCGTGACCGCTTCCGCGATCGATCCGGGCTCCATAGGCATCGTCAACAAGCAATTCGCAATCTGTTCGATGTGGGAATGCCGAGACCGCGAAACGCTCGGTTCCGTAGTCTCAATGTTCTAGCCCAAGAAGAAAACACCTGAATGGCATTAACATTCTCCACCCGCCAATCATGAGCCAGTTTATAGAGAGCGAAGCCCGACGTCTACAATGGTGGTATTGATGGATAGGGGCAAACCATGATTCGGATCGCGGCTGAGAACATTTACGTATTGCGGAACTCAACGGGGAAACCTTTCACCGATCTGGTGGACCGGTTGATCCGCAGTTCTACGGCAGCACTTGGGTTACCGGTCACGGCGGTGCTCGACAACCCCCGGGTGAACTATCCAGACGGTGGAGTAGACACACAGGTCACGGAAGGACGTGCTGCAGGACCGTGGGGCTATTTCCCCGGAGCGACTACTTGGCAGTACAAGTCTGTCGCGCTGAAAGATCTTACGGACAGCAGAGTGAAGGAGGAAATTAGCGGAGACAGTAAGGACTATGTCCGTAGCTTACTTCAACAGGGTTACCACTACCGCCTGTGCATTGCGGACGATGGGCCTGCCGAGAGAAAGACGGAGATCAAAGCTCTTCTGGATACAGAGATCAGGAAGGTGAATCCCGCGGCACCAGAATCGGTCGTGCTCTTCGCGTCAAATGTGGTCGATTGGGTAAACACGTTCCCTGCAATAGTCGCGGAAATGCTCGGTTCGACTATGACCGAGTTTTTCCTCTTCGCGACATGGCAGAACCGAGAACGAGCGGCAACCAAGACGTTCGTGCCAACACAGGAATCGGAGGTCATCTTCGATAATGTCCGACGGCATCTTGACTGGTCGAAGAAGCCGACGACACCACGGCTCACGATTTCAGGGGATGCGGGTGTGGGCAAGAGCCGTACTGCCTTTGAGGCGATCGCGGCACTTCCCGAGGTTGCCTCTCTGACGCTTTATATGGACGACGAAGACAACGCAATCAGTGTTGCTCGTGCGATGGCGAACCATCAGAATCTATATGCGGTACTTGTTGCTGATGAGTGTCTGGATGCGACGGCGTTCCAACTGGCGAAGATTCTTCAGGGGACGCAACACCGAATACGTCTGATTACGATCGATAACGCTCTTGAGCGTATGGATAGTTCGGAGTTGCGGCTCGGTCGGATCGGAATATCGACTATTGAAAAGATCGTTGAGGCTAATTTCCCTGACATCGATGCTAGTCGGCGATTCCGTTATTGTCAGCTCGCAGAAGGCTACCTGCGCTTTGCGATCTTCTTGTGCGAGAGCGATGACCTGATCGTGCAACAGGGCAATCTGGGGGCACTGCTAAACAACACCAAGGGCTACCTCGGTACGCTGTTCGGCCGGGCCGGATCATTCGACGAGGCCGATTTTACTGCGCTGATGGTGATCTCATTAGTGCAGCGATGCGGTGTCATAGACAATGTTTTCGCATAACTCGAACAGCTTTGCGGTCTGGTAATGCTCGATCCGAAAGACGTGCGAGAGCGCCTCCACCGCATGCAGAAGACGAACGGCCTTGTTGGCCGGGCCGGACGGTATTTCTATGTCACGCCAACGCCCGTTGCAATGGTGTGTTTTCACGCTGCATGGTCCAAATGGGCCGAACCTGACCCGAAGCCATTCCTGGTCGGTTTTCCGACAGATCTGGTCTCATCGTTTCTGGGACGCATGGCGCGCGCTCCCGAGGAGGTCGGCAATGTCGTCAATGCCTACTTTCGAGACTGGGCGCTTTCCCGAGGGGGAGACATCTTTACTGATGCCCATGAGACTGAACAGCTCCTTCTTTTAGTGCGATCGTCCCCGGATTTAATGGTTCCGCGGCTCCATCAGCTCGTGATGGCCGCCACACCGGACCAGCTTGGGAAGCGGCATGGCAGTGGTCGACGCCAGTTGGTTACCGATGTCAATGAGATTGCGTCGTTTCCACAATGGTTCCGTTTCGCGGAAGAAATCTTATTCACGTTGGCCCGCAACGAATCGGAGCCAGATCTTGGAAACAATGCAACTAAGGTTTGGGCTGCTCTGTTCCCCATCATGTGCTTCGTAGCAACGCCGTTCGATGAACGGTTGGCATTGCTCCGTGATCGTTTGGGGGGCGGCGATAAGGCAACGAGGCTTATCTGTATCACGGCGCTGGACACGGCCCTCGATGATCGTTCGCTTCACTTGATAAGCGGCCAACCATATGGAAACCGGATTGCTCCTCCGCCTTGGCATCCGAAGACCTATGGAGAGCTTTACGAGTACATGAAAGAATGTCTGGCTGAGCTGAATCTACTGAGTTCCGATACAGATGAAGCTATACGAGAGAAGGCTTCGGGAGCCTTCATCAGCTCTATTCGCAGTCTGGTTTTTCGCGGATATACGCAACAGGCGAAAGATGGAGCAGGACATTTGCCCGCTCATGTGCGCCCGGTTCTTCGGGCAGAATTGCGCGAGTTTATGCTGTTGAACAATTCGGAGCATAGCCCACATTCCGAAGAGGAGAAGAAGCAGCGCACGAAGTTTGTCGAGGAATGGATAGCCGAACTGGCTTCGACGGATCTTCATGATCGTTTGATTGAAGATGTTGGGACCAACTCATGGGACCATTTCCTTGAGCAAGAAGCTTGGGAAGCCCGGATTCGCGAGCTGGCCGCGCACCTCCTGGGGAATCCCGGGGACTTCGAGCAAGAGTTACCGTGGCTGAGCAGCGACAAGGCGCGTTCCACGGTCGAGTTCGGCGTGCAGCTTGGTCGCATAGACGAAGACCTTGTGTTGCTGGATCGCATCGCTGAGGCCTGTCGGGAAGTTCGCAACCCGAATCTCGCGCGTGGTTATTTCGCTGGCGTCAGTGAAGTCACTCATCCGAAGTTGCCGTCTGAGCCGGCGGGGCAGATCCGCAAAAGGCTGAACGAATCTCTCGATGCACTCTGGGAAGGTGATGCGGTTCTTGCATTTCACGTCATGACGCTGGCGGGCGACTTCGTTCAATCTTTTGACCGCGCAATCGACGCAGTGCGCTCAAAGAGAATCCGTGCGGGGTTCCTGCACACGTTTGTCGCTTGGAACGGTCCGCGGCATACATGGCCAAAGGAGGCTCGAACCGCAGCGGAGACGCTACTTGAAGCCGCCGTGGGCGGAGATGAGGACGCTGCGAACACGGGGATTGAGTTCATTGTTTTCGTCTTGATGCGAACCACTGAATCCGAAGACAAGCTGCACTGGTGCAGGCGGTGTTTCACGACAAATCATTGAACGTAATCTTCGGCCTGTTGGAGCAAGCTTCTTTGAGGACGAAAAAGGGCTCTCACTGGTTCTCTCAGATATTTGCCCGTGTCCTGCCGGCGAATCCTGATCGTGCTACTCACATCCTGCTTGGAATGATGCAGAGCGACGTCTACGAGGTCTCCCAAGCGGCTGTCGAGCTATTTCCAACAGTAGCTGCGCAACGACCTCAGGAGTTGATGGAGGGCATTGGCAAGCTAATGCTGTCAGGCGAGCGAAACATGAGCCTCCTATTCCGGAGATACCCGATCATTTCGCTGCCAGAAGATGTTGTCATTCAATGGCTGGAGAAACATGGATTGGAGGGTGCCCGCTTGCTCGCTCGCCATGTACCTGGGCCTTTCGTGGGAACCAACGGGCCTGATTTCCTCGGGGGTCACCCAAAACCGGCCATGTAGGGTCACTTCAAAACCGGCCATGTTAGAGGGCCAAGACAGAAGCTTGGACTGGGGTGCAGATAGCCTCAGTTGGCATGAGCAATGTCTTGAGCGAAACGAAGCGGCAGCAGGTGATTGCGCTGGGGCGGCTGGGTTGGTCGCTGCGGCGGATTGAACAAGAAACCGGGGTTCGCCGGGAAACGGCGGGCGGCTATCTGAAGGCCGCCGGGGTTGCGGTGGG
>Ga0302320_10006897_pt1 | contig 25099 bp, 18 predicted proteins | sample Bog_T0_3_FD_202130 | JGI IMG/M metagenome (GOLD analysis project Ga0302320, IMG submission 202130) | Peat permafrost microbial communities from Stordalen Mire near Abisko, Sweden - Bog_T0_3 | ecosystem: Environmental > Terrestrial > Soil > Wetlands > Peat | place: Sweden: Abisko, Stordalen Mire... | reverse complement strand
GCCGGGGTTTGGGCTGGAACGCTGCGGGGTGGAGCCGGACACGGCGGAGGTGCGCGCAGAGATGAAAAAGGGGATGGCGATGAATGACGAATATCGGGATCATTGGAGCTATTGAGCGGGGGGTACGGCCGGTCCGTGACCCACGGATGAGGGGGGCGCTATTGGCTTTAGCTGGGGCTGAAGCCCAACCCTCATTTCATTGGCTTTATTGGCATGACTGAAGTCATGCCCTGTTACAAAGCCTTTGAGAATTGGCCGTTCGCGGCGGTTGTTCCACGGCCGATTTAGACGATCCAGCCGCCGCCAACTACTTCGTCACCGTCGTAGAAGACGGCGGACTGGCCGGGGGTTACGGCGCGCTGGGGGTCGTCGAAGGTGGCGAGGACTTCCTCTTCCAGTGGTCGAGAATCCCCGGTCCCCAAATGCGAGGGACCGGGGGCACCCTGGGTCGGCGCGACAAGGGGTTCGAGGGTGGCCCAGGCGGGGTCGTGGCGGTGGCGGATCTTGATTTTTACGCGCATGGGGGCGGTGAGGGCGGGGATGCTGATCCAGTTGAGGCGGCGGGCGCGGAGAGTCTTGGTGGCGAGTTCGGCGTCGGCGCCTACCGTGACCTGGTGCGAGTCAGGGTGGATGGCGAGGACGTAGAGCGGCGTGGGGGAGCTGACGCCGAGGCCCTTGCGCTGGCCGACGGTGAAGTTGGAGATGCCGTCGTGATGTCCGATGACTTCGCCGTTGGAAGCGACGAGTTCGCCGGCGGTGTCAGGGATGGCGCGGCCCTGCTCTTCGAGGTAGGCAGTGAGGAACTGCTTGTAGTCGCCGCCGGGGATGAAGCAGATTTCCTGGGAGTCGGGCTTTTCAGCGAGGGCCAGGCCGGCATTGCGAGCGGCGACGCGGACGTCTGGCTTTTTCATGGCGCCGAGGGGGAAGAGGGTGCGGGAGAGCTGGTCCTGAGTGAGGCCGAAGAGGAAGTAGGTCTGGTCCTTGGCCAGGTCGGCGGGGCGCTTGAGGATCCAGCGGGCGCGTGCGGGGTCGTACTCGTTGACGGCGTAGTGGCCGGTGGCGATGCGGTCCGCGCCGATGGAGCGGGCGGTGAGCAAGAGCTGGTCAAACTTGAGGTGGTTGTTGCAGAGGGAACAGGGGATGGGGGTGCGGCCGTGGAGGTACTCGTCAACGAAGGGGCGGACTACGTCCTGCTCGAAACGCTCCTGCTGGTTGACGACGTAGTAGGGGATGCCGAGATGCTCGGCGACGCGACGGGCGTCGTAGACATCGTCCAGGCTGCAGCAGCGGCCGGCTTTTGGAGCGTCCGGAATGCCGTGCTTGCCGGCGAGGCGGGTCTGGTCCCAGAGCTGGAGGGTGAGGCCGACTACGGTTTCGCCGGACTGGGCGAGCATGGCTGCGACGGCGGAGGAGTCTACTCCTCCGGACATGGCGACGGCGATGGTGGGCTTTTGGGTCATGGTTTAGCAAGTCAGCAAGTCCGCTTGGCTTGCAATTGGTGGTTGTGGCTTCCCACCCATCGAGCAAAGGACGCTCGATGGATGGGGCACCTAGATTCTTATGCTTCCAACAAAAGGCCGGAATTAGCCTAGCGTGCCGGCGGCTACGGGGGAGAGGGCGCGGAGGTGTTCTACGGCTTGGGGGACTACGCGCAGGACGTGGTCGATGTCGGCTTCGGTCGCGGTCTTGAGGAGGCTGAAGCGGAGGCTGGCGCGGGCGCGGTTCTTGTCAACGCCCATGGCCATGAGGACGTGGCTTGGCTCGGTGGCTCCGGAGTGGCAGGCGGAGCCGCCGCTGACGGCGACGCCTTTCATGTCGAGCGCGATGACCAGGGCTTCGCCTTCGAGGTTGTCGAACCAGATGTTGGTGGTGTTGGCGGCGCGGGGGACAGGCTTGCCGTTTGCGCCGATGCCGTTGACGCCGGTGCCGGGGAGTTGAAGGATGCCGGCTTCAAGGCGGTCGCGGAGTTGGGCGAGGCGGTAGATGGTGCCGTCGTCGAGCGAGTGCATGGCGAGTTCAGCGGCCTTGGCGAGGCCGACGATGCCGGGGACATTTTCGGTTCCGGCGCGCTGACGGCGCTCGTGACTGCCTCCGACGAGGAGCGGGTCGACGGGGGTCCCGCGGCGAACGAACATGGCGCCGATGCCCTTGGGGCCGTGCATTTTGTGGGCGGAGATGGAGAGCAGGTGGCAGCCGATTTTGCGGACGTCTAGCTCGATTTTGCCCGCGCCCTGGACGGCGTCGATGTGGAAGAAGATGCCGGTTTCGGCGGCGATTTTGCCAATTTCTTCGACAGGCTGGAGGACGCCGGTCTCGTTGTTGGCGAGCATGACGCTGATGAGGCGGGTTTCCGGACGGATGGCGCGGAGAATGTCAGTGGGGTCAATGAGTCCGCTGGGCTGGGGCGCGACGAAGGTGGTCTCGACACCTACGCGGGCCATGCGGTTGGCGGCCTGAAGGATGGCGGAGTGTTCGATGGAGGTGGTGATGAAGTGGTCGCCGGGGTGGAGGAGGCCGAAGATGGCGGTGTTGTCGCCCTCGGTGCCGCCGGAATTGAAGACCACCTCGGCGTCATGGCAGTTGAAGAACCGGGCCATGGTTTCGCGGGAGCGGTCAACGGCGGTGCGAGCCTGCTGGCCGGGCTGGTGAATGGAAGAGGCGTTGCCGAATTGCTCGATCCAATAGGGGCGCATGGCCTCCATCACCTCCGGGAGCAGGGGGGTGGTGGCATTGGCGTCCATATAGACTCTGGGCATGGCAGGGCTCTCCTTGAGGAGTTTCTATTCATTGATTGTAAGGGTAATCGGGTTTTCGCGCGCTTTGACTGCGACGAATGGCAGATTTATGGACCTGTGTTGGGAAGATTGGGTGTTGAGGACGAGTGGCAGGTGGGATGATGGATACAACCGGGCAGCGAATGGGCGCTTCTAACCCTCGGAAGACCAAGAGAATGCATTCACGGATACCAAACTGCACGAGGGGCGGCAAAGGAGCGGATCGCTGCTTTGTGGAGCGGCGCAGCGTAACCGGGCCTTCCGGAACAGCGTCTAAAGCCCATAAGAGAGCAATACGACCAGCAAGGGGAGTTTTCTGCCTTGCAGCGGCATGCGTTGCATTGACAACTGCAAGGCCCTGCAACGATTCTGCGACCAGTAGTTTTTGAAAATGCCATACATGCGGAGTTCTGAGTGTCTCAACTAGAAGACAAGTCAATGGGTCAGCCTGGCGGCGGCGAATCCCCGCTGGGGGTACGTTCTTCAACGTCCGGCAAAGGCTGGATTCTGTGGGTCACATTGCTGGTGGTTGTTGCGGTGGTTGGGTACTACTTTTACCACCGCAGCGAGGCAGCGAGCCAGGCAGCGAAACCTGGCGGCGGTGCGGGTGCGAGTGCGGGCGGTGGACGCAGGGGCATGACGGGGCCGGTTCCGGTGACGGTTGAGGCGGCTGCCAAGGGCGACATCGGAGTTTACATGGATGCGCTGGGCACGGTGACTCCAACGTATACGGCTACGATTACGCCGCAGGCGAGCGGGGTGATCACGGGAGTGCATTACCGCGAAGGCCAGTCTGTGCGGAAGGGCGATGCGCTGATCGACATCGATCCGCGGCCGTACGAGGCAACGCTGATGGAGGCGCAGGGCACGCTGGAGCGGGACACGAATATTCTGGCGCAGGCGCAGATGGACCTGCAACGGTATCGAGACGCCTGGGCAAAGAACGCCATCAATAAGCAACTGCTGGACGACCAGGAAAAGATTGTGCTGCAGGACGGGGGCACGGTCAAGAACGATCAGGGCACTGTGAACTACGACCAGGTGGAGCTGGGCTATTGCCACATTTCTGCGCCGATTGCGGGGCAGGTTGGGCTTCGGCTTGTTGATCCAGGGAACGTGGTGCAGGCGGGCGGAACGAATGCGCTGGTGGTGATTACGCAGATGCAGCCAACGACGGTGATTTTTACGCTGGCCGAAGACACGCTGGGGCAGGTGGAGCAGCAGATGCGGAAGATGCACTCGCTGCCGGTGGAGGCGTGGGATCGGAACTCCGCCAAGAAGCTGGCGGTTGGCAAGCTGATGACGATCAACAACCAGATTGATACGACGACGGGAACGGTGAAGCTGCGCGCGACTTTCGCTAACGCGAATGGCGCGCTGTTTCCGAACCAGTTTGTGAACACGCGGTTGCTGGTGGATACGCTGAGCGGGGCGACTCTGATTCCGACGGGGGCGGTGCAGCACAACGGCGATGCGGCCTTTGTTTACGTGATCGACGAGGCGGCGAAGGTGGCGCATATGCGCATGGTGAAGACGGCGGTTTCCGATGGAGGGCTGGTTGCGGTGACGGGAATTAATCCGGGCGACGAGGTGGCGACGAGCAGCTTTGACAAATTGCAGGACAAGGTGAAAATTGTGGTCGCGAAGCAGGCAATGGCCGCCAACCCGACGGAGGGAAACACTCCGTGAGTCCATCCGGGCCTTTCATCCAGCGTCCTGTTGCTACCTCGCTGTTGATGGCCGCAATCCTGCTTGTGGGTATTGTTGCTTATATCCAGTTGCCGGTTTCCGCGCTGCCCGAGGTCGACTATCCCACCATTCAGGTGGTGACGTTCTATCCTGGCGCGAACCCGGACGTGATGGCGACGACCGTGACGGCGCCGCTGGAGCGGCAGTTTGGGCAGTTGCAGGGGTTGAGCCAGATGACGTCGACGAGCTCAGGCGGCTCGTCGGTGATTGTGCTGCAATTCGCGCTGAGCCTGAATATCGACATCGCCGAAGAAGAGGTGCAATCGGCGATCAATGCATCGCAGAGTTATCTTCCCTCAGACCTTCCCGCGCCGCCGGTTTATAGCAAGACGAATCCGGCGGACGCGCCGGTGCTGACGCTGGCGGTGACTTCGAATTCGATACCACTGTCGCAGGTCGAGGACCTGGTGGATACGCGGCTTGCTCCGAAACTCTCGCAGTTGAGCGGAGTGGGGCTGGTGAGCATCAGCGGGGGGCAAAAGCCGGCGGTGCGCATCCAGGCCAATCCCACGGCGCTTTCGTCGTATGGGATGAACATGGAGGATTTGCGCACGGCGCTTGCCAATAGCAGCGTGAACCAGGCGAAGGGCAACTTTGACGGACCGCACCAGGACTACCAGATCAACGCCAACGATCAGTTGGTGACGAGCGACGATTATCGCAAGCTGGTGATTGCCTATAAGAATGGCGCGCCGGTGATGCTGACCGATGTGGCGCGCGTGGTGGATGGGATTGAGAACAAGAATCAGGCGGCGTGGATGGACGAAACGCCGGCGGTGATCCTGAACATTCAAAGGCAGCCGGGCGCGAATACGATCAGTGTGGTGAAGGCGATCAAGGCGGTTCTTCCGCAGCTTGAGGTGAACCTGCCGGCGTCGATCACAGTAACGCCGCTTACCGACTTGACTACGGCAATCAACGCATCAGTGGATGACGTGGAGTTCGAACTGGGGCTGACGATTGCGCTGGTAATCATGGTCATTTTCGTCTTCCTGCGCAATGTGTCTGCCACAATTATTCCGAGTGTGGCGGTACCGCTCAGCCTGGTGGGCACATTCGGCGCGATGTATGCGTTTGGGTACAGCCTGGACAATCTTTCGCTGATGGCGCTGACCATCTCGACGGGCTTTGTGGTGGATGACGCGATTGTGATGATCGAGAACATCTCGCGCTACCTGGAGGCGGGCGACACGCCGATGCAGGCGGCGATCAAAGGCGCGGAGCAGATCGGCTTCACGATTATTTCGTTGACGGTTTCGCTGATCGCGGTGCTGATTCCACTGCTGTTCATGGGGGGCGTGATTGGGCGGCTGTTCCGCGAGTTTGCGGTGACGCTGGCGGTGACGATCATTCTTTCGGCGGTGGTATCACTGACGCTGACGCCGATGATGTGCTCGCGGATTCTGCGCCACACGGAGCCGGCAAAGCAGGGTCGCTTCTTCAAGGCTTCCGAGCGGGTGTTTGAGAACATCATCGCGTTTTATGGGCGCACGCTGAAGTTTGTGCTGCGCTTTCAGACCATCACCATGCTGGTGGCTGTGGCGACACTGGTGTTGACGATCTATCTCTACATCGTTATCCCCAAGGGATTTTTCCCGACGCAGGATACGGGTGTGATTCAGGGAATTTCGCAGGCGCCGGCGAGCATTTCATTCGCGGCGATGGAGCAGAAGCAGCAGGCGCTGGCGCGGATTGTGCTGGAAGATCCGGCGGTCGAGAGCCTGTCCTCGTTTATAGGCGCGGACGGCACGAATACGACGCTGAACAGCGGGCGCATTTCGATCAACCTGAAGCCGATCAGCGAACGCAGCTTGAGCGCGGCGGATGTGATTCGCAGACTGCAGACGAAGCTGAAGAACGTAGAGGGGATTGAGCTCTACATGTCTCCTGTGCAGAACATCACGGTGGACGATCGTGTGAGCCGCACGCAGTACCAGTACACGCTGGAAGATCCGAATGTGGACGAGCTGAATCTGTGGACCGGCAAGCTGGTGGACAAGATGAAGAAGCTGCCCGAGCTTGCGGATGTGGCTACGGACCAGCAGACGGGCGGGCTGGCGGCGTCGCTGGTGATCGATCGCGCGACGGCATCGCGTCTGGGGATTGCGCCGGACACGATCGACAACACGCTGTACGATGCATTCGGACAGCGGCAGATCAGCACGATGTATACGCAACTGAACCAGTATCACGTGATTCTGGAGGCCGATCCGAGGATGCAGTCGAGTCCGGCGCGGCTGCAGGATTTGTATATTCAGTCGAGCGCATCGGCGGGGGGATCGGGGCCGGGTGCGGCCTCGTCGTATGCTTCTTCAGGGTCTTCGTCGGCAGGGTCCAACTCGACCACGACGGCGGCGCCTTATACGCCATCTTCCGGGGTGCTGACGACGCCGGCGAATGCGCTCACGTCGGGGGTGGGGACGACGAGCACCTCCTCTGCTTCTTCGGCGAATACGACGGTGAGTTCGACGCCCTCGGGATCTGTGCCGTTGAGCGCATTTACTCATATTGTGAATACGCCGGAGGCGTTGTCGATCAACCACCAGGGGCAGTTTCCGGCGGTGACGGTTTCATTCAACCTGGCTCCGGATGCGGCGCTGGGCGGAGCGATCACGGCGATCGAGAAGGCGCAAAAGGGCCTGAGCATGCCGGCCAGTGTGGAGTATGGATTTCAAGGTACGGCGGCTGCGTTTGAGGGTTCGCTTTCAAACGAAGGGCTGCTGATTCTGGCGGCGCTGGCAGCAGTTTACATTGTGCTGGGCGTGTTGTATGAGAGCTTCATTCATCCGATCACGATTCTTTCCACACTTCCTTCGGCAGGGCTGGGCGCGCTGCTGGCGCTGATCGTGTTCAAACAGGATTTGAACGTGGTGGCGATTATCGGCATCATTCTGCTGATTGGCATTGTGAAGAAGAACGGCATTATGATGGTGGACTTTGCGCTGGAGGGGGAACGGGAGCGCGGGTTGAATTCGACCGATGCGATTTATGAGGCGTGCCTGTTGCGCTTCAGGCCGATCATGATGACCACGATGGCGGCGCTGCTGGCGGGGATTCCGCTGGCACTTGGGACGGGCATGGGCTCAGAGCTGCGGCGTCCGCTGGGCATTGCGATGGTGGGCGGATTGCTGCTGAGCCAGGTGCTGACGCTGTATACGACGCCGGTGATTTATATCTTCTTTGACCGCGTTGGGCATCGTGTGAACCGGGCGCGGAAGGCGCTGGGGAATGGCGGCGAGCCGCAGCCTGCGGAGGGCGCATGAACATCTCCGCTCCGTTCATCCGGCGTCCGGTAGCGACCACTCTGCTGACGGTGGGCATCACGCTGGCCGGGGCGATCGCGTTCAACGTGCTGCCGGTTTCGCCGCTGCCGCAGGTGGATTTTCCGACCATTTCAGTTCGAGGGAGTTTGCCTGGGGGAAGCCCGGAGATTATGGCGTCGTCGATTGCGACGCCGCTGGAGCGGCAGTTCGGGCACATCGCGGGCGTGACGGAGATGACTTCTTCAAGCTCGCTGGGCGGCACCAACATTACCATGCAGTTTGATTTGAGCCGTAATATTGACGGCGCCGCACGCGACGTGGAGGCGGCGATCAACGCGGCGCGCACTTATCTGCCGGCGGACCTGCCGGGGAACCCGACCTACAGGAAAGTGAACCCGGCGGATTCGCCGATCATGATTCTGGGATTGACTTCGGACAAATACGACAAGCCGACGCTGTATGACGAGGCCTCGTCAGTGATTGCGCAGAAGCTTTCGCAGTTGCAGGGTGTGGGGCAGGTGAATGTGGGTGGCGGTGCGGGGCCTTCCGTGCGGGTTGAGGTGAATCCGACTCAACTGAACAGCTACGGTCTGAGCATTTCATCGGTGCGAGCGATACTGAGCCAGCAGAACGTGCATGAGGCCGCAGGGCAGGTGAATGATGGCGACCGGGTGATGGACATCATTACCAACGACCAGATGCACCAGGCGGACGATTACAAGGCGCTGGTGATTGGCTACCACAACGGCCAGGCGGTGCACCTGTCCGATGTTGCCGATGTTTATAATGGGGCGCAGGATCTTCGCCAGGCGGGGTATCTGGATGGGGTTCCGTCGGTGACGGTGATGATCTTCCGCCAGCCGGGCGCGAACATTATTGAAACCAACGACAATATCAAGGCGGAGTTGCCGTCGATTGAGGCATCGATTCCGCAGGGCATCAAGATCACGCTGGTTCTGGATCGCACGACGACGATCCGGGCATCGGTAAACGACGTGGAGCGCTCACTGATTGGGTCAGTCATCCTGGTGATCCTGGTGGTCTTCATGTTTTTGCGCAACTGGCGGGCGACGTTGATTCCAACGGTTGCAGTGCCGGCTTCGCTGGTTTCAACATTTGCTGTGATGTACCTGCTTGGCTACAGCCTGGACAATCTTTCATTGATGGCGCTGACCATCTCGACGGGATTTGTGGTGGACGACGCGATCGTGGTGATGGAGAATATCACGCGGTTGCGCGAACATGGGATGTCGCCGATGGCGGCGGCATTCGAGGGGTCGAGGCAGATCGGGTTTACGATTTTTTCGATCAGCATGTCGCTGATTGCGGTATTCATTCCGATTCTTCTGATGGCGGGAATCGTGGGACGGCTGTTCCGCGAGTTTGCGGTTACGCTTTCGACGGCGATCGTGATGTCAATGATTGTTTCGCTGACGACGACACCGATGATGTGCGCGTACGTTTTGAAAGACGAGAGCAAGCAAAAGCACGGGCGGTTGTACCAGCTCAGCGAGAAGGGATTCAGTTCGCTGCTGTCGGGATATTCCAAGTCTTTGAAATTCTTGCTGGATCATCCTGGGCCGGTGCTGGCGGTTCTGCTGCTGACGATCGGGCTGAATTTTTATCTTGGTTGGATTATCCCCAAAGGATTCTTTCCGCAGCAGGATACTGGGGCGCTTGTAGGGGCGGTGGTTGGCCCGCAGGATGCTTCGTTCCCGGTGATGGATAACTCGGTGCGGCAACTGGTGAAGGTGATCAAGGCGGACCCGGCGGTGGCGCATGTGAATGCCTATACGGGGTCTGGAAATGGCGGGTTCATCTATGTCGCATTGAAGCCGCTGGGGAGCAAATGCAAGGAGGCGACGCAACCGTGCGATTTCCGCCAGGCGGGAGCGCCGGACATTATTAATCGTTTGCGTCCGAAGATGAACCGGCTTCCGGTGGCGTCGGCATTTTTGCAGGCGGCGCAGGATTTGCGCATTGGCGGCCGTTCCAGTGCGGCGCTTTATCAGTACACCATTCAGTCAGACAATGTGGCAGACCTATCGAAGTGGGGCCCGATTCTGTTGGACCAAATGAAGAAGTTGCCGGGCTTTCAGGATGTAAACAGCGATGCGCAAAACTCAGGGTTGCAGGACTTGCTGACTTACGACCGGCCAACTGCGGCGCGATTGGGTTTCACGCCATCCACGTTGGACAGTTCTCTCTACAGCGCGTTTGGCCAATCTCAGGTGTCGATTATTTATACGCAACTGAACCAATATTATGTGGTTCTGGAAGTGGCGCCGAAGTACACGCAGGACCCATCTTCGTTGAAGGACATCTATCTGAATTCGAATGGCAAGGGAGTGATGCCGCTGTCGGCCGTGGCCACAGAGCACATCAGCACCACGCCTCTGGTGATCAACCACACCAGTTCGTATCCGTCGGTTACAGTGTCGTTCAACCTGGCTCCGGGACTGTCGATGAGTGACGCAGTTCGCGAGGTAGGGCAGATGCAGCAGCGTCTGGCAATGCCGGAGACGGTGCGCGGGTTTTTCGCGGGTACCGCGGCGGCTTACCAGACATCGCTCGCCAGCGAGCCCATCCTGGTGATCACGGCAATACTCGCGGTTTATATCGTGCTGGGAATTCTGTATGAGAGCCTGGTGCATCCGATCACGATCATATCGACATTGCCGTCGGCCAGCGTGGGGGCCATGCTGGCGCTGATGATGTTCAAGATCGACTTGAACGTGATTTCGATTATCGGCATCATTTTGCTCATCGGCATTGTGAAGAAGAATGCGATTATGATGATCGACTTCGCGCTGGTGGCGGAGCGAGAGCAGGGGTTGACGACGACGGAGGCTATTTTTCAGGCATGCCAGCTTCGCTTCCGTCCGATTCTTATGACGACGATGGCGGCGATGTTCGGAGCGCTGCCGCTGGCGTTTGGGACGGGGACGGGATCTGAACTGAGGCGGCCGCTGGGCATCACGATTGTGGGCGGGCTGATCATGAGCCAATTACTGACGCTTTATACAACGCCGGTTGTGTATTTGTTTTTCGATCGCATGCGGCTTCGGTTTGGACATCGCCGGCTCAACGAGCTTGAGTTTGGACAATCGGAGGCGACTTAGGAATGTGCACGGGTGGAACATGCGCGCTGATGGAGATTTGGTTATGAAGAGTTCGAGGTCGCAGAACCGGAAGATGCGGGCAGGGTTGGGCGGTGCGTGTGCCGCGGTGGCGCTGGGCATGATGGCTGGGTGCAACGTGGGACCGAAGTATGTGGCTCCGACGATGACTGCGCCAGCGGCTTACAAGGAGACTCCCGCGAACTTCAAGGAGACGGGCGGATGGACGGTGGCGCAACCGCAGGATGCGGTGTTGCGCGGCAAATGGTGGGAGATCTACGACGAGCCTGAACTGAATGCTTTGGAAGAGGAACTGAACGTCGATAACCAGAATATTCGCGAGTCGTTCGAGAACTACATGGAAGCGCGGGCGGTGGTGCACGAAGCGCGGTCGCAACTGTTTCCGACGGTAAGCCTGGGGCCGTCTTACACGCGATCGCAGAGTTCGTCGACGGTGGGATCGGGGGGCGCAAGCGCGCAGGGCGGGAGCCAGTCGCAGGTGTTCTCGCTGCCTGGCGAAGTTTCATGGGAGCCGGATCTTTGGGGCAAGGTGCGGAACGCGATCAAGTCGAGCCAATATGTGGCGCAGGTGACGGCAGCCGACCTGGCCAACGAGCGGTTGGCGGAGCAGGCAAGCCTGGCTGAGTACTTCTTTGAGATTCGTGGGCAGGACGCGCTGCAATCGATAGTGGATCAGATTGTGGACGTGGACAGGCACGGCGTTGAGGTGGAGCAGGCTCGCTACGATACAGGGGTGGATGACCAGATTACGCTGGTGAACGCGCAGATTACTTTTCAGAATGCAGAGACAGCGGCGACGAACCTGCAGATTGCGCGGGCGCAGTTTGAGCACGCGATTGCGATGCTGGTGGGCAAGCCGGCGTCGGGGTTTTCGATCCCGGTGGAGGCGAAGACCAGCGCACCGCCGGCGATTCCGGTGGGGCTGCCCTCGCAACTGCTGGAGCGGCGGCCGGATGTGGCAGCGGCGGAGCGGCAGATGGCCTCAGCCAATGCGCAGATAGGGATTGCGTATGCGGCGTATTATCCTTCGCTGACTCTTTCGGCCAGTGGAGGTGTGGAGAGTTCGGCGATCAAGAACCTGTTTGACGTGGCGAGCCGGTTTTGGTCGGCGGGGCCGAGCCTTTCAGAGACGGTGTACGACGGCGGGCTGCGGCGAGCGACGGTGAACCAGTATATCGCCACCTACAACGGGGATCTGGCGGCCTATCGGCAGTCGGTTTTGACAGCCTTTGAGCAGGTCGAGGATACGTTGGCGGAGGTGCGGGTGTTGTCGCAGGAGATTGGGCAGCAGCAGGCGGTGATCGACTCATCGCAGAAGGCGCTGGATATCGAGCAGGGGCGGTACAAGTCGGGGATCGATGCGTTTACCAATGTGGTGACCGCGCAGTCGAATCTGCTGGTCAACAAGGAATCGCTGGCCGCGATGCAGGTGGAGCAGATGACGGCGTCGGTGGCGTTGATTGAGGCTCTTGGCGGAGGGTGGGACCGGACACAACTGCCGACTCCGGCGCAGGTTACGCAAAAGCCCACGGCGGCGGAGACGGGGATTCAGCACTATTGATCCGGCCCATAAATGACGCATAGCTTTCCCGCCCTTGCGCCAGAAAGAAAGCGCAAGAACGGGGCACGGAACGTCAGTAATCATGGTCCGGATCACCAGGGCGATTGGTGAAAAGCTCGATGCGGAACGGGGCTTTGAAGAGGCTGGACCTCCGAAGTTGCATGGCATGAGCGGGGCGTGAGACCGGATGTAGCAAAAGCGCTATCCCTGATTATTGAAATCGGGGTATACTTCTCTCCCGCGAATAGTTATGACTGATGCGGCCACCAAATGTCAGGAGGTCTCGATGAAGATTACCGACACGATTGGACTGGTGCTTAAGGGCAAAGGCCACAAGACGGTGCTTTCGATTGCACCGGAACAGCTGGTCTATGAGGCTTTGGAGATGATGGCGGAGCACGATATCGGTGCGTTGCTGGTGCTTTCAAACAAGCGGCTGGCGGGCATTGTGTCCGAGCGCGATTATGCTCGCAAAGGCGTTCTGATGGGGCACCTGTCGAAAGAGACGCAGGTGTCGCAGATCATGAACAGCCCGGTGGTTTCAGTGACTCCGAAGCACACGGTGGACGAGTGCCTTGCGCTGATGACGCAGCATCGGATTCGCCACCTTCCGGTTTTGGAGGGTGACACGGTGGTGGGGATCATCTCGATCGGAGACCTGGTGAAGTGGGTGATCTCCGGGCAGGAGCAGACGATCCAGGCGCTGCATGGATATATTGCCGGCGCTTATCCGGGTTAGTTTGCAGGCTGGTTTTGGGTGAATATCCAGCTATTTGGTGAGTGTCAATTCGACACGACGGTTTTGTGCGCGGCCATCTTCGGTTGAGTTGTCGGCGACTGGGTGCGAGGAGCCGTAGCCTTTTGCGGTGAGCCGGTTTTCGTCCACGCCGTGCTCGATGAGCCAATCCATGACGGCGCCGGCGCGGGCGTCAGAGAGTCTTTGATTGACATCGTCGGAGCCCTGACTGTCAGTGTAGCCGGAGATGACCCACTGGGAGTTGGGTCGCTTGTTGATGACGGCGAGCGCCTGTTGGAGGGTGGCTGTGCTGTCGGGGCGCAGGTTGGCGGAGTTGGTGTCAAAGTGGACGCCGCGCAGCGCCGCAGTGCCGCTGGCGCCGATGGAGCGCTCGATGTCTCCGCCGTCATGGTGACGCTGCAGGGCAATTCTGACCTGACCGGGAGAGTCCGCCTGGAGGGTCAGGGGGACTGTTTTTTGTTCGTATCCGGGGGCCGAGGCGGTGGCTGAGAGCTGTCCGGCGGGCAGGTCTGCGAGGACGCTTGCGCCGCGTTCATCTGTGACTGCCGATGCGCCGCCGGCGATGACGGTGGCTCCAGCGATTGGCCTTTGGGTGTTGGCATCGACGACCGAGACGGTGACCGCGGCCATTGTGGGGGGAACGGCGTTGGGGCACGGTCCGTAGTCCTTTTTCATCTTCTTGACGACGAAGGTCAGTTCGTCATTGTCCTCGGTCCTGTGCCTTTTGCTTTGCTTCTGTTTGGAGCCGCGCAACTGGAGGATTTCTCCGGGCTGGGCCTGGTTGGTTGCGCCGACGAGGGTGTAGGTTTTGCCGTCTTTGACGTTCTGCAACTGGAGGCCGCCGGGGCCGGAGGAGACGCAGCCTTTCAGGGAGCGGTGTCGGTGTATTTCTATCAGGACGACGGCGCCCACGACTACGCCGGTGAGGATGGCGATGCCTACGATTTCGGCGGTTTTGTGGCTGGTTGCGGGTGCGGGTGCGGGCATGGACACGGGCAGTTCCTCTGCGTCTGCGGGGATGCTGACTGCGCTGAGCATGAGCGCGATGGCGGCAACCAGGGACACAAATCGTGTTCGACGAGGCATGGGCATTCCTTGTGAAGCAAATGGGTATGGAACTTGCAATGGCGGACCTCTGGGCCCTTGTGTGGGCCCTGCATTCAGAGGGTTCGCCCGAATCCTGGCAAGGCAAGGCCGATCAGGGCAACGAGAGGGAGAGTTGCGAGTGAACACGCTGGCCGACAGGCTGAGTGTGTTCAGGACCCCCGTTTGTCTACCTTGGCTGCGTTCACTATACCCCGGGTTTGGGTTCGCGCTGTGTGGATTTGGGGAAGGTTTTGGCGCAGGGGACCCTACAGTGTCAACGGCGCGGGCAAGTGTAGTGCGAGAGAGTGGGAGACAGGCAGGCGCACCATTGAAAACTTCGACATGTTCCCGGGTTCGGTGGGGGGTGACAACCAATAGCCAAATGGTTATGGTTTCCTCATGCCGGTGAATGCAGACTACGTCTTCAAGGCTCTTGCCGATCCGACACGGAGGGCAATTTTCGAAGGGTTGACACGGGAGGGCGAGCAGACTGTTCATGCGCTTACGCGCCGCGCCGGGATCTCGCAGCCTGCCGTTTCAAAGCATTTGACGGTACTGAAGCGGGCAAAGCTGGTGGGTCATCGCCGCGAGGGGCGCGAGACGCACTATAGCGCACGGCCCAATGCGTTGACGCCTATGGTGAATTGGCTGAATGTTTATGGCGCCTTTTGGCGTGACAGATTCGATCAACTCGAAGACCTGCTGAAAAGGATGGACAAATGACCGATACCGCCCATACACGGAGTGTTGTGATTGAACGGGAGATGGCGCATCCCCCGGAGAAGATTTGGCGCGCTTTGACCGAAGGCCCACTGATTGAGCAGTGGCTGATGGCAAACGATTTTGAACCGGTGGCGGGGCACCGGTTCACCTTGCGCGCCACGCCGGTGCCGGGTTGGAACGGGATGATTGAGTGCGAAGTTCTGGTGGTGGAGCCGAATGCGCGCCTGACTTATAGCTGGGGCACGTTGGGCATGGAGAACACTGTGACGTGGATGCTGACGCCGACTGTGGGCGGCACGCACGTGCGGATGGAGCAGGCAGGTTTCAAGCCCGAACAGGAGGCGAATTACAAGGGCGCGACCTACGGATGGCGGAAGTTCATCGGCAACATGGAGCGTGTGCTCGGAGAGTTGGACTGACCATGAAAGCGAAATCAATTGTGTTTTGGATGACGACCGTTCTTGTCGCCTTGCCGATCGGGAGCGGCGGGGTTTCGCAGATGTGGATGTACAGGGTGAACCCTCATGGCGTTGTGCCCGAACTTGGATACCCAACGTACTTCTTCGCGATCCTCGGGTTCTGGAAGGTGCTGGGGACGATTGCTATTCTGGCGCCGCGATTTCCACGGCTCAAGGAGTGGGCGTATGCGGGGATCTTCTTTGATCTGACAGGAGCGGCGGCATCGTGCGCAGCGGTTGGCGGCTACGGGGTTTACGCCTTTCACGTTGTTGCGCCGCTGATCATGACGGGCTTTCTGGTGATGTCGTGGGCGCTGCGACCGGAGAGCCGCAAAATTGGCGTGCTGTTTCCCGCGAAAGGCAATCAGGCTTAGCTCTTTGAGAGTTTGGAGACGTTGAGGGCGACGGCGGCGCGGATCAGCGCTTTCAGGGCTTTGTCGTTGACTTTGTCGCCTTCGCGGAAGTCGATTGCGCGTCTTACATTCCCATCGAGACTGGAGTTGAAGAGGCCGGCGGGGTCATCCAACTGGGCGCCTCTGGCGAATGTCAGCTTGACGGCACTCTTGTAGGTCTCGCCGGTGCAGATGATGCCGTTGTGGGACCAAACAGGCGTGCCGTTTGGGTTGGAAGGCTTCTTCCACTTGCGTTCTTCGACGACTTCAGGGTCGGATTGCATGATTAAAGCGCGAAGGCGGGAAAGCGTCTCTCCGCGCCAGCCGGCGAGTTTCTGGATGCTGGCGTCGATCAAGCGAAAATCGGATTCGGGGTTTTGTGCGATGGGCTTTTTCACGGGGAGGGGCTGCTCCTTCTGGTAATCTCTTCGGCGTTGCGGCTGGATTCCTGCCCGGATTCTATCTTGGCAAAGTGGTTTTTAACATAGCTTGTTTTGCACGATTGGGAAATCAGAGACCGGGCTGAGAAACGCGCCTGTCGCGGCTGGGAGTGGTAAGGGCGTTGGCCTTGATCGCGGGTTTGGGTTTTACCTGCGGGATGCCATGCTGATGGCAGTCTGCGCACTTGACGCAACGGGTATATTACGCTTCGCATTCCGGAGAGCGTTCTGCTTCGTGTTCATCGAAAGCGGGAGTTAAGAACTGGATGAGAAATGCGAATTCAAGCCTCTGGCTTGGCATTCCAGGATAACCATGTTCCAAGGAGTGAGAAAGTATCAGGTCATCAGATGCCGAACTTGGATATCGAGCGGACAAACAGCATCGTACCCTCGTAATGTCGGGAGGGAAACCTGACACCTCCCCGCTTGACGAGGCCCTAGAAATTGGTTGGGGAGGGGAGAATCGAACTCCCGATCTCTCGATTATCGATCGAGTGCTTTAAACCAACTAAGCTACTCCGCACTATGTTCCTCCGCATTGGATTCGAAAAGCGAAATCGAATCGCCCGCCTCCTGAATACCGAGCAGGCGCTCTCCCACTTGAGCTATTTCGGCTTTGACTTTGGTGCGGACGGCAGGACTCGAACCTGCGATGAACTGGGTGTAGGCCGGCCGATCTAGCCGCCACGCTAATTCCGCAGAACAGTGTCTGCAAACATGGTGCGCATGGGCAGACTTGAACTGCCATCTCAAGCTTCGGAGGCTTGTGCTCTTTCCGTTGAACTACACGCGCAAAACAACTGTGGTCAACCTGCCCGGACTCGAACCGGGAATTATGCTTTAGGAGAGCATCGTGATGTCCAGTTTCACCACAAGTTGATGGAGAGCCTACCCGGAATCCAACCGGGATTCGCGTTTTAGAAGAACGCCGTCTTGTGCGTTAGACGATAGGCTCATGGTCAGGGCTCCCACCGGTGCCCCGACCCAGGAGGGTACCCCGGCGCACACTTCGTCGGTGGGATGACATGGTGGGTCCGGTGAGATTTGAACTCACGTCTCTTCGCTTAAAAGGCGAGTGCAGGTATCCGCTATGCGACGAACCCGGAATGGTGAGCGCGGCTGGATTTGAACCAGCGTCGCCCTGCTTAAGAGGCAGGCATAATTTGCCGCTATACTACGCGTTCATGGTGTACGTGGCGGGTGTTGAACCCGCAGACTGTCTCTTATAAGGAGACGGCTACATACCAACTAGCAGCTACACGTACGTGGTGCCAGCGGCTGAACTCGAATCAGCTACAACAGGGCTATGAGACCTGCGCAATATCCACTTCTGCTACGCTGGCAAACTTGGCGCGGGCGGAGGGATTTGAACCCCCAAGTTCGGCCTTCCACCCCAGCGATGAAGACCTATCGCTGGGGACCCCGGTTGTGGCCCGACAGTTTGACGTTGAGCTTACGCCCGCGATTTTCCTGGATGAATTGTCAAAGAGCAATAAAAAACCCGGCGCCAGGCCGGGTCCGGTGCAAAAACAAACACACTCAGACCCTCAACACACGACTCCCCAAATGACCCGCTTGGTCATTCTGGCTATCACGTGTTTGAAGGTCTGCTGCATAAGTCACACTCTCGAGTTAGAGAGTACATCAGTTAGTGGTAGTTTGCAATCCAATTACTTCAAAGTCGACTTACACTTGGAGCACCTGGCAGGACTCGAACCTGCATAGAGGCTATCAACCTCAACCCGCGTTCGTAGCGCGGCGGCTAATCCAATTCACGCCACAGGTGCTCAACGTATGGTCTGCGCGCAGAGATTTGAACTCCCGTGAACTCGCTCCAAAACCGGGGCCCCCGCAAACGGGTCCATGTTTGCGGGGCGGAGAGCGAGCGCCTCAAGCCAGGCTAGGCTACGCGCAGACAACTTGGTGCCGACTCAGCGAATCGAACGCTGTTGGCTGGCTTTTCAGACCAGTGCAATGACCACACCTGCTCAGTCGGCAAATCCTGGTGGACACGGGTGGAGTTGAACCACATCGTCCTCTTTGCAAAAGAGGCGCTCTTCTAATTGAGCTACCGGCCCACATTAAAGTTGGAGGGAAGGGAGGGAGTCGAACCCTCTGAAACGTGATCCACAATCACGCGCCGCACCGTTTGGCTTCAATCCCCGTGAAGTTACTGCATGTTATGGAGCCGATAGAGGTACTCGAAACCCCAACCTGCGGCTTACTGGGCCGCCGCTCTGCCACCTGAGCTATACCTGCCCACATTCATCCGCGAACAGCAAATCGCCGGTCGCCATTGGAGTCGGCGTACAAGTACCGACTCCACTCATTCACTTCCAGACCCATCGACCGCAGAATGAACCTGCCCGTGTGAACGCTTGCCGGCAGCGGCCTGCGCAACAGCGGCATGTCCGCCTCTTCCGGCGTTCTATCCGCCTTGCGATGGTTATCCTTGCGGCAACATGCCACAAGATTCTCCCAGAAATTCTTCCCGCCCTGCGCTCTGGGAATGACATGGTCGAGTGTTAACTCGCTGCCATGAAACTTCACTCCGCAATACTGACAGCGATATCTATCCCTCATAAGAATGTTGCGGCGCGTGGTGAACTGCAACCGGACAGGTACATGCTTATACACCAGCAAGCGAATAACGCTGTCTAAGTGGATGCCAGGATAGATCAACTTATCCGTAGCTAACTTCACAGTAGCTTTTCCCTTTGTAACAAGATTCAGTGCTAGCTTCGCCGGAATAGTGCGAAGGGCCTCGTATGAGGCATTCAGTTGTAGCACCGGCCTTCGCATCAAACTCATTGCAACCCTCCTTACGCCGTTTCAAAACTGGAGCGGTGAGCGAGACTCGAACTCGCGTGTGCGGTTTGGAAGACCGCCGTACTTGCCGCTGTACGATCACCGCTTGAACTCCCGAACGATATGGACCCATCGTCGGGGACCCCGCGCCATTGGCTCTCGGAGGGGGATTCGAACCCAATCCATTCGAGGCTTCAAAGGCCCCTGGCCTGCCATTAGCCGATCCGAGGAGAACTATATTCATGGCTCCCGGCGAGGGATTCTAACCCCCATCAGCACGTTCAGAGCGTGCGGTCCTCACAGTTGAACGAACCGGGAACAACTCAAAATGTTTGGCTCCGAGAGTCGGATTCGAACTGGCGTCTCGCTGCTTAACAGGCAGCCGCTCTACCTGTGAGCTATCTCGGAGTAATGCAAAATTACACAAGACCGCCCACCGCTGAGCAATCTCGGATCAGCGCCACAACGCTAAAAACCCTCTGGCCGGTTGGCTCAGAGGGTAGATGAATTCCAGTTATAGAATCCCTGAGCGATCACATAAGTACGCCATGCCGCAGTTGCGCGGTTGCTGGTGTAAAGCCGTGATTGACTCGGTTCGTCATTGCAAGTACAACTTAACCCGAATCGCAATCATAAGTCAACTGATTTTGTGCAACTATCTACGGAAATCGCTTACAAATTTGTAAGTTCGATTAGAAGGCAACCAGAGCAGCACACCTTGAGACTGGCGCCGGTGACGGGAATCGAACCCGCGAATCAATGCCTTGAAAGAGCATCCGCCAAACCAACCTAGCGTACACAGGCGAAACTGGCGGCTACGACGAGAGTCAAACTCGCACCTTACTCCTCGACAAGGAGGTGTCCTATCCTTAGACGACGTAGCCATTCAAAAAACAAGTCTGGTGCATGTGAGAGGATTTGAACCTCCAAAGCCCCGAGGGGTTGCGGTTTTACGGACCGCCGCAGCTCCACTCTTGCAGACTGACAGTTCCTCGGTGAGCAGCGTGGTCACGGAGCAGGCGGTGCAGGAGCTGCCCCTGAATGGGCGCAACTTCGTCAACCTGGTACAGATTCAGCCGGGCCTCACCGCGGGACAGCCCGGTGCGATCGGCTCTGGCAACCGTCCTGACGACCGGCGTGCATCTTCGGTCGTATCGGCCAACGGCCAATCCGACTTGTTCAACAACGAGATGATCGAAGGCATGGACAACAACGAACGCGAACGGGGCTCTATTGGAGTTCGCCCGTCGTTGATGCCATCGCGGAAGTGAAGGTGGATACAGGGCCCACGCCGATCTTTCGTTCTGTCAATCGGCGCCATATCGACTATCTTGGATGGTATGTCGAATTCCGATCAGCAGACGAGGTTGGAAGGGCGCGTAATTCGGGCTGCGGAGGCCGCTCTGTTGCGTCAGCAATACGTTAGCGCCATTGACGTGCTGTGCGGAATGGGACTCTTGTTGCCCATGCACGTAGATTCATGGCGCAAAGGCCGGGTGGATTACCTGGAGCGAGTCATTCAGGAAAATCTCCACAAGATCTCTTCGTCCATGGAAATACTCCGGCGCTGGGCTCGGGAAAAAGGCCTGAAAGCAAGTGAAACACGTTACGTGCGCAGAGCGCGATCGGGGACCATACCCTTGCAATTCAGCATGACCGGAGACCCGGCAATCGAGCAAAGCTATCGCACTCATTACATATCGCCGGCGCTCTCTGAGCGGAAGCAGGAGAAGCTCCAGGAGAAACTGAATCGCGCTCCACAGCCAGTCGTGTTCCAGACCGTGCGCGATGGGCAGTGCTCGGAGTGCGGCTTGGAGATGGGGGAGGGATCGTTCCTGTTTATGGAAGCCGAGCAGCCGCTCTGCCTGCCATGCGCCGGTCTCGGCGACCTCGAGTTTCTTGCTGCGGGGGACGTGGCTTTGACCAGGCGGGCAACGAAACATAGCGCGCGAAGCGCTGTGGTGGTCCGCTTTAGCCGGACCCGAAAACGTTACGAGAGACAGGGCATCCTGGTTGAAACATCTGCTCTCGAAAAAGCCGAGCGGGAATGCGCGGAAGATGCGGATGAAAGAGCGGCAGGACGCGCCCGTGAAGCCGTGCGACGCCGCGAAGAAGACCGCGAGCTGGTTGCTCGCATGGCAAAGCAGATCGGGGTCCTGTTCCCCGGCTGTCCGGCTCATGAACGCGCTGCAATTGCCGAATATACTGCCGCCAGAGGCAGCGGGCGCGTTGGGCGGACAGAGGCGGGCAGGAACCTGGAGGTGCGCGCTTTGACTGCGGCAGTGGTCGCAGCGGTTCGACATCAACATACCGAATACGACAAACTCCTGGCACAAGGAATGGATCGCGCTACAGCCCGTGAGAGAGTCGGCGATAGGATCGATGAGGTTCTGGCGGGGTGGCGAACTTGAGGGCTGCTCTGTAGTTTGGGGCTTGAAGCCCGCCATGTTGTACGCTCCTGAAGAGGGAACTTTCCGATGCTAATCGAACAGCAGATCGCCGAGCGGCAGCAGAGGGCTGCCGCAGCTCCGCTGAAAATTTTGAAACGGCCGGCGGGCGGTCCTTACGGCGATTACACCGTCAAATCTTCTAGCGGTCGAACCTATCGGGTGGCGATTCGCGGTCTCGGGCTCTTTGAGAATTATTGCTCCTGCCCGGATTTCGCGGTCAACACGCTGGGAACCTGCAAGCATGTCGAGGCGATGCTTCTGCGGCTCAGGAAGCGCCATCAGAAGACGTTGGAAGCTGCGAAGTTCAAGCGCACGCGCGCTTCCATTTCGCTTGAGTACGGGAATACGATCGAAGTGCGGCTGCGTATGCCCGCATCGCCTTCGCCTGCGCTCCTGTCGCTCGCAGCGGAACACTTCGACATCAGCGGTCTTCTGCGCCGTGATCGTTACCGGCGTTTTTCCGATGTGTTGGAGGCGCTGCGCAACGCCGACGGCCAGGCGGTGATCTATAGCGACGTCGTGGAGTACATCGACCGGGAAAACGAGCTGGCCGAAGGGCTCGAACAGGAGCGCAAGCTGCTGGCAAAGCTGAAGCGAGGACAGGACCCGACGGCTGGCGTTCTGAAGACCACGTTGCTGCCGTATCAGGCGCGCGGCGCGATCTTCGCGGCTTATCGAGGACGCGCAGTCCTGGCCGACGACATGGGACTGGGCAAGACAGTTCAAGCGCTGGCCATGGCCGAGCTTCTGCATCAACGGCGAGGGATCGAGAGAGTGCTGGTGATTGCGCCGGCCTCGGTGAAATACCAGTGGAAGACGGAGATCGAAAAGTTCACCGATCGCTCTGTAAAGATCGTCGAAGGTCTGTTGCCGCAGCGGCGCGCGATGTATGCGTCCCCGGAGTTTTTCACCCTCACCAACTACGAGCTTGTTCTCAAAGACATTCGATACATGCAGGAACTGCGTCCGGACCTGATCATCCTCGACGAGGCGCAACGAATCAGAAACTGGACCACTGCGACAGCGCGCACGATTAAACAATTGAAAAGCCGCTACGCCCTGGTGCTTACCGGCACGCCGCTGGAAAACAAACTTGAGGAGCTGTTTTCCGTTGTGGAGTTCGTCGATGGCCGCAGGCTGGGGCCGGCGTTCCGCTTCGTAGACGAGCACCGCGTGCTGGATGCCAAGGGCCATCTAACCGGCTATCGCGGCCTGGATCAGATTCACAAGCAGTTGGCTCCAATCCTGTTGCGGCGCACGCGCCCCGAGGTGCTGAAGGATCTGCCAGAGCGCACCGATAAGGTCTTCCGCGTGGCGTTGACCAGCCAGCAGGCGGAACCTTACTACGAGCAGAGCGATATGCTGGCGGCGCTCATGCGCAAATGGGAACGCCAGGGCTGGCTCTCCGAGATCGATCAGAAGCGCATTCTTTGCTACATCCAAAACATGCGCATGTTGTGTAACTCGACATTCCTATTCGACAAGCAGACTCATCATTCTCCTAAGCTCCAGGAGTTCCGCGAGATCATGACCGACTTCGTCTTGAGCGAGGAACGCAAGGTGGTGGTGTTCAGCGAGTTTGAACGAATGACGCATCTGGCAGGCGAGGAGTTGCGCAAGTTGGGCATCGGATTCGTGTCTCTCCATGGTGGTGTTCCGTCGCGCCAGCGCGGCGCCTTGATCGAGCAGTTCCGCAACGATCCGGCCTGCAAGGTCTTTCTCTCGACCGATGCGGGAGGCGTGGGCCTCAATCTGCAAGCAGCCTCGGTGGTGGTGAACTTCGAGCCCCCGTGGAACCCGGCCCGGCTGGAGCAGCGCATCGGTCGCGTACACCGGCTGGGCCAGTCGCGTCCTGTACACGTAATTCACATGCTCACGGAGAAGAGCATCGAAGAGCGCGTGTGGGAGACGCTTGCCCTGAAGAAATCGCTCTTTGCCGGAGTGTTCGATTCACCCACCGACGAAGTGAGCTTCGCCAAGCTGGGCCGCAAGACGATGCTACAGGCAGTGAAAGAGATTTTCGCCGAACAACCGGGTCGTCCCAAACCGGTAATTGACCACGCTCCGGCTGAGGCGGTTCCGCTAACGCAGCCGCAGCAGGAGGTTCAGAAGCAGTCGTCCGGATCAACGAGTGTCGAGACACCCGCGCCTGCAGGTACTCATCCTTCGCCTCCGGCAACTCCCGGCGGCAACGGCGTCGAACTTGCTGCGGCCTCATTCATCGAAGCTGGACTGCGATTGATCGAGTCGATCACGGCAGGTGGCACTGCGGGCGGCGCGGCAGGCGGCACGGCGGCACGTTCCACGGCCGCTCCCGCACCGCGCGTGGCTCAAGTGTTGCCCACCCTGTTCACTAGCGATCCTCGGACGAACCGCCCGGCATTGACCATCCCTCTCCCGGATTCAGTGACCCCGGAGCGGCTCACCAGCGCGTTTTCGGCGTTGCTGAACATGTTCGGACAATCCTTGAGCGCATCTGCCACTCCAAAGAGCCAGAGTTGACCGGCATCGACCCGAAAATAAGTTCGTCACTGTGCAACCGGGGTTCAAGTTCATGCCCTGGTAGAAGGTTCCAATCAGACGAAGTGAGCGGAAACTGGAATGGCCCGGGAAACGGTTTGGTTACGGGTGTGAGAAGTGCGCATTTCAACTGATTGCCCACATGATTCCAGAGCCGGTCCCTGTAATGATCGAGAGCAGAGTCTCCGGGGCGCAGATTCCCATTGAAGCCGATCGGTCTATCGCAGTTTTGATGCCAGTTCAAATGATTTGACGGTAAGTATCGCCTCCCGTATCCGAAAGCGTCTCGCCGGTTCGGATTGATGATAGACCAGGTCTTGTTGAGAACTTGATGGTGCACAGGAATCCTCGCAGAGAGCATCCGGCTTGGAGTTCCTGGTGCTACATGTCCTCTATACCGTCCGGGCAGATTCGCGAGGTGAGCCGGTCTGAGCTTAATTGCTAATAGAGCGATCAATTGCATAAAATGAACGAGCGTCGGGAGTACAAAGAAAGGGGAATCCTGTGCAGTCAAGCGCGACGGCAGCAGAACTTTTTCGGCATTTAAGTACCGAGAAATCCAGCTTCTATCGCTGCATCATGGACGTCTTTGCTGCCGCCAAGCGACAGTACCGGCTTCAGCTCCGCCCCGACGAAGTACTCGCGGAAGCTAGTTGGGCCGATAGCCTGCCCACTATTGAAGAGGTCAACAGCGCCTTGGCCCAGCTAGCCGAATGGGGCAATCTCGATTCCCAACCTGACACGGCGCGTGTCTCATCCCTCAGTGACTTCTATCGCGCACGCTTCCTTTATCGCCTGTCCCATGGCGGCGAGGCAGTAGAGACGAGCCTTGCTGTATTTTTTCAAACGCTGCAACGCAGGGCCGAATTACAGACCGTTGCGCTGGAAGACATTGCCAGCCGGCTGCAGGCATTGCAACAACTGATCGACCATGACGTAACCAAGGACGGGCTTGATGTCGCCAAGGCACATCAAGTA
>Ga0302320_10006896_pt1 | contig 25101 bp, 22 predicted proteins | sample Bog_T0_3_FD_202130 | JGI IMG/M metagenome (GOLD analysis project Ga0302320, IMG submission 202130) | Peat permafrost microbial communities from Stordalen Mire near Abisko, Sweden - Bog_T0_3 | ecosystem: Environmental > Terrestrial > Soil > Wetlands > Peat | place: Sweden: Abisko, Stordalen Mire... | reverse complement strand
TCAGCAGCGGTATCGTGCAATTGAACGCCGCCAGCAGCGCGAATACTTACTCCGGAAACACAACAATCAGCCAGGGCACCTTTCAATTGGGAAGCGCCACGGCAATTCCTAATGGCAGCGGCTTGGGGTATGTCATATTGAATCCCGCTTCCCCGAACACGGCAACTTTTGACCTGCATGGCAACAATCAAACCATCAATGGACTCACGAGCAGCGGCACCGGCAATGCCGTGGTGGACAACATTTCCAGCTCATCAAAAACACTGACCGTCGGAACATCCGGCTCCAATCCCAGCGGCATGTTTTCCGGCGTGATCCAAAACAGCAGCAGCGGCACGCTAGGCTTGACCAAGGCTGGCGGCGGCACGCTGACGCTGGACGGCGCTAATACCTACAGCGGCAATACGACCATCAACGCCGGCACGCTGGCGTTGCGCGGAAACGGTTCGATTGCCAGCAGCCCGCAAATTTCCATCGCCACCGGCGCGACTCTGGATGTTTCCGCTGTGACATCCAGCGGTTATTCGCTCAACGGTTCTGGCACGCTGGCGTTGAATGTCAACAAGACCGGCGCAACCCTGACCCAAGGTCAATTGGTGTTGGGAGCCAAAAACATTGCCTATGGCGGCACGTTGACGGTGACGGCCAGCGGCAGCGCGTTGGCCGCCGGTGACAGTTTCATCTTGATCACGAGCACGGGCACCAAGAACGGCTGGTTTAACAGCGTCAGTGTGCCGTCGTTGGCCAGCGGCATTTCCTGGGACACCAACAAGCTGGCCATGACCGGTGTGCTGGACATTTACACCTTCTCCACCACGGCTTTGGCGCTGACCACGCCGGTGAACACGGCGGCAACCATCTCGGCGCTCAAGCTGGCCAATCACGCGAGCAGTTCGCGCGGAACTCCGGTTCTGGTGTCGGCCACCGCGCCCGGCCACGGCACTGCCAGTGTGACCAGCGGGGCTTTGACCTACACGCCTACTTTTGGTTTCAGCGGCAGTGACAGTTTCGCCATTACTTTTCAGGACGGCCACGGATGGCAGACGATTGTGGTGAGCGTGACGGTCGGAAACGGTGCGGGACAATCGCCCAATTATCTTTCGTCGGGGACAACGAATATTTCCAGTGAAAACTATTTCTATGTAAATTTTGCAGGCTTTCCCGGCGACACTTACACGGTGGAGACCAATTCATTGGGTAGCGGAGCGAGTTGGACAAAATGGGGGAACATCACGGCATCGTCTACTGGGGCGATGCAAGTGCTGGATCCTGTGGGCAGCGGTAGCCTCTTCTATCGGACCGTTTATCCCGCCTATTGAATCGAGACCTGACAAACCAAATCCAAATTCATGAAAAATTTGAAAGGTATTTTGGCAGTGTTGACCGTGGGAATCGTGCTCGGTGGCGGCCCGCCGGCTTCGGCCGCGCTGTATAATTTTTCCAACAGCGGCGGCGGGACGCTCTACACGGGCAGTGGCTCAAGTTTGAACCAAGTCATCCCGGACAACACGCCGGCGGGTGCCGCTTACTCGGTTAATTTCGCGACGACCGGTTTGAGTATCAATAATATCAGCGTGACGCTGAATTTGAACGGCGGCTACAACGGAGATATTTACGCGTATCTGTCTCACGGGAGCCAGATCGCCGTGCTGCTTAATCCGATCACCGGGGCGGCGAGCAGTTCGGGTTTCAACAACGTCACCCTGACCGAGGCGACGGGCAGCGACATTAACACGGTCAGCGGGACGGCGGGCCAGCCGTTGCCCGCGGGCAACTACCTGTCGTCGAGCCTGACCACCTTTAATAGCACGGATCCGAAAGGGAATTGGACGATCTTTTTCGCGGACGTGAGTGCCGGGGACACCTCGACGCTGACGGGTTTTTCCATCGGCATCACGGCGGTGCCGGAGCCGGTGAACGTGGCGCTGGCGATCTTTGGCGGACTGCTGGGTGTCGGTAGCGGAGTGTGCTGGCGGCAGCAATGCCGCGCGGATATTCACTAAACACAAACTTCGCATGTCTCACCTCGAAGCAATCCTGACGTTGGTGGTATGAGTGCTGGTGGTTGGTGTTTTTTTTTATTACCGGTTTCTCGCACTCAAACAGCAGCGTAACCATAAACGGGATGAAAATCATCGCGCCGTCCATCCTCATATTGATGTCCGTTCATGATTTTTTTCGCCGCACTCGCGCCGCCGGAAATCGGATTGCTATCTGCCGGGCGGGAGGGGAACATTCCATTTTGAACAGACCAATGCAACGTGGACGGTGTCACAAGTCACCCGGCGAAAAAATTGAATATCAGTTCAACATTATATGATGTTTTCCAGTCGGTTTGATGGCGGCGATCGAAACTGCTTGGAGGATGCTGGTGATGTCCGGCAGGATGAAGCCGTGTTCGGGCCGGCCAACATTTGATTATGACAATCAGTTTGATGATTTTGGTGGGAGTGATCGGCACCTTGGTTTCGTTGATTTTGATTCCAATCATTCCGAAGTATCTGCCGTCGCTTGGCCGGCGAGACTTGGGGGATTTTCATCATGGCGCGGGGGATTCAGTTTCGCGTTTGGGCGGATTGGCCTTGGTGGGCTCATTTGTCGTTACTTATTTGATCATCAATATTTTTTCCCCGCTTGCGGCGGCGGATGCGGCTGTTTACCGGACTATTTTTATTGCCGCGCTGGCGATGTTTTGCCTGGGTTTCTGGGACGATCTCCGGCCACTGGGCGCAAAACGAAAACTGGCCGGGCAAATTGTTATTGCGGTCTGTGCCTGCTGGGCGGGAATTCATTTTGATAATTTTAAGAATCCATTGACGGGGGTGGTTCATCCGCTGGGAGTTTTCGGGCCAATTTTGGTGGTCTGCTGGCTGGTCGCGTTGACCAATTTGATCAACCTGATTGATGGAATTGACGGCTTGGCCGGCGGCGTGGCGCTCATGCTGATGGGATTGCTGGCCTATGTTGGTTTCAATTCACAGATGCCTTATCTGTCGCTGTGCGCCCTGGGCATGGTTGGCGCGTTGCTGGGCTTTCTGTATTTCAATTTTCCGCCTGCAAAAATATACATGGGCGATGGCGGCGCTTATTTTTTGGGTTTTCTGATTGCCGGACTGTCGCTGGCCAATTCTCACAAAGGCACCATCGTCGCCGCCTTGATCGCGCCGCTGTTCGCGCTGGCGCTGCCGGTGATCGATGTCAGCCTGGCCATTCTGCGGCGCGGGCTCAAGGGGTTGCCGCTCTTCCGGCCGGATCGCAAGCATCTCCACCATCGTCTGGTGGGTGTGGGTTTTTCCAGCACCCGCGCGGTATTGACCCTTTATGGTGTGTCCTTGGTTTTTCTATTGCTGGCTTTGTTCGCCTTCTGGTTGGAGGGCCGGGCGCTGCCGATCCTGTTCGGCTTCGCCGGTCTGGTGCTGCTGCTCTTTTTGGGTTCCTTTGGTTTTGGCCGGGAATGGTTTTCGGTGGGCCGGGTGCTGGGGAATTCGCTGCAAATGCGCAAGATTACGGAATATGCGCTGACGTTGAGCCGGTGGCTGGAACTGGAGGCTGAACGGCGGGATTCCATGGATGAAATGTGGTCAGATTATCATTTCATGCTGGCGCGGCTCAGTTTTTCAGAAGCTAGGCTCACTCTGGCTGCCGGGCAAAAAATTTGGGTCGCAAATCAAGGCGGCACGCCGGGGCCGGAACAACATCACTGGCGGCAGGAATATCCTCGCATGACCATCGAGTTTGTGGCGGAAACCCGGGCGATGGATCGACAACTGTTCGTGCATTTGTGCGAACTGGCGGCGGAGGCGTGGTTCAAGGCCGCGCAACGCTGGTGCCGCGTTCATGCCATTTCTTCCGGTGCTCAATCCGTCGCGGATTTGGCGGTGTGCATGGATTTTTGCGGTTGCAAAAACTTTTGCCTCCACGCTGCTGAAAAGCGCGCCAGTCAATCCGCTGCAAACCCTGCCGCTTAAATTGCCGATGCTGATTCAAGAAACTACATGGCTTCTGGCGGATCAGCCCGTGACCGCTCGTGATTTCCGGTGTTTCGCAAACACGCCGCGCAGCGACTTCGACAGGTCGTCCTGCAATTCCTGCAACTCGCGATACACCGCGACGGCGGCTTTCTTCGGCGTTGTGGTTTCGGCCTTGTTCAGCGTCACGAATTCGTCAGTGATGTCTTCGATGCAGACCTTTTCACCCTTCTGCAAACGCCAGCACCAGAGTGCCTGCAACGCCGCGCCGTAGGCCGCGCCTTCGCCGACCTTTAGCGTCACGACTTCAGTGTTGAAAATGTCCGCCATGATCTGCCGCCAAAGTTTTGAGTTGGCTCCGCCGCCAGTGGCGCGGATTTGCTTTGCGGGCACACCGAGCTGCGCGAGCCGGCGCAGACCGTAATTCATGCCGAGGGTCACGCCTTCCATCGAGGCGCGGCAATAATGGCCCGCGCTGAACGTGCGGGTGTTGATGCCGATCATTGCGCCCGTGCCGTCCGGCACATTCGGCGTGCGTTCACCTTCGAGATATGGCAGCAGCAGCAAACCATTGGAACCCGCGGGAACCTTCGCTGCCGCGTCGGCGAACTGCTTGAAGTCGTAGCCAAAATCCAGCCGCACCATTTCGGTGGCGACGGTGACGTTCATCGTGCAGAGCAGGGGCAGCCAGCGGTTGGTGGAATCGCAGAACGCCGCGATCTCGCCCGTCGGATCCACCACCGGTTTGTCCGCGCAGGCGTAGATTGTGCCACTCGTGCCGAAGCTGGCGGTGACGGTGCCCGGGCGGGTGTTGCCGGTGCCGATCGCGCCCATCATATTGTCGCCGCCGCCGGCGCTGACGAGAACGCCCGGTTGCAAGCCCAGCTCTTTGGCGGTGGCCGCGCTCAAAACTCCGGCCGGCTCATCGCTGGAAATTAATTTCGGCAATTTGTCGGCGAGGCCCGCGTCAATCGCCTGGAGCGCGGCGGTGCTCCATTTGCGTTTGCGAACATCGAGCAGCGCCGTGCCGCTGGCATCGCCGAACTCCATTGTTTTTTCGCCGGTGAGCCAGAAATTCAAAAAATCGTGCGGCAGCAAAACCGTGGCGAGCTTTGCGAAATTTTTCGGCTCGTGGTTTTTGAGCCAGAGAATTTTCGACGCCGTGAAGCCGGGCAAAACCGCATTGCCAAGCGCCGCGATAGTTTTCTTTGGTCCGCCCAGTTTCGCGGTGATTTCCTCGCACTCGGCGGCGGTCGCGGTGTCGCACCAGAGCTTGGCTGGGCGGATGACGTCGCCGGCTTTGTCGAGCGGCACGAAGCCATGCTGTTGTCCGCTGACACCGATGGCGACGACTTCGCCGGACTTGGCGTTGGCCTGTTTGAGTGCGGCCTTGATGGCCTTGCTGGTGGCTCCGATCCAGTCGCGTGGGTGCTGTTCCTTCGCGCCGGTCGGCAAATTTGGAATCAAATCGTAGGCCGCCGTGCCTTTGCCAAGCACCTGGCCGGTCTGGGCGTTTACGACGAGTGCCTTGGTGGATTGCGTTCCGCTGTCGATGCCGATGAGGAGTGTGCGCATAATTTTTGTGTTGGGCGCAACAGTTGCAAATTTTTTTACTAACTACAAACTTTTTGTGGGCCGGCGGTATCGTAGGTTTCTCCATAACTTCAGTCGTGCAAAAATTTTTCGAAATGATAGTGTCTGTCCAACCACGAATTAAAATCGTGATTCATCTAATCAACATAAAAAATGAAAACATCATTCCCCAACATTGATAAAATCTCTTTTGAGGGCCCGCGTTCCAAAAACCCGCTGGCGTTCAAACACTACAACGCGGACGAAATCGTCGAGGGCAAGTCCATGCGCGACCATCTGCGCTTTGCGGTGGTTTACTGGCACACCTTCCGCGGCACCGGCTCCGATCCGTTTGGCGCGGGCACGATGCAGCGCCCGTGGGATGACGGGAGCGCATCCGTCAGCAACGCCCAGAACCGCGCCCGCGTGGCGTTTGAGTTCATTAGCAAGCTGGGTGCGCCGTATTATTGCTGGCACGACCGCGACGTCGCGCCGGAAGGCAAGACGCTCAAGGAGACGAACAAGAATTTCGACGCGGTGGCGAAAGTGTTGAAGGAAGAACAAAAGCGCACCGGCGTCAAACTGCTGTGGGGCACGACCAATGCGTTTTCGCATCCGCGCTTCGTCCACGGCGCGAGCACGAGCTGCAACGCCGATGTGTTTGCGTTTGCCGCCTGCCAGGTGAAGAAGGCGATGGAAGTGACGCACGAACTCGGCGGCGAAGGCTACACGTTCTGGGGCGGTCGCGAAGGTTACATGACGCTGCTCAACACGGACATGAAGCGCGAACAGGAACATTTGGCAAAATTTTTGCACCTCGCCGTGGCGCACAAAAAAGCCATCGGCTTCAAGGGCCAGTTCTACATCGAGCCGAAGCCGAAAGAACCGACCAAGCATCAATACGATTCTGACGCGGCGGCGTGTCTCAACTTCCTGCGCGAATTTGATTTGCTGAAAGATTTCAAGCTCAACATCGAGACCAACCACGCGACGCTGGCTGGCCACTCGATGCAGCACGAACTGGAAGTCGCCGGTGCTGCCGGCGCGCTCGGCTCGATTGATGCAAACACCGGCGACGAGTTGCTGGGCTGGGACACGGATCAATTTCCGACGAGCATTTATCTGACGACCTACACGATGTTGAGCGTGTTGAAATACGGCGGCTTCAAAACCGGCGGCGTGAATTTCGACGCGAAGGTGCGCCGTGAAAGTTTCGAGCCGATTGATTTGTTCTATGCACACATTGGTGGCATGGACGCGTTTGCGCGCGGCTTGAAGATTGCCGCCGCCATCCGCAAGGACGGTCGCCTGGCCGAGTTTGTGAAGAACCGCTATGCCAGTTGGGACAGCGGCATCGGCGCGAAGATCGAGGCGGGCAAAGCCAGCTTCAAGGACTTGGAAGCCTACATGCTCAAGAAGGGCGAAGCTGATGCGAGCGTCAGCGGCCGCCAGGAATACCTCGAAAATCTCATCAACGAATTCATTTGAGCTGAACGTTCCATAGAAATAGTTTGGCATGGACTTGGGCGGGCAGATTTTCTGCCCGCCTTTTTTTCTGCCAATTTATGAATGTCCCTAGGAAACAATCCGGAATCAGATTCGTGGGATATATTTTCACCGCATGCTTGACGTGGATATTTATATAGGTAACCTAATTAAATGATCTACGTTCCCTCCCGCATGGGCCAACTGAACCGTCGCGCCTTGTTGCGGCGGTTGCAGAAGCTGGGCGTGGCCTCGCGGGCGGAACTTGCCAAGTCGCTCGGCATGAGCCAGCCCACGGCGGGTAAAATCGTGGACGAACTGATTTCCGCCGAAGTGCTGGAAGAAATCGAAGTCGCCGTGGCCAGCGGCGCGGAGCCAGGTTCGCGCGGCCGTCCCGGGCGCAATCTGCAACTGAACCATTCCCGTCCGCAGTTGCTGGCCATCCAGCTCGGCTTGCAGGAGACCACGGTGGCCGCACTGTCGCTGGGTCTGCCTGCTGCGGACGAATGGCAATTTTCCTTTGCCCTGAATAAAGCCGAGGCGGCTCCGGCGCGAGCCTGGGAAAGGCAATTGCGCCTGGCGGCCAAGGCCATCGGAAGTCATGGTTTTCTGGGCGTGCTGTTGAGCACACCCGGCATCGTGGATGAGAGCACCAACCGGGTTTTATTTTCCCCCAACCTTCATTGGACGGAGCAGGTTGATTTGGCGGACATCGTTCGGCGGGTGTGGAATGTGCCGGTTTTGCTGGTTCAGGAGGAGCGGGCGCTGGCCCTCGGACATCATTTGGTCAACCCGGAATGTGAAGATTTTCTGCTGGTTGATTTTGGCGACGGCGTCGGGGGCGCGATCATCATGGACGGCAAGCCGCTGGCGAACCCGCTCCCCATCAGCGGTGAAATTGGCCACACCCCGGTGTTGGGCAACCAGCGGTGCTGCGGTTGTGGAGCGACCGGCTGCATGGAAACGCTGGTGTCGCTGCGGGGATTGCTGGAAAGTTTTTCGGCCGCCACGCGGGGCAAAAAAAAGTCATGGTGTCAGCTGCGTGAACATATCGCCGCCCACGGCATCGAGGCGTGGCTGGCGCATTCGCTGGATGCGGCTGCGGTCGCCATCGCCGGTGCGCTGAATGTGCTTGGTTTGCGCCGGGTGGTCATCACCGGTAGCCTCACGGAACTGCCGCCGGCAGTTCTGGCGCATTTGGCGCAGGCGGTTCAAAACGGCTCCATGTGGGACAAATTTGGCGAGGTGGAATGTGTGGCGGCACCGCGCCATCGCACGGCTGGATTGATCGCCATCGGCCTCGACCGGTTGGTGGTTCCTGATACATACCAGCCGGAGGTTGTTTCGGACAACACCAATCCGATCTGGCGCACGAATGCCGCCCGTCAAAATCACCGGTCGCTGAAAATTGGCCATTACCGCCGCCGGCTGGTTGCCGGCTTTTCTAAAGCTGAATAATAAAACATTAACATTCCTCTTAACAAATTATGAACATCAACCTCAAACAAAATGAAGTCTGGTTTGTGACCGGCAGCCAGCATCTCTACGGCCCGGAAACACTGAAGAAAGTCGCGGAACATTCGCAGGAAATCGTTAAGGCGCTTAACGTCGCGCCCGCGATTCCCGTGAAGGTTGTCTTCAAGCCCGTGCTGGTCACGCCGGACGCGGTTACGGCGTTGTGCCTAGCCGCGAACAACGCGCCCAAGTGCATCGGCCTTATCACCTGGTGTCACACGTTTTCGCCGTCGAAAATGTGGATCAACGGCCTCAAGCAGCTCCGCAAGCCGGTGGCGCATTTGCACACGCAATATAATCGTGATATTCCGTGGGCGACGATTGACATGGATTTCATGAACCTGAACCAGGCCGCGCACGGCGACCGTGAGCACGGTTTCATTTGGAGCCGCCTACGTTTGGCGCGCAAAGTGGTCGTCGGTTTCTGGCAGGAGAAATCCACGCAGGAAAAACTCGGCGCATGGACGCGGGCAGCGGCGGCGTGGGCGGATTGGCAGACGGCAAAGTTCTGCCGCTTTGGCGACAACATGCGCGAAGTGGCCGTGACGGAAGGTGACAAGGTTTCCGCGCAAATCAAATTTGGTTTCGCCGTCAACGGCTACGGCGTCGGCGACTTGGTGAAAGTCGTCAACGAAGTTTCGGAAAAGGAAATTGACGCGCTCGTCAAAACTTACGAGGAAGTTTACGAAGTCGCCGCCGACTTGAAAAAAGGCGGCAAGCGCGCCAAGTCCGTTCGCGAAGCCGCACGCATTGAACTCGGTTTGCGCGCGTTTCTCACGGCCGGCGGATTCAAAGGTTTTACCACGACGTTTGAAGATTTGCACGGCCTCGTCCAGTTGCCCGGCCTCGCGCCTCAGCGTTTGATGGCCGACGGTTACGGCTTCGCCGGAGAAGGCGATTGGAAAACTGCCGCGCTCGTTCGCGCGATGAAAGTCATGGCGAGCGGCCTCAAAGGCGGCACGTCGTTCATGGAGGATTACACCTACCATCTCGCGCCCGGCAACAAAGTCGTCCTCGGCGCGCACATGCTGGAGATTTGTCCGAGCATCGCGGATGGCAAGGCCTCGTTACAAGTGCATCCGCTCGGCATCGGCGGCAAGGCCGATCCGGCGCGGCTGGTTTTCAACACGCCGGCCGGCCCGGCGCTGAATGCGGCGCTGATGGATTTCGGCAACCGTTTTCGTCTGCTCATCAACGAAGTGGATGTCGTCAAACCGGAACAGCCGATGCCGAAGCTGCCCGTGGCGCAGGCGGTGTGGAAATGCCGGCCTAATTTCGAGGACGCCTGCGGCGCGTGGATTTACGCCGGCGGTGCGCATCACACCGGTTTCAGCCAGGCCGTCACCACGGAAATGCTCGAAGACTTCGCGGCGATTGCCGGACTGGAAACGGTCGTGATTGACGCCGACACGAAGCTGCGCTCGTTCAAGCAGGAACTCGTTTGGAACGACTGCGCCTACTGCCTCAAGAGCGGCTGGGTTTGCTAATTCAAATTTACCATGAGCGCTCAATTTACAATTGGACTGGATTATGGCACGAATTCGGTTCGCGCCTTGATTGTCAATGTCGCCAACGGCGCGGAAATCGCGTCAGCGGTCTGGAATTATTCTCACGGCACGGCGGGCGTAATTTTGTCGCGCGACCCAAACCTCGCGCGCCAGCATCCGCTGGATTACATCAACGGCGCAGAGATCACGATCAAGGCTGCGCTCGCGGCGGCGAAAAAATCCGTGAAAAACTTCCGCGCGGATCAAGTCATCGGCATCGGCGTGGACACGACTGGCAGCACGCCGCTGCCCGTGGATGTCAATGGCCAGCCGCTGGTGTTCCAAAAGAAGTTTGCGAACAACCCCGCCGCGATGGCGTGGCTGTGGAAAGACCACACCGGCATCGCCGAGGCCGCCGAAATTACCGCGCTTGCAAAAAAAATGCGCCCGCAATATCTCGCCAAGTGCGGCGGCATCTATTCGAGCGAATGGTTCTTTAGCAAGATTTTGAAATGCCTGCGTGCCGCGCCAGAAGTGTTTGCGGCCGCGCATTCATGGATCGAGCTTTCCGACCTCGTGCCCGCCGCGCTGACGGATACGTTGCACCCAGACAAGTTTATCGCGGGCATCTGCGCGGCTGGTCACAAGGCCATGTATAGCGCGACGTGGGGCGGTTATCCCGACAAGGCCTTTCTCTCCAAGCTTGACCCGAAGCTGGGTGTGTTGCGCGACCGTCTGCCGAAGCGCGTGCTCGCGGTGGATTCCGCCGTCGGCACGTTGACGGCGGACTGGGCGAAGAAAACCGGTTTGCCGGCGGACATCCCCGTGACGGTCGGTGCGTTCGATGCGCACACCGGCGCGATTGGTGCCGGCGTGAAGCCCGGCACGCTGGTGAAGATCATCGGCACGAGCACCTGCGACATCAGCGTGCGTGTGAATTCGGCGAAGCTGGCGGACATCCCCGGCGTTTGCGGCATCGTGAATGGCAGCGTGGTGCCCGGTTATTTCGGCATCGAAGCCGGACAATCGGCGGTCGGCGACATCTTTAACTGGTGGGTGGATTACATCCAACCGGGCGGAAAGCACGCGTTGTCGCACCGGCAACTCGACGAGGCCGCCTTGAAACTTCAACCCGGCGAATCGGGCTTGCTCGCCTTGGACTGGAACAACGGCAACCGCACCATCCTGGTGGATCAACAGCTTACCGGCCTGCTGGTGGGCCAGACGCTTTACACCACGCCGGCGGAGGTCTATCGCGCGCTGGTCGAGGCGACGGCTTACGGCGCGTTGACGATCATCAACCGCTACGAGGAATACGGGGTGAAGATTTCCGAGGTCGTGAACTGCGGCGGCATTGCGGACAAGAGCGCGCTCGTCATGCAGACCTATGCGGACATCACAGGCCGGCCGATGAAGATTTCGCGTTCGGCGCAGACCTGTGCGCTGGGTTCGGCCATCGCAGCGGCGGTCGTCGCCGGTGCGCACAAGGATTTTGCCACGGCGCAGAAGAAGATGACCGGCCTGAAGCCCAAGGTTTACCAGCCGAATCCTAAAGCCCATGCGGTTTACAAGGAACTTTACGCGCTCTACAAGCAACTCCACGACGCCTTCGGCACGAAGCAGTGGAACGGCAATTTGTTTGGCGTGATGAAGAAACTGGTTGAGATTCGCAGCCGGGTTCGTTAGTAATCCGGCCACCCAATTATTCGAATGCGCGAAAAATTAAAAGCTGAAGTATGCCGGGCCAACCTCGACCTCGTCGCGGAAGGTTTGGTCATCCAGACGTGGGGCAACGTGAGCGGCATTGACCGCGAACGCGGCCTCATCGTCATCAAGCCTAGCGGCGTGCCGTATGACCGCATGAAGCCGGAACACATGGTTGTCGTCTCGCTGGAGACCGGCAAGGTTGTCGAGGGCAATTTGAAGCCGAGTTCGGACACGCCGACGCATCTGGTATTGTATCGCAACTTTCCAAAAATTGGCGGTGTGGTGCATACGCACAGTCTTTACGCAACGGCGTGGGCGCAGGCGTGCCAGTCGCTGCTGGCCTATGGCACGACGCAGGCGGATTACTGGTATGGCGACGTACCATGCACGCGCAAGCTAAAATCGGTGGAAATCAAAAAAGATTACGAGGTCAATACCGGCGAAGTCATCGTGGAGACGTTCAAGAAACTGAAGTTCGATCCGATGCAGCATCCCGCCGTGCTGGTGGCGAGCCACGGGCCGTTCACCTGGGGCAAGGATGCGCACGACGCGGTTCATAATGCGAGCGTACTGGAATTTATCGCCCGGTTGAACAACGAGACTTTAAGGATCAACTCCAAAATCAAGCCAATGCAACCGGTGCTGCTCGACAAACATTTTCTTCGCAAACACGGGCCGGGTGCTTACTATGGACAGAAATAAACCACAACACACATGAACAAACTAATCCAACTCCTCACGGTCACGACCGTCGGCATTGTGGCGACATGCCTGGCCGGTTGCACATCTATGAAAACATCCAAAGACGACATCACGAAAGCTGGCTTCGGCAAGACTCCCGAAGGTCAGTCGGTTGAAATCTACACATTGCGCAATTCCAAGGGTGCTGAAGCGCGCATCATCACTTACGGCGGCATCGTCCAGTCGCTCACGATGCCGGACAAGAACGGCAAATTCGCCGACATTGTTCTCGGCTTCGACAATCTGGATGGCTATACGTCTGCCGCCTACCTCAAGGGTTGTCCGTATTTCGGCGCGCTCATCGGCCGCTACGGCAACCGCATCGGCGGCGCGAAGTTCCCGCTGGAAGGCCAGACCTACACGTTGGCCGGCAACAACCATGGCAATTCGCTGCACGGCGGCCTGAAGGGGTTTGACAAGGTGGTCTGGACAGTGGTCAAAGCCGATGTGGGCCCGGACGGTCCGCGGCTGGTGTTGAATTATTTGAGCAAGGATGGCGAGGAAGGTTTCCCCGGCAACCTGGACGTCACGGCGACTTACACGCTGACCACCGACAACGCGTTGAAACTGTCTTACACTGCGACCACCGACAAACCGACCGTGGTGAATCTGACGCATCATTCCTACTTTAACCTCAATGGGCAGGGCAACGGCGACATCCTCGACCTTCTGGTTTATATCAATTCTAACCAGACCACACCGGTGGACGACGGCCTGATCACGACCGGCGAATTCGCCGATGTGACGGGCACTCCATTCAATTTCCGCACGCCGACGGCGATCGGTGCGCACATCAATGATCCGAACACCATCCTGCAATACGGCCCTGGCTACGACCACAACTGGGTCATTAACAAGCCGCTGGGGCAGTTCGGCCTGATGGCGCGCGTCACCGATCCGATCAGCGGCCGCGTGCTGGAAGTCTGGAGCGACGAGCCCGGCCTGCAATTTTACGCCGGCAATTTTCTTGATGGCAGCATCACCGGCAAGGCCGGCAAGGTTTACCAGAAGCGGACCGGCTTCTGCATGGAGCCGCAACATTATCCTGACTCGCCGAACAAACCGGGTTTCCCCTCTACGGAACTCAAGCCCGGCCAGACCTATCACAACGTCATCGAATATAAATTCGGCGTCGAATAACCACCTCGTAAAAAGTAAAATCCTATGAATGAAATTACCAACAGCGTGTTGGCGGCAACCAACAACGTGGACGTGGCGACGAACTCGCTGGTCACGGCGTCCGTGGCGGGGGGAATGAACGGCACCGTGTTTAACGGCCTGGATGTGGCCGTGATCATCCTGTTCGCCATCGGCATGTTGCTGACCATCTGGTTCTCCATGCGCAAGAAGAACGAGTCCGGCAAGGATTACTTCCTCTCCGGCCGCGATGCGAACTGGCTACAGATCGGTTCCTCGATCTTCTCTTCCAACATCGGTTCCGAGCATCTGGTCGGACTGGCCGGCGCTGGTTTTGCCACCGGCATGGCCATGGCCCACTGGGAAATGCACGCCTACTGGATTCTGATCTTGGGCTGGGCGTTTGTTCCCCTTTACGACCGCATGAAAGTCTTCACCATGCCGGAATTCCTCGAACTCCGCTTCAGCCGCGGCTCGCGAAATGTCTTGAGCTTGCTCACCATGGCCAGCCTCGTGCTGACAAAAATCGCCGCCACCATTTACGCCGGCGATGTCGTCATTCGCACGTTGTTGAATGTGGATCACATCAACCTCTTCGGCCACCAGATTGACGTGTTCTGGGCCATTGCCTTGGGGCTGGCCTTCACCACCGGTCTTTACACCGTGTTCGGCGGCATGCGCGTGATCATGTATACCGCCGTGCTGCAGGCGCCGGTGCTGATCTTCGGCTCCGTTTGCATTCTTTACATGGGCCTGCGCGTGCTCGGCCACGGCAGTTTGATTGACGGCTGGCACGCCACGCTGACGACCGTCGGCGACAACGTCCATCTCGTTCGTTCCATCAACGATCCCGACTGGCCGTGGCTGGCGATTCTGCCCGGCTCCGCCATCATCGGCTTCTGGTATTGGTGCACCGATCAATACATTGTCCAGCGCGTGCTCGCGGGGAAAAATCAGCAGGAGTCTCGTCGCGGCACCATTCTCGCCGGCTTCTTCAAGCTGACGCCGGTGTTCATCTTCCTGGTTCCCGGCATGATCGCCTTTGCGCTGACCAAGACCCCCGGGGTCGGCTTCAGCACCAACGGCGACGCCGCCTACACCTCGCTGGTTGCGCAGATTCTCCCGCATGGTTTGCGCGGCATGGTCGCGTGCGGCATGATTGTCGCGCTCATGGCGTCGCTCGGCTCCAAGTTCAACGCCTCGGCCACGCTGTTCACGATGGACTTCTACCGTGAATGGTATCCCAACGCCTCCGGCAAGACCGAAGTCGTCGTGGGCCGTCTCGCCACCGGCGTGATTGTTTTCATCGGCATCTGCTGGGTGCTCGTGATCAAGAACCTGCACATGCCGCTCTACGTGTATTTGCAGAACGTCCAGGGCTACCTCTCGCCCGCCATCGCCGTGCTGTTCGGCATGGGCGTGTTCTGGAAACGCGCCACCGCGCCCGCCGCTTTGTGGGCTTTCGTCATCGGCATGTTGGGCGGCTTTGGCCGGCTCGCCGCCGACCTTATCATGCGCAACGACGCCGACGCCGTGACCAAGCTCAAGGGCGATCTCTATCACAAGGTCATCACGCTCGATCAATACAATGCCGGCATCGCCCCCATCAAGGCCGCGCACAATGCCATCATGTTCGACTTCTGGAACATTCACTGGCTCTATTACTGCGAAGGTCTCTTCGTGCTCACCGCCGTGCTCATGGTCATCATCAGTCTCCTGACGCAGGCGCCCGACCCGAAGACCATCAAGTTCACTTGGTATGGCGCCACGGCCGAGGAAAAGGCCGCCACCCGCGCCAGTTGGAATGCGCTCGACGTCGTCCTCAGCTTGATCGTCGTCGGCTGCGTCGTCCTGTTCTACATCAAATTCTGGTAAGCATTCGTGTCCCAAAGGCGGCGGAGCAACTGCCCCGCCGCCTTTTTTGCCTTTGGCAATCGTCCCCGCCTGTCCGCTGACCCATCCATCGTCAACCGCCGCCGCCAAATCATGAAACCCATCCTGCTCCCGCTCGCGTGCCTGCTGGCCGCGCTGCCCGTTGTCTCTGCCCAGACCAATCTCGCCAGCCGCGACGCCCTGATCATCGCCGCCGCCGAGCCTGCGCCCGCGCCGCAGTTTAACGGCGCCAGCGTCATCGGGGTCTGCGCGCACACGCCCGTGCTTTACACGCTTACCGTCAGCGGCGCGCGGCCGATGGAGTTTGCCGCGAAACATCTCCCCGCCGGCCTCACGCTCGACGCCAAGACCGGCATCATCACCGGCACGCTTGCCAATAAAGGTGAATACACCTTCACCGCGTCCGCCAAAAACTCCGCCGGCCGCGCCAGCGCCAAGATCAAAATCATCAGCGGCGACACGCTCGCCCTCACGCCGCCGCTGGGCTGGAACAGCTACGACGCGTTTGGCGACAATGTTGTCGAGTCCGAAATGCTGGCCAACGCGCATTATGTCGCCGACAAAATGCAGCCGTTCGGCTGGGACACCGTGGTCGTGGACTACTGCTGGTCCGACCCCGGCGCGCATGACAACAACCGCAACGGCCGCGCCAATGCCCCGCTCGTTGCCGATCAGTTTGGCCGGCTCCTGCCCGCGCCCAACCGCTTTCCTTCCGCCGCCGACGGGGCCGGCTTCAAGCCGCTCGCCGACGCCGTTCACGCGCTCGGCCTGAAGTTCGGCATCCACATCATGCGCGGCATTCCCCGCAACTCCGTCAAGGCCAACACGCCCATCGAAGGCTCCACCTTCACCGCCGCCGACGCCGCCAACACCAATGACAAATGCGTCTGGTGTCCCGACATGTTCGGCGTCAGCAGCAACGCCGCCGGCCAGGCATGGTATGATTCGTGCGCCCGCCTCTGGGCCTCCTGGACCGTGGACTACATCAAAGTGGACGACCTTTCCCGTCCTTATCACACCGCCGAAGTCGAGATGGTCCGCAACGCCATTGACAAATCCGGCCGCGCGATTGAGTTCAGCACGTCGCCGGGCGAAACCCCCGTGAAGTCGGGCGCGCACATCGCCGCCCACGCGAATCTCTGGCGGGTCTCCGACGATTTCTGGGACAGTTGGAAATCGCTGGATCATGAATTCACCTACGGCGTGCGCTGGCACGGCTTTGTCGGGCCGGGCCATTGGCCGGACGCCGACATGCTGCCGCTGGGCCATCTGTCCGTGGCGCATCGTTCCGTGGGCGACGACCGTTACACCCGCTTCACCCATGACGAACAACTGACACACCTTTCCCTCTGGAGCCTGCTGCCGTCGCCGCTGATGGTCGGTGCCAACCTGCCGGACAACGACCCGTGGACGCTCGCCTTGCTCACCAACCCCGACGTCCTCGCCGTGAACCAGGACGCTCTCGGCCAATCGGCGCAACGGGTGACGAATTCATTCGCCGGGGTGGAAATTTGGACAAAAGAGTTCGCTGATAAATCACTCGCTGTTGGCATTTTTAATCGCAGCAAGATTGCCGTGCGGGTGAATCTTATCTGGCACGATCTCGGTCTGCGCACCAAACCTTCTGTCCGCGACTTGTGGTTGCGAAAAGATTTAGGCCGTCAAAATAAATTCACCGCCGAAATTCCGCCGCACGGCTGCGTCCTGCTGCGCGTAAAATGATTTAGCCGCCGCCAATTTTCACTTCATTCTCCATCGGGTGGTGGTATCATTGCTGCCCGCTCTGTGAACGATCTGATTTATCTCACGCAACGGCTGATTTGTATTACGGTAATTGACAAAGCAGATTAAGCCTTGTCGTTGGCCGAAGCGCTGCTCGCCGGCGGACTCAACACCATGGAAGTCACTTTCCGCACTGACGGCGCGGCGGACGCCATCGCGCGCATCCGCAAAGATGTTCCGCAAATGTTCGTTGGCGCGGGCACGCTGCTCACCGCTGATCAGGTGAAACAGGCCGTGGACGCCGGCGCGCAGTTCGGCGTTTCACCGGGCTTGAGCGAGGCGGTTTCCAACGCCGCGCACGAAATCAAATTGCCGCTGTATCCCGGGGTCGCCACGCCGACGGAAGTCATGCGCGCGCTCGAACTCGGCTGGCGGCACCTGAAGTTTTTCCCGGCGGAAACTTTTGGCGGCGTGAACGCCTTGAAAGCATTGAGCGGCCCGTTCGGCCACACGGGTGTGAAATTTATACCGACCGGCGGCATCACCGCCGCGCCGCCGCCGGATCATCTGGCGCTGCCGCTGGTCGCCGCCATGGGCAGTTCGTGGATGGCCGAGCGCAAGCACGTCGTGGAAAAAGCCTGGGCGAAAATTACCGCGTTGACCGCCGACGCCATGAAGTCCACCAAGTCCGCAAAATAGTTTTCAACGTCCGAGCTGGCTGCAATTTTCGGAATTCATATTACGGTTGCAATCGGCTTGCGTGGGAGTAAAGTCGCCTTACCGCGACATGACCTCAACTCGGCATTTTAGGTCGCACGAACCGAAACGGGAGTTTCGCGTCCGTGCAACTTCTCCGTTGCATGACTGACCTCCTTTCCCAAGCTTCATCCTTCAGCGGTATCGCTTCAGGTGCATTCGGCCATGATGAAAAAATTATTCAAAGGATTCCGCCGCAGCGTTTGTCAGATTCAGTAAAAGAACGCCGCATGGCCGACGCCGACGCAGATCTGGTGTTGCAAACTCAAAAGGGCAGCCCTGCGGCTTTTGCGGCGCTGGTTCGCCAGCATCAACGCATGATTCACTCGCTGACATTTCGGATGACCGGGTCGCTCGCCGACGCCGAGGATCTCGCGCAGGAGACGTTCCTCCGCGCCTACGAGCAGATCGGCACGTTTCGCGGCACGGCTAAGTTTTCCACCTGGCTTTATCGCATCGCCGTGAACACCTGTCTGAACTGGCGGCAGAGCGAGGCGCGACGTTTTCGGTTGCAAGCAAACTGTGCCGAGGAATTTTCCGCGCAGCATTTGAACGGAGAAAATTCTCCGGCGGAAAATCAATCAAGCCAACAGGTGCAATCCGCCTTGCTGAAACTCCCCGCCAAACAGCGCGCCGCCATCGTGCTGACAGTTTATGACGGCCTGAACCACGCCGAGGCCGCGCAGGTTTTGGATTGCTCGGAAACCACCGTTTCATGGCGCGTGTTCACCGCACGGCGAAAACTCAAACGCTGGCTTTCAAAGACGGAGGCGCGCGATGAATGATTTTGATTTGGAATCAAAACTGAAGAGCCTTCGTGTTCCGGCGCGGACGGAGGAGTATTGGAATGATTTTCCGTCGCAGGTGCGCGTGCAACTGCGCCAGGCACGTCCTGAATTGTCGGAGCGTTCGTTTGGCGGTTTGCGGTTTGCCTTTGCTGGCGGTTTTGCGCTGGCGCTGATTCTGGTTTGCATTGAGTTTCACCCGCTTCAAACCGTCTCGTTGGCCATCGCGAAACAGGAGCGCCATTTACACACGCAGTTGGCGCGTTTGGACACCGGGCTGCACAAGCTCATGCTCAACACCGACGGCATGGGTTATCTGCTGGCCGAGGCAAACTGAATTTAGTGAAGAGTTTTTTAATTCAAAACAAACACAAAAAACCATGAAACTAAAACGACTCGTTTGTTTAGCTACAGGAATGTTGTTCATGGCCACAGCCTGCCTGATCAGGGCCGGGGAACCAGCCGTTAATCCGACCGGCTCATGGAAAATAACAGTAATTACCGCCAATTCCCAGGTGTGTCCTGTTGCGCAGACCTTGAAACTCAAACTCGACAGCGGCACGCTGACGGGCATGCTCACTTATAACAGCAGCCCCACGGTCAACGGCAAGGCACACATTTCAGAATTGCCGATCACCGAGGCGAAGCTCCAAGGCGATGCGATTTCTTTCAACTTCACCCATCCGCCGGCGTTTGGGAACGGGCCAAACGGCACCTATAGCTACCAAGGCAAGATCAACGGCGACACGATCAAAGGAACATACACCATGGAGTAGATGGGCCAATCCCGAACGAAAGATTGGGTGGCTGAGCGCCTCAAGGAGTAATTTTAGGGAACATTTAATTGTTTTATGCCGACGCAAAAACTCAAGACCGCTGACGAAAAAACTTCCGTCACTTCCGCGCCGGAAGTTTTGGAAAATCTCGTCCGGCTCGCCGAGCGCGCCGGTGCCAGTGACATTCATTTGCAGATGCGCGGCAAAATGGCCGAGGTCGGTTTTCGGCTGGACGGCATCATCACGCCGGCCCGCGAACTGCCGGTGGATATCGCCGAGCGCGTTCTGGGCCGCATCAAATTTCTCGCGCGGCTGAAAACGTATCAGGAAACACTGCCGCAGGACGGCCGCATCGCCCACGACGAACTCAATAGTAAGAATGATATCCGCGTGGCCACTTACCCGACCGTCACCGGCGAAAAAATTGTGCTGCGGCTGTTCAATTCGGAAACCGCCAAGGCGCTGGATGAATTGTCCCTGCCGTCCGCCGCGCAATCCGAATTGGAAAAATTCCTCCGCCAGACCAACGGGCTGCTATTGCTCACCGGTCCGGCGGGCAGCGGCAAAACCACCACGATTTACGCCTGTCTGCGCCAGCTTGCCGAACTGGGCGGACGGCACATCATCACCGTCGAAGATCCGGTCGAGCAGATTGTTGCCGGCACGATGCAGACGGAAATCAACGAAGCCATTGGCCTCGATTTCGCCCGAGCCGCGAGGCATTTGCTCCGGCAGGACCCGCAGGTGCTGATCATCGGCGAGATCCGCGACGAAGCCACCGCACAGCTTGCCGTCCGCGCCGGCTTGACCGGACATCTGGTGATTTCCACACTGCACGCCGGCTCGTGCAAAGGAGTTTTTGAACGGCTGCTCGCCATGTGCGCCGACCATTCCGCCGTGGCCAGCGCGGTGGAACTCGTCTTGAACCAGCGGCTCATCCGCAAAGTTTGTTCCGCTTGCGATGGTGCCGGTTGCGAAAGCTGTCTGCACACCGGCTACAACGGCCGCGTGCCGCTTGTCGAATGGTTGCGGGTGAATGAAATCTTGCGCGAACAAATCCGGCGGCGCGAACTGTCGGCGATTGTGCCGCTGCAAACGCTTGAAGCCTCGGCGCATTTGCTGGCGAACCAGGGCGTGACGAACGAGGCGGAATTCAAACGGGTTTTTGGCTTATGAAATACGACGAATTTGCCTTCTTCAACCAGCAGCTCGCCGCGATGCTGCGCGACGGCATCCCGCTCGAAGGCGCGCTGCGGCGGCTCTGTCAGGAAATGCGCCGGGGCAATCTGCGCGATGCGTTGCAGGCGCTCGAAGCCGACCTTGTCAAAGGCACGCCGATGGCCGCCGCGCTCGCGCCGCGCCAGTTGCCTGAACTTTACAAGCGGATGATTCTGGTCGGCGTCAAGAGCGGCGACCTGCCCGGCGCGCTGACGATGCTGGCGGATTATTTCCAGCGCCAAAACAACGTTTGGACGCGGCTCAAAAGCATGATGACCTATCCGTTCATCGTGATGTTTGTGGCGTTTCTGATTTCAATGGTGATCGCGTTTGCCTGGAATTGCGTCATCGGCCCGGCCTTTAAAGATGTTTTCTCGGGCATGGGAATGATGCTTCCCGGTGCCACCATTTTTGCCTTCGCGACCTTGCAGACCATCTGGGTATTTCCCGTAGTGCTCGGCATTCTGTTTTTGTTCATGGTATCAATCGTTTTTTTACCAGCAATGCGCGGAAAATTTCTCTGGCGGCTGCCCGCCTTCAAGGAAGCCACCGTTTCCCGTATCGCGGCGGCGCTGACATTGTTGATGAAAAATGGCGTTCCATTGCCGGAAGCCATCGGCTTGGTGGAACAGCTTGAAACCAGTTCCGCCGCCGCCGCCGACCTGCGGCAATGGCGCAAAAAACTCGCCGCTGGCACCGTCAAGTTTTCCGAAGTGGCCGCCGTCAACCGCATGATTCCGCCGCTGTTCGTCTGGGTGGTGGCCAGCGCGGGCGAGGATTTGACGGCGGGATTCAATCGCGCGGCGGAAATCTACCACTCGCGCGCCATTTATCGAACGGAAGTCGCGCTTTATTCCGTGCTGCCGATCGCCTCGTTATTCCTTGGCGCGGTCGTCATTTCACAGGCTTTTTTGGTCATCAGCATGTTTTTGCCGATGATTGCCATGGTCAGCAACATGAGCGGATAGCGGATGAACTTCATGGTGGAATTCTATGACTGATTTTGGACAATTTTTGTTTGGCCTGCTTTGGTATGCGGTTTTGATCCTGCTGCCGGGCGGCGCATTTTCGGTGGCGATGCATTTTTTGCTGTCCATGCCGATGCGCCGCCGCGACCGCGCGCTGTTTTTTCTCGACTTGATCGAAACGGTGGTAAATCGCGGACAGTCGGTGGAGCAAGCCATCGTCTCCGCCGCCGAGAATCATGACCGCGCCATCGGCGTCCGCTTTTACATGCTGGCAGCACACATCGAAGGCGGCGCCCGGCTGGGCGAGGCGCTTGAAAAAGTCCCCAGTTTCCTGCCGCCACAGGTCAACGCCATGGTCCATTCCGGCGAAAAACTCGGCGACCTGAAAAAAGTGCTGCCTGCCTGCCGCGAAGTGCTGCGCATCGCGCCCGACACCGTCCGCGCCACAATGCATTACATGGTGGCCATCCTTTTGCTGTTCGCGCCGATTGCCGTCTTCATGATTTTTTTGATCACAACTTTCGTCGTTCCGAAATTCAAAGATGTTGCCGCCGGCATGGGCGTCCCGCTATGGCCAATAACGACTTTTGTCTTTGCCGCCACGCCTTATATTATATGGTTTGAAATTTTGTTGTTTGTGACGCTGCTGGCGGTGGCGGCGCTTTTTATCGGCGGGCCGGGCCTGATCCGGTGGTTCCAATTCCGCAGCGTTCCGGTGGTGGACTGGATCACCTGGCGCGTGCCGTGGAAGCAGAAAAAATTGCTGCGCGCCTTTTCCGCCATGCTGGCGGTGCTGCTGGACGGCGGCGTGCCGGAGACCGAGGCCGTCCGGCTCGCCGGCGAATCCACCGCGAATGAAATCTGCCGCCGCCGCGCGCGGCGCGTGATCGCCGCGCTCGAAAAAGGCGAAAAGCTCGACGAGGCCGTCCGCGCGTTCGACGACACGGGCGAATTCCACTGGCGGCTCACCAACGCCACGCACGCGCGCGGCAGTTTTCTGAACGCGCTGGACGGCTGGCACGCGGCGCTCGATGCGAAGGCATTTCAACAGGAGGAAACCGCCACCCATGCCATGACCAGCGGTTTGGTGATCTTGAACGGATTGGTAGTCGCGCTGATCGCCACGGCGATGTTCGGCATTCTCGTTGCCATTTTGAGAGGAGCGCTGGATGCGGTATGAAATTTAGCTTGTCATCACCGGTTCCACGCCGTCGCACGTACGGCTTTCTGGAAGTGGACATGCTCGTCGGCCTGGCGATTCTCGCGCTGGCCATCGTGCCGGTCGGGTTTTCGTTTGCACGCGAACGGCAGGTTCTCCGCATCGAATATATTCACAGCGTCGCCAACGAAATTGTGGATGGCGAAATGGAGTTGCTCGCCGCCGGTGACTGGAAAAACTATCCGGATGGCGTGCAAAATTATTCCGTCCACGCCGGTGCCGCCGCTGGCCTGCCGCCGGGACATTTTCAACTGACCAAGACCGGGAATAATTTAAGCCTCGAATGGAGTCCCGATTGGAAACACAGCGGCACCCCGGTCATTCGCGAGGCCACCATCCGATGAAACTGACGCCATCCATTTCCAAGGCCCGCTGCTGCGCCGGCATTTTGCTGGCCGAGTGTCTGGTCTATATTGCCGTGTTTGCCATCCTGGTCGGCGGCGGCACGATGGTGTTTTATTTCTTCTGGGATCATTCCAAGGCGGTGATTTACGCGACGAACGACATCGAGTCCGCCTTGCGCGCGGGTGAAGGCTGGCGCGCGGATGTGCGCGCGGCCACGGGAACAATTTCCATCGCGACCACGGCGGCTGGCGAAATGGTGCGCATTCCTGAAACGGGCAGGGAAATCATTTACCGGTTCGAATCGGGCGAATTGCGTCGCGAAGTTCCGGCAATAAACGATTCCCGGCTGCTGCTGCCGAAGGTCAAAACATCGCGGATGGAAAACGACGTTCGTGGCGGCGTGAACGGCTGGCGCTGGGAACTGGAACTCGTCCAGCGCCGGAAGGAAATGAATCTGCCGCTGCGGTTCACCTTTGAAGCCGTGCAACCAAACCCATGAAAATCCCGGCCAAAAACCTTTTCTACAGCAGTCAGCCTCGGCCTGGAATGCCAAAGCGAAGCGAAGGCGGCATGATAACGGTGATCTTCATCGCCCTGCTGGCCATCATGATGATTCTGGTGACCGCCAACAGCCGCGCGCTGTTCCATCTGCGTCGCGAAGTCAAATTCATGGAGCAGCAGCAGAACCAGCGGCTGAACATTTCCACGACCAACACGGTTCCGACCGTCACGAAACCATGAACAACATTCCCACCGCGAAAATCAAAATGATGAATGCGTCCACCCGCTGCCTCGTCTTCGGGTTGATGGGATTGGTTCCGGTGATTGGCTTGCCGTTTGCGCTGGCGGCGTTGTGGATTTCCGGCCGGGTCCGGCTGAAGGAAAAACTTTACTGGAACGCCGCCCGGCCTTACCGGATTTGGGGCGTAGTCTGCGCGGCGCTGGGGACAGTGTTGTGGGGCTTTGTTTTTTCACTGATTATTTATCATGCGGCCGTCAACGGGTCGGGAGGTGGCTATCGCTCCTCAGTTGACTGATCTTTTAATTCTTAGAAATTTTCTTGACCGATTCTGCTTCTCCGCAACTTCGGCAATCGTTTGTTTGGGTTCTTATTTTTCTCGGATGTCCAAAAACATGGCATGTCACATGCTGTTTTTTCCGACATCTGCGGATGTGAAATTGTGATAAAGTCCATAATAGAACAGAATCGTGCAACCGGGCGGGCTTTGCCGTCGGTGAAATTCAAATCGAATGGAGGAACACGCGTCACCGGGTTGCGGCGACTGGTCGTGTTGGTGTTTGCGGGAGTCGTGCTGGTGATGCCGGCCCGGGCGCTGATTATCAACGCGACGTTCGATTCCACCATAAATAGCCAGACCAACGCCGCGCAGATCGAGGCGGCGTTCGGCGCGGCGGTGAAGATGTTTCAGAACCAGTTCACCAATCCGATCACGGTCAACCTCACGGTTTCGTTTGACCCCACCGTCAATCTTGGCGCAAATGTCTGTCAGTTGGTGGGCAGCACCGGTTTTAGGTATGCCAATTTGGTGACCGCCTTGCACAATGCCCGAACCAGTGCCGCCGATTCCAACGCTGTTGCCAGCCTGCCGTCCAGCGACCCGACGGGTGGTGGGCTGACGTGGTGGGTTCCACGCGCCGAAGCCAAGGTTTTAAATCTTACCTCGCTGGGCGTTTCACCAAATGATGCGGTCAATGACGGCGCGATCATGTTTGCACCACCCGATCCGGTGAACACCATCTACGCCTATGATTCGACCAACCGGGCGGTGGCCGGCGAGTGGGACTT
>Ga0302320_10006895_pt1 | contig 25101 bp, 22 predicted proteins | sample Bog_T0_3_FD_202130 | JGI IMG/M metagenome (GOLD analysis project Ga0302320, IMG submission 202130) | Peat permafrost microbial communities from Stordalen Mire near Abisko, Sweden - Bog_T0_3 | ecosystem: Environmental > Terrestrial > Soil > Wetlands > Peat | place: Sweden: Abisko, Stordalen Mire... | reverse complement strand
AAGGTGCGAAACGCAAGACGCTGGTGGTAATTTTCCAGCGCGGCGCGGCCGATGGTCTGAACATCGTCGTGCCCTTTTCCGAAAAGCGCTACAGAGAACTGCGGCCTACGCTGGCCATCGCGCCGCCCTCGCGGGATGGCAATAACAATGGGCCGTTCGGCAACGCTATCGATCTGGATGGGCGCTTCGCGTTGAATGGCGCCATGCAGCCGCTCAAGGCGCTATGGGACAAACAGCAACTGGCGATCGTCGAAGCCACCGGTTCACCGGATTCGTCGCGCTCGCATTTCGATGCGCAGGATTATATGGAATCGGGCACGTCCGGAAAGACAACTGGAGATGGCTGGCTCAATCGCGCGCTGCCGCCGGCCGATGCGCAGACCTCGCCGTTACGCGCCGTCTCCATGGGAAAGCAAGTGCCGCGCACACTGCGGGGGGAGCGGGATGCGATCGCGATCGGCGATCCTCAACAGTTCAACATGGCGAATCAGGACGCGGCCGCGATTCTGCACGATATGTATGCCACGTCCGGCGATGCGCAGTGGGGGCGCGCCGGCAAGGACGCCTTCGAAGCCATGAAGATGATCCAGGCGATCAATCGAAATCAGGAAAAATCGGCGGCGGATGCGGATTACGCGCGCAGCGGCGAACTCGGCCGCAATCTGCAACAGTTGGCACGTTTGATCAAGGCCGATGCCGGTGTCGAGGCGGCTTTCGCCGAAATCGATGGCTGGGATCACCATGGCAATGAGAATCCGCAGTTATCGAACATGCTGCGCCAATTCTCCAGCGCCCTGGCGGCGTTCAGCCAGGATATGGGCGACCGTATGGAAGACGTGGTCCTGGTGACGATGTCCGAATTCGGCCGCACCGTGGAAGAGAACGGCAACAGCGGCACCGATCATGGCCATGGAAGTCTGATGATGGTGCTGGGCGGACCTGTGCAGGGCGGCAAGGTTTACGGCACGTGGCCCGGTCTGGAGAGAGAGCAGCTGTTTGAAGGGCGCGACCTGGCGGTGACTACAGATTTCCGCGCGGTGCTCGGCGAATTGATCCGCGGGCATTTGGGCCAGAAGGATCTGGGGCCGATTTTTCCGGGATTTAAGGCTGGCGATCCGCTGGGCCTCCTGCGGGCGTAACTTTTATCGGCTTCCGGGTTGTTGAGCCGACCACTTTTTCAGTAGCGCGGTAGTCCGGGGAGTGAGCCACTGCGGGTTCCATCCAATCGGTTCTACGAATTCAATGGATTTCAAGCCGAGTTTCCAGTAACCAATCCCAAGACACTCGTCGTTCGCCGTTTCGCCACGGCGCGGCGGTGAAAAGTCGTAAGCGTTCTTATAAAAGCAGCCCTCCCCGGTACCATCGGCAACGAGTACTTCGCCGGAATTATTTACCGAGACAGGGTCGCTCATCGCGGAATGGTCCACACATTGCGCTTGCCCTGGAAGAGAGACGATGCAGAGAGGTCGATTATCGTTGAACCAGGCGATTTTGGTTCCATCCGGGCTGATATTGAAAAAGTGCGGATATACGTCGTCAGCAGCCGCAATTTTGGTCGTCGGGTGGACTCCAAGATACAGGTCGCCGTGCTTGTTACCGTTGGCGGGGTCGGGGAGGATTCCCGCTACCACCCGACGATCGGCACTGCATCGAAAAAAGACGTAAGGAGGAAAGCTCAAAATCTCACCGGTAACTACGTCGGTGCTTGTCGGACCCCCTGACCCGGCCTCAATCTCAAGCATTTTGCCGCATGAGCTTACGACGCCCGTCGTGCGGGCTCCGTAAAACTGCTTACTGGTCCCGGTCTTCAGATTCGCAACAGTAACAGTAGTCGGACCTGAGGCAAGGGTTGCGCCGCGTTTTGTAATCCGGCTCGTCGTGTAGGCCAGGCTCGATAACTCGTCGCTGACCGCGAAATTTTCGATATCGCCGCGATGCGTGATCTGAGAGGTTTTCCCCTCGCAAACCGAGGTGACGTCTCCTTTGAGCAGAAAACCAAAACATGGTTCCTTCGACTGGCCAAAACATACGACCGGTACAAAGATAATCGCGACAAGAAGAGGACGGTTCGATCGGTTCATACCGCGTAACGACAGTTCATTTTAGCTCCTGCTGCGGAAGTAGCAAGCCGGACGCGCTGCAATTGCTGCGCTCTATCAGGCCCGGGCAAAACGCGACTGGTTGCCGCATGTCCTCTTTTTACGGGACCAGCATGATGGGCGCCTGCCAGAACGCCGCCTTCTTACCAACCGGATCGAGCACGGTTACCTGACAGTTATAACGTCCCGGCTGCAACTTACCCAGCGCGATGTCGAATTTCATCGGCATCGATTTCAATCTGTTGGCCACCGCCTCGTTGATGGCCAATGGAGGGGTTTCGAACGCCTTGGCCTGTCCGCGATAGAACGTTACGAACGCTACCAGTGGCTGCACGGTCGCTGCGTTGGGTTCATAGGCCTGCAGGTAGACGTAAAGGTCGCGCGTGCGGCTGAAAACGCGAGTGACACTCGGCAGAAGCTTCTGGCCATCCTGCACCAGCGGGCTGGACGCCTCCGCCTTACCTTTATCCTTCGCCGCGTTGTACAACGCTTCTTTGAAATCTTCGCGCTGGCTGCTGAGGACAACCGAACTGATGGGGATGCGCTTTTCTTCTTTGTTGAGATTGGGCACAACGAACTTCTGCATGTAAGTCCCGATGCGTCCCGTCTCGTCGTCGCGCGCCAGCACCTTGATGGTGTAGGTGGCGGGCAGAAGCGTATACCCCGTGCTGTAAAGAACGGGGCTCTTCGACAATTGCTCTGCAGTCTTGTCTGTCAGTTTGATATCGACTTTGTCGCGCACATTCTGCATAGTCGAGCCGAATTCGTCCTTGATTTCGCCGATGAACACGATCTGCGTATGCTCGGCGCCGCCATGGCGTGCCAGCGCCAGCTCGCTGCCGGGAATTTTGATGGCGATCGGCACATAATACTCGGCGTGATTGAGCTGGAAGTAATCGATCTCCATGGCGATGGTGAGGTCCGTAATCGGGTCGCCCAGCATAAGTGCGTCTTCCAGCTGGCGTTCCTTATCCGCCACGGTGAACTTACCGAATACCTTATCTGCGAAGTAACCCTGACGATAGTCCAGCTTGGCCGAAGTATCTCCGTTGTAAGTGATCTTGATGCGCCGGTACTTACCGTCGAGCGCAGTCTTAGTCGACACATACCCGATCACGTAGTAACTTGAGATGGCTTCCTGCGCGTGGACAATACCCAGCGTCAGGTCGTTGTAATCGAGCAGAGCTTTGCCGCCGGTGTCCGCCGCAAGAGTATACAAGGTGTCCTGCGTGGCCTGGAAATTATTTGAAGCGGCGAGCGCAGAAGCCCCGTTGTACATGCCTACGCCACCCGGCGAGCCATGCGTTGCATCCCCCAACGGGGCCGACGCGACAAGACCGCGCGAATCGATAGGGAACATCACCACGTTGGCGCGAATCGCCGCGTTGACGGTAGCCTGCATCTGCGCCTGATTGTTGATGCCGTTGAGACGCAGTCCGCTGGCGAAGTAGACAAATGACTTCTTCTCATTCAGCGAGCCCAGCATCCTGACCGCGGTCTGGATCGCCGCCAACTGCCGATCAGTGTTGAAGATATTGAACTCGGCATCGTCCTGGCCAAAGGCGGCGCCCGTGTCGGCGGTACTGTCGTCGTTAGTGCCTTCGTCGAAACCGAGGCCCTCACCGGCCACCAGGGTGTCGATGGTTTTCAGCAAGTCCTCACGAACGTCGGTGAAGTCATTCAGGACTTTCACCGAACCGTTGTCGTACTTCATGATGGACATCAGGTCCGACGCGGACATTTGCGTCTTGATGAATTTCGTCGCGGCCTCGAAAGCGCGCAACTGATCGGGCACCGGCATGGCGCTCATGTCGAAGTAAATGACCAGCAGACGGCGATTCTGATAGCGCAGATCGCCGGGAGTCTCGCTTGAGATCTGCGTCTTCGTCGGTGGCGCAACTTTAGGTTTAGCAACGTCATCGGTAGTCGGGGGCGCCGCCGGAGCGTCGGGACGTGTGGCGAATTGCGGTGCCGGAGCATCGGGTAACTTCTGGAAGTCGCAGAACTGGATAGTCTGCACCGCGCCGTCCTCGGTCACCGTGAAGTCTTTCGCCGTGAGCCCCTCGACAGACTTGCCGTTCTTATCGCGTACCGAGACGGTCTCGATCACCACCTTCGTGTCAACTGAGAACTTTGTTACGCCGGTATCGGCATTAGTGCCGGGCTGAGGCGGCTGCTGCTGGGCGCACAGAAGAACGGCGGTCAAAGCGCAGGCCAACAGATTTCTCGTCTTCATCATCAGAACCTCACTCGCAAGCTCAGTTGCACTTTTCTCATGGCGTTCGTCGAAGCCGGCAGACCGAATTGCGTACTCAGTATATTGGTTTGCCAGCCTCCGAAGACAGGGTGGTTGATGGGATTAGAAGAATTGAGCGACACGTCCATGTTCATGCGGTCGCGGAGGCGGAATGTGCGTGCGAAGGAAGCGCTGATGGAGAACTGGTCCGGCCCCGTGATGGTGTCCCGCCCGGCATTGCCCCACTGTCCTGGCGCGGGTGCGGTGTAAGCGGCGGGGTTAAGGAACAGGCCTGAAGGCGCGGCATAAAGCGGCGCACCAGTGTAGTTCGGCCGTAAGGTTCCGTTGAAGCCGGTGCCGGCCAACAGGGCGGGATATAGAGGCGTCAGCGGCAGGCCCGTGCCGGCATTGATTTGCGTAGAGAGCGTCCACTCCTTGAACGCCGTGCCGCGCCATCCATCGAGCAGCGTGCCGCCATGCATACCTACCCCGGTGGTGTACTGTCCGGTAAAGGTCAGCAACTGGCGCTGATCGAAAGGCGAGAGGCCGCGTTCCGCGCTAAGGTCGAGCCAGTTCTGCGCGATTACGGAAGTACCCTGCCCCTTGCCGCCCAGCGAAGAATCGTCAATGGCTTTCGCATAGGTGTATTGCACGGTGGCCGTGAAGCCGTTGTGCAGCCGGCGCCTTAATTGGATGCTTCCGCGCTCATTGGTGGAATTACCGTTCGAAGTCAGATAAGAGTAGCCCGGCAGACAAGTGGCGCACGGATTCACCGCACCCGCCGGGTAGGTATTGGGATAAAACTGTTGTGTACCGCGCGTCCCTTTTATGCCGATGTAGTTGGCGATCATTACCAGGCCGCCGGGCAGATCGCGCTGCACCTGCAATTGCCAGGTCTGCGTGTAGCCGACGCGGAAATTCGGATCGATGCCGAAAGTAGTCTGCGTGGAAGTGGGTGAGGCGATAAAGCCATTGGCCAGCGTCAGCGGATCGGCCGCACTGTTCTGCACGGCGAAGCTTTTCGAGAGCGGGGCTTGCTGCGCCATCTGCGTGGCGATAGTCTGATAAACCGAAGTGTTGTAGTAGACACCGTAACTCGGACGGATGATCAGAGACGATCCGGCGATCGGCCTCCACGCCATTCCAATGCGCGGCTGGAAGGCGTGCTTATCGGGCTGGACCAGCGAAGCGGGATATCTGTCCCCTGTAAGCGCTCCGACAGGACTGTTGGCTATGACAGGCGCGGCGGCGGCAAAGCCGGGCGTAATATCCAGATTCACCAGGCGCCCATAGAGCTCGGTGATGGGCGTCCAGTACTCCCAGCGCAGGCCGACGTTTACTGTGAGACTCGGAGTCATGCGCCAATCGTCCTGAATGTAGGCGTCGTATACAGATGAGCGGAAGTATTTATCGGCATTCCCGTAAGCGATGGAACCGCTGTCCGGCACACCCAGCAGGAAGTCGGCGAAATCGGACCCTGCGGTTACCCCGGGAGCCGCACCGGTAGCAGCTCCGGTGAAAGTAAATGCTCCGGTCGGATTCGCCTGGCTGAAAGAGTTGAATTGCTGGCGCCGGAAGTCTCCGCCAAAGGTGATGTTGTGCGGCGAATGACCCCAGAACGTCTGCGAACCGATGGATGCGGTCTGGTTATGATTGTGCGATAACGTGCCGTCGGAAAGAGACGCGATCGAGCTGGCGGCGAAACTCAATTGCGGCGGGCCCCAGTAATCGGGCGATTGCAGATTGCCGGTAATACCCGCTTCGCCCGAGACGTTCTCCCGGTTGGCAAAGTAAGGCGTCAGGTCGGTAGTCTGGCGGTTGAAGTTCAAGGTCGTCGTAGTAAAGATCCGATTAGTGAAGCGGTGCATCCATCCGCCGGTAACGGTATAACCGACGATGCCTGTGTGGTCAAGGAAATTGAACAGATTATTGTTCTGCTGTCGCTGGTTCTGATACTGGAAGGTGCCGAACACCTGATTACTCCGGCCGATACCTTTCGAGAGACGCGATGTGATCTGGTCCTGATCGCTCCGCCCGACGATCGGCGTTTGGTAGTTATACTGGGCGCTCGAGAAGTTGGGCAGTGGATAGAAGCGCAGCAGCGACGTTGCCTGCGGGCTGATCAGGCTGGCCGGAATCGCATTGCCGGGAAACGGCATGCCGGTGGAGGGTTCAAGGATAGCTGTGGTGAAATCGCCTGTGCGCTGGTCGGCGGTCGGCACCAGATATGTGTTAGTCGAGGAGTTGCGATTGCGCTGCAGTTGGTAGGCGATATAAAAATTGGGAGCGCTCTGGATGGGGATCAGGTGCGGAATGCGCAGCGGCCCGCCAAACTGAAATCCTCCGGTCAGATCGTTATAGGCGGCCTTCCGGGTATCCTGGCCGGTCAGCGAATAGTTACGTGCATCGAGCGCGGAATTATCCACTGTCAGCATCACTGCCCCGTTATAAAGCGAACCAAATCCACGGCGATTGTTACCGAAAGCCGGGTTGGTGCTGAAGGCCGACGATGCGCCATTATTAACGCTGCCGTTGATGGCGAGCGAATCGGTGGCGCTCTGGTTCGGGCTTTCCTGCCCCGGTGCAATGGGTGCTGCTGCGTCGGATGCCGCAGGAGGCGTGGCTGCGGCATTGACGTCGGTCCGCTGGAAACCGGACGCCGTGTTGACAGGCGCGGGTTGATTGACGCCAGGCTTCGATTTCTTCTTCGGCGGAGCCGGCGGCGGTGGCGCAGCAGGAGCGCTGGCGGTGGGGGCGACAGCCTGGGGCGTCGCAGACGAAACGGCAGGCGCAGCGGCTGTTTCGGCAGCCTTGATCTCATCGGCCGGAAGCAACTCCATTTCCCATTCGGCGGTGGGAATGCCGGGCCCGATGGTGATGTCTTTTTTCACAGTTGTGAACAGCAGCATCTCCACCTGGATGTTCCAATCGCCATCCGGAAGGTTGGGAAATGAGTAGGTTCCGTCGAGACCGGTGGAGGCTACGAACTTCTTGTCGCCCTGGGTTGCGGTTAGTGTGGCGCCGGGGAGAGGGAGGCCGCCGAACCTGACTACGCCATGATATTCGGTCGCGAGCAGCGGCCAAAGGCTCAGCCAAAGGAGAGCGATCAGGCGACGCGGCAACATGCAGGGTTTGACGCTCTTATACATTAAACAGTTCAGAATTATTTTCGTTTGCCGGCGCGCGCAAAAGTGGAATTCCGCTCAGGATCAAGGTGAACTCTCGCCTGCACGGCTAAGTCCATAGCTGTGCATACAAATGTCGGATGGCGTAATCGACCCCTCGACCTAGTTCTCCGTTGGCATCTCCACGTGATCGACGACGAGCATATCTACAGGCCCCCTGACTGATTCGAGTCTCAGCCCCAGCTGTTCCTGCAAAGCTGTAAAGATCGAAGGACCCAACGCGGAGTCCGGCGCCGCTTCGCCTGGACCGGCCGGCCGTGCGACCGGGTCTGGAGCCCAATCGGCCTTAATTTCGAAGACGCCGCGCAGGCCAGTTCTGTCAAGCACGGGACGGCCCAGGCGGAGGGAAAGGAATTCGGCGAATGAGAGAAGAGAAGCTTTGGCGTTGACGTGCCAGCCGGTGGAGTTCGAATCGCTCTGTATACCGCTGGCGGATTCCGCCATCCTGAGTTTGGGTCCGCCGTTTGCCACCCTCAAAGTGTAGACCGGCAGCACCCGTGTTTCCCGATGAAAGGCCAGCTTGAAGCGCTCGTTTAATAACGCCTGGAACATCTGTGGCACCTGCTGTTCCGGAGCGCCATCGGGAATTTTCGCCGCGACATCGAATCGCCAGGAACCGATCGCGCTCGGTCCCGCCACCTGATACTGCTGAATCTTATACGCCGCTCCAATAACGTCCGTGACGGTGACATTGGTGAAAATCACCCGCGCACCGTCAATGCTCTTTCTGGTGGAGACGCGTCCGGCGGCTTGAGGCGGGGCGGGCCGTATCGAGGCCACTTCGAATTCCGCCGGCGCAGCCGACTGTCCGAGCGCAGCCCAGGCGATCGGCACCAGGAAAAGCGCTCGATGCGACAGAATTATGCCGAACTCCATATGCAGGAAAGTATAACGAAATGTTTTCCATTGACATCATACCGACCAGACGGTACGATACCAACTAAGCGGTATGGAAACCCGACACGAATCCAAGACCCGGCTTCTCGACGCCGCCCTGCACGTCATCCGGGCCAAAGGCTACGCGGCCACCACGGTCGAGGACATCTGCCATAAGGCCGGCGTCACCAAGGGCAGCTTCTTCCATCACTTCAGGAGCAAGGACGAACTGGCACTCGCCGCGGCCTCGTATTGGGGATCGATGACGGATGGCTTCTTTGCCGCCGCGCCGTACCGCAAACTGCACGACCCGCTCGACCGGCTGCTCGGCTATGTGGACTTTCGCGCGGCCATCCTGAACGGCGAACTGCCGGACTACACCTGCCTGCTCGGAACGCTGGTACAGGAAACCTACGCCACGCATCCGGAAATCCGCGCGGCGTGCGAACGGGGCTTGTCCTCGCACATCGCCGAACTGACGCGCGATATCGCGGCCGCCAAAAAGCTCTATGCACCAAAAGCCAGGTGGAGTCCGGAAAGCGTTGGCTATTTCATTCAGACAGTGCTGCAGGGCTCGTTCATCTTTGCCAAGGCACAACAAAGCCCCGCTGTCGTGCGCGAAAATCTGAATCACTTGCGCCGCTATCTGGGAGTTCTGTTCAATCAATCCGAAAGCAGGTCAAAAAAGGAGAACTAATATGCGATTCATGATGCTGATGATCCCGAAAGGTTACGAAACGGCAGCGCCCGGTGCTATGCCGGACTCGAAGCACGTCGCCGCCATGATGAAGTACAACGAGGAACTGCGGGAGGCCGGCGTGCTGCTGTCTCTCGACGGCCTTCACCCGCCGTCCGCGGCAGCCAGAGTGTCTTTCACGGAAGGTAAGCCGACGGTAACGAGCGGGCCGTTTGCCGCTTCAAAGGAAGCGTTGGGCGGCTATTGGATGATTCAGGTCCAGTCAAAAGAAGAAGCCATCGACTGGGCGACGCGCTGCCCGGCTCAGAACAACGAAATCATTGAGGTCCGGCAGGTTTTTGAGATGCAGGATTTCCCCGCCGACGTGCAGGCCGCTGCCCAGGGAGTCCGGCCATGAAGCTGTTCACCTATCTCAACTATGCGGGTAACTGCCAGGAGGCATTCCGCTTTTACGAACAACATCTGGGCGGCAGGATTGTCATGATGATGACCCACGCGCAGGCGCCGGCTCCCACCAATGTTCCGGCCGATTGGAAAGACGCCGTGCTCCATGCGCGCATCGACATGGGAGAAACCCAACTGTTGGGCGCCGACATCCCCGGCGCTCAGCCTGTGCGCAGCGCGTACCTGACTCTCGTCGTCGACAGTATCGATGAGGCGGAGCGTATCTATGCGGTGCTCTCCGACGGCGGCCAGATCTTCATGCCCATGGCCGAGACTTTCTTCGCCTTCCGGTTTGCCCAGCTGCGGGATAAATTCGGCGCCTCATGGATGATCATCCACGAGCGCCCCATGCCCTGAGAAAGAGGATAGACATGAGCATTCAAACCTACAGGATCTATATCAAAGCCACGCCCCAGGCCGTCTGGGATGCGCTAACCAAACCGGAGTGGTCGATAAAATACGGCTATGCGCCATTGGTCGATTACGACTTGGACGCAAGTACATTCCGGGCCTACCCGAACGAGGGGATGAAGAAATTTCCCAATATCCCCGACGTAATCATCGATGGAGAAATCATCGAGGCCGCACCTCCCCACAGAATTGTGCAGACCTGGAGAATGCTGATGGATCCCGGGTTGGCCGCCGAAGGCTTTACGCGACTCACCGCCGAGATCGACGCAGTCAGAGGCGGCGTCACCAGGCTCACGGTCAGGCATGACGTTACGGGAGCCCCTAATATTGCGGCACTGGTGGCCGGCGAATGCGAGTCGAAGGGTGCGGGCGGCGGATGGTACGAGGTGCTGAGCGGCCTCAAGACCGTGCTCGAGACTGGCGCCCAATTGCCTTTCCAAAGCGGGCCCGCCGATCAATGCTTGTGAGTGGCCCGATTATGAGTGACCATGATCAAGTCCTCGACTTCTACGCGCATGCCGGACCGATGACCGCGCCCGGCAAGTACGCCGAAGTTCTCGAAGGATTGCCGGACGATGTTGCGTCCCTGGTGCGGATTGTGCAGTGCCTCGCTATTCATGAATTCGTGGCACCTGAATTTTATGGATTGACGATTCCGGAGGAGCGCCGGGCCGAATCGCATATTCGCCCGGTCGAGCAAATGTTGGATCGCATTATGGCGCTGGACCCCGCTCCGCTCACCGTCCCCAGACCGCCGGAGCGCCGCCTGGTGGGCGTTTGCCGGCACTTCATGGTGCTGCTTCTCGCCATGTTGCGGGCGAAACGAATTCCCGCGCGCGGCCGCTGCGGCTTCGGCGCTTACTTCAACCCCGGCTTCTTCGAAGACCACGTTGTCTGCGAATACCGGAATGAATCGGAGAAGCGCTGGGTGTTAGTCGACCCGCAATTCGACGATGTATGGATTGCGCGTCTGGGCATAGATCACGACGTGCTCGACGTCCCGCGGGACCGCTTCCTAATCGCCGCCGATGCCTGGACCGAATGCCGCACGCGCGCGGCCGATCCCGCGAAATTCGGCATCGTCAAGGGCAATCTGCGAGGGCTCTGGTTTATCGCGGCCAACCTGATACATGACGTGGCGACCCTCAACAAGATGGAGCTGCTGCGCTGGGATGCCTGGGGTGGAATGCCTGGGCCGGGCCACGCTCTGTCGGAAGATCAACTTTCGTTCTTCGATCGGCCGGCCGCGATCACACGCGAACCCGACCAGTCGTTTGAGGAACTGTGTCGACTCTACGAATCCGACGATCGGGTTCGCGTCCCGGCGACCGTCTTCAATGCACTGCGCAATCCCGGGGAACAAATCTCCGCTTCCTGACGCCGGCCAGGTTAATATATTCCGACGTGAGGTCGAATTATATGAGAACTCTGTGCGGCATATTGACCTATATCTTCCGCTTTCCGCCGGTTTCCATATTGGCCCAGCCAAATACCGATTCGTCAGATTACGCTCGATGTGGTCGTGACCGACAAATCGGGTGCGCCTGCCCCCGGACTGCAGGAACTTCACAGTCCTCGACAACAAGCACTTCCCAGACAGGCGCAGTTCGGCAACGTGGGATTGCAGATCATGGCCGAGCAAAGTGGAGGGCGCGTTCTCTATTCGTCTAACGATGTGGCGGCGGAAATCGCCACATGTGTCCGGCTACTACGCCCAAGGCGTCATTCATAACGCAAGGCGTCGATCGGATTGACCCGCGTCGCGCGCCGCGCCGGAAAATAACACGCGGCTATTCCGATGGCGATCACCAGCACCACGACGCTGATCAGCGTAAGGGGGTCGTGCGGCGATACGTGCCAGAGTTGGTGCTCAAGCACGCGCGTCACCGCAGCGCTGGCCAGCAATCCGATGGCGATGCCCAGCAGGAGCAGCTTGAAACCCATACGAAAAACCATGCGCACTACATCCCCCCGCCCCGCGCCCAGTGCCATGCGGATTCCGATTTCGTGCGTTTGCCGCGATACCGTGTAGGCGATGACGCTGTAGATCCCGATAGCCACCAGCATCATACCCACTGCGGCGAAGACGCCGAACAGGACCAGACTGAGACGCGGCTCGGCGTACGTGAACTGGCCGATGAAATCGTTGAGACTGCCGGTGAGCGTCAACGCCACGCGCCGGTCCACCGCCCAGACCTGTTTGCGAACGGGATTCAGCAGCTGGTTCGGATCTCCGGCGGTGCGCACCAGAATGCCGCGCTCGAAATCGCCGGTGATGGTGTAAGGGACGAACATTTCCGGAAGCGGCGGATCCTGCAATCCCTGGTTCTTCTCATCGGCTGTTACGCCGACAATCTCGAATACGGCGTCTTTCACCGGATCGTGCGCAGTCTCGAGTTGACGTACCCGAATGCGCTGCCCGATGGGATTCTCCGCGCCGAAGTACTTTCGCGAAAGGGTCAGGTTCACCACCGCAACCTTGCGGGCAGCGGCCACTTCGGTCGCGGTCAAAGTGCGCCCTCGCAGTACGCGCAGACGAAGCGTGGGGAAATAACCCTCGCTGCACAGCTGATAAATGGCGGTCGAGGTTTCGCCTGACGTTTTGCCGGGAATCTCGATGTTGCTTTGGATGCCTCCGTAGGGCGGCAGCGTGGTGGTTTCAGTGGCGGCCACCACTCCCGGCAGGGCCTGAATGCGCCCTAACAGCGTCTGGAAGAATTGTGTCTTCTGCGCCGCGGTAGTGTACTGTCCTCGCGGCAGCGGCAGCCGGGCTACCAATATGTTGTCCGGATTGAATCCCAGGTCCACCGTCTGCAAGGCAATGAACGATCGCATCAGCAAACCCGCGCCCGCCAGCAGGACCAGCGACATGGCCACCTCAAAAACCACCAGCGCGTTGCGCAGCTTGCCGTGGCGGAAGCCGCCGCTCACGCCCTTGCCGGAATCCTTAAGCGGCTCGACAATGTCGCGCTTCGCCGTCTGCAGCGCGGGCGCCAATCCAAACAGGACAGCCGTGCCCACCGCAACGGCGAGGCTGAACAACAGCACCTCGTTGTTCAACTGAATCACCGCTTCCTGGGGGATCAGGCCCTGCGGGATTAAAGTCACCAGACCCTTGATTCCGGCGTACGCGAAGAGACAACCAAGCGAGGCGCCGAAGATCGCCAGCAGCAGGCTTTCGGCCAGCAGTTGACGCACCAGCCGGAAGCGGCTCGCGCCCAGCGCGGAACGGATCGCCATCTCTTTTTCCCGTGCCGTGGCCCGCGCCAGCAGCATGTTCGCCACATTGCTGCACGCGATCAGCAGCAACATAGCCACAGCCGCCGCCAGCGTATACAGAGTCTTGCGAAACTGCCCGATGATGCTGTCGATGTAGGTCTCCACATCGATGGTGAACTGCTTCGGATAGTCTTTCGGATGCGACTGCGCGATACGGTGTGCCACCACGCCGAGATCAGTCTCGGCATCCTTTATAGTGGCGCCCGGCGTCAACCGCGCCTGCAGAATGAAATACCGTTGTGCGTTTTCATGGTCCGCGCGATCAAGGGAAACACCCCACCAGAGGTCCGCCCCGCGCTTGGTAAAGCGCGCGGGCATAATGCCAACCAGCGTCGTCGGTACGTTGTTAAGGACGAAAGTCTTACCCAGAATCGAAGGGTCCCGGTTGAATCTTTTGTCCCACATCGGGTAGCTCATCACGAAGACTCGTGGTGCGCCGGCTTTCACATCGTCTTCCGTGAAGGTTCGGCCCAGCAGCGCGGACATTCCCAGAAAACGAAATGTGTTCGCCGTCATGTAGGCCCCGTTAAAGCGCTCCGTGCCTTCACCGTTTTCGTAAAGCACGTCTTCGTTGCCGCTTCCCATCACCTCGGAGAAAACGTGGGACTGATCCCGGTATTGCAAAAATTCGTCGAGTTGCAGCGCCCCCCGCCCACCTGGCTCCGGGCGCGCGGAATCGTGTATGTAAACTCCCACGATGCGCTCCGGATTCTTGTAAGGAAACGGATTCAGCAGAACGCCGTAGATCACGCTGAAGATGGTGGTGCTGGCGCCGATCCCCAACGCCAGCGTGAGAATGGCCAACCCGGCAAATCCGGGCTGGTTGCGCAAGCCACGCAATCCATACCGTAAGTCCTGCACGAGCGACGACATGGAAACTAAGACGCTCGAAGGTGAAGAAAGTTCCCCTGAAAATGACGACTACTTTATCGTTCTAAAAACGAAACGCGAAATCTCCCGTCAGCGACACCCACTCCTCTGTGGGACGCCCTCCATCGCGCGAAAAACGCACCGTGGGGCCGATCCAAAAATGATGACCGCGATCGATTGCGATGCGGCCGCCCCCGTCGAGCTCGAGAAGCCACGCGGGTGCCTGGTAACCCTTGGTCAACTCGGCTTGAGAGCTCCAGATATGGGTAGCGTTTGGACCGGCAAATAACTCCACTCGGCCGTTCGCCAGCGGCAGAACGCCCCGTGCGCCAATCGACAGCAGCGTCACGCGTTCTCTCGAAACGCTGGTTCCATATTCACTGAAGTTCGTGTAATTCGGAATCAAATTGGTCAGACCAACTTCGGGCGCTATGTACTTCAGGAAGCGGAATTCGTAAGCAGCTGAAAAAGCCACGCTGTCGGAGAACTGACCCGTTCGGTAGCCGCCCGCTGGAAAGCCCCCTCCGGCGCCGATAGAGATGGTGCCGTGGCCGTCCTGACTAAAGGCATTCAAACACACAGATGAAGCAAAAAAGAGCAATCGAAATATACGCATGCCGCAACAACAGCAAGGTTGAGGCCATCCAGCCTTGTTGAGTTATTAACGACTTATTCCACATTCGCCAGCCGTGCCGCGTATCCCAACGCTACGCTCAGCGTGTCGGCGCGCCACGAATTACTTCGGCGCAGATTCGGAATTGGTGCAGTTTTCCGAAAGCCCGAACTCGCTACGCGGACAGCACCCAATGGCTACGTCGAAATCGGCTCGCTCGCTGAAGCGGGTCGAATCGCAAATGAGGGCCGTCCGCTCACCTGATGGCAGCCTGGCGGCTCAGCCAGGCAAGCCGCGATACACTTTTACAATGCCCGCTGCCGAACTCAACCAACAATTCGGAATCCCCAATGCCCTGACCTTCGAAGACACTCCCGGAGGCCTGGTACGCGCCGTCATATCTACCGCCGAAGCCGAGGCGGACGTCTATCTCCAGGGCGCTCACGTAGCCCATTGGACGCCCCGTGGCCAGAAGCCCGTGCTCTTCGTCAGTTCTAAGAGCCTTTACGCCCCAGGCAAGGCGATCCGCGGCGGCGTGCCCATCATCTTTCCCTGGTTCGGTAATCGCGAAGGGGGCAAACCGGGCCCGGCGCATGGATTCGCACGCGCCATGCTCTGGACCGTCGAAAGCACCCGGCTACACGACGATGGCCGTATCGAAATTACGCTGGCGCTGAAGCCCAACGATGCCACGCGCGGCTACGGCTTCGACCACTTCGAACTGCGCTTTCAAGTAAAGGTGGGCGCCACGCTCGGCATGGAACTTCAAGTCCACAACAACGCTTCGGAGTCCCTGACTTACGAAGAAGCCCTGCATTCCTACTTTGCGATCGCCGATATTCACCAGGCCTCCGTCACCGGGCTCGAGGGCACAACCCTGATCGACAAGACGGATCATTTCATCCGCAAGGTGCAGCCGGATGAGCCGGTCCGCGCCACCAAAGAAACGGATCAGGTGCATCTCAACACCACGGCAACCTGCGTGGTCCACGATCCGGTGTGGAAACGTAAGATCTTCGTCGAAAAGACTGGCTCGAACAGCACCGTGGTATGGAATCCGTGGATCGCCAAGACAGCCGGCATGTCCGATATGGGGCCGGATGAGTGGCAGGGGATGATCTGCGTGGAAACCGCCAATGCCGCCGATAACGCCGTCACACTTGGGACGGGGGAAAGCCACACGCTGACGACTTTGATCCGGGTCGGTTAGAAGCGGGGTCGAGTAGACGCCGCCACCATGCCGGCGCCGCCGACAAACACCGACACTCCCGACGGGCTTACCGTGAAGTGGTCGACATGGTAGCTCAGATGGAACCATTGGGACACACGCGCGTCGGGAAACTGGGGGCGCACGAAGTTGTCCATTAAAAAGTCCAGGGCGCTGCCTTCGATGGGGACGCCTGAGACCTCCACGCGCTCCACATCCACACGCGCGCGGCCATGGGCCGACTGGATTCGGGCAGTCACCACCACAGGTCGGACGCCCGCGAACAGATTCTGCATCAGCCAACCTGGAGGCTCGCCCGTAAACGCCTGACGCAGCTTCACGAAATCGATATCGGCGCGGCCCGTCACACGGCCGGCGGCAAATTCCAGGCGAAGATTGCTGACGCTTTGGGCAACCCGTGCGCGGGCCTGATCGCGCGTCCAGGAATTCAACTCCCCGGGTGTGAAGTCGATACGCGACCCGGGCAGGGCGCGCCCGCTCTCGATGCGCTCAAACTTGCGCTCGGCCGATACGGATTCGGCGAGCGTTGCAGCCGCAAAACCGGCTATTGCCAACCACAACGCCGCACTCCGAATCGCCCTCACGCTTTTATATACGCGGGGGCGGGCGATCGGGACACAATGGTTTTTGCCAGACACTGATTTGCCAGACAGAAAGATTCTCGTGCGCGCCGGAACCGAGCGCGACTACCCGGCCATCGCTCGCATTCAACAACTTTGTCCCGAAGCCGCGCAGTGGCCGGTGGGCGATTATTCAGGGTATCGAATTCTGATCGCGCTGGTCGGGACGGTTGCAGCGGGATTCTGCGCGTGGCGGCAAACCTCCCTGCAGGAGGCCGAATTGTTGAATCTGGCGGTGGACCCGCAGTGGCGGCGGAAGGGAGTAGCGTCCGCGCTGCTGGCCGCACTCCGCGAGTCCGCTGAGGGTGAGATTTTCCTCGAAGTAGCGGAACCGAACGTGCCGGCCATCGCGCTTTACACCCGTCTGGGATGGGAGCAAGTCGGGTTGCGCCGGGGGTACTATCTAAAAGGAACCATTAACGCAGTTGTTATGAAAAAACGTTCATGGTAAAGTCCTGGTAGACGGGTGGTAACGCCGCCCGCACTTCAAAGTGAAGTGAAGCTACCCACCGGGCCGCTTACCAGGTTCCACGCGGCCAGGCGAGGCAACTCCACTCGAGGAGAGATGCCCAGAATGGACCGGAACACGCAAGAAGAAATCAAAGCGCACCTGATGCAGACGAATGAACAGTTTCGCGATCTCATGCACCAGCATCATCAGTACGATGGGCTGGTGGAAGCTCTGGAGAGCAAGCACGTGCTCACGCCCGAGGAAGAGGTCGAAGAGCATCGTCTGAAAAAAATTAAACTCCGCCTCAAAGACCAGATGGAACAGATGGTCAGCGAGTACAAGTATCAACACGCGGCAGGTTGAGATTCATCAGGTGCGCTTAGCACCAATACAGGGGGACAGGCGCTTGCGCCTGTCCTTTTTCTTTTTATGGAACCGATTCGTATACCGGTGACCAGCGTGCTGGATCTTCACTCCGTGCCGCCGCGCGACGTGAAGCCGGTAGTCGAAGAATATCTCCTCGAAGCCCGGCGGCTGGGATTGAAAGCCCTGCGCATCGTGCATGGCCGCGGGATCGGCGTACAGCGCGAGGCGGTGCGCGGGGTGCTGGCCCGGACTGATTTTGTCGCCGGATATCGCGACGCACCGGCTGAAGCGGGTGGTTGGGGCGCGACCGTGGTCGACCTGGAATAGCGTAAGCAGGCTACGCTTGCGGCTGGCTGGCGTTGCGCTGAACCCACTTATACGCCTTCACCGAATTGCGCCAGAAGTACTTCTCCGCCGCTTCGTGCCCCTTGCCCGTAAAGTACTCGTGGACGATCTTGAAACCCACCGGCACCGGCAGCCACTGATCGCCATTCGGCCAGTCGCTCCCATAAAGCACGCGGTCCATGCCGAAAACGTCCACAATCTCATCAATCCTCGGCCGGTAGTATTCGGTGTCGGTGGGAATCTGCCCATTCACGCGGCGCAACACCTCCGACACCTTCACGTAAATCTGCGGCCGGTCGCGGAAGGCCTTCATGCTGGCGTCGTAGGAAGCGCGCGCGGCGCCTTCGATGGGCGGCACCATTTGCGGCAGGTGATCGATGACGATGCGCAGATTCGGCACGCGATCGCTCACGCGCACCACATCGGCCAGCAGCGCCACGTTCGGGTTCGCCGTATCGAGTACCAGATCCGCGTCGGCCAGCGATTTCAGGTCGGCGACGAACTCCGGATTTTCGACTTCCTTGCCGCCCTGCCGCCCCAGGCCGTAGCGAATTCCCCGCCACATGGGATTCTTATGGAAGCGCGCCAGCCCACGCTTGAACTCCTCCGTGCCCGGCGTCAGGCGGCCCACGGTTCCGACCATGATTTCGTCTTTGGCCGCGATGTCGAGCACCCACTGATTGTCCTCGTACCAGGCGCTGCACTCGACTTCAATGGCGCCCTTGATGCCTAAAGGCTCGACGATCGGCCGGTAGCGCGCGGGCAGTGACGTCTTGTAAAGGACCGCGTTCTCCTTGTTGGGCCATGGCGTGAGGCCGGGCCGGAACGGATCGTACAAGTGAATATGTGTATCGATGATGGGAAACGGCGTCGCGGCTTGAGCGCCGATAGTTGTCACGGTCGCGCCCGCGGCAACTCCCAGAAACGTTCGTCGATCGAGCATTTCCCCCTCCTCAATAAGCCACCAAACGCACCGGCCCGACTAATCCCGAAGCGGGCGGCGGCGCGTTGCCACGGCCGCGTCCCCCCCCACCACCACCGCCACGCCCACCCGCCGGAGCATTCACCTGAATTTCCAGATCGTTCGATCCGGCCTTCAACGCGCTGGTGATATCCCACCGATAAGGCTGCCAGGCATGAGCGTCGAAGTCCTTTCCGTTTACCTTCACGCGCGCGTAATCGTGGACGTCGGATATCTCCAGATATACGTGTTTCCCGGCAGGCGCCGCGGCGGCGAATTGCTTCTTGTAGACAGCGGGGCCGGGGAAACCGGCGGTGCCCAGATCCTCCCACGATTTCAAAGGCGTGGTCAGTTGCTTGCCATTCAGATTCACGGCCCAGTCTCCGCCCAGCTCCTGCAGGGTGTTGCCAGATGTCAGAGAAGGCTCCGGCACGCCCACGCCCGCAGGCAAAGGCCCGACCACAATCACCTTCGCCTCATAGGCCGCCAGAGTCAGCGGGACGCGCACCGCATCGCCATCAGTCACCGCGGCGCTGAGTGGATGAATCTCGCCCGTAGCCAGGTCCCACAGCTGCGCCTGTCCATGACCAGCGATGGTTGCCATGCGCGATTCCGTCGCGGTGCTCTCATTGAAGAAGAAATACATGTCCGCATCGCGCCAGCTGCGGTGCGTATAGGTCAAGCGCGGGAATGCGGCGTCCAGCTTCACATCCGGTTTGGGAAGCGCGGCCAGCACGCGCGGCGTAATATCGCCCGCAGGCTCGATGAGCGTGGCAAAGCTGAGGTCGGGAACGTCTTTCGCGTCCAGAAACGTCTTGTCCACGATCAGATTCGGAGTCTTGCCCACAAAAATCAACTTGCCGCCGGCTTTGACGAAAGCCTGAAAACGTTCGAGGCCGGCCCGCGTGATTACCAGCGTGGAAGGAACCACGATGGCCTTATATACCTGGCCGCTCAGATTCTTAAATCCGCCGTCCGCGATGGTGGCCACGGAACTGAGCGACTGCTCGTCGAAATAATCCCAATCGATCTGATGTTCGAATAATTGCCAGCCAAGCTTGGTCATACTGCGGTCGGCTTCTTCGTCGCCCATCCAGAGGGAGTTGACTGGATGATACAGGCCCACCTGAGCGGCAGGCCGTCCAATGGCCATCAGATAACCCGCGCGATCGGTGTACCACGCCAGCATCTGAGCCTGTGGAGGGACCGGCGCCGTCGCCGCGGGAGCAACTCCAGGAGCGCCGCCGCGCTGCATGATCGGAAGACTAATCTGCAGTGCGTTGACGCCGCGCACCAACTGGAAATCCAACTGATATTTGCCGTCGATCCCCAACCCGCCCGCGCCTTCGGTCCAGACCTTGGGTCGTCCGAACAAATGCGCCGCCGAAGACGCCAGCTTGGGGAAATTATTATTCACGTTCCACGTCCCGTCCGGAACATGCACCAGGCTCGGGATCAGCTGGGTCAGGTTATCGATGCCTGGCACCTCGACGTGCCGCATATCCCGGAAGAAGTCGCCTTCGTTGCGCCACAGATCCTCGGGAAGTTCGAGCCGCGACCCCTGCTCTTCATGATTCAGATGCACCAGGTACTCCAGATTGTTCTGCGCGCACCACGCGGCCTGGACTCCAAAGAAACTATCGCGGAAAATACCACTCCACACGTCGTAATAATCCGCCTTGACACGCCATGCCTCGGGCGTCATCTTCGGCGCGAAGAACAGCGGCAGGTACGGCTGCAGATCGTAACCCTTCTGCGCACGGAATTCATCGAGCAGTTTCGGCGTCCACGGGATGAAGGCCGTATAATCCGGTTCGTCGCCGAAGAATCCCAGCACGGTCTTTCCGAACTGATCCCCCACGGCCGCTTTGTACGTCTCATGCGTAACTTTAAGGAACGCGCGCGTGGCATCGGGATTCAGATAATCGATCAGCGAATACTGGCTGTCCTTGGCGCGCGTGCCGTCTTCGCGGCTGAAATTGCGCGTCGGCGAACTGCGCAAAATATGCCGGACCAGCACCAGTTCCCAGGGTCTCGGATATCCGCCCGCGCCAGGCGGAGGAGCCGGAGCTCGCCAGCTGATGCCGCCGGAATCGAGTTTGACGACCTCTACCGTTCCGGTCTGCGCAAAAATCGCCAGGGCCCCTAAGGTGTCCGGCGGCACCGGCATCTTCAATGTCTGGCCAGGCATCACGTTAATGCGAATATCCGCGTCGATCCCCTGCATGGTCAGCTGCGGATATTCCTCGCTGATCCTGCCGCCGGCAAACCCGCTGGGATAATCGGACTCGTCCTGGAACCACAGCTTCATACCGCGTTTCGCCGCCTGCTCGACGGCGAATTTCACCAGACTCATGTGCTCCGGCGAAAGGTAATACTTCGTGCCACCGCGTCCCGGCGACATATTGACGATGAAGATTCCGTTGGCCGACAAGCGGTCGAGATCAGCCACCATTCTTTCCCTGGCATCCGGACCGTTCCAACTGGCGAACGGCTGAATCGCCCCGTACTCATGAGGAGGCGTTTTGAAGTTCGCGGCCACTTCGCGTAACGACGGCACGGTGATCTGCTGCCACGGCCGCTGCGCCATCGCCGCCAGCGCAAAAAGCACGAATATGACGATTATTGTCAGGCGCTTCATAAACACGCGCCATCATATCAAGTAACGCGGTGGGGCAGATTAGCGACCGCCCGCTGATCTTTCCGGCACAGGCAGCGCCGACCGCCCGCTGCCTGAGATGTTCGGCCCGCCTAGTTCTCTCCATGCAGCAGGAGGCTCTGGCTCTCGCTTGCGTCGGTCGTCGAACTGCCCCAGACGGAGGACGAGCCCCACACGGTGGAGAAACCGGAATCTTTGCTGCTGCCCCAGACTGTGGACGAACCCCAAACCGTCGAACTGCCCCACACCGTGGATGAGCCGCTGAGCCAAACCGACGAACCCCACACCGTTGAACTACCCCAGACTGTGGACGTACCCCACACCGCCGAAGTGCCCCAAACCGTGCTGCTGCCCGAGATGACCGTGTCCTTGACCGTCACCGTGCCGGTAGTGGAGTTGAAGACCGCCGTCGGAGAAATGGCCGTACCGGAAGCCGTAGCGGTGCTGTTCAGCGCGGCCCATACGTCGAGATAACCGGCGCCCACCGTGAAGATGTCGTATTGGCTGGTATAAGAGATTCCGGTCACCGGATCCGTGGCAACGCTGTTGGCAGGGAATGTCTTGCTTGCGGTCAGCATCAGGCGCGCTTTCACCTGGTCGGGCGTGAGCTTGGAATTCTGTTGCAGCAGAAGCGCCGCCGCGCCGCTCACCATCGGAGCGGCCATGCTGGTGCCGCTCAGGGAAATGTAATAAGGCGAACTTGCGGATGTGCCGCCGGTTTCATAGTAGGACATCGGAACAAAATCCGTCGAGCTCGCCTGGCCCGAGATCACGCTGGCGGTCGAAAGCAAAGAAATAATCAGGTTGCCCGGCGCGACCAGGTCGGGCTTTACGATGTGATCCACCTGCGTCGGACCTTTCGAACTGTAGCTCGCAATGCGGTCGTCGCTGCGGGCCACCGTCTTTTCGTCCTTCATGGCGCCGACGGTAATGACGTACGGATCGTTCCCAGGCGCCATGATCGTCCCGTAACCGTCCTCTCCATAAGTGTTATCGCGGCCATTATTTCCCGCCGCCACCACAACCACGATTCCCGCCCGCCAGGCTTGCTCCACGGCTTGGCAAAGGGGGTCCAGCGCGTAGCTTTCGTAGACCGGACGCCCCAGAGAAAGGTTGATGATGCGGATGTTGTATTTGGACTGGAGCGCGACGGCCTCCTGAATTCCCGCGATTACGGTGCTGTCTGTGCCCGCCCCGGTATGGTCGAGGACCTTCAGATTGACGAGGGTCGCGTTCGGGGCGATTCCGATGAACGAGTGTGTGTACTCGGTTCCTACGGACTTATAACCGTTTCCGGCCAGGATACCGGCCACATGCGTGCCATGTCCGTCCCCGTCGACAGGCGTCAGATCCGTGGTGGTGAAATTCTGGTTGTAGACAACGCGCGAAGCCGCGTTCAGAGTACCGGCCTTCACCGCAGCACTCAAATCGAACACGCCGAGCCCGGCGGTTTGAATGAGGGCGATGCCGCTGTCGATGAGCGCGATGCCGATGCCGGTGCCGGTGTAACCGTTGGTTCTGGCAATATTTGCATTCACGGTCGGATTGGCATAGTCGAGCAACGCTTTAACAGGGCGATCCGGCGTGATGTAGACGACTTCCGGCTCACTGGCGAGTTCGGCCAGTTGGTCGGCCGGGACGCTGTAGTGGCCGGCCTTCACGAGCGAAAGATCGCCTTTCAACGCACCGCCGTGCTTTGCGACCAGCTGATGGTGATACGGCGTCGGCGCTTCGATAAACTGCACAATTACGTCCACATCCCCGCTGGAGTTCGCAAGATCTTTGGCGACTTTGGAGTTATCGGCCGCTGCCGCGGTGACACACGCAAGCAGCGCCAGAAGCGCGACACTGACAACCGCCGGGAGACTTCTCTGTTTCCGCTGTATTCCTGATAAGCGTTTTACCGCCGCGATAGACATTTCATTTCCTTTGGTACCACTCGGATCGGTGGTACAACCCGATGGTAGGGGCTATACTCAATCGCTTCAACGCCGGCGGTACTTTGAGTTGAAGCTGCCGATCGTTAGCGAAAGGTTTTGTAAGGATGTCCGCAGCCATGAAATCCAGGGATTTGAGAAGATGCGAGCGGCAATCGTCAGCGCCGAGTTGACAGACCCCAGCTAACCAAGGTAATCTCGCTGAGCGCCCTGGCAGGCTGGCACTAAGTACCAATGGCCAATAGTTAGCAGGTGGCGCGCCAGGCCCATGCCGCAATCCATATCGCAGTGCCCCGTCGAAGAGGCGATCCAGGTGGTCGGCGGAAGATGGAAACTGCTGGTCCTGCGCTCACTGCTGCTTAACGGTCCGCAGCGTTACAACGAATTGCTGGTCACCGTTACGGCCATCAGCGCCAAAGAACTCACGCGAAATCTGCGCGAGTTAGTCAACGCGAAACTGGTAACACGCGACTCCGGCCGCGGGACCCCTTACCGCCTGACTGACCTCGGTAAGGGACTGATGCCGGTATTCACGGAACTGCTGCATTGGGGCACAGCGCTGCTCGCCCAGCGTTAAACCTAACGCACATTGCGGTGCGTTGACAGACCGAAAAGGCAACGAGACAATAGTGGGCGCATGAAATCCTTCGCCGTCAGGACGTCCATTCGCGCCACTCCCGAAAGCATCTGGGCTTTGCTCACCGACGCTGCCGGTTACGCTCAATGGAACAATTCGGTAGAGAAGGTGGAGGGAACAATCGCGCTGGGCCAACGAATCACGGTGCGTCCGAAAATCAATCCAGGCAAGGCGTTCCCTGTAACAGTAGTCGGATTTGAACCGTCGCGGCGCATGGTCTGGACGGGTGGCATGCCCCTCGGCCTCTTCAAAGGCGAGCGCACGTTCACGCTCCAACCGGGTGCGGACGGCGTGGAATTTTCCATGCGTGAGGATTACACGGGATGGTTGGCCCTCCTGATCGGCGCCTCGATCCCCGATTTGCAGCCCGCCTTCGATGAATTTGCGCGCGACTTGAAACGCGCCGCACAGGGGGCTTAGGAGGAATTATGCCGGCTCCCGAAGGAACCAAGGACCACCCCTGGAAACTGAAGACGCCTCCGGGCACATCCGAATTTGAAGCCTATAAGGATGAAGCCGCGGATCCTCCGGCGCTGGTGGTGCAGGTTGGGTCTACGCAACTCCGCTACCACCTGCGCTGCATCGAAGATCTGCACATGATGTTGAAGCAGCATGGCGACTGGATGCCGCTCGGCAGCGCCGATGAGCAAAAGACGGCCGCCGAGGGCACGGTGGAGGCATGGGGCCGATCGCCCAGGAATCCCGTGGGCGGCTGGTATGGCCTGAGGAAGGGTTATCGCGGCCGCTTTGGCATGTACGTTCCCCCGGTCCTCAAAAAGCTCGGGCTGGCGGAGGTGGAAGAGAATCCGCGTAACAATCGCATGCGCGCAATTTAAGGCCGCAAGGCCAGGTTGTTTTGGGTGAGTCACAAACCCAACAACTTTATTTTCTGAGCCTTTGCCACAACATCCAGCCTCCACCGCCCAAAAGCATCACACCCACGTCGTAGCCTCAAGTCGAATCTACGGTTTTCGAAAAGGAAAAGGAACCGCCATGCCAACCACCGAAGCTCAAATTGCCGCTAATAGGATTAACGCCCTGTCCTCGACTGGCCCCCGCACCATCGAAGGGTAAGCGGCTGGTGAACCGCATCCAAGGGGTACGGTTATTACGAAACGGCCTCAGGCATTCGCCGTTAATGGTTTCCAGTTATGAGGCAGTAGCTCCGCGATCCGGTTGACCGGATG
>Ga0302320_10006890_pt1 | contig 25108 bp, 10 predicted proteins | sample Bog_T0_3_FD_202130 | JGI IMG/M metagenome (GOLD analysis project Ga0302320, IMG submission 202130) | Peat permafrost microbial communities from Stordalen Mire near Abisko, Sweden - Bog_T0_3 | ecosystem: Environmental > Terrestrial > Soil > Wetlands > Peat | place: Sweden: Abisko, Stordalen Mire... | reverse complement strand
AAACGCTATCGCAGAATTGGGACTCGTTATGAGAAACGCGATTTGTATTTCCTGGGCTTCGTTCAGATGGCTGCAATACTGGACTGGCTCAAAAACCCATTTTGAAAACACGCCCTAAAGTTATTCAGCGTGAAATCGCCGTTCGTGCCTAGGCCAACCATGTTAAAAGGCGAATTGCCTGCATTGGTGATAACCAGCGTAATATTGGTTTGCACGCCTTGACTGGTTGGCGGGAAGGCAATAGTGCCTCCACTGGGGATATTAGTGCCATTGTACAACACTTGCATTTGAGGCCCATTTGTGTCATCGCTACAGGAAAGATATAAATCGTAATTTCCGGATCCGTAAATCGCTGCAACTTCGATTACAAAATCACCATTTTCTGGCAGGGTGTAATTTAATGAAACCACATCGCCGATCCCTGTAGAATTAAATTGGTCTGTAAAACTGACCGGACTATAAGCCAAAAGTTGATCAAAAGGATCCCTCAAAAACAACATTAGCGGCAAACCCTTTTGCACCAAGGTCAATTGAATGGACTCGTTAGTGGTGCCGTTGTAAACGTAGTAATCTGCAGGGTAATTGCCGTTCGTCGGCCATTCCCTTGATTGACATCCTCTTTGTCCTGGAGGTTGGTTCAAAAGTATATCTCCACAACTGATGTTTCGTCCCCAGTCTTTGATAACAATGGGCGAATAAGCCGTCGGACTGCTTTGGTAGTATGCTTGAATTTTATCACGCCCGACAGTTACGCCCTGATATGAGAACACGGCATTCCCATTAACGTCTGTTGTCATCGGAATTGGAGTACTAGTTTGATTTGCCCCACTCACTGTAAAATTCACAGTGACACTGGGAATGGGACTGCCATTCGCATCCACCAATCGGTTCGTTACCGAATAGTATGTGTTGGTTCGCGTGGCGCTTCCGTAAGATGGCGTCAGTATCAAACTGGAGGATTCAACGGTTATCATTACTTGTGCTGAGTTGGTTGCTTGACCGTCATCGGCGGTCAACATCAGGACGTATGTCCCCGGATAGTAAAAGTTGATGCTGGTCTGAGCCTGATTTGAGGCCGTAATGGCAACCTGTGTCGGTCCGCTTGCTTCCGTCCAAACAATGTTTGTTACCCCTCTTGGCAATCCATCGTCGCTAACGTTTCCATGCAATGTGGTGATCGTATTCGTGATAATCTGATTTCTTCCCGCGCTCACCACCGGCGCCTGATTTCGCAATATATGAATGGTCACATTGCTAGAAGAGGTATATTGACCGTCATCCGCGCTCAACTGGAGAATGTAATCGCCGGGCACAGAGAATTCCGCCATGGTGTTGGTTTGAGTCGGATCACCCAATGTCACCGGTCCCGGACTGCTCACCACACTCCAATTGTTGCTGGTGGGACTGAACAACTCGTTGTCGTCAATGACCGCGCCTTGGAGTTGGACGCTGTTGGCTGAAGGCACACCAGCCAACCCCATCGGAGTGAAAGCAATTTGTTCCCATACGTTAAGACTATCTGTAAGTGGAAAGAAATCACAATCGATCCCGTTCCAATGCGCCCGGAAAACATATCCTCCTGATTTGTTTGGGTCTAATGGATTTTCCTCAACTATGATTATATCCCCGGCCATCCCTTGAAACTGAGAGGCTGGCACTCCATACAATTTCCCGTCATATCCATGCTCGCCTCCATCAACGCCATAACAGTTTTCATTTTCGGGTATGATTCTCAATTCTTGCACGCTAAAGGGAACAGGGTAAGCAAGCACGACACCATTTGTATCGACAGAATAAAAGTCCCCGCGATATTGTCCGCCACTTAATATGCACCCGGCCCAGGGCCCGTATTTCCCTGCGTCGTCGGGCACGGTAAGCAACCCGCCTTCGTGGTTATTAGGATAATCATTACGCAACTGGGCAACCAGAGTTGCGTGGCCGTTTGATTTAATCCGCCAAACATCGCCCCCAGTCCCATACCCGCCGTCTCCCGTTACGGCAATTAAATCACCACCCCAGACCCCGGTGCGATCCACATAGACGTCTTCTATTACTGCCGGTTCCATTCCCAGATCGTTTGACAGGACCAGCCAGGCGTTATAGTTGGTATTATTGGGTGGGTCATTATTATCCACCCACATGTTAGTCCCGATGGTTGTTCCATCCGGTTCAATTCGCATAATCATGCCCGGTTGGTTATTGCCGCAAAACAATTCACCAACTTTAAATCCCCCTAGTGTGTCTTTTACCGTAGCAATATTAACTTCACCACCTATGTGACTGATGGCGGAGAACGGTTGAGAGGTTCCGTTGGAAAACACAAGCGCAAAGTTATATGGGGACCCAACATTCCAATTGACGCTTGCAATCAGGCAGTTTGAGGCAGGAAAATAGTCGAGGCCAATCATTCCAGCGATATTAGTAACCCAGGTCAGTTGTATCGTTTGCACTGGATTGGTGTTTACCAGCGCCGGCAAAATGATTGTCTGGTTGGTGCCGGCATAGACATACGGCGGATTATTCGCCGGCAGGATGGTCATCGTGAAATTACTGCTAGTCGTATATTGGGAATCACTGGCTGACAATTGGAATACAAAGGTGCCAGTCGCCCAGAAATACGCGCTCGTGACCGGCAGATTGGAATTGACGAAAGTAACATTGGTTCCACCATTCAGGTTCGTCCACGTCACGGAGAGTGTGCTGCCTACGGGCAATCCATCATCGGAGACGATCCCGATTAATGGCACGGTGTTGGTTGACAGGTAATTCGTCTGATTCGGTCCAACAAACACTGCTGGCGGTTGATTGGCAGGTTCGATCGTGATGACGATATTTGATGAAATCCCGCTGATCCCGGCGCTGTCGGTCGCCCGGGCATGCAACGTATACGTCCCGCTGGCGACATTGGTCCAGGTAATGGTGTAGAAGGGTGAAGCGATGTTGGTCGTTCCTACAATGTTCGTTCCCTGATAAAAGACCACGTTGGCGATCATCGCCCGATCCCCGACGGCTATGGCGCTAATGATGATGTTGGTTGGAAAGGCTGAGAAGATTTGGCCATTGGCCGGGCTGGTAATGCTGACCAGGGGCAGACTCCTCACATAATTCGTCACCGGCTGGGACCATGCCGTCTGACCTTGACTATTCATTGCCAAAGCGGTCAAAACATTTGTGCCACCAATTGGAGGCATCCAATTCAACTGATAAAGACCATTGGTGGGAACAACCACAAATCCCAGGCTGTTGGTGGCGCTTGAAAAGAACTCCACCCAACTGATCGTTACTCCGGAAGCGACATTTGTGGCGGTGGCACTGATTATCACGTTCGACCTAGCCAGCAGCGTCTGATTCACCGGAGCCGTGATTTGGACGATGGGCAGCAAGCTGTTTACCGTCAGCACCGCATTGGAACTGACCGCGCTACCGGCTGCGTTCGTCACCGTCACCAAATAGGTACCCGCCTGGTTGGTCGTTACTCCCGTCAGCGTTAACACCGCGTTGGTCGCGTTGGCCAGCACCCCAGAGTTGAAGTACCACTGATAGCTCAATGGCAGTGTGCCTGTCGCCGTCACACTGAACGTTGTGTTGCTGCCTTGAAAGACCGTCTGATTGGTGGGTTGAACCGTGATCACCGGCGGCACAATCACCGTCAGTACTGCGTTGGAACTAGTAACGCTCCCGGCCACGTTCGTCACCACCACCAAGTAATTGCCCGCGTTGGTGGTTTGGACGTTGGAGAGCGTCAATGACGCATTTGTCGCCCTCACCAATAGGTTGGTCGTGTTAAACCACCACTGGTAGCTCAAGGGCAACATGCTGTTGGTGCTAACTGTCACGCTGAATATCGCGCTCCCACCCACATTGGTCGTTACGTTGGCCGGCTGCTGTGTGATCATCGGCGCTATATTTGTATTGCCCCGGCAAATCGAGCTGGCAATCAAGCTGTAAACATTGGTCAATTGCGAAAAAGTATTGGCGTAATAAAAATCATTTGTTGAGGTAGCCATCAGCTTCATGAAATTCGTGGCCGCATCGGTGCCGAAGGCCACGGTTATGAGGCGTTTGCCGGCAGCTTTTATCAAAGTGGCCGCATTCAAGACCGAGTTTGAATTGTCCGTGGGTTCACCGTCCGACAGAAAGACCATGACCGGCAAAGCATACAAGTGGTGACGAGGACTGGCGAGTTCGGCTTGGGCGCTTTGGAGGGCGTTACCCATGTAAGTGCTGCCGCTGGCATTGGTGACCAGACTGATGCTTTGGAGCAGTATCGGAAGACTGTTGGTCAATGTTGAATTCGTGCTGACGTCACTGGCGAATGAAAACAATGCGGCTTGATCATTGCTGAAATTCAAATTCTGCACGAAGTTGGTAGAGGCGATCCTGATCGCCAGTAGCTTTTGCATGCCATCCGAGTTGGTGTTTACCATGGAGCCGGACCGGTCAATGACCATTGCAACATCCACGGAAGAGAAGCAGGTCTCAACATCCAGCAAGGCGTTTGTGCTAACGGTTGTGCCCTCGCTGTTTGACACGACCACAGAATAATTCCCGGAATTGGTGCTTTGAAGGTTGGACAGAATCAGGGTGGCATTGGTGGCACCAGCAATGAGGTTCGTTCCATTGAAATACCACTGGTAACTTAACAGAGGTGAACCAGTGGCCACGACCATGAGCGTCACCGTGCTGCCCACCGATGCCGACTGGCCTGTTGGCTGGGCGGTGATGGTGGGAGGTGTGGGAGGGGGCTGGCATTTGCCCACGCTGCCCGCATTGTAAATGGCAGCAATTTCGTTGGACGAAAGTGCGCGGTTGTAAATGGACGCTTCATCCAGCAAACCAGCATAATATCCGTAGCCATTTGGGTCACCTCCGAGTTCAGCCGAAGGATAAACGGCAGAACGAGAACTGGTTTGTCCTGTGCGCACCAACACGCCATTGATGAAAAGCGTTGGTTGCTTGTTCTGGTAAACCACCGCTACATGCGTCCAACCCAAGATCGGGGTCTGGCAAACCAGCAACGACGGCATATAGTTTGCGGCAAGCTCAAACACACTTATGCCATTGGTGCCCACCGATACACCCGCTCCTGCCAATGCAGAGCCATCAGGGCTTTGTTTTGGGGAAATAGTATAGCGTTGGCAACAGGTGCCAGAAATCCCGGAATTCCCCTCGGCCGTAATGGTCCGACCGGCCGTTGGATAGGCCCAGAACTCCATTGTAAAAGTATTTGTGATATCGGTCAGTCCTTCAGTCGACGTGGAAATGTACTGATTAATCCCATTAAAACTGAACGCCTGTCCCACTTCGCCACTGGCGTAGCCCGTACCATTTTGAAGCGTGCCATCGTTGTCACCTACAATATCATTGGCATCGCCATCTCCGGGCCACCAGCCAACCAAACCGGATGGGGAAGCATCGCAGGTCAATGCCAGCGTCACTACCGAACTGGTCATCATACCAATCACATTCGTTATTACTACTTGATAATTCCCCATGTTCACCACCTGCACATTGGTTAGATTCAGAGAGGTAGAAGTCGCCCCGGCAAGATTTGTTCCGTTGAAATACCACTGGCAGCTCAAGGGGGCTATTCCTCCCGCCGTCACGGCAAAGGTCACATTGGTTCCTTGAGGAACGACCTGACTGACCGGCTGCGTCAGGATGGCCAGGCCCCAATTCGTCTCTCCATGATCCACTAAACCATTGCCATTGGCGTCTTCCCAATAATCAGGAATGCCGTTCCCATTGCTGTCAACTGTGGTGAGAGTTGAGGGTTGAGAGTTGAGAGCGACATAGTGATAGCCGATGTCCACGGTGGAGTTGGCATCCTTCACTTGATTGGTCGTAACGGTGTAATGATACAGGCCAACCTGACCCGCCGTCGTGCTGCCCGCGTTGATGAGGGGACTGTTGGTGGGTTGATAAAACGTGCCCAAGAAGCTGGTTTGATAGGCCAGGGTCGTATTACTCACCACATCGTGTGCATTGGTCGGATACAGCCGCCCGCTGCAATTCAGATATGCATTGTAGCCATTGGTCAATGTGGAATTGGTGATGGTGCAACTGTCAAAATCATTGTTGAACGCATACCATGCGCTGGCACCCGAAGGATTCAACTGCACTGACGATGCGCCCCACATCAGGGTGTTCGAGAGTGATAATGACCCGTTGCCGGAAGCGTTGATCACCGAACGGGCAAAGAGGTTGTTCTTTAGGGTCAGCACCGCGCCGCTGGTCCCGCCGAGGGTATTGGCACCGCTCCAAAACTCACAGTCCTGCACCAGAAGGTTGCTGCACGACGATGCGGCATAATCATAAAGGTGAATTCCACCTCCTGCCGAGCAGGCGAACTTGGTGAACCGGTACTGGGCCGAGGGCATGGCGCTGGTGTAGGCAGGGAGCACGGCAATGCCTCCGCTGTTTGTCCCTTTCAACGATATGGGCTGTTCCTGAACCGAGGAGTATCGGACGAACCAGTTGGGAGAGATCGGCGATCCCGTCGAAGTGATTTTGCCGCCGTCTTGCAAACGGAAACCGGCTTCGTTGCAGGTGGCGATGGCCACGCCGTTGGTCAGGGTCAACGTCGCATTCGTTATTGCCCACTGGTCGGCGATATAATCAATCGGATCGTAGTGATAACCCAGATCCGGCGCCGCCTGCGTGTCCCGGGCCGCTTGCGGATTCAGGTTAGTGTTGACGGAAACAGTCGTGTTGGTCAACCAGAGTGGTGGATGCGTAGTTTTCTGAGCCAATGCCGCCAGCAGGGCCGGGTCGATGCCGGCCGAGCCCGCATTTGTAAAAGCACAGCCGTTGGTCAGATAGTAATTGCCGGCTCCCACGGATTGAAAGGGGTAAAAAGTGTTTGTGACCGGATTTCCAAAAACCTCCGGAGTGTTATAGAACCCGTTGTAATTGCCGTTCGTTACGTAAAAAACCCCGGACAAAAGGTTGGTTACATTCGCCAGGATGCAATTGGTCAATCTAAGGGAATTACCCTGTTGTGTTGACGAAGCCGTGGCTAGAAAAATGGAACCGCTAAAAGTGGCATGCTCTGCGGTAATTGTAGATCCCCCTTGAAATATAAAGTTGGTTTTTGTGTTCACGAAAAGCGCATTACCAAGAGGCACATTAGCGCCACCAAGGATGAAGCCGCTCTGGCAATTGACAATCTGGGCGCTGTAGAGATTGGCACTGGCACCGCCGAATTGCATCGCAGTTTTAGCGTAGGACATGCGTAATCCAGTTAAGTTTGGCACAGGACTGACGTTGACCAAATATAACATCGGGTTGCCGTAATATACGGATGGACTGCCCGTTGACCCGGAGATAGTTTCACCCACCGAATTGTCATCTTTGCCCGTGAAAACCACCGGACGGTAAGCTGTTCCTTGAAAACCCATTGTTGGGTTGGAGAATCCACCGCCAGGTATCAATTGGATTGTTCCATTAGTGGAATATTTCAACACCGCGCCGCCCTCGAATATGGTTGTCCCGTAAGAATAAAGGCAGGCCAGAATGTAGTAAGTCGTATCGCCTCGAAAGGTGTAATTGGTTTGATAATTGAGTGTAACGGTGTAATCTAGAACCAATCCTCGTGTTGAGGTGGCAGTTTGAGCCAATTGCATAACTGACCCACTGGGATGCGTTCTCGTCAGTCGTTGGACTGGCAACAACCGCCTGACCGAGACCACATGCAGTACTGAACCCGCTGCCGGATTCAATGATGCGCCTTCCGCCGCCGGCAGTGATTGCAATTCCTCTTCCAAGTCCGGCACACCCACTTCCTCCACCAGAAAATCACGCCCTTCCAGCTTCAACCATTGTTTGCTCACCGGAATGTCTTCGCCACCCCGCTCCAGCGAAAATGCCTTCCCACGCCCCATGTGCATCGCCCCGAAATCCAAATCCTCATCCAAAGCATCCCCCTGCCGGGTCTTCAATGTCATCTGCTTCCTCATCAGCTGCGGCGGATTTAAGAACTCCGTCAATACCTGCAACTTCGTCGTCGCCGGATTCAATCCATACGCTTCAGGTCCGGGCGGACGTTCGTGCAGAATGATGTCCTGCTCAAAGCCGGCCCGGGTGTAGGTGTAACGCACATCCGCTTTGAAGTCCGTGAAGGCGTCGGGATAGATCACCACGTTGGGCGGATACAACTGTCCCTGGTTGTCTTTGACTTCCGCAATCAGCACACTCTGGCCGCTGGCGGTGTCAAAGTAACTCAACCCCAGCACATGACTGCGCAAGCGCCGGCCATCGGGTGTCTGCATGTCAATGGCTCCCACCGTTGCCAGATTGTTGGCAAAGATGACCTGATGCTGGCCTTGCCGGGCAATCGCCCCGCCGGAAAACAACTCGATTTCTTCCTTTGATTCCATCCACTGGCCGTTCTTCTGGTAGTTCAAACCCGTCGCCAATTCAGTGTATTGGTGGACATGAGGAATCTTCTGGCCGGAAGGCAGGGTTTCGTAAGTGGTCCGCTGCCAGACCCGATGATTGGCGCCCTGCTCCACCACCGCATACGGCGTGTCCTGCGCCTTAGTTGTTCCCTGCCCAGCATTGGCTGGAGCGCCTGGCGGAGAAACCTGCCCCGGTGTACTGACAACAGCCAAAACCAATAACGAGATGAATAACCATGAAGTTTTCATAGGATCGAAGAGAAAAAAACTGAAACGAAAAACACGCGGAGAAAACCAACCCTTGAGAGACAATACCATCCTCCCGGCTGAGGAACACATCAGCTGCTTGCCCAAAACCCGTTGTTCACTTGCCTTCATGCAACCCATTTCCCTGACACCCCGCTCCCGCCCGAGCAGCTGGCGTATCAAACTGCGGCACCCTTTTTACTCTTTAAAGACCATCATGTCAATGAATTAGTTGTTATTTTTTAACTTACTATTCTTATTTGCATGATATTTGTCTGATTTGTGATTCTTGCATTATAATGATTCGGCTGTTCGTGGCGGCATTGGGGGATTCCAATTGGAGCAACGTGGTTTCCCATTCCCCCCACATTCCGATTGGTGGACAGTAATTGATCAAAAAAAATCCGCTTCGCTCCCTTGGCTGTTGTTCAATGAGATAATCCTTGCCCCGTTTCGACGGGAGGATGGAGGTATTTCCATTCGGTCCGGGCGTCAAGATGTACCTTTCAGGAAATTCACCACAGCCAATGTTTCGGCCGTGTCCCGATCCAAACCTGGCGGGTGCGGTGGCACCGTTGTCATCAATTATGAGGACATCATCAATGCTTCTGGGGGCTTGCTTCCGGAGACAGAAAGCGGTTGCCTAGTCCAATGACGTTTCGACATTTCAAACCTGTTTCCATGACCGGGTTGCCGTTTTGCACAAGGATCAGTTTGTTCTTGGCCCTACTGTCGGTCTGGCTGCTGAACCCGGCCCGGGGCGCCGACGAATCGCTCCAGATTCGCCTCAACACCGTGGGCTACCTGCCCCAGGCCGAAAAAAAAGCCTCCATTGCGGCGGCCTGCACAAACTTCACCGTGGTCCGGCTCCCCGGCCGGCAGACCGTTTTTTCCGGCGCTGTCACCGGCCCGGTTTTGAACGAGGATACCCAGGAACAATTATACACCGCAGACTTCTCGGCCTGCCACACGCCCGGCGATTATGAACTTGAGGTTCCGGGGGTGGGCCGGTCAGCTCCGTTCCGCATTGCGGCGGACGTTTACCGCGAACCTTTTTCCACGGCGATGCTGGGCATGTATCTGTGGCGCTGCGGCACCGCGGTCAGCGCCACTTATCACGGCCAAACCTTCGCGCACGACGCCTGTCACACGAACGACGCGTGGCTGGATTTTGTCGGCGGCGGACATACGCAGAAGGATGGCACGAAAGGCTGGCATGACGCGGGTGATTACAACAAATACACCGTCAACGCCGGACTTACCGTCGGCACCCTGCTCCAGGCCTGGGAAGATTTCGGCCCGCAAATCCGCAAAGTCCGGCTGCAAATCCCGGAGTCCGGAGGCAGGCTGCCGGATTTTCTGGCGGAAGTGAAATGGGAGATGGATTGGGTGCTGACGATGCAGGCGGATGACGGCTCGGTGTATCAAAAGGTCACCACCAAGCGTTTCGGTCCATTCATCATGCCGGAAAAGGAGACGGAGGAGCGCTACTTCACTCCGTGGGGCAGCGAAGCGACGGCGCACTTTGTGGGCATGACGGCGCAGGCGGCCCGGATTTTCCGGCCCTACGATCCGGCTTTTGCCGACCGCTGCCTGAAGGCCGCCCAATTGAGTTACCAGTTCCTGAAAGCCCATCCGGAATTTCACCGGTCCGATCAAACCGGCTTCCGCACCGGCTCCTATGAAATCCGTGACGAAATCCACGAGTCCAGCCATCGCCTGAATGGAATTCCCAACAACCGCCTGTGGGCGGCGGCGGAACTTTGGGAAACCACCGGCTCGCCCGAAGTTTTGCGCGATCTCGAAACCCGCATCCGGGCGATCAACGGCCAGGTGAATTTCGAGTTCGACTGGGACGAAATGAAAGACCTGGGACTAATGCAATATTTATTTTCCCAGCGTTCCGGCCGCGATCCGGCACTGGTGAAACTGGTGCGCAGCAACGTGCTCGCCGTGGCGGATGAAACGGTGCAAACCAGCCGTCAGCACGGCTACGCCAGCCCGGTTGGCTCGCGCTATGGTTGGGGTTACAACGGCTTTGTGGCGCGACAGACCATGATTCTGGCGGCAGCTGACCGACTGACGCGCAATCCGGCGCCCGCAGTTGTTCCGCACGGAGCCCAGCTTCTGCGGCAGGCGCCAAATCGGAGCTCCGGCAAACCGGAGTACCGCGCCGCGAGCCAGGACGCACTAAACTTCCTCTTTGGCCGCAATTACTACTGCCGTTCTTTTGTCACCGGGATTGGGTTCCGCCCACCGATGAATCCGCATGATCGCCGCTCCGCTGCCGACAACATCGTGGAACCCTGGCCCGGTTATCTGGTCAGCGGCCCCAATCCCAAGGCAACCGATTGGAAGGACGATCAGAAAGACGCGCGGCAAAACGAAATCTGCATCAACTGGAATGCCGCGCTGATTTACGCATTGGCGGCCTGCCTGCAAGAAGTGCCGGCGACCCATTAGCACCGCCGACGGCCAAAGCCACAAGTTCGCATGACCGACCGGCTGGCACCCCAGCGCCCCTTTCACTGCGATTTGAACGGCACCACGAACAGCACCTTCGTGCCTTGTCCCGGCTGGCTGCGAATGTCACAACGGCCGCCAATGGTCTCCAGCCGCCGAACCATGTTCTTCAGTCCGTTGCCGGATGCGAAACGATCTTTAGTCTTGGTTGCTCCGGGCTCCAGGCCGCGGCCGTTGTCCTCGACGGACAATTCGAATGTCTCAGGCTTCAGCGAGAGGCAGACATGGACTTCCGATGCCTGCGCGTGCCTGGCGACATTGTTCAGGGCTTCCTTGAAGGCCAGAAACAGGTTGTGGCGCGCTTCCGTCGTCAGCCGCCATTCGGGAAGTTCCAGGGGCATGCCCAGCCGGCAGCGGACGCCGGCCATGGCCAGAAAATTCTGGGCGAACTGCTCCAGATAACTCACCAGGCTGTCCAGGGTGTCATGTTTTGGGTTCACCGCCCAAACAATCTCATCCATGGCCCGCGTCAGTTCGCGCGCCGTATCGTATATTTGATTGAGGCCCGCCGCAGCCTGGATGGGATTGTCCAATTCTTCGCGGGTTGACTCGCTGAGCATGGTGATGCGCGTCAGGTGGGCGCCAAGGTCGTCGTGAATGTCGTGGGCAATCCGGGCCCGCTCGTGTTCAATGGCCCGCTGCTGTTCGAGGCGATTCATTTTTCGCCACATCCGGCGCCGGGTCTCGAACCAGACCAATCCGCCGCTCGCCGCCACCAGGAGGGTCGAGGCCAGGATGCGGAACCACAGCGTCTGCCAGAAATACGGCAACACCTTGAAGGCGATGCTCGCACCGATATCGTTCCAGACGCCATCATTGTTGCCGGCGATGACCTGGAAGGAATAATCGCCGGGGGGAATGTAATTGTAGTCCGCCATCCGCTTGGCCCCCGCATCCGCCCACTCGGTCTCGAACCCGTTGAGGCGGTATTTAAACCGCACTTTCTGCGGGGCAATCAAGCTCAGGCCGGTGTATTGAAACTCAATCCGATGGCGCCCCGGCGAAATCTTCAAGGGCGCGGACCCTTCCCCAGCTTCGGCGACAGTCCGGTCATCCACCAGCATTTTCTCGATCACCACCGGCGGCGGCAGGGGATTGACGGTGATGTGGCGTGGGTCCACGTTCACCAATCCCTTGGTGGTGGGAAACCACAGTCGGCCATCCGCCGTTTTGCATCCCCGGCCCTCCGAACATTCCAGCGTGGGCAGGCCTTCGCTCAAGCCATAAGTTGCGCAAGCCACCTCCTTGATTTGTCCGTCGGCGCAACGATCCAGTTCCTTTTTGCCGACCCGGAGGAGACCGCCGTGCGAACTCATCCAGAAAAAACCGTTCCCATCGTCCTCAATGTCGCAGATGACGTTGTTGGGCAATCCTTGATTCTTGCCAATGACCGCGAAATGGCCCTGTTTCAGCCGGTTAAGGCCGCCGCCAAAGGTGCCGATCCAGAGCGCGCCTTCATCGTCAAGATGCAGGCATTCGATGTAGTCGCCGGCCAGCCCGTCGCTTCGCCGAAACTGCTGTAGCACCCCGTTCTTCAAGCAGCCCAATCCTCCCCCGGACAGGCCAAACCAAACGGTGCCGTCGCCGCCTTTGATCACGGCCCGGACAGCTTGCTGGGCGGTTCCATTCGTCAGCCTCAGCCAGGAATTTTCGCCGGCATCATACTGCAGCAACCCTTCCCCGGTTCCAACCAACAACCGGCCCGGGCCCTCGGAAAAAATTGCCAGTATGGATGCGTTGACTCGTCCCAAACCGGGAGCCATATCGAAACGGCTGCCGTGCCGCACAAATAATCCGGCGTTCCATGTGCCCACCCATAAGTCGCCCCCGGCATCTTCGGCAATGGACCAAACGTAGGGATTGAAAATCCCTTCCTTCGAACCGAAATTGGTCCACGTTCCATATTGAAAGCGATACAAACCCGCGCCCTCGGTTCCAACCCACAGCGCCCCGTTCCGGTCCGTATTCACCGACAGCACCGCGCGGCCCTGCCACAGGTCCGGCGGCCCAACTGTTTCAACCAGGCTCTGGCGCATCATGACCAGACCAGCTCCGCCGGTTCCGACCCAAAGATTGCCTTCCCGATCCTTCTGCAGGGAAGTGATCCAATCGGACGGAAAGCCGCTGGCCCGGCTGAAATTCAACGATTTGCCGGCGTTGTCAGGAAAGACAATGTAAAGCCCGTGTTCCGTGGTGCTGGCGACCAAGGCGCCACTCTTCATTTCTATCATCCGATGAAGGACGCTTTCACCCCACGGCGCTTCTCCGAGGTCGGTAATCCACTGGCCGTCCTTCCATTTTCTGAGACGCCGGTCGTCTGCCACCCACAGTCCGCCGTCGCGGCTGGCACAAATTCCAAGAATATTGGTGACGGTTTCCTCAACCGGGAGGACCTGCAATTGGCCGTGTTCCAACAACGACACCCGACCATCCCGCAAAACCCAGATGGTTTTGCCCGCGGACCTGGTGAAGTCCACCAGCCGGGCCGCCGAGCCGGCTTGGGGCGTCAAAACGAGCCCGTCTTTCAAGCGCGCCAGCACGCCCTCTTCATTTTGCAACCAGAGGTCTCCGTCTTCATCGGTTCCGATGGCCCCGATTTTTCCGCCGCTCCAAACCGCGTGATATTCCACGGCTTGAAACCGGCCATCCCGGTATTTTGTCACTTCGCCATTTTCGTGGCCGATCCAGAGGGTTCCGTCCTCGGCCTCAAACAGGCTGGTCACCCGGCTGTTGCGCAGTTCCGGAATGTTGTCTCCGTCGAAAACCGTGAAGCGCACGCCGTCAAACCGCGCGAGGCCGCTGTAGGTGCCAAGCCACAGGTAACCGTCACGCGTCTGCACCACGGCCGTGACTGAATTCTGCGGCAGGCCGTTTTCCACCTGCCAGGTGCGGATGAAATAGTTGGGGGCCGCCCAAACCGGCGCGGAAAAAATTCCGTCTCCATACAGCAAGCCAAACGCCAGAATGGTCCGGACAAAAGAAGCGGCAAAAACGTTCCGGCGGAACATGAGCCAATTTTGTCCGTCTGGCCGAAAAATACGCAAGGACAAATTGTCTGGTTGAGTTTTACCCGTCGCACGCCAGACTGCGGCGGTGAAAGGTTCGCCTATTTTTGGCTGTAAAACGCCAAGAAGCGGCTAATCGGTGGACTCGTCGATTTTGACGACAAGACATTGGCACCTGAAAGGGCCATCATTGACCAAATGAAGCCGAAACTTTTGTTATGAAATGCCGAGTGGATTTACTGCCCGCACTTTGCCTGTTTTTTACCGTCCTGGTCAGGCCGGCTCACGCCCAATATCAATATCCGTTCCAAGACCCGAACCTGCCGGAGGAAGTGCGCGTCACCAACATCGTTTCGTTGATGACGCTGGATGAGAAAGTGTCCTTTCTCAGCTCGCGGCCCGGCGTGCCGCGCCTGGGCATCAAACCCATGGGCCACGTGGAAGGACTCCATGGCGTGGCCCAAGGCGGCCCTGCCAACTGGGCGCCGCATCCCCCTTATCCCACGACCATTTTCCCCCAGGCCATCGGCATGGCCGAGACTTGGGACACGGACCTGCTCCGCCAGGCCGGCGCGGTGGAAGGTTATGAGGCGCGCTTCCTCTACCAGAGCACCAACTTCCACCGCGGCAGCATCATCGTCCGCGCGCCCAACGCCGACTTGGGCCGTGACCCGCGCTGGGGCCGGACCGAGGAGTGCTACGGCGAAGATCCGTTCTTCAACGGGACAATGGCCGTGGCTTTCATCAAAGGGCTTCAAGGCGACCATCCGAAATATTGGCAGACCGCGTCGCTGCTGAAACATTTCTTTGCCAACAGCAACGAAAATGGACGCGATGGTTCTTCGTCCGATTTCGACGAAGCCTTGTTCCGCGAATACTATTCGGTTCCCTTCCGCATGGGTTTTGAGGAAGGCGGCGCGCGGTGTTTCATGGCGTCGTACAACGCATGGAATCGAATTCCCTGCACCGTTCAGCCGGTCATCAAAAACGTGGTGATCAAGGAATGGGGCGTGGACGGAATCATCTGCACCGATGGCGGGGCAACGCGGAACCTGGTCCAACACCACCATTTTTTCGCCACAACGAATGAGGCGGTGGCCGGTTGCGTGAAGGCGGGCATCAACCAGTTCCTGGACCAGATTTTTCGCGGGGGAGCAACGAATGCGTTGGCGGACCATCTCCTGACCGAAGCCGACATTGACCAGGTCATCAAAGGCACGCTCCGCGTCTTCATCCGGCTCGGTCTGCTGGACCCGGCCACGAATAATCCCTACGCCGGCATCGGCGCCGTTTCCGAACCCGAACCATGGAACACGCCTGAACACAAAGCCCTGGCCTTGCGGGTGACGCAGAAATCCATTGTGCTCCTGAAAAATTCCAGGGGTCTGCTTCCGCTCGACCGGACGAAGCTCAAGTCCATCGCCGTCATCGGCCCGCGCGCGAACGAGGTTCTGCTCGACTGGTACAGCGGCACGCCGCCTTACACGGTCACGCCGCTGCAAGGCATCAAGGACAAGGCCGGCCCCGGCGTCACGGTAAATTTCGCCACCAACAACGCCGGCGGCGAGGCGGTCAAAATCGCCCGGTCATCCGACGTGGCGATTGTGTGTGTGGGCAATCATCCCACAGGCGGCCTCACCAATTGGGGGAAGGTCGCCCTGCCCAGCTACGGCCGGGAAGCCGTGGACCGGAAATCCATCACGCTGGAGGACGAGAAGCTGATCAAGAAGATTTACGCGGCAAATTCAAACACCATCGTCGTGTTGGTCTCCAGTTTTCCGTACGCCATCAACTGGACCCAGAAACATGTTCCGGCGATTGTTCACCTGACGCATTGCAGCCAGGAGGAGGGCAACGCGCTGGCGGATGTGTTGTTCGGCGATTACAACCCGGCGGGCCGGCTGGTGGAAACCTGGCCCAAATCGCTCTACCAGTTGCCGCGCATGATGGATTACAACATCCGCGATGGCCGGACTTACATGTATTTCAAATACCAGCCGCTGTATCCGTTCGGCTATGGCTTGAGCTACACCACGTTTGACTATTCCAACCTGAAGACCAGCGCGCCGACACTCGCAAAAGACGGCACGATAACGGTAAGCGTGAACGTCAAAAACACCGGTGCCCGCGCGGGCGAAGAAGTCGTCCAGCTTTACGTCAAGCACTTGAAGTCCGCCTTGGAACATCCGATCCAGGAACTCCGCGGCTTCCAGCGGGTCGCCTTTCAACCCGGCGAGCAGAAAACGGTGGCAATTCCCCTGACGGCAAAATCACTGGCTTATTGGGATGAAGCCAAACATGCTTGGACCGTCGAGAACGGGACCGTTGAAATCCGCGTCGGTGGTTCTTCCGCCGACGAACGTTTGAAAACCACCGTCACGATTGAATAATTGACCTATGAAAAAAATCTTTAAAATTCACGGCGCCATCGGGCTGGTCATGCTGGGTCTGGCGTGTTCCGCCCCGGGACAATCTTCGAATTCCCTGCCACCCTCATCCGGGCCGTACGTGTGGCGCAACGTGGTCATGGGCGGCGGCGGGTTCGTCACCGGCATCATTCCTCATTCCCGCCAAAAAGGTTTGATGTATGCGCGCACCGACGTCGGCGGTGCCTATCGCTGGGACGATTCCGCGCAACGGTGGATTCCCATCACCGATTGGATTGGCGCGGCGGATTGGACCTTGACCGGCATCGAGAGCATTGCCGTGGACCCCAACGATCCCCAGCGCGTATATCTGGCCGCCGGCATCTATAGCTGGGGCAACGCGGCCATGCTTCGCTCGGATGACCAGGGCAGAACCTTCCAGCGAACCGATGTGCCCGTCAAGATGGGCGGCAACGAGTCCGGTCGCTCCAACGGTGAACGGCTCGCCGTGGACCCGAATCAGGGCAAAATTCTTTTCTTCGGCTCGCGCCAGGATGGATTGTGGAAAAGCGCCGACCGGGCAGCGACGTGGCAGAAAGTTGAAAGTTTTCCCAACATCAGCACAACCAACCCAACGCCGGCGGCGGCCAGCACGACCACCAATTCCCGCCCGCGTTTCGGCGGTTTCCGCCAGCAGGCGGTCGGCATCGTGAGCGTGGTGTTTGACCCCGCCAGCGGCAAGCCCGGCAGTCCGACTCCCACGGTTTACGCGGCGGCGGCCACGACGGGAACCAATCTTTATTGCAGCACCGATGGCGGCGTCACTTGGCTGGCGGTCCCGAACCAGCCGGTGGGGTTGCGCCCCAACCACGTCGTGCGGTCGCCGGACGGAATGTTCTATTTGAGCTATGGCCGGGAGCCAGGCCCCAATTCGATGAACGATGGCGCGATTTGGAAATTCAATCCCAAAGATGGCATCTGGACGGACATCACCCCGGTCCACCCCAAGGATTCCGACCAGCCTTTCGGTTACGGCTGCGTTGCTGTGGACGCGCGGCATCCGTCCACGATCATGGCCACGACGTTCTGTCACTGGCATCCGCACGACGAAATTTTCCGCAGCACCAACGGCGGCGCGAACTGGACGCCGTTATGGAACGATGACACAAAGTGGGACCACTCCAGCGCGCCTTATACAGCCACCCACACGCCGCATTGGATGGGCACCATCGTCATCAACCCGTTTAATTCGGACCAGGTGCTGTTCACGACCGGCTACGGCATCTGGTGCTGCACCAATGCGGCCGCCGCCGACGCGGGCAAACCAACCCAGTGGGTGTTCCTGGACCAGGGTTTGGAAGAAACCGTGCCGCTGACGCTGATCAGTCCGCCGAAAGGCGAACATCTGCTGAGCGGGGTGGGCGACATTGACGGCTACCGGCATGATGATTTGGACCAATCGCCCGCTGAAGGAACTTTCTCCGGCCAGCGTTATGGCAATACAGAGTGCCTGGCGTTTGCCGAAAAAAATCCGGATCTCATCGTCCGCACCGGCACCGGCGGCGGCCGCGGAACCAACCGCATCATCCACGCCTCCATTTCAAAGGACGGAGGCAAGACCTGGAAAACCCTCGCCAGCGAATCGCCGAATAGCGGAGGCGCCGGTGCCATTGCCATCTCGGCGGACGGCAAGATCATCGTCTGGACGCAGCGGCGCAGCGAACCGCACTACTCCGTGGATGAAGGAACCAACTGGACCGTTTGTGCGGGACTTGATTCCGGCGGCGTCATTGCCGACCCTCAAAATCCAAAGCGGTTTTACGCCTGCGACGCGCCCGCCGGTCGCGTTCTGGTCAGCACCAATGGAGCCGCCGACTTCACTCCCACGGCGGCGGTTTTGCCCCCGGCGGAAAATGCCGGCGGCTGGGGCGGCTCAGGCACCGCGTTGTTGGCAGCGCCCGGCGCGGAGGGCGATCTCTGGCTGGTGTTTCGCACCAACGGTCTTTATCACTCCGCCGACGCCGGCGCGACCTTCTCGAAGTTGGAATCCGTGCAGGAAGCCGGCTCGCTCGGGTTTGGAAAAGCGGCGCCGGGGAAGAAATATCCGGCGTTGTTCCTCGCCGGCAAGGTGGACAATCTCCAGGCGCTCTTCCGCTCCGACGATGCCGGAGTCAGTTGGACGCGCATCAATGACGAGCAGCACCAATTCGGCTCGATCAGCCGGGTCACCGGCGATCCGCGCATTTATGGGCGGGTCTATTTTGCCACCGGCGGTCGCGGTGTGATTTACGGAGACTTGAAACCCATTCCCAAATAAATCCATGAAACATTTCTGTTCCCCTGTCCGCATTCTGTCAGCGCTCATCCTTTTCCTGGCGCTGTTGTTGCCCGGCGCCGGCCACGCCGGCAATTACACCAACTTCGATGTCGCCATTTACATTCCGGTGAGGGTGGTTCAAACCTTCAAAGATCCGGAAACCCTGAGCAACAACTGGGAACGCATCAGCGGCCAGTTGAAGGTGGACAAGGTTTACATCGAGGTGCAGCGCGGCCGGGAACTGGCCGGTGACGATTTGCTGGAGCGGGTCAAAAAATTCTTTCTCGACCGCGGCGTGCGCGTGGCGGGCGGCATGGCGTTGTCGGACGAGGGCGGCGGCGGCCAGTTCCGCTCCTTCTGTTACACGGATCCTCAAGCGCGCGAGTTCATCAAAAATGCGGCCCGGCTGGCCGCCCGGCATTTTGACGAGGTCATCCAGGACGATTTCTTCTTCGTCACCACCAAGTTTGATTCGGACATCGCGGCCAAGGGCAAGAAAAGCTGGACCCAGTTCCGCCTGGAGCTGATGCGCGACGCCGCCCAAAACCTGGTGGTCAAACCGGCCAGGGCGGTCAATCCCAAGGTCAAGATGGTCATCAAATTCCCCAACTGGTACGAGCACTTCCAGGGTTCGGGCTATGACCTCGACCGGGAACCAAAAATTTTCGACGGCATCTACACCGGCACCGAAACGCGCGACCCGGAGACAACCGACCAGAACCTGCAGGCGTACGAAAGTTACCAAATCTTCCGATATTTCGAGAACATCGCGCCGGGCCGCAACGGCGGCGGCTGGGTGGACACCTTCAGTGTGCGGTACGTGGACCGCTACGCCGAGCAGCTTTGGGATACGATGTTCGCCAAGGCGCCGGAAATGATGCTGTTCAATTGGGCGGCCATGCTGCAATCCATCCACCCCGGCGACCGCACGAACTGGCAAAGCCTGCACACGAGCTTCGACTATGACCAGATGCTCCAGTCTTATCAGCCCCATGCCCCGGCGGGATTAACCAATCCCACCATGGCCCGGGTCGCCGCTTATTCGCTGGAACAGGTGGACACTTTTTTAGGCAAACTCGGCAACCCGATTGGCATCCAGTGTTACAAGCCGTATCAATCCACTGGCGAGGACTTTCTCCACAACTATTTCGGCATGATCGGCATTCCGATAGATCTCCATCCCGTATTCCCGACGAACGCGAGCCTGGTGCTGTTGACCGAGTCGGCCAAGTTTGATCCCGGTATCGTCGCCAAAATCAAACGCCAGTTGGTGGCCGGCAAATCCGTCGTCATCACCTCCGGCCTGTTGCACGCGTTGCAAGGCAGGGGAATCGAGGACATCGTCGAGGTGCGCTACACCGACCGCAAGGTGCTCGCGCATAAATATGCCAGCGGCTTCGGCTCCGGCAATGGCCGGATCATCGGCAACGAAACGAATGCCGATGTCCTGTTCCCGGAAATTGATTTTCTCACGAATGACGCCTGGGCGCTCGTGCGGGCCATGGCCAATGGCCGGGGTTATCCGCTGCTGCTGATGGACCGGTATGGCAAGGGCATCCTCTATATCTGGACCGTCCCCGATAATTTCAACGACCTTTACAACCTGCCGGTGACAGCAACGACAGCCATCAAAAATTATGTGATGCGGGGCTTTCCCGTGCGACTGGACGGCCCCAGCCAGGTCGCTTTGTTCGCCTACGACAACAACACCTTCATCGTTGAGTCCTATCTGCCCGCTGAAACCGACGTGACGGTCTCGATGGACGGAGAATTCAACAAATTACGCAATCTGGTGACCGGCGAGGAAATCACCGCCGAAGACGAATCGGAGGAAGGCTGGCGGCAAGGCGGCGGCAATCGCACCTCGTTCCACGTGCATCTGCTGCCCCATAGTTACAGCGTGTTCGCGGCGGAGAAATAATCCTTCCGGCGTATTCGAAACCATGAGTGAATTTGACGCTCGAAGAGATGACCATCGCAAGAGGTTGTCCTTTGATCCGTTCCTGCCGTTGGTTGACCGGCCTTCGGGTTTGGTATAAATTTCGAGCTTCATGGCAATTGATTCAGAAACGGCCAGACTGTTTCTCGCCTGCAAACAGGCGGGCATCAACTTGGGGCGGATGGTCATGCTGGGTCGCCAGAACTTCCTGTTGCGCCCGGCGGAAACACGCTCGCTCTTCCGGAGTTATGGCCTGACCCCCGATCCGCGACTGCTGGTGCCAACGCCGCCCGGTTCGGATCCACCGTTTGCCGAACCGTTTTTTGAATCGCTGGGAGCAACGGCTTGCGAGGCGATGGATGTGTCGTCTTATGAAGGAGCCAACATCGTCCACGACATGAACGAGGCCCTGCCGTCCAGTCTTTACGAGCAATTCGATCTGGTATTCGACGGGGGCACGCTGGAGCACGTCTTCCAGTTTCCCCGGGCGATCCACAACGCGATGCAACTGGTCAAGCCGGGCGGCTGGTTTGTGGGCTTCACTTGCGGCAACAACTGGTTTGGCCACGGCTTTTATCAGTTCAGTCCCGAGGTTTATTACCGGGCGTTGAGCCGGCAGAACGGCTTTTCCAAATGCGCGGTTTTTATCGTGCCCGAAGGACTTGGGCTCAAGTGGTATCTGGTGCGGGACCCCGCCCAGCTGCGCAACCGGACCAACCTCATCAACAGCCTGCGCACGCCGCTGCTGGTGTTGGGGCAGAAGGCCGCGCCCACGCCGGAGAAACTGAAACTGCAACAAAGCGATTATCTGTCGTACTGGTCTGAAAACGCACCGGTCCTGAACACCGGCAAAGTGCTCAAGGCTTCCAACTTCGCACTTTCTCTGAAGGCCAAGTTGTACCAATTGATGCCCGTTTTTACCCGCCGCCTAGCCACGCTGGAAGCCCGCCCTTGGTGTCAGGAATACACCATCCGCAAACGCCACGTCTTTGTCCCCATTGACAAAAACAAGCTGGCCTCGGCCATCGCCGGCCTGCCCGCAAACGCCTGAGACGATATGGCGGTCCGAAGCATGAAATCGGAAAACAGTCGGAAACGGATTCTGGTGACCGGGTCGCTTGGCTATCTGGGCAGTGTGTTGACCGGATATCTGGAGCGGAACGGCTTCGATTGCGTGGGTTATGACACAGGCTTTTTCAAAGACTGTTTGTTGTTCGATCCCCCAGCCACGAAGACGCTGGTTCGTGATGCCAGGGACTTGGAAGAAAAGGACTTGGAGGGGATAAGCGCCCTGGTTCATCTGGCGGGCATTTCAAATGATCCATTCGGGAACCTGGATGCGGCGAAAGTTTATGATCCCACGCGCGCCTATGCCCGCAAGATTGCGGAGCTTTGCAAACGGACCGGTGTGAAATTCATCTTCGCTTCGAGCTGCTCGGTTTATGGCATCGGCCATGGCGAACTGCTCGATGAAACTTCGCCCGCCACTCCGCAGACGCCGTATTCGCTCAACAAATTGCAAATCGAACAGGATCTGTCGGCGTTGTGCGACGGAAACTTTTCACCGATTGCGTTAAGGTTTGCCACGGCGTTTGGCTTGTCGCCGCGGATACGGTTTGATCTGGTCACCAACATGCTGACCGGCATGGCGTTCACGACCGGCAGGATCATTTTGAATTCCGACGGTACGCCGTGGCGGCCCAACGTGCATGTTCTCGACATTTGCCAATCCATCAAGTTTGCCATTGCCTCGGATTACCACGAGGGGAAACTCCTGGTGCTCAACGTGGGTGATGAGCAGAACAATCTCCAGGTCATTGACATCGCCCGGGCCATCCAGGCCCAGTTGCCCGGTTGCGAATTGAAATTCCTGGCGCAAAACCCGGAGCTGGACAAGGAAGGCCTGGTCCGGGACCGCAAGGTCAAGCAGGGCGTTGACACACGGACCTACAAGGTGTCGTTCGCAAAAATCCGGAAGATGTTTCCCGGCTTCAAATGCGACTGGCCGCTGGCGTTGGGCGTCAAGAACATGGTGGAAGCCTTCCAAGTCCGGAAACTGACCGCCGAACAGTTCAAAAACAAGAATTTTTACCGGCTGCAAAAAATCGAGTCCCTTTACCAGGGCCATCATTTGTCCGACGACTTGCGCTGGACGAAACCGGGGAGCGAACGCCAGTGAAATACCGCGCCTTGGGCAAAACCGGTTTGTCGGTGTCCGCCATCGGTCTGGGCACACACCAATTTTCCGGGGAATGGGCGAAGGAATTTTCGGCCGGCGAGGTGGAGCGGATGCTGGGACGTGCCTGCGACTTGGGCATCAATTTCCTGGACACGGCCGAATGTTACGGCGACCACGCCGTGGAATCGCTCATTGGGAAAAGCATAAAAAGCCGGAGGGCGGATTGGCTGGTGGCCACCAAATTCGGTCATGCCCATGCCGGTTCACCGAAAAAGACCGAGGCCTGGTCGGCGGACCAGGTCCGGCGGCAGTTGGAGGATTCGCTCCGGGCGCTGCAAACGGATCACATTGACCTCTACCAGTTTCATTCCGGGGGTAACGAGGTGTTTCAGAACGAGGAACTTTGGACCATGCTGTATGAACAGGTCCGCGCCGGGAAAATCCGTTGGCTCGGATTGTCACTGGCGGCCGATTTGATGTTGAAGAACGATCTCCAGCAACTTCACGCCGCGCCCCAAGTGAACGTCAGCGCGGTTCAAGTCGTTTATAACCGCCTGCAAACGAAGGCTGAGGAGCAGGTTTTGCCATTTTGCCAGAAGCAACAGTTGGGTGTCATGGCACGGGTCCCGCTGGCCAAGGGGTTTTTGGGCGGGAACTATCGCCCGGGCGCGGCTTTCCCCGAAAACGACACCCGTTCGGCTTACGGCGCGGAATTCAACAACCGGCAACTAGAGCTGGTCGAAAAAATCCGGCGCGAGGAACTGCCGCCCAGCCAGAACATGGCCCAATGGGCTTTGGCCTGGTGCCTGAAAAATCCGGCGGTTGCTTCCGTCATCGTCGGCTGCAAAAATATTGCCCAATTGGAATTGAATGCCGCCGCCGGAGAACTGGCGGCGTAGCCATTTGCCTCGCAGCCTTGATTTGCCCCGGTACTTTCCTAGACTGGTCGGGACATGAAGGCAAAAATAACGACGGCCATCCCGGTTCGCAACGGCCAGGAATTCATTTTGCAGACCCTGCAATCGCTGGCGGCGCAAACCTTGCGTCCGGACCGGGTCGTTGTGCTGGACAATCTTTCGACCGATGCCACGCCGGAGATCGTGAAGGGATTCAAGGAATTGCCAGTTGAATTTATTTCCAACCCGAAAGATTTGGGCACCTTCGGCAATTTCGATCGGTGCCTGGATTTCGCCGCCGAGACGGAGTACCTGCAAATTCTTCACGCCGACGATGTCATCCTGCCGGAGTTTTACGAGGTGCTCACCGGGCAACTCAAGGATTGTCCGGGCCGCGCCCTAGCCTGGTGCCTGGATGAGCGCATTGATGAAAACAACCGGCACTTGACCATTTCCGGCAAGCCGGACGGGCGGGTGATGGTTTTGGACAAAGATACTTTTCTGAAGTGCAAGGCGGAGATTGGCAACCAATCCTTTTGCGCCACCCTGCTCAAGACGAATTACCAGCCGGCTCCGGCGCGTTTTCCCATGGACATGCTGGTGTACGGCGACATGGTTTATTGGGCCAGGTTTGGGGCGCATTCCGACAAGATTGTCCTGATCAACCGTCCGCTGGCCCAGTATCGCTGGCATCAAACCAACCAGACGGTTTTCGTTGCTCCGAATCTTAAGTCGCTGGTCGTGGATGCGTGGAGCACCATGCAGATGGCTGAGGCCCTGAGGAACAAACCAACAGGAACGGTCCGGCAGATGAAGCTCAAGGGCTTGATGGCAGTGCGCTGCGGCATCATGGCCAAACGTTTCCGGCAATTGGGCAATCTGCCGTATTCGCGGGAGATCGTGAAGACCGGTCGCGGTTACACCGGCCTGCCCATCTGGCTGGCGGGCCAATTTCTGGTCCAGTTGCGTGAACTGTTGGTTTTCAAGATTGGCCGGCGGCCGCGCCATCGCCAGAACATCTTTAGTTGATTTCCGCGGAAAAATCGCAGATCAAATTGTCATTGGCATAGAACGGTTCAGGGGAAATCCAGCGAATCTTTCGTTTTCTTGCAAAGCGGCAGAGATGGCATGAGTTGTTGGCAGGTGAGCGCCGAAGCGCTACACCCACCAACGTATGAACTCACAAAAACTAAATAACTCTGAAGTTCGCGCGGAGCAAGCCGCGAATAAAACGTATC
>Ga0302320_10006888_pt1 | contig 25112 bp, 21 predicted proteins | sample Bog_T0_3_FD_202130 | JGI IMG/M metagenome (GOLD analysis project Ga0302320, IMG submission 202130) | Peat permafrost microbial communities from Stordalen Mire near Abisko, Sweden - Bog_T0_3 | ecosystem: Environmental > Terrestrial > Soil > Wetlands > Peat | place: Sweden: Abisko, Stordalen Mire... | reverse complement strand
CTCGGATCAACGTAGACGCCCGCCACATCGCCGTTGGCATTCATGGTCCAGGGCAGGGTTCCCTGATTCGCGGTGGGAACCACGAAGGTGACAAAGGGCGATGGGATTGTGTTTTCGGTCGCACCCTCATCCTGCGCCCGCGCCGCGGTTGCGGCGGCGCACAGCAAACCGAGGGCGAGCAGGGCCATGCCGGCCGGCCCAGGCATCTTTGTCGCTTTATTCAGAACGGAAAACCGTTGCAACGTCGCCATTTTCATCGTCGTCCTCCGGAAGCGGAACCCGGTGCCCGCTTATGGTTCCCGCACAGGCCTTGGGCCGCTTCAAATTCGATAGCATTGTACGCCCATCGTGCAACGATGGTCAGGAAGATCTTCTGTTATCCCTTCGGTCTGGAGAGCGGGCCCTGGTCTGGAAAGCGGGTCCGGCGAATCAACCAAACGTTAACAATCGGCCGGCGGATGGCCCCCTAGGATAAGAAGGGGATGGCGCGCCGCGGCGCACCCGCGGACGACACTACTTGAGGTAAGCGCGGACGAGGTCGATGAGATCCTCGGCGAGTTCGGGGGCGATCTCCTCTTTTGCGCCGTCGGCGAGGTGGAAGCGGATATGGGTTTCAAGCACCTCGCCCATGAGGCTGTTGACGCCACCACGGACGGCGGCGAGGAGCATGAGTTGGCCACCGCAGTCTTCGTCGGCAGCGAGGGAGCGCTCGACGGCATCGAGCTGGCCGCGGAGTTTGCGGAGACGCTGGAGGAGTTTGAGTTTTTCCCGTTCGTGGTGGGACATGGGGGCTTGTCTCCTTTTGCGCTTGACAATACCCACCCGGGGTATGGTATCTACCGAGTGGGGGTATCGTTTACTGCGTCTTCATTCTAGTCCCTGCGCCCCCGGCTCCGCATCCAACCAGAGTGGCTTTCCGATGTTCCGGCTTTTCGACACACGCACGAATTCGCATGTTGCAACTGGCGCGTCAGGGGGCAAGCTGGCCGGGCTGGTGTGTGCGTGGATGCTGGCTGCCGGAATGGCGGCGGCGCAGGAGGCGGGTTCCCTGCCCGCAGCGCCGGAGCCGCAGCCGGCGGCGGAGTTGGCGGTGACACAGGCTGGTCCCATGGCGCCCCTGGCGGATTCGCAGCGTGGCGGGATTGGAAGAGAGCCGGGCGACATGAGCCCGGTAGGCCACGAACCGCAGGACGCGCCGATCGTGAGCATGGCGCCGCACCCCGAAGACAGCCGCTGGTGGCTTTCAGGGCAGGCGAACATCATCATGCAGGGCGATCTGCCGTTTCACTCGCCTTATCAGGGCAAGAACAGCTTTATCGGCAGGGGCGAGTACAAGACCTCGCTGGTGGGAACGATCTACATGGCAGTGCGGCCGACGCGGTCGATCCGCTATAACAACGACCTGATTCTGGACGTGGAGAGCACGGGAGGGCGCGGGCTGAGCCAGGCCTTCGGCCTGGGCGGCTTTACCAATCTTGACGTGGTGCGCAACCCGACGCTGAGCACCAAGCCTTACCTGTCGCGCTACCAGGTTCACCAGGTGATTGGGCTGACCAACCACACGACGGAGCAGGAGCCGGGGCCGTTTGCGCTGGCGCCGAGCGTGCCGCTGCGGCGGTTTGAGATTCGCGTGGGCAAGATGACGCTGCCGGATTTTTTCGATGCCAACGAGGTGGGGACCGACAGCCACCTGCAGTTTATGAACTGGACGGTGGACAACAACGGGGCGTGGGACTACGCGGCCGACACGCGCGGGTATACAACGGGCGGAATGATTGAGTACGACGACCGGCTGTGGAGCGTGCGCTACGGCATCTTCGCGATGCCCATCGTGGCCAACGGCATCGACCTGGACTGGGCCTTCAGCCGGGCACACGGGCAGAATGGGGAGTTCGAGGTGCGGCACAGCTTTGTGCCGAAACGCAAAGGGACGCAGCGGCTGTTGTTCTATGCCAACAACGCACACATGGGTGTGTATCGCGAGGCGGTGGAGGCGTACCTGGCGGGAACCGACAAGACGCCGGACATTACGAAGCATGAGCACTATGGCGCGCTGAAGTATGGGGTTGGCTTTAACACCGAGCAGGAGATTTCGGAGAACCTGCGGGTGTATGCGCGGTTCGGGTGGAACGAGGGACAGCACGAGTCGTTTGCGTATACGGAAGTGGATCAAACGGTTTCGGGCGGTGCGGATTACGCGGGTACGCGCTGGCGCAGGCCGGTGGACAAGGTGGGTCTGGCGGTGGTGAGTAATGCCATCAAGGCCGACCACCAGGAGTATTTGAAGCTGGGCGGCCTGGGATTTCTGCTGGGCGACGGGAATCTGAATTATGGGCGCGAGACGATTGTGGAGAGCTACTATAACCTGCACGCGTGGCGGGGTCTGTTCTATGCGCTGGATGTCCAGCATGTTGCGAATCCGGGATATAACCGCGACCGCGGGCCGGCGTGGGTAGGGTCGGTGCGGGCGCATATCGATTTTTAGAACAGAGATCAGGGATCAGCGATCAGGGGCGCGTTTCCCGTTCATGCGCGCTCATCTGACGTACAAAAAACATCCGGATAGCCGGTCCGGCCGCTCGCTCCAATCAAACCAAAATCGCACTGTCATGCTGAGCGCAGTGAAGCATCTGCGGTTGCTCTTCCAAACTTCCGCATTGGCGGCGACACGCCCATTGGCATAGGATTGGCTGTCATCCTGACCCTGAGCGTAGCGAAGGGGAAGCATCTGCGGTTGTTCTTCCCATCACAACCAACGCAGCCACGACCCGGTAGGATGCTACCAATGCACGAGCACAGCTATTCCACATACATCATGGCGAGCCGCAGCCACACGCTCTACATCGGCGTCACAAGCGACCTTCACAAGCGTGTGTTTCAGCATAAGTGGAAGGAGCAGGACGGCTTTACGGCAAGGTGCAACTGTGATCGGCTGGTGTGGTTCGAAGAACACCAGGAAATTGCGAAGGCCATCGCCCGCGAGAAAGAACTGAAGGGCTGGAGACGAGCAAAGAAGATTGCGCTGATTGAGGCGATGAACCCGGCCTGGGTGGACATAAGCCGCGATTGGTACGACTACGAGCCTGCCGACTATCGTCGTGCTCTGGATCGAATGGATTCTTAAGAAACAACCGCAGACCCTTCGCCTGCTCAGGATGACACTCTTGTGGGTGGATGATGATGGTGCCGGACGGGCATTGCGGTCGAGCCGTCGGCAACTCTTCCCTGACGTGACTTAGTACTACAGTTGTAGATCGGAAAATCCGGAGGCAGCAGGGGGTTTCAACCCCCTGAAAGAGGGCGAAATTCCGGGGCCTTTAGGCCCGGGTCTTTGCCCTTCTCTCCCGAAAAGCAGCAAATACAACTGTAGTATTAGGAAAGCGCGTCTCATGTGTGGCAATGCGCCAGCCCATCAGCCTTCGGGCTGAGCTTGAGCGAGTTGGGAGCGGGTGAAGCCTGCAATGGAACTCGACGAGCGGCGAATCCACCATCGGCGGTGCGTTCTTTGAACCTCCGGCCTCTGTGCTGTGCGGCAGGGGATTAACTCATCGAACCGCCGGATGCGGACCCGCTTGTGCGGTGGCGTGGGAGGGGAGAGCAGGTGACTGCTCCCCCTATCCCGATTGGTGGGCGATTGGATTCTTAAGAAATGTGGCGAGTTGGCTTCCGCTGCGCGGAAGCAGCGAGTAAGCAAGTTCGCAACTGCGTGGCGGGTGGGACAGCCTAGGCAGAGGCTTGCAGGAGGCCGGAGAGGGTGGCCGCGATGAGTTGACAGGCTTGCGGGAGGGCGGCCTGGACCGCGGGGCTGAAAGTCTCGCCGAGTTCAGTGGAGCCGGCGCCAATGGTGAGCTGGAGGGCAGTGCGGGGGGGGGAGTTGTAGAGGTCGCGGGCTATCGCGAGGAGTTCGGATGCGCCGGAGTGATGGGTGGAGACGGTTTGGGGGCCGCTGGCGGGGTGGACGGGGAGGAGCTGGATGGAGCCGGGGGCGGCGTCGACGGAGCAATCGATGAAGAGGACGCATTGGGATTGGGCGATCTCTGCGCCGAGTTCGGGGGTCCATTGCTGGCGGGAGATCACGCAGATGGAGGGTGAGTCGGCGAACTTCTCCTCTGCCCACTGAGCAAGCCAAAGCCCGGTGCCATCATCCGAGCGGAGCGCGTTGCCGCAGGCCAGGATGAGGCATCGGGCTTTGGTTTGAGTCATCGGTTGATCGCGCTGCTAACGAATGAGCTGGTCGACGAGTTGGCCGTCGGCGTTGACGAGCGAGAGAACCAAAGGCATCTGGCCGAAGGCGTGGGTGGAGCAACTGAGGCAGGGATCGAAGGTGCGGATTACGGCCTCGACGCGGTTTAGCGCTCCGGCGGTGAATTTGCCGTCTTTGACGTAGGCCTTGGCTGATTGGAGCACGCCCTTGTTCATGGCGTTGTTGTTGTGTCCGGTGGCTACGACGAGGTTAGCCCAGGTGATTTTTCCGTTCTCGTCAACCTTGTAGTTGTGGAAGAGCGTGCCGCGCGGGGCTTCAATCTGGCCTGCGCCTTCGAGACGGTTGACGCCGGCGGTGGCGCGGACGTGCTTGTCGAGGATGAGCGGGTCGGTGAGGATCTGCTCGATCTTTTCGATGCCGTAGAGGGCCTCGACGAGGCGGGCGTGATGGTAGTGGAAGGAGCTCTCGATGGGGCCGGCGGAGATCTGTTTGAACTCGGCGAGCTCGATGTCGGCTTGCGGGGTGCCCATGGACTTGACGATGTTCAATCGTGGTAATGGCCCGACGCGATAGCTGCCCGCCGGGTAGCCGAGGGGCTTGTAGTAGACAAACTTGGTGTAGGAGTAATTCTCGACGGCTTCGCCGATGACCTCAGAGAAGCGGCTGGCGGAGATGCCGTCTTCAATGATGTTGCCTTTGGGATCGATGAGGCGAAGCAGGCCGTCGGTAAACTCGATGGACTCGTCTTCGTTGATGAGGCCGAGGTAGTTGGAGGGGAAGTTGGCGAAGACCTCGATCTCCGGTTTGAAGTTTGCCGCGATCTGCTTGTAGGCGGTCAGTCCGGCGCGGAGGTTGGCGTAGGCCTCGGGAATCATGGCCAGGATTTCGTCGCGCTTGGCCTGGGTGAGCGGCTCCGTGACGCCGCCGGGGACGACCCAGCCGGGATGGATGCGCTTGTTGCCGAGCAGCTCAATCATGTGCTGGCCGAAGCGGCGGAGGCCGATGCCTGCGAGGCCGAGATCGGGGCGAACTTCAGCGACGCCGAAGATGTTGCGCTTGACGGGGTCGGACTCCATGCCCAACAACAGATCCGGAGACGAGAGATGGAAGAAGCTCAGGGCGTGGGACTGGACCATCTGGGCGAGATTGAGCATGCGGCGCAGTTGCGCGGCGGTGTGCGGAATCCGGACCGACATGATGGCTTCACAGGCCTTGGCCGAGGCGATGAGATGGGAGACCGGGCAGATGCCGCAGATGCGGGCCATGAGGCTGGGCATCTCGTAAAACGGACGGCCCTCGGAAAACTTCTCAAAGCCGCGGACCTGGGTGACGTGGAAGTGCGCGTCTTCAACTTCGCCCTGGCTGTTGAGCTGGATGGTGATCTTGCCGTGGCCTTCAAGGCGGGTGACGGGATCGATGGTGATGGTCTGGGTCATGGTGCAGGCTCCAAAAACAGTTAGGCTCCGAAGCGGGTGAGGGCTGGGATGTCCAGCGGCTCGCCGGTTACCAGCGCAGTGAGCGCGGCGTGGAAGGTGTCGGCGGAGGGCGGGCAGCCAGGGAGAAAGACGTCGACCTTGACGAACTCATGGATGGGGCGGACGACTCGCAGCAGTTTGGGCACGACGACGCAGGGAATCTGCGGCTGGATGGTCGCGTTCTCAATGTAGGCCCGGTTGAGGATGGCCTCAGGGCCGATGGGATTGCGCATGGAGGGCACATTGCCCGCGACGGCGCAGTCGCCCATGGCGATGAGCATCTTGGAGTGGGCGCGAATCTTCTTGATTTTCTTTTCGTCGTCGACCGAGGCAACGGCGCCCTCGACGAGGGCGATGTCGACTTCGTCGGGAAACTCCTTGGCGTCGACGATGGGGCTGTAGACGACATCGATGAGTTTGGCCAGTTCGAGCAGGCGCTCGTCAAGATCGAGGAAGGACATGTGACAGCCCGAACAACCGTCGAGCCAGACCGTAGCGACTTTCAGTTTGCTCATCGCGCTTCCCTCATTTGGTTGAGAAAGGGCAGAAAATCTGGATACTTGGGGTGGTCGGAGCCGACCTTGCTTTTGTCGAAGAGGGCTCCGGTGGGGCAGACCTGGACGCACTTGCCGCAGCGGGTGCAACTGGAGGAGCCCCAATCCTGGTGGAGATCGGTGATGACGATGGAGTTGATGCCGCGGCCCATGACGTCCCAGATGTGTGCGCCTTCAACTTCAGCGCAGACGCGGACGCAGCGGGTGCAGAGGATGCAGCGGTTATGGTCAACGGTGAAGCGCTCATGGGAGGCGTCGACGGTGAGCCCGGGGTTGCGATAGGGCAGGCGGACATGGGTGAGGCCCTGCCCCTGAGCCAGGGACTGCAATTCGCAATGGCCGTTGGAGACACAGACGGAGCAGATGTGGTTGCGCTCGGCGAAGAGCAGCTCAAGAATTGTGCGGCGATGTTGCTGAAGGCGTTCGGAGTTGGTGCTGACCTCCATGCCTTCATAAACGGTGGCGACGCAGGCGGGGAGCAGCTTGTTGGAGCCCTTGATCTCGACGAGGCACAGGCGGCAGGCGCCGACCTCGCTGAGACCGTCGAGATGGCAGAGGGTGGGAATGTCGATGTCATTCTCACGGGCTACCTCGAGGATGGTCTGGCCGCGGCGGGCGCTGACTTCCTGCTCGTCGATGATGAGTGTTTTGACTTCTACGGTTTCGGTCATGCCAGCACCTCCACGGGAGTGTTGGGCACAGGCGCTTTCATGGTACAGACGCCGGCCGGACAGCGCTTGTGCACAATATGCTCGATGTATTCGTTCTTGAAGTATTTGAGGGTGCTGAGGACGGGGTTGGGAGCGGTCATGCCCAGGCCGCAGAGGCTGGTTTCCTTGATGGTGGCGCAGAGCTGGACCAGCAGGTCGAGCTCTTCCATGGTGCCGGAGCCGGAACAGATGCGGGTGAGCAGGGTGTGCATCTGGGCGGTGCCGGCGCGGCAGGGGATGCACTTGCCGCAGGACTCGGTCATGCAGAACTCGACGAAGAAGCGGGCGACATTGACCATGCAGGAGGTGTCGTCCATGACGATCATGCCGCCGGAGCCCATGATGGAGCCAACCTTCATGAGGGCGTCGTAGCTGACACCGAGGTCGAGCATTTCGGCGGGGATGCATCCGCCGGAGGGGCCGCCGGTTTGTACGGCCTTGAAGGTGTGGCCGTTGGGAACGCCGCCGCCGATGTTCTCAATGATCTCGCGGAGCTTGATGCCCATGGGCACTTCAACCAGGCCGGTGTGGGTGATTTTGCCGGTGAGGGCGAAGACCTTGGTGCCTTTGCTGCGTTCCGAGCCCATGTTGGCGAACCACTTGCCGCCATTGCGGATGATGGGCGCGATGTTGGCGTAGGTCTCGACGTTGTTGATGAGGGTGGGCTTGCCCCAGAGGCCGCTGACGGCGGGATACGGGGGCCTGGGTTTGGGAGTGCCACGCTTGCCCTCAATGGAGGCGAGCAGGGCGGTTTCTTCACCGCAGACGAAGGCACCGGCGCCGAGACGGATTTCGACGTCGAAGTTGAAGGGGGTGTTGCAGATGTTGTTGCCGAGCAGGCCGCGGCGCCGGGCTTCACGCAGGGCGGTGGTGAGACGGGCCACGGCGACGGGATACTCGGCGCGGACGTAGATGAAGCCTTTGCTGGCGCCGACGGCGTAGGCGGCCAGGGCCATACCTTCGACGACGCGATGGGGGTCGCCCTCCATGACGCTGCGATCCATGAATGCGCCGGGATCGCCTTCGTCGCCGTTGCAGACGACATATTTGACGTCGCCGCCGGCTTTGGCGACCGTGCCCCACTTGAGGCCGGTGGGATAGCCGCCGCCGCCACGGCCGCGGAGGCCGCTCTCAGTGACGCGATGGATGACGCCGTTGGGGGTCATCTCAGTGAGGGCTGTGAGCAAGGCTTTGTAGCCGTCGCGGGCGATGTAGTCGTCGATTTTTTCGGGATCAATGTAGCCGGCGTTCTCAAGGACGACGCGGACCTGTTTTTCAAAGTGGTCGTTGAGGTCGCATTGGAGTTCAGGAACGGGCGCGCCGCCGAGGCTTTCAACGATTGCGCCGGCGTGGCTCATGTTGGCATGGTGGTAGAGGACGTCATCGGGATCGACGCGAACGAGCGGGCCGGAGGAGCAGGGGCCCATGCAGCCGGTGCGGCGGATGAGGACGTTTTTGCCGCAGGCCTCGGCGGCTTTGACCAAGGCTTCACGCAGCTTTTCAGCGCCCTGGCTGGCGCAGGCCAGGTCCATGCAGACGTTGAGCTGGAAGTCGTACTTTTCGTTTTCCTGAGAGACACTCTTGGCGATTTGTTCGAGCTCTTCAATGGTCATTCAACCGCCCACCTTTCCAACTGCTCGAGCATCTGCTCACCGGACATTTCGCCGACCACTTCGCCGTCGGAGAGGGCGACGGGAGCGCGGCTGCAAGCGCCGACGCAGCGGGCCATCATGAGGCTGATTTTGCCGTCGTTGGTGGTTTGGCCCTGGGGGATGCCGAGCTTCTGTTCGGCGGCGGCGATGAGTTTGTCAGCGCCCTTGATGTAGCAGGCGGTTCCGGCGCAGATAGTGAGGGTGTGCTTGCCGGGGGGCTTGAGGCTGAAGTAGTGATAGAAGGTGACCACGCCGTAGGCCTGGCTCAGGGGGACGCGCAGGGATTGGGCGACAAAACGGATGGAGTCGTCGTCGAGATAGCCGAAGGATGACTGGACGGTATGAAGGGTTTCAATGAGGGCGTGGCGGGCAAAGCCATTTTTGCGCATGGTGCCGTTCACGATTTTCCATCGTTTATCGTCGCTGGGCAGCGGCGGAGGGGTGAAAGCTGGCACGATTCCTCCCGTTGGTGGAACGAGGTGCAAGGCGATTTTCTGCTTCACCGGGTTCAGTGTCTAGATCTCTTTTAGACTGCGCGGAGGCGTTCGAGCCGTGACCACTGTCACGGGAGGGTTATCGAATCCCATTTCGTGACACGGGGGCGGGATTCCCGGATTGAAAATGCAGGGTTTGTGAGCGGGGAAGTGGGAAATTGACAGCGCGGGGAGGTGGGTGTGACTCGGGTCACAGATTAGTGTGATTTAAGGCGGACAAAATCCGGATGGGGTGAGTATGGGCACATTGCGGTCCGGGGAGCGGCTCTGGGACGGGCAATGGGGGGCCGAAGTTCGCGGCTAACGAAACACCTGGGCTGGACCGTCATCCCGGCGTGATATCGTCGGCGCAGAGATTTTCAGGAGGAATCGATGCTCAGCCAGCGCCGCTGCTTCAAAGTCATCTGGATCGTGGTTCTCTGCCTGGCGGGATTGCCGCTGATGGTTCCTGATTCCGTAGCCGGGGCGGGTGACGACGATGCCGCGGCAAAGTCCCTGGCCGCAATTCAGCCCATAGATGCGCATGTGCATGTGTATAAGGACGACGCCGGCCTGAGCGAACTTTTGCACCAGTTCGACTTGCATCTTCTGGACATTCTGGTTGTTGACGACCGGTACAAGTTCGAGAGCCAGTTGGAACCGCAACGGAGCGATGTGCTGGCGGTTGGGCGCAGGTACCCCGGACGCATCGCTTTGTGCACGACCTTCAGTCCTTACGATTTCGAGCAGCCTGGATTTGTGGACCGGGTGAAGCGGCAGTTGGAAGGGGACTTTGCGAAGGGCGCAGTGGCGGTGAAGATTTACAAGGTCATCGGCATGGAGATCAAGACGAAGCAAGGCAGATACCTGATGCCTGACGATCCGGTGTTTGACTCGATTTATGAGGAGATTGCGGCGCATGGGCGGACGGTGGTTGCCCACCTTGCCGAGCCGGACTCCTGCTGGCAGGCGTTGAAGGCCGACAATCCGGATTATGGGTATTACAAGGAGCATCCCGAGGAGTATGCGTATCTGCATCCGGAGTGGCCCGCGAAGGCGGAGATTTTAAAGGCGCGCGATCATGTGCTGGAGAAACATCCGAAGCTTCGTGTGGTGGGCGCGCACCTGGGCAGCATGGAAGTGGATGTGGATGAGATTGCGAAGCGGTTTGACCGGTACCCGAACTTCGCCGTGGATACGGCGGCCCGGGTGGTGTATCTGACGCTCGAGCCGCGCGAGAAGGTTCGGGCGTTTCTGATCAAGTACCAGGACCGGGTGCTGTATGGGACCGATTTCTCCCTGGAGCTGCCATCGAATGCAGGGGAAGAGCTGAGGAAGGCGAAGGAAGCCTACTTGCTGGACTGGAAGTATTTTTCAAGCAACGAGGTGGTGCAATACGAGGGCCGGGAGGTGCAGGGGCTTGGATTGCCGCCGGAGGTGCTGCGCAAGCTTTATCACGAGAATGCGGTGCGGTGGATTCCGGGGATTCTGGGTGGGGGCAAGTGAGCGGGTTGCTGGCTAGGTTGGGTTTGTGGCCGGCAAGCAGGGCTGGGATGGGTTTGCGGTATCCCACCCTTCCGTAAACGGCAAAGAACGCGGAAGGATGGGGCACCCGGCATTTGAGGTTGGGAGAGAAAAGGTTCCTGGTTTAGCAGCCTTTTTTGCAGCGGGCCATGATGGCGGCGTGGAGGCGGTCGCGGAGGCCGGCGGGGAGATCGTAGATCTCGTGGGAGCGGTAGATTTCGATGGTCTTGCGGGTGGTGTTGAAGATGACTTCGCAATGGCCGCATTTGCCGAGGTGGGTTTGCAGTTCGGCGCGGATCTCGGGGGAAACCGAGTCGTCAATGAGGTCGTCGAGCAACGCGAGGAATTCTTTGCAGGTCACTTTTTAGTCCTCGACTTTTCTGGCCTTGTCTCGATGGGCCCCTTTTTGCGATGGAAGTAACGGCTGAGGCGCTCGCGCAGTTGCAGGCGGGCACGCAGCAGGCGCGACTTGACGGCGGGGATGCTCAAGCCGAGGGTCTCGGCTGTTTCCTCGGTGGACAGGCCTTCGACGTCGCGCAGGACAAAGACGATGCGGAAGCCGGGGGGAAGGCCCTGGATGGTTTTGCGCAGAATCTCGGCCAGTTCGGCCTGGTTGTAGTTCTGCTCGGGGTCGGGCGCCCAGTCGGCCAAGTCGCGAGGTACGCTGCCTTCCTCGGTTTCGATCTCCTCGTCGATCGACACCATCTTGCCGGTGCGCCGCTTGCGCAGGCGCATGAGACTTTCGTTGACCGCGATCCGGACCAGCCATGTGTAGAATTTCGAATTCCCCTGAAATTGCTCGAGCTTTTCGTAGGCCTTGAGGAAGGCGTCCTGCATGACGTCTTCAGCATCTTCCCGATTTTGCGTGATGTGCTGGGCGATACGAAAGATCTGGCGCTCGTATTTGCGGACCAGAGTGTCGTAGGCCGAGACATCGCCGCCGCGCACCCTTTCAACAAGGGCTACGTCGGGATGCGGCTCGATCTCACCTGCAATTAATTGGATGTTGGCCATGGGTGTTGGTTGCGGAAATCGTTGGGGCGGGCCGATGAATGGCGGCATACCCTAAAGGATGAGTGTAATGGACGGCGGGGCAGGGGAACAAAGACGGGTGGATTTGGGCGGGAAAGCCGGGCACTGTAGAGTAACGGCAATGGTACGGGGTTGGCTGGCGGCGGCCCTGGGGGTCTTAAATTGAAGAGATAGCACGGAAGAGGGCCCTATTGAAGAGAAGGAAAAACATGGCTTCCCCAATTTCGGTTTCATGGCCGGGACGCTGCCTGGGCTGGGCTCTTGTCTTGTTGATGGGTGTGTTGCCGGGGTATGGGCAAACGGCAAGCGGCACCACGGCGAGCGGGCGCGGGTCTTCCGCGCAAAAGCCTGCATCTGGAACTCACAAGAAGAATGCGCCGGGGAAGACGGGGAAAAAGCGGAAGCGGCCGGTTGGACGAGCTGCGCGTGCGGCGGCGGCGGCCAGGCTGGCGCTGCTGCACCGGGCGTTTGTGGCTTCAAACGAGTTGCGTCCGATGGCGCAGCAACTGGGTACGATGCGCTCTGCCGCGGCGTATGCGGGCATGACGAAGTATGCGCGTCAGCATACGGGCGCGGCGGCGGCGGCAGCCTACCTGGCGCTGGGGCATGCATACCTGATGGACAAGCGCTATGGGGAGGCGGAGACGAACCTGCGGCTGGCAAGGCAGGCGGGGGAGGAACTGGCCGACTACGCGGATTTTCTAGGGGCGAGCGCGTATCACGAGTCGGGCAACGAGCAAGGCGCCGAGACGCTGCTGCGCGGGTTCACGGAGCGGTATCCGGACAGCATCTTTGCCGATGAAGCGCCGGAGCTTGAGGTGAATGTTCTGCTGGCGATGGGCCAGGCGGCGGCGGCGGAGCGGGTGTTGGCGGCAACTGCGACGCTGCCGGCGGCAGATCGCGCCGGGTACCAATTGGCACAGGCCGAGGTGGATGCGGCGCTGGGTTTGACCGAGGCGGCAGTGCGGGGGTTCAAGCGGGTGGTGCTGGCTCATCCACTGAGCGCGGAGGCGCACCTTGCGCGCACCAAGCTGACGGCGATGGGCGGGGAGATGAACCTGAGCTGGACAGACCTGCGGAGCCTGGGCGAAGCGTATTACAAGGCGGGCCGGTGGGGCGAGGCGAGCGAACAGTATCACGCGCTGGCGCGGATGGTGGGGTTGGATGCGAATGCGCGCAACGGCTTTGCGGTGGCCGCGGCGGCGTGCGATCTGAAGCTGAAGGTGCTGAGCGTGGCGGAGGTGCAGGCGCTGCCGGATACACAGGACGAGAATGGGGCGCGGCGGCTGGATATTCTGATGGAACTGGCGCGGGCCCGCGACGATATGGAGACGCAACGGCGGATTGTGGCGGAGATGATGAACCGGTTTCCGCAGAGCCCGTGGCTGGCGGAGGCGGTTTATTCAAGCGGCAATATGTATCTGTTGCGGAAGGAGTATGCGGCGGCGGTGGAGTACTACAGCTATCTGGCCACGCATTTTCCGGAGAGTACGAACGCGGCGGCGGCGCACTGGAAGGCGGGGTGGCTGAGTTACCGGTTGGGGCTTTATGCGGCTGCGGCGCGGCTGTTCGACGAGCAGATTAGGCGCTATCCGTTGGCGAAGGAGACGGTTTCAGCCTTGTATTGGCGAGGGCGTCTTTATGAGACACAGGAGAAGCGGGGGGATTTGGCGGCTGCCGATTATCGGGCCGTCGTGCGCGCGTATCAGCACTACTTTTATGCGCAGATGGCAAGACAGCGGCTGGCGGCGCTGGGGAATCCGCAGGGAACAGCGCAACCGCAACTGGACCGTTTTCAACCGCAGCCGGTGCCGCAGCTGAACGACAGCATTCCGGCCGAGAGTCCGCATTTGGCGAAGGCGCGACTGGTGGCCAACGCGGGGCTGAACGACTACATTGCGCGGGAGATTGCGGCCGATCCGGATTCGGGTTCGTGGAGCGCGTTGGCCGAGGCGCAGATTTATGCCTCGTATGGCGAGGCGTTCAGGGCGATGCGGGCGCTGAAGCGGGCGCTGCCCTCGGCGGCCACGGCATCGATTCGATCGATTCCGCTGAGCTACTGGCGGATCCTTTTCCCGGAGCCGTGGTGGGATACGATCACCGAGGAGTCGGCGAAGTACAATCTGGACCCGTATATGGTGGCGTCGCTGATTCGGCAGGAGTCAGAGTTTAACCCGACGGCGATCTCGCGTGCGAATGCTTACGGGCTGATGCAACTGCTGCCGTCGGTGGGCAAGGCGATGGCGCGACAGGAGGGGATGGGCCACTTTGAGACGTTTCAGCTACTGGATCCGGTGACGAATATCAAGCTGGGCACGCGCTACCTGCGGCAGACGCTGGACAAGTTTGGCGGGGAGCCTGTTTATGGTCTGGCGGCGTATAACGCGGGCGACGATCGGGTGACGGACTGGCAGGCGGCGGGGCCGTATTCAGGGATTGACGAGTTTGTGGAGTCGATTCCGTTCACGGAGACGCGGGAGTACGTGCAGGCGATTCTGCGCAACGTGGAGACCTACAAGGCGATCGATGCATTGGCAGCACCAAAGGCCGGTGCCCGGGCGGGCGGGGCCGAGTAGGCGTTTTTTTGCCGGGGAATCCTAGTCAATAACCCTGGCGCTTCGATTCCCATTGACTTGCAGGGCCGTCCAAGACAACACTGTTTGCAACCCGGAGGCATGTTCAGCTTCCCGGGCGCCATTCGCAGTCTGCTGTAGTTGCAAGACGGGGGAGCGTGGAGCGATCCGCGGAGCTTCCGTTACTCAACCGAATCGGAGGGCACGATGTCAGCCGAGTTGCAGTTTCTGGAAGAATGGATCCCCGAAAGAATGGACCCTGGCACGGTTTTTGTGTTGGAAAACCAGTCGCTGCTGGGTCATGCGCAGAACCCATACGTTGCGGTGATGTCATGTCCGCGGTGCGGCACGATGGGGCTGATCACGCGGCGGCAACTGATTGCCGGCGAAGCGATGATCTGCGGAGGGGACGTGTGTTCGGCCGAGTACCGGCTGGACGGCGAAACGATCAACTTCCGCAGGGTGCAATAAGCGGAGACCGGCGACCGGAGCGGGGAACGCAGGATTTGTTTGCGTGTGGAGTTCGGGTGCTCGGTTACCATGAATCGAGCAGGGAAACCTGTTTGCCCGGATGGCGAAATCGGCAGACGCAGCGGACTTAAAATCCGCAGGCCGCAAGGCCGTGGGGGTTCAAGTCCCCCTCCGGGCACCAATCTTGTGGGTACCCCGCCCACGTTCCCTGCGAAAACGCAAAGGTGGGTTTTTCAGCAGACTGTGACCGCGTTGCAGCCCATGGATGTCGAGCAGCGGAACGTCCGGCTGCCTTGGATCTTGATTCCATTCACGATGCGGGCTCGATGGCGGCCGATGGTCTCTGCGCCGTGATGAAGCGCTTCTGTGGGGCGGTTGGCCGGTGCGAATGCAGATGCGCGGACTAAGAGGGACTTGGTTTTGCGGGAAGATCACAGGCTGGCGGATTGGAGTTGAGGTTACTCGCGTAACGTGACGAAGGGGCGGCCTGGAGGGGGCAATGGTGCTGTCGAGAATAGACTTGACGGGACGTGACCCGCTGGCTCAAAGTGAGGACACTTGCCCATTTTGCTGATCTGGCTGGTAGGCAAGAAAGACGTAGCAGAACGCGGTCAATCCGTACGAGAACAAGCCACACTGCCGGAACAAGGGTGAGATTGCACGATGGCGCTTCGAGTGAAGGTTCTAGTGTGTCTGGCTGTGGCTGGAGCATTCGCCAGCCTGGGGACGATTCTCGGATACCCGGCACAGCACTGGATCTACTTCATCGTGTACCTGGCGGCCATCCTGCTGAGTTCGGGGATGAAGGTCGGGTTGCCGAAGAGCAACGGCACGATGTCGGTGAACTTCCCTTTCATTCTTCTGGGAATCCTTCAGCTTTCCCCGCTTCAGGCGGTGGCGCTGGTGGCGTGCAGCGTGGTGGCGCAGTGCAGAATCCGGGTGATCAAGTCGTTCTCGTTTGTTCAAATCTTATTTAACGTAGCCAGCGCAATCATAGCGACGGTTCTGGCCTGGCACGGGTATGTGCGGCTGGTTGGGATGCACGTTGAGGTGGCGCCGGCGCTGGCGATTGCGGCCACGATCTACTTCTTTTCCAACACGATCCTGGTGGCGCTGGTGATTGGCTGGAGCCAGAAGGCGGACCCGCTGACGATCTGGAGGCGGGATTTTGTATGGTTTTTGCCGTTTTACTTGGTTGGGGCAGTGTTGGCGGCGGGGGCCAACCTGGTTGGCATTGTCTATGGCTGGATGACCTCGCTCTTGCTGATTCCGATGGTGTACATCATCTACCGGTCGTATACCGAGCAGATGGCGATCGTGCGCGACCGGGAACATCATGCGCAGGAGACGGAGGCGCTTTACCACCGCACGATCGAAGGCCTGGCGATGGCCATCGAAGCCAAGGACCAGGGCACGCACCGGCATTTGTTCCGGGTGCGGGTGTATGTGGAGGAGATGGGCAAGCTGATGGGGCTGGATGAGCCACTGATGAAGGCGCTGCATATCGCGGCGTTTCTGCACGACATTGGCAAGCTGGCGGTTCCGGAACACATCATCAACAAACCGGGGAAGTTGTCACCGGAAGAGTTCGAGAAGATGAAGATCCACCCGGTGGTGGGCGGGGACATTCTGGAGCGGGTGCGGTTTCCTTACCCTGTGGTTCCGATTGTGCGGTCGCATCACGAGGCCTGGGACGGGAGCGGGTATCCGGAAGGGCTGAAGGGGGAAGAGATTCCGATTGGGGCGCGGCTGCTGAGCGTGGTGGACTGCTTCGATGCGTTGGCGTCGGAGCGGCCGTATCGCAAGGCTTCGCCGATCGAGCAGGCAATGGCGCATGTGAAGAGCAGAGCGGGAAAGCAGTTTGACCCGTCGATTGTGAATCTGCTGGAGGAGCATCATCGCGAATTGGAACAAAAGGCCCGGGCGCGGATCGAGGAAATGGAACCGCTTAAGACGGACGTGTTGGTGCAGCGGGGCGCGGAACCGGGGGCGGGATTTGAGGCGGATCTGAGCGAAGGCGATGTGAGGGCAAGCGAGGCGGATGCGGAAGGCGTGCGGGCGCGCGTTACGTCGCTGAACCTGATCAGCGCGGCGAGCCGGGAGGCGCAGGCGGTGTTCGAGTTGAGCCAGATGCTGGGCAGCTCACTCAGTACCTATGAGACCGGCGCGATGATGTTTAGCCGTTTGAGCCCGCTGATTCCCTGCGACTGCATGGCCGTGTATCTGAAGTCGGACGATTCTCTGTTGCCGATGTTCATCGAGGGGGTTTGCGCCAGGGCATTTTCAACGCGGTACGTGCCGATTGGCGAGGGGCTCTCAGGCTGGGTGGCGCAGAGCGCGCGGCCGATTGTGAACGGCAACCCAACCGTAGAACCGAATTATGTAGCCACGACGGGATTGATGAGCGCGACGAGCTCGGCATTGTCGGTTCCGCTGCGGGAGTTGAACGGCGGGATCTTTGGCGTGCTTACGCTTTACTCGGCGGTCAGCGCGGCGTTCACAAAGGATCACCTTCGGATTCTTCAGGCCATCGAGTTGCAGTTTTCGCTTTCACTGCAAAACGCGCTTCGATCAAGGATTGCAGAGGCAGGGGCGGAGGGCGGCCCGCTCACGGAACCCGAGCAGCAGAAGGCCGTCGAAGAGACTCCCGGTGACGCGAAGGCCGCAGAGGCCGTTGTGAGCCGGCTGGCGCCATGAAGGCGGGCGTGGAACTGCTGAAGCGGCTGGGCAGGACGGTTGCGATCCTGCTTTTAGTGGTGGGCGGTTCGACGATTCTGGTTCGCTTTGCTCCCGGATACTTGAGCGATGTACGCGAGATGGATGCGCGGTATGCGGCCGCGGCGCGGGTTGAGCTGACGGCGGAGGCCGCGCGCAGCAGCTCAGTTTGGCAGATGCTCGAGACAGAGCTTGGCGAATGGACCCGGGGCGACCTGGGGAGATCGCGTGAGTACGACGTGCCTGTTGTTGAGTTGATTCGGCCTCGGCTTGCCGTGACCGGGGGGCTGATAGCGCGGGCGATTGTGCTGGCCTGGACGCTGGCGATCGGCTGGGCGCTTTTGTCGAGCGCGGGGCGCAGGCCATGGATGCTGTGGCAGGCGCCCTCGGCCTTGTTGCTGGCTGTGCCGACGGCAGCGATGGCGACGTTTTGCTTGGTTGCGGGACGGGGCGGACCGGTGCTGGTGATGACGCTGGTGCTGGCGGGGCGCGACTTCAAATTTCTGGACAAGGTGTTGCGCAGGGCGTGGCAGGCCGAGCACGTGCTGCAGGCGCGAGCGCAGGGAGTGAGTACGGCGCGGCTGCTGTGGGCACATATTCTGCCGGGCACAGGGCCGCAACTGCTTGCGCTGGCGACGCTTTCGATTGTGACCGCGCTGAGCGCCATGGTTCCGGTGGAAGTGATCCTCGGCGTGCCAGGGCTGGGGCAACTGGCCTGGAACGCGGCGATGAACCGCGATTTGCCGGTGCTGATTGCGGTGACGATGATTCTGGCGGTGGCGATTGCGCTGGCCGGGATGGCTCCGGAGCGGCGGGGCGAGTGGCAGGCGGTATGAGGCTCAGTGCAGTGGCGATTTGCCTGCTGGCCGGGCTGTGTGTGATTGCCGCCGGAATTGTGATTGCGCCTGGCAGCAGCTATTCGAATCAGGATCGCACGGAGGTGTTTGCAGGGTCGTCCTCGGCGCATCCGGCAGGGACGGACGCGCTGGGGCGGGACCGCATGGTGCGGGTAGCGATGGCGTTTTTGCTGAGCATGGCCGGAGCCACGCTGGCGGCGGCCGCGACAACGGCGGCTGCGGCGGGCGTGGGGCTGCTGGCAGCGTTCAGTCCGGCGTATGTGAGCGGACTGGTGCTGCTTATTTGCGATGCCTTCCTTGCCCTGCCGTGGCTGTTTCTTCTGATGATGGTGCGGTCGCTGCTGCCGCTGACAACTTCGCCGGCGAACTCGGCGGCGGTCACGTTTTTTGTGCTTGCGGCGCTGGGATGGCCGGCCTGCGCGCGGGCTGTCTACCGGGGAGCACTGCAACTGAAGAACGCGGAATGGATGCTTCAGGCGCGGGCGGGCGGGTTGCGGAGCGGGCAGATTGCGCGGTATGTGCTGCCGAACCTGACTCCGCTGCTGCTGCCGCAGTTTCTGGTGAGCGTGCCGGCGTTTGTGATTGCAGAGGCAAACCTGGGTGCGCTTGGCCTGGGTATCGGCGAGCCGTTACCATCATGGGGTGGCATGCTGCTGGAGTTGGAAAACTCCGCCACGCTGCTGCGCACTCCGTGGGTCTATCTTCCGATTGCATTGCTGGTTTTGGTGTTGCTGTTGCTGGAAGGGGCCACTCAAGAGGTTTGAACCGTGGAGAACCTTCGAATTTCGCCCCGCTGGCTTTTGTTGGCGCTGACCGCAACCCTCACGATTGCGTGCGCGGGTCAGGCGGCGCCGCGGCTGCCGGGAGAGCTGGCATGGACGATCGGTTCCGATCCCAAGACGTTTGATCCGGCGAAGGTGGATGACCAGTGGTCGGAACAGATTCGCTACCTGACGGGCGGGGTACTGCTGCGGTTTAACCGGTTGAGCCAGAGCGTGGAGCCGCAACTTGCGGAGAGTTGGAAGCTGTCAGTCGATGGAAAGACGGTGACCTTCAAGCTGCGGCGGGGGCTGGAGTTCTCAGACGGCAGCGGGCTGACGGCGAAGGATGCGGCGTGGTCGATTCGGCGGGTACTGTTGCCGGCCACGGGCTCGCCGGTTGCCGAAGAGTTTCTGTCGCCGGCCGGGGTAACGGTGGAGACGCCGGATGAGCGGACGGTGGTTGTGAATCTGCCCAAGCGGGTAATCGGGATCGGGAAGGTGTTTGACGAGATTGCGATTGAGCCGGCGGAGCGAGCGAGCGAAGGGCGGGTGACGGCGGGGCCGTTTGTGGTTGCAGAGTATCGCCGCTCGCAGTATGTGCGGCTGCGCCGCAACCCGCATTACTTTGGAAGGGATAGCGGCGGCGGAGCGCTGCCTTATGCGAGGGGGGTGCGGCTGGATGTGCTGGCCAACTCCGAGCAGGTGACGCGGCTGTTCGAGCGGGGCGAGTTCGACCTGATCAACTACCTTCCGCCGGACTATTTTGAGTTGTTGAAGCAGAAAGATGCAGGGGCGGTGCGGGATCTTGGGCCGTCGCTGAATACCGAGCAGCTTTGGTTCAACCAGGTTCCCGGGGCGGCGTTGCCGGCGTGGGAGAAGACGTGGTTCCAGAGCCAGGCGTTCCGGGTTGCGGTATCGCGAGCGATTCATCGGGCGGATCTGGCGAGGATCGCGTATGAGGGCCATGCGACGCCGGCCTACAGTTTTATCTCGCCGGCGAATGGGGTTTGGTATGACCACGACCTGAAAGTGCCGAAGGAAGATTTGAGCGCGGCGCAGGCGGGGCTGGCGCAGGCGGGCTTCAAGCTGAACGGCTCAGTGCTTGAGGACGCGGCGGGGCATGCGGTGCGGTTCTCGATTTTGACGAACGCAACCAACGCTGCGCGGCAGAAGATGGAGACGCTGATCCAGCAGGATCTGAAGGCGCTGGGGATGGATGTGACGGTGGTGGCACTGGATTTTCCGGCGCTGATTGAGCGGCTGATGCACTCGCAGGACTACGAGGCGTGCCTCTTGGGCCTGGAAAATGTGGATCCGGACCCGAACGCGATGATGAACATCTGGCTGAGCTCGTCGCCGAATCACCAGTGGAATCCTTCGCAGAAGACCCCGGCCACGGCCTGGGAGGCGGAGATCGATCGGGCGATGGGAGTGCAGGCGAGCAGCCTGAAGCAGGCAGAGCGGAAGCAGGCAATGGACCGGGTGCAACAGATTGTGGCCGACCAGCAACCGTTTATCTACCTGGTTTATCCGAATGCGCTGCATGCGGTTTCGCCGCGGCTTGAAGGGGTGCAGCCGGCGGTGCTGGAGCCGGGATTGTTTTGGAACGTGGAGCGCCTGCGATTGCGGGAGGCTCGATGAGCGAGGAGCGTCTGCTTCGCGTGGATCTGGGTGCGAGCTATGCGGGCAAGGCGGTGCTGCATGGGATTCGCTTCGATCTGATGCAGGGTGAAGCGCTTGGACTGGTGGGCGCGAGCGGAGCAGGGAAGACCACGCTGGTGCAGGCGCTGCTGGGGCTGCTGCCGTGGCGCGGCGGGCGGGTGACGGGGGAAGTGACGCTGGAGGGGCGGAATCTGCTGGCGCTCCCGGAACACGAACTGAGGAAGGTGCGGGGACGCGCGGTGGCGCTGATTCCGCAGAGCCCGATGAGCGCCTTGAACCCTGCCATCACCTTGCAGAAGCACTTTGACGAAGCTTGGCGAGCGCATGAGAAGAGCGGCAGCAGGGCGCTGGCCGAGCGGATGGAGACTCTGCTGGCCGAGGTGCAACTGCCGCGGGAGAGTGAGTTTCTGCGCAGGCGGCCAACCCAGGTCAGTGTGGGACAGGCGCAGCGGGTTCTGATTGCGCTGGCGCTGCTGCACAGGCCGGCATTGATTATTGCGGATGAGCCGACCAGCGCCCTTGACCCGGTGACGCAGGCACAGATTGTGGAGCTGCTGGGGAGGCTGAATCGCCGGCACGGGACGACCCTGCTCTATATCTCTCACGATTTGATGTCGGTTTTGCAGATCAGTGACCGGATTGCGGTTCTGGAGGCTGGAGCGATTGTGGAAAATCTGCCCGTAACCGGGCTCAGCCAGGCCCGGCACGCGGCCACGCTGAGTCTTTTCAAGGCTTTGCCCGTGCCGGTGGAGGTGCTGCTGCGGTACAGGGGGTTGCGAGGCACGCAGGATGTTGGCGTAAGTGAATGTAAACAAGGGACTACGTAGTGGGGGCGGAGGAAACACCTGAAGGGAGCACCGCAGCCTAGATCCACGGTTCTTTGATCCCGCAAAAGCGGGTCATACAACTTGCGTATGATTGCCTGCGGAGGACGCGACGAGTAGGCTCGAAAAAACGACGGTCTTGTACAGTTCAGGTATACTCTGGGGGTTGGTATCTTTCCCAATCAAGTGACCTTAAAGAGCGCGGTATCTCTTGTAAGACAGGAGTAGCAATGTCTCACTTCCGGTACCACATTGCGATCAGCATACTCGCCGCGGCTGGGGCCTCAGTGCTGGCACAGCCGACGCATCCGTCGGGCAAGATCTCACCGGATACAGGAGCTTCGTCCGGTTCCAACGTGGCGGTGGTGATTCAGTACACACAGGATCCGGGCGCGCTGAAGCAGTTGATCATCAACAATCTTGGCGGGAGGGTGACGGGGAACCTGCACTCGATTTATGCGATTGCCGCGACTGTGCCTCAGAGCGGGTTGAGCGTGCTGGCGGCGGACCCGGATGTTACCTATGTTTCAATTGACCGGCCGGTGGCCGCGCGGGAGGCACCGACGATTCTGGGAGCTGAATACACAACCGAGCCGATCAATGCTCCGGCTGTGTGGCAACAGGGTTATCTTGGAACGAATATAGGGGTTGCGGTGATCGACAGCGGGATTAACCCGGTGCCGGATCTTGCCGCGAATGCGGCCACTCCATCGACAGCTCGGCAGCAAGCAAGGGCGGCGCGAGATGAATATACGCCGGCAAGCGCAGGACGAATTGTCTACAGCGAGAATTTTGTCCGTCACGAGTGGGATGCTCTGGATCACTTTGGGCATGGCACGCATATTGCCGGCCTGATTGGGGGAAACGGGGCACTGTCAGCCGGCGCACGGTTTTTCAGGACTTTTTACGGTGTAGCTCCGAATGTGAATCTGATCAACCTGCGGGCTCTGGATGAAAACGGCGTGGGCACGGATTCGGCGGTGATTGCCGCGATTGAGAGAGCGATTCAACTGAAGAACAGATTCAATATCCGCGTGATCAATCTGTCTCTTGGCCGGCCTATCTATGAGAGCTACAAGCTGGATCCGCTGTGCCAGGCGGTGGAACGGGCCTGGGCCGCGGGGATTGTGGTGGTGGTGGCGGCAGGCAACGATGGGCGGGACCTGAATCTCAACGCTGAGGGCTACGGCACCATCAATGCTCCGGGGAACGACCCGTATGCGCTCACGGTGGGCGCGATGAATACGGTATTCACGCCACAGATCAACGACGACATCATCGCAAGCTACAGCTCGAAGGGGCCTTCGTTCATCGATCACGTGGTTAAGCCGGATATTGTTGCACCGGGCAACCTTGTGACCAGCCTGGAATTTCGCGGCGATCCGCTTGCGGTAGAGAATCCTTCGTTTTACACGTGGTACTCGTTTTACCAGACGAACGGCGCGCAGAGTCCATCCGCCGACTACTTTCCTTTGAGCGGGACGAGCATGGCGGCGGCAGTTGCCAGCGGAGCGGTGGCTGACCTGCTGCAGGCAGTGCCCAACCTGACGCCGGACCAGGTGAAAGCACTGATCATGGTCAACGGGGACCGCAGCTACTTTCCGGCGACGAGCAGCGTGACGGATGGCGACGCGACGTATGTTGCCAACTACGACGTGTTCACCATAGGAGCCGGGTATCTTGACATAGCCGCCACGCTCAACGGCGCTTTGGCAACTGGATTGTCGGTGCCTGCCGGCACGGCGATGTCGCCGATTGCTGTGTATAACGCATCGACCGGCGCGACGACAGCGGTGATTGACCAGACGGCGCTGTGGGGCCAGACGGGGCCGTGGTCGGCGTCGAGCGTGTATGGCAGCAACGCTTTTGTTGCGCCGGACGCTTCGCAGACCGCGCTGTGGGGCCAGACAGCGTTGTGGGGCCAGACAGCACTTTGGGGCCAGAGCGATCCCAATGGGTTTACCGCGCTGTGGGGTCAGACTGCACTGTGGGGTCAGAGTTCGCCGCAGGCCGAGACGGCACTTTGGGGTCAGACTGCGCTTTGGGGTCAAACTGCGTTGTGGGGTCAATAGACGACGGGACTCGACGTGCCGTTGGAGTTCTGAGCCGAGAAGCTGGATTGCTAAGAGGAGAGAGGGAGCGCAGCGGATGCGCTCCCTCTCTTTTTTGCGTTTGCGGGGCTGGGGCTACAGCAGAATCGCGATAGCCGTACCCGAGGCCTCGGCACTCAAGTGTTGACTTCCTCAAGAAATCAACACCCTGCATGACGCCTTTCAGGGAACGTGAATCGTGGTTCTGCTCTAGATGCCGGGGTGGGTCGTGTCGTTTGCGTGGGGGACGAGGTTGAGGTAGACGGCGCGGGGAAGATTGGTCTGCCAGTGATTGGTGGCTTTGGCGAGGAGCACGACGGCCAGGAAGATATAGGCGAGCGCACCGGCGAGAACGAGCGGACCGAGGGCGCGGCGGGACCAACGCCGCGCGGGGGCCTGGGCGCGGGTGGGAGGCAGGGCTAGCTGCAAGGCGTTCTGCGCGGGACAGGCGGCGACACACTCCATGCAGGCGTTGCACTCGGCGGAGCGGACCTGGACGAGCCGATCGACGGGCAGATGGGCGGGGCAGACTTTGGCGCACTTGGCGCAGTCGATGCAGGCCTCGGTGTCGCGGCGAATTTTTACCGGGCTGAGTAAAGAGACAAGGCCCATCAGCGCGCCGTCGGGGCAGAGATAGCGGCACCAGAAGTTCTTGACCAGCATGGAGCTGAGCACGAGCACGCCGAGGATGAGGGCGGCGGTGAGGCTGATGTGGCGGAAGAAGTTGAGCATGCGGACGTCGGCGACGAGACCGTAGGGCGTGGTGAGGAAGCCCTGGAGGGCGTTGGCGGACATGACGCCGATGAACCAGACGAAGAAGCCCATGAGCAGATATTTCAAGCCGCGGAGGGAAATGTCAGCCCAGCGGGGGAGTTGCAGATTGCGACCGAAGAATCTACGGCCGAGCTTCCAGAGGAGTTCAGAGAATGTTCCGATGGGGCAGAGCCAGGAGCAGAAGGCTTTTTTGAGCAGCAAGCTCATGAGCAGGAAGGCGAGAAAGAGAAACATGGCGGCAGGGTGAATGAGGGGGACCTGGCCGGTGAGGGTGAAGAGGCGGAAGTTCATGAGGCCGGCGATGGGGAGCCAGCCTTCAGCCCCGGCGGGGCGTGGGACGTAGAGGCCGCTGCCGCCGCGCTCGAAGTAGCGGGCCCAGAGATAAAACTGGAGGCCGAGCCAAGCGTTCAGGGCGACGAAGAGAGCCTGGACGATAAGGCGGGTTCTTTGAGAACGATCGGCCGTGAGGCGGCGATGGAGTTTTTTGGCTGGAGAGAGGGTTGCGAATGGTGGGGAGCCCATGGACGGTGATTCCTTCTGCATTGAAGGGTAGTGAAGCGGGATGTGGGTCGGCAAGGACTTAGGTCACAGGTGTGGGGAGTGGTGGAAATGGGCGCGAAACCGGTTGAAGAGTTCGTGTGCCCTCTTATTGATCCGGCAACAAAATACTGTCATGCAGCATAGGCGATTTTCGGGTCTTCGAAAAACGATTTGATCCTTTCGGGATTCTTTTCGATTGCCGTCATGTGTTCGGTGGCCGC